>Ga0247733_1000077_pt1 | contig 162701 bp, 191 predicted proteins | sample UWRJL043104R2_FD_180932 | JGI IMG/M metagenome (GOLD analysis project Ga0247733, IMG submission 180932) | Plant litter microbial communities from Arlington Agricultural Research Station in Wisconsin, United States - UWRJ-L043-104R-2 | ecosystem: Environmental > Terrestrial > Plant litter >... | reverse complement strand
ATTGTTCGTGCCCCGTCTGCGCGCCGCCTGTTCGCTTGTTGCACGACTGCATCATCCCTGCGCCCTTGGTCAAAGAGCTGCGGGCAGACAACCCCCGCACCGCACCTCTCAATGTCGCTTCCTTCCGACTACCTTAATGAAATCTCCGCCCTCAACCGCGAAATCCTGAACCAGAACCCGCGCGACGTCCTCCAGTTCTGCGCCAACTTCTTCCTGCGCCGCCTCGAGTCCCAGCGCGCCGAGTTCCAGCTCTCGCACCAGCATTCCAGCCAGAAGGGCGGCCACGCCGAAAGCACCTTTCCCGGCAGCAATCCCTTTGGCTCGTCCCCCGCCAGCGGGCACATGCACCATATTCACGAGGAGGAAGAGAACGACAACGTTGCCGCCTCCCCCACCGCCGCCACCTTCGCACCCGACGTCATGGACAACACCCACGCCAGCGCCGCCGGCGAGGACACCTTTGGCAGCTTCGCCGGCTTCGCGGCCTCGGCCAAGGCGAACCAGTCCCACCCGCCCTCCTCGACCCCCGCGGATCCCCAGACCTTCCCCAGCAACTACAACATGAACAGACGCACCTCCGTGTCCGCCGAGTCGCTCAACCCCGCCTCGTCCGCCCACGACAACTGGTCCCCGCCCTTCCACCACAAGACAGAGGAGCAGCAGGCGCGCCTGAGAGCCGCCGTCTCTGGCAACTTCCTCTTCTCCCACCTCGACGACGAGCAGTCGGCCCAAGTCCTCGGCGCCCTGCAGGAGAAGCCCATACCAACAAAGGGGATCAAGGTCATCTCCCAGGGCGATGTGGGCGACTACTTCTACGTGGTCGAAAAGGGTTCGTTCGACATCCACGTCAACAAGTCCGGCAAGCTGGAAACCGGCCCGGACGGCCTGGGTGCGAAGGTCGGCTCCGTAGGCCCCGGTGGATCTTTCGGCGAGCTGGCCCTCATGTACAACGCGCCCCGCGCTGCGACAGTCATTACAGCCGAGCAATCCACCCTGTGGGCTCTGGATCGTGTTACGTTCCGTCGCATTCTCATGGACAGCGCCTTCCAGCGCCGCCGCATGTACGAGGGCTTCCTCGAAGAGGTTCCTCTTCTTTCCTCACTCACACCGTACGAGCGATCAAAGATCGCCGATGCTCTCGAGACGAAGAAATACCCTGCCGGCACAACCATCATCAAAGAGGGCGATGTTGGCGAATCCTTCTATATCCTCGAGAGCGGAGACGCCGAGGTTTACAAGCGCGGCATCGAGAAGCCGGTGAACAAGTACAAGAAGGGCGATTACTTTGGCGAGCTGGCCCTGCTCAACGATGCTCCCCGCGCCGCGTCCATTATCAGCACTACCGAGGTCAAACTCGCGACACTGGGTAAAAATGGCTTCCAGAGACTCCTGGGTCCGGTGGAAGGCATCATGAGACGAAACGATCCCAGCAAACAGGAAGGCGAAGGGGTCGACCCCTTGGCGAAAGCAGCATAGAACTGCGTATAGTGTGCTTCCTGCGAGGCTGTTGTATGCAATGAGTGCAGGCAGGGTAGGACCGAAGGAGATGGAAGCTCGCTGTGTGACGGGATGAAACGACGAAGAAGCTCACGCCGGTTTTTCGATGCTACTCGCTCTCTGCCCTGGCGTTTTCGCATGTATTCCTACTCTTCCTACTATCACTAAGTGTTGCTCGCAGCGGTCGCAGTGGCGGGAGCGTGTGGGCTGTTTCGCATGTCACTTTGTCAACTATACTCCCGAGCCGCGCGTTAATCGAAATTACCTCATAGACTATGCTTTCGCGTGTGCTGTACTCGGTGATGCTTGGAGATGGACCGTCCAAATTTAGAAGATGAAGTCCTGCGTTACGAATGTTGACCAAGTATATCGACCAATCAGCGGGAATGGGTCACGTGTGCCTCCGCCTGTTAGGCAACCGCGCTCTCATTCTCGCTTTCCTATCTTCTCCACATGCGAGCCCGTCTCACGATGCTTCTGCAAGCTTCAAAGATCGTCTCTGCTGGTGTTGAGAAAGTGCGAATACCTGGGACGTTCCGTCGGCTTCAACGGCTGGAGGCCGCGCACGCTGCTCTCTCCAAGCCCTTACCTTAGCCAATAGCCTCCGACAAAGCTCAGCAGCTTTCGAGAACTGGTACGCATTCGACTGAGAAGAAGAGTGAGTCCACGGGACGCAGCAGATGACGTGTTGTTCATTGCCTGACAGTCTGCTGATCGCCATCTAGATTTTGCACTTTTCTGATCAGCTTTCTGGGGAAATGGATCGGGGGGCCAAACTCACGAGAACAAACTGGCCGAGCCGATCCAACGTTCTTTCACATCTCTATTTCTGTACGGCATGGCTGCGTACACAATGCGATTCGCATGCAGTGCCGGGGCCCTAGCGACTCTTGGGAGACACACGTCCTAGCCTCGGATCCTCCGAGTCCGTCAGCATTGGATTCCGGCTCTAGTTACTGAGCAGTGTTGAAGTTGATCCGAGGGCGCTCTCGCCTACACGGCATGTCTAACTTGCAGTAAATGGGTTGCCTCTAAGCCACACAAAGTCAAATACGCAATCTTGCACCATGTGTGCCAATCAGCTGTACGTGGCTTGTGTTTCGACGCCGACACAGAACGAGAAACATTGTGCGCGCGGTCAAATTGCGGAGCGACCGTTATAACCGCTTCCCGCATATTCTGCCTTACGGTGCCTTACGGAGATGAATGACGCACTCGAAGAACTATGGCTTCTGGAAAACCCCATCTCAGCTGACCCCCAAGGCAGCCCCGAGGGTTGAAGTAGTATCAAGCACCTTGAACTATCCAATTAGAAATCGCTAATGCTCTGGTCGAGCAGTCTATTGTGCGCAAGCTGCGCTTACATGCAAGTACAGGGATATGGTGCCGCTAACGCCCACTCGGGAATATGGGCTTCATAAAGACGGACGCCGAACTTTTCTTGAAGGGACGATGAACAAACCCTGGAGATAACTAGCTGAACCTATGCCGGTCGTCAAAAAGCTCGCTCTGCTAGCGTACCGATGCGGGATGCGGAGCCAAAGCCCACCCCCAAGCCGGCACCCTTCGACTCCGGCAGGGCCAGTTCGTCCTGAGGCAGACCCCAACGACACAATCTCCTCAACGAGTATGGCGCCTATCAGCACCACCCTCATTTTCGAGTAAATTTACCGGATATACCCCCCCACCAGCCACAGAAGGTCCAAGCTTGCTACTACAAGCTTTATCGGTGGCTATTCCCCCGGACCAACCCGAGGGTCTATCGTTGGCTACGCTCGGTAGGGTCCTCAGCTAGTGAGGGCCGCAGGGCAGGCTACAGTTCCCTTCTATGAAACGTTTGGAGGTAGCGGCTGTCTATCATCACCCTCTTCTACTCCTGTTTGACGGTCAAGTCCGGTAAAGTCCAGGTGAAAGGCCTCAACATACCTAGGCCAGTAACATCCCGCATCGGCTTTGGTGGAGGCTTCAGTATGGGCGAATCATAACGAAGTCACTTTGTCCGGAACCCACACGGCTCACCCGGTCTCCCTACTGCACATCCTGGCCCCACGTCCACTATTGGTGGTTTCCCGTTGTGGCTGGTGAGCGCTGAGATAGACTCATTCGAGTTGTTAGAGACAACACCCTAGACTCATGTCATCTACTACAAGGCATCCCTCCTTGTGCCGCCCTAATTAATACCATTCTGTCAACGCCAAAGCAAAGAATAATCGACGTTTCGTTTCAACATCGTCACAGTTTCCTTACCTACTTGCCAGCCTCTTGAGGAACACTCGACTCTCCAAGGTCCGTAACATGGCTTCTCCAAAGGATACGAAACCCGCAAAGAAAAGGGCCGGCAGAAAACGTCTACCCCCCCTTCCTCAAGGAGCTCCTATCCAGTTCGTGGTTGCCAGCCATCCCGATGACTTCAGAGCCGACGAAACAATGAGACACGTCCGCTCTCATGTCATGTACAAACATCGCGGAGAGCAACGAGTGTCGCCGCGGGAAAGGTCAAAGAGCGGAGAAAGAAGAGGCTTGTCCATGGCCTCAACACGAACACCCAGTCCGTTGATTGCCAAATCCAAGGAGGTAGTCCAGAGCAACGAGCTCCTAGCACCTCCGCCGCGCAGTGGTACCACCTGGGAAAGCGAGTCCTACCAATACATGTCACTGTCACCATCGATTGATCCCATGAGAAATGTCGCCGCCAAAATCGTTGCCGCCATTACCATGGACCATGTGCCGAGTGCTCCGCCCTCGTTCGATGCTTCCGAATACCCCTTTCCATCAAATTCCGGCGCTGGAAGACAGGATAGCATGGAGGAACTCAAGACACAGTACCTCGGCAGTACAGACCTTTTCTGCGCCCAGGACATGGCATGGATGGAGACTGTGTGCAGCAATCACACGTCTTTCTTGAGTCATGTAAGCGTGGGTTGCATGTACAAGGACGTCGCAGAAGGCTTTCTTGACGACACCCCTCTTACGGTTTACATTAAAGGAAAGGTGCTTAGGATGATTACGGACAGCCTCTACACCCAAACAGACGACTTCACGATTCTCAGTATCCTGCATCTACTCGTCAGCGAGATCGGCGGCCAAAACGAAGACGTCTTCGACCTTCATCAGGACGCCTTAGTCCGCATGGTGTATCAGCGCGGTGGCATTGCTAATCTGGGTCTCCATGGGAAGATTGCTACTTTTATGACTGTGTAAGTGTTCCGATCTGCTTGCGGAGCATCTAGAAGCTAACAAGAGTCAGGGTTATCCTCAGTTTCAGCATACTCCGAGGGCATGTCGAGCCTCCGATGCTGCACGGCTTTGTACCAAGCCGAAGATCCTCGGGTCTCGTACCATATTCTTATCCAATCTCGCCATTGTACGCACCACGGGGAGACATTTCTGCTTTGTACGGAAAGTGTCCAGATGCAACCTTTCACATCATATCCGATATGCACGATCTTACGTGCACCTTCGTTGCTCGCTGGAACTACGCAGGCGACGTCTTTTCCCCGAATACCGAATCGCAACTCGCATCCTACGATGCACACATGCAGCAGATTTACACGCGTCTTCTCGTAAGCCACTCAACAGAGAACCACATCGCACCAGATTGGGTCTACGAATGCTGTCGACTAGCAGCATTGATCTATTGCCGCTCGATAGTGCAAGGACTGCCACTTTTCGACTCGGCGAACGTGTTGCATGCACGAAGTCCAGGCGCCGGTGCATCACACATCACCCTGATTTCAGCTTTGCACAACGCGCTAGAGCATACAGATAAGCGCGAGTTTTGGGGCGATTTGTGTGGTGTTCTACTCTGGGTCCTTCTCGTGGGCGGTGCCGCTTCGTGGCCGAGCCCACAGTCGTCGTGGGGAATCGTTCAAGAAACTCAAGGCTTTGCTGCCTGGCTCCGAAAATGCTTCGCGCTGCATTCCGTGAGCACATCGCTCTGGCACGTTTTTGAGCACGCTGGTGCAACTGTGGAGGCTCAGAGAACGATGCTGCAGGTTCAACAACTGATCGACTTGAAGAGAGGGATGTCGCCGCATTAGAGCCATCATTCCAGAACATATCAACTGGACACAGGGCTTTTGATGTCCGTTACGACAAACGCAGTGACGTTAGCAGCAGCGCTCCAGGCGAGCTGCTACACTTTCTACGCGTTGGAGTCTTCTAATTTCGGTATTCTTTCTCTTATACATTTGTATCCTTGCGTCTGTCTTTTTCATTTCTCTCGTTATGTATTTCTTTCTTCTCATATATTCAACAGTGCATATTTACTCCTCGCTCCAGCATTGAAAGACGTCCCGCATCCAGACTATTCGAGACACCAGGATCTATGTTCAGACTTGAGTGCATATAGCGTTTTAGCATGTCCGAGACACTCAAGTTGCATTCTCCTTGTTCTGTAACATCCACTGCATTCCTTCCATATTCACTTTTGCAGTTGTAGCACCTACTGGTTAGGTTTTACATTCGTGCACACCTTGATTAACAGGTCCTGATCCTTCTGCTTGCACCTTGCGTTTTAGTCTTTTGTCGGCCCCATACAACTGGGTCGTGGCGCCCATAGATTGGCCTGCAGCAGCGGCATTTCTCATCGAACGCGTCACTTGCTGCACCCAAAATAGACCGGGTTGCCGACCCATTTGCCGATTGCTCTCTCGATCCACGCACCGCCGTCATACTATGCTGTGCCGAAGACAGCACGTTCATTTACAATATCGAATAAGACTTCGCTTGCGGCAGTGTTGGAGTCATGGTAGCGGGCATTATTTCCACACCGCAACATCCCGAAGCGAACGCCCCTGCTAAACTTGACAGCCTCGGTCGTCAACACTGTAACAAGGTTAGGGTAGTAGAGCGGATGTGCACCCTGCGGCTTACGCCCCGCACGTTAGGTGGGCCATCTAGTACCGTCCTGCGCAGGGGTCAGGGGTTAGCGAGTGCGAGTTCCAGCCACACTTTCCGCTGTACTGGACACCGTGCATGGCCTTGCCAGGCTGGCCCGACATTCGCACTTCACAGCGGCCGCGCAGCGGGCGTGCATGAGGGTTATGCAGCCCTACGCATGGCTTTGTGTACGTCAATCTGTCGTGTCGCTGGATCGGGGTGGGCGTGTCCTGATAGGTACGAAGGGGAGATTGCATCGAGTCCATCGTACGACTTGATGGAGCGATGGGAGCTGAGTAGGACCTCGAAGTTGACTGGCGTATGCTACCACCGTTGGTTGACTTGGTACAATGGCTCGTTGTACCGCACTCAGCAGTTTGATAGCATAATTATCTGATCCTCATGTTCGGGCCACTTATGCCGGTCGCACTACTGCAACCAGCACCATCGAATGAAGCAAGCAAGTACCCACGGTACCGTACCCGCCAACGTCGATCGACGAATGGCAAATTGCACTACCGTCGCGCAATAAAACGTCCAGAAGATTACATGGGCGGCTGGCTCACTTCGGATCGGCCCATCGAGAACAGACTCCCTCCCCATCAAGGCAAACATCTCTAATTCGTCGGTACCGCTACCATGGATCCCGTTCCAGCGTGCCGATTGGTCCCTTCGTTCAGTGAAGGAGCGTGGGGGCCGGAACAGCCTCGCCATCCAGCTGTCGGGGAACTCGGTCAGACTCGCTAACCCCATGGCATGCATAGGGCGCGCTCAGGGAGGTGCATGTAACTTTCCTGATGTGGGGTATACTGTAGAGCCGGGATTGCATATAGAAGCTCGGAATCTATGCGCCGCGTTGGGAGAGGGTGGATATAGAGGCACGGGCATATTTCTGCTTGTGCGAGTCGCGATTAGTGAACAGCGCGCATCGGTGATGAGGATGCATGTCGGATCATCGAGGCTGAACTTCCGGCATGAGATGTGATGCGTTGGTTGTGGAGGTGCGATTAAGGTTGTGCTTCTGGGGGTGAGGCGGCGACTCGGCGATTTAGTGAGCTTTGCAGCAGCGAACGAGGTGTAGGGATTCCGCTGAGCAACCCATTCTTCACGCGACTTGAACACCGCATGCTCCTTGAGCTAGGCTTCGAGGGCTGGTACTTCATACGCGCTGTTGCTCGTACCCTGCGATCTGTTGGCACCACTGGTGGAGGAGTATCGAGGACATTCGCGACTGCAGGTGACTTGTGTAGAGATGTCACAACGCGGCTGAAAACACGAGTGCGCGTCTACACAGAGACGCTCTTCAACGCAAAACGCGCCCATCGACCGCCGCGGAGCTTCAGAAATTCACACCGGAAGCTGCCGACGCGTTCACGAACGGTGTGTGGAATGCGATCCAATCATGTCGTCACACGTGGGTTAGTCATCGCAGCATTGGCGTCATGAGGCATCGATGTTTCCAAGATTTCCCAGCCTTGTTATCATTCAGTTCAAACCTCCCAATTCCTCTGCAACTACACGAATATCGATCCTTTCTAGCACCTACAATCAGTCTAAAAGTGCGTCCGGACACCAAAATTCGCAATGGACTGTATCCCACTTCCAATTATCTGCTTCCAATGCGGAACGTACGGTGGCCCACTTCTCCTGAAACGGTCCTCTTGTATTGACACCTCTCAGAGATCAAAACCCGTGCCACTGCAAAGTCGTCGGCCCAACAATCGGCTTCGTTATTACCGTCGGCATGGCGGTACGTTCCCACATCTTCGTTTACTTGAATGCGCACGGACCATTGACTTCCTCATTAGATCGTGTGCTGGCCTGCGAGCTTGCTGTGCTGCTGCTGCGCAACGGACGCAGGCAAAAAGTATGTTTGCAATCTAGGCGTACAGATGTATTCTAATGAAATTAAGAGTGCTGGCTCTTCCTGTCGATACTGGAAACGCGGTCTCAAACTGTATTCCGATATGACGACATTCACCGCACGGAACAGTGAATGAAACGATTACCTTTCGACGAAAATTGCCGATGGTTTTGGATGGATATTGGAGCACATGAGCTGGTTCTCAGCGTCGGACAATTGTAATCACGTGTAATGAAGCTTTTTGCGCGCTCATCTTTTCGCTCCGACATGGATGCTTCGGATGGCTGCATTGCATTGCAGGAGTCACGTGGAAGCGCGCTGGAGTAGGCCTCCGTTCTCTCTCTTTCCTCCGCAAACAGCGTGTCGACGACTCTTTTTCATACCCTGTCTCTGATCAATGAGACCATCGATTTATTCATCAAATCTCGTCGCGATCGCGAGAAGGGTGCTAACTGGTCCGACTATAGCTGCTAATTGAGCGCGCCGTCGGGGCTCGGGCATCTTGTAAGACGTTTCTTTACTTTTTCCGTTGCTTTCACTTGAAGAATTTAGTAGGTAAGTCGGGACGATGCCGCTTTTCGGCCGCCGCTTCGTGGGTCCCTCTTTCACTTGCAAGCACTGTTTCACTGGCCATGTGCTAACATGGAGGCTTGAGCTGTCTCCACAGCAGCTATTCTCTCTTACCCGCCTCTTCTGCGCGTGCGTCCATGATTTGCGACGCCTCAGTGACGCCATTGTGTTTACTCCCCTACGGCGACAACACACCGCAGTGTCTCACGCTCCGACCACGACGATCCCACCCCCACTGCCTTCGCCACTACAGCTTGGACGCCCTTGGTCTCTGCGGTATTGTTCGAGCTCAACCTATTCGCTACGTTGAAGCCCACCATGGCGACCGGCCACCGATATAAAATCCCACATGTCTTCCCTGATGGACGCGTGGAAGGAGGCCTTTTCCCACCTGAGTACTACATATACCCCACGGATCTCTTCGGCGGTACCTGGGAGCAGGGTCTCAAGGCGATTGAAGACTTTGAGTGGTGGTCAGGGCCTTCAGAAGAACTTCGAAGCGGTCGTGATAAGGAGGATGTTGCGACTGTGCCTGAGAGGGTATTCATCCAAGAGCCGTCTGTGAAGAAAAGTCCGAGACGTGTGGACGGTATCGTACCTGGCGACGAGAGCACACCGCCAGTAGAGGAGCCGGCTTCGGAATTACAGTCGGTCCACGTCGTTGGATTTCAACCTGAAGAGACTGGGATCTTGGATGATTTGGAGACAGACATGAACGTCGAGAGTGTAGGCCAAGATAGAGATGATACGCTTCGAGAGCAGACGGTGGCTCACGAAGGCATGGCTTCTATAGGTGCTGCATCCCCGCCATCTCAATCTCGGGTCAAGATTCTCATGCGGAGCTCTCCGCCGTGGATACCTAGTCCTTCGAAGGAGACTAGCAGTGTCTATCTCAGCGACCCAGTTGTAGGATGGGATACAACTGCGCTCCCGAAAGAGCCACCGCAACTCAACAAAGGGTCCGACGCAGATGCCGAAAAGCCTGCGATGGTTGTGGAGTTAGAAGATGCAAGTACAGAAGCGCCTGATGTGGGTGAAACCAGACCGAGTAATCCGCTGGGAGAGTTTACGCAATCAGTCGAGAGGGCAGACGCAGAGATTCGCATGTCTCCAAACGCCCTAGATATTGATAGTGCGACACTCCTGCGTTTGATGGCACCTGCTGCCGGAGATGTGGCGGTAGTGGATGAAGCGTCGGGTCTTTTGCCACCTGAGGTAGACTCGCCTACCAGTAGGGATTACATGGCTGGCGCCTTATCTGGGAAGAATATTGAGAGCCGTATTCCGATCGATACGGGCGATGCCATGCCCAGTCTACCATCAGAGGGTACTATCCCGGATTCATCATCAACAGCCAACATGTTGCTGCAATTTGACCCAAACATTTGGCAAAACGGTGCAGATACCTCAAACGAGCAGCAGTCAGCCCAGGCTGCACCCTCCTCGACAACGAACGCTAAGTCGTTTCCGCCAGGAAATCCAACCACCGCCAATCGAATGTTCCAGACGACACAAGCGGGCGGGCATAGTCCTCTTGGGACCTCAATTGCCTACAACAGTCCGCAATCTACACGCTCGTCTACTCCAGATGGTGCCAGGCTTCTCCGCAACATGCCGTTTGGCCCTCGAACTTCGCCTTACGCGGACATGGAAGCGTCCGCACATTTACCTCGTCAAAAAAATCTCGTTTTAGACGAACTTGTAGATGACGGAACAAGTGCAACACTTTTCAGAGACACAAAAGTTGATGCTTCGTTAGGGCCAAACCACTCGATCTCATCGCCTCGAGCAGACAACTCTGTGAACGAATCGCTGATGGAAGCAAAGCCCGCTGTGCTTGCGAAGGTTGGGTCGAATACTTTTCTCGCACGTCTCGAGGAGGCTGCCGCCGCTGCCCCTTCTTGTACGGATAGCGGCCGAACTAGTCTGCGCACCTCAACAACTCCGGGACCTTTGAAAGACGTATCAGTTGATTCACCATGGGCTGGAGCACTCTTAGAGAAAATCTTAGCTCGTACGCCTGATTTGCCTCCCTCGCCTTTTGAGGCGGAGTCAGTGACCAGGGACGATTCGCTCTCCCAATCGGGAGCGAGTCCCAAATCTTCGATCGAAGTCGTGAGACCGGACATGTCAATCTTAGGCTCAGAAATGTCCGATGAGATGTCGCGCCTTTCCCTACAAAACCCGCATGCTATTCCCTCAGATGCCGTCACCGAGCTTGTAATGAGCGCGCCAATCACGCCGCAATCACAGACCTCAGCATTCGAACCTGCGTCATGGTCCAACCTCTCAGTGGCACCTGCGAGGGTTGAGACTGCGAAACCACGGAAGCGAGCTAATACAACAATCAAAAAGAAGACCACGAACAACAACAAGGCGGCGGCATTGTTCAGACCTGATGAATCATCGGATTCGGATGACGGACGACCCAAGAAGAAGCAGAAGAGGAGTGCTTTGAGCAAAGTGAAAAATACACCTCGGCGGAGTAAAGCTGGAAGTACTGCGACAAAGGACGCTACAGCAACGATGATGCGGCGGATGGACAGGTCGAGCAGAAAGGCTTCGAGTGAAGCCGGAGAACATGAAGCGGAGCGGGAGGAAGAGGAGCTGCAGGATATGGTACGTTCTATCAGCGCGAGGTTTTTGGATTGTTTTGGTGCATCATTCTACACATGAGACGACTAACGTATACCCATACACAGACTCCTCACAGCACACATGACAGCATACACCTATCGACCAAAGCGCGCCCAGTCACACTCCGTGCCACAGACCACACGCCGAATCCAACAAACCCGCCCTCTACAAGACCGAAAACGGCAACCAATGCGCCGCGAGATGTCCATGGTAACGCTGTAGAGGGCATGGCTTCGAGTCATCAGAGCAGACACCCGTTGGATCTGGGCTATGGTAAGCGACAGACACGTGGGGACACGAAATATGAGCGAAACTTCAGAAGTGAAAGTGCTAATTTAGGCTTCGTGGAAGGCGCTGAACATTTGAACACCGCCCAGCGGGATGAGATGGTGGTCGGTGTTGAAGAGATGGAGGAGCCGGAGGCTAAGAGCAGGAGGAGGACTGGAGCGCCGACGAGGCGGAAGGCGGAGGCGGAGGCGGAGGCAGAATTTGTGGACGACGAACTTTACGACGAGACACATAGTGATGTCGGGACTGCCGCAGCACCAAAGTCTACAAAAGGCAAATTGACACCCGCTGCCTCCGCCGCAGCTAGATCCGTGAATGTGCGTACAAAAGCCCCAACACGGAACAGTACGCCGAAGCCAGTCGCCACTATTATCGCCTCCAGCACGCCGAAATTCAACAACAAGCCAAACAAGTACGGCTTTAAATCACCCGCTGGCCCCCGGAAGCCCCGCGCAAAGAAGAGCAAAAAGGATGCGAATGAAGCGGCTGACGAGGGCATGGAGCTTGAAACTGCGAAGACGGAGGTGAGATCCGGAAGGCAAACAAGGAGGACAAGTGCGGCGCAGGAACAGCTTGAGAAAGAGGTAGAGAAGCAGAAGAATATTGGATTGAGGTTGAGGAGTGGGAATGGGAAGAAGTAGTGTTTGATCTAGCATTGGGGTACAGAGTCCTCATCTGCAAACCATTGCTGGAGGGGTTTGGGGAATCTTGACTTATACGAGGCCTCCCGATGCCTTGCTTCTACGAAGTGCTTTATATCCCAAGCCTATGGGTAGGTTGATTGGCTCCGGCCTTGCATTGCATGCGTTATATACCCTGGGCTTACAACGCCTTTATGTAATTAGGGTGAATGAGGTGGTAATAGTGATCGTGACTCACTTTGCTTCGGGTATCATGTTATCAAAGCTGCCCTCGTAATACGTATCAAGCACACCCACCTATATCTTACTACTCACCGGAACCTCTTCCTTTGCCAGCAACCCACATATCCACTCACTCGACTTCTCCGCCATACTATGCGGAAAAGCATGCCCTACACCATCGAATAGCACGTCTTCAAACCCCACGTTCAAACTAGGATCCTCTTTGAGTACCTGCTTGAACACGTTCAAGAAAGGTTCCCCTGCAGCGTACGGTACCAGCTTATCCGCCTTCCCGCTCAAGTTCAAAATGTGCTTCCCTTGTAATCGCTCACGGGCTAACACTGTGAAACGATCCAGCGTCGCCTTGCCTATCTCCGCGTCCGCACCTGTAGCATTGTAGATGTTGGGCAGCAGGAGTCCGGCGGGATCGTACTGCGCTATCGCTCGTTGGAGCGCGAGAGGGAAGTCTGATGAGCCGAGGAAGGATGCACCGGGTGGCGAGCTTGACGTGTAGGTGTCCAGCTTCGACAGCCGCGCTCGATCTGTCATCAACCGCGTGTAATCCGGACACCCAATGCCCACTACCGCAGCCGTGATCCGTGGATCAGACAAGATACAGTGCCATGCCGCATGTCCGCCCAGACTAATTCCCAGCACGAAATGCTGGCTTATCCTCGGCCCACCTTGCTCCGTGAAAACGTAGCTCTCCAGATGCGAGATCAATTGACTCGTGTCCACCGCCGTCCCATGGAAACAGCTGAACATATCCTGCGCATGCGTCTTATTGCCCTGTCGCCACGCCTCATTGTGCATTTTGTCGACGAGGCGGGAGCCGTGGTTGCGCTGGTCGAAGGAGACGGCGATGAGGCCGCGGGGGGATTTGCCAGCTCTGTTTTGACTGATGCGCGTGTTTTGCGCGTGGATGAATTCGGCAGCGAGCGGGGCCATTTTGGCGGCGGTCTGGAGGCGCGGGTGCAGGAGCCAGAGACATGTTATCGACGTTGTGGAGGGGGGCAGCTCGGAGAGACCGTGGACGGTGCAGAGGATGCCGGCTATGGTGTATGTCTGGGCGGAGACGGTGGGGGCGGGGTGGTCGTTGTGCGTGGTGTCGAGGGGGTTGGTTGTCGCCGCCATTATGAAGGTCGGAGTCGCGATGTGGCTGGATAGCGAAGACAGACAATTGGAGGTTTTGGGGTTTGCCCAGAGGTTTGAAGGTGATGTGGGGTGGGATGGAGACGGGCAATTAGACGCGGGCCGAGGTTGTCGCGTCGCGTCGGGGACACTCGGGACGACGTCATGGTGCGCTTGGATTGATCTGTTGTGCTGTCCTGTTGTGATGGTGTAACTTGAAATAAGCATTAAACATGCTTGTCAGAAAGCTAACTGAGTTTGGGGATGCTTGGGACGGTATATAACGCGGAAGCAGAAATGGCAAGACCATGACGAATGGGGCCTACGGCTCAACCATGCCCCAGCGGAGATCGCAATGTCTGCGATGATGATCATGATGTTTCATACAAGAGTTGAGACTTGTCCAATTTTCGGTCTGATGTAGTGGCAGTGGAGCGCTCGTAGACGCGCTCGGGCTCTTGGTGATTAGACTCTGCACTCAAGGATCGAGTGCTGAAGTCACGAGATAGCCCTCCCACAAACGAAAGACTGTGTGACGACGCTTTGGTATGTTATACATGCTGGGAAACCAATTCATCAATCGGAGTCGGCGTTTGGTGAGGGTCTAGTGTGGGGTAAGCGCGGGATGTCGTTGTTGGGCCCCTGTCCTTGCTCTGCAGGGATGATCAACAAGGCGAGATTACATAGGCACACGCTCACCTAAACTTCAGACACCTCGACTCCTCGTGCTGAGCAAGAGACACTCTGGCACCGCAAAGGCCGCACGAACGGCCTGTCTACCTATTCATCGCCACCCACATCCCAGCACCGTGGGAAAGCCGTTGGGACGTTGCCGCACCATGGTTGTATAGCACTCAAGGACCAAGGAACCGTTAGCCGTACCCTCCGCCAGAGGGAACTCACCACCGCGTCCCTCCTCCCTCCTCGAGAGATTCCACCAGCGGTATCTGGACCTTCGCAAGAGGTCGTCGCTATCAGCATGCCGGCCACACCAGATTCCGGTATCTCGCCAATGACGCGCAGTCCCCGCTCCACCTCACCCATGACCAAGGGCGACGCCGCGAACGGCAGACCCCACGGCGCGTCGCGCACCCGCTCTGGCCTACGAGTCGCCCAGAGTGCTCACGAAACGAACAGCACGTCTGCGCCTGCGAACAACGGCGCTCCCATCATCACGAAATCGGCTCCGACGGGCGAGCCTCTGTCCCCGGGCGAGCTGGACGAGTTCCCCTTCAACGCGCCCCCAGCGGAATCATCACAACGAACAACAAACGAGCCCGCGGATTTTGACCCTACCGTAAGGGCGCTCCCACCTGCATCACATCCTGCCAATGGATCGCCGGCACCGCAGCCGTCCATTGCCCCCATCTCGCGGCGAGGCACCGCCGATGGTGAAGATTCCGATGCCGCCCCGAAAGGACGACGGAGTGTCCAATTTGCACGTACCACTACATTCGGGAACGATACAACTTCGCACTCGAGAGTGCAATCATTGAATGAGGATGATAATGAGGTTCGGGACAACAAGGCCAGGGAGCCGCAAAGGCAGGGCTCATCGTTCATGGGAAAGCTAAAGGCATTGGCAACGCCCATGGCTCTTCAAGGGCACGGGCGGAGCCAGAGCGCCTACGCTGTAAGCTCGTCTGCGCAAGACGGCTCACCACGTACGGCCTTGTCTCCTGCCTCCGAGCGAGACGAATTCCGCTTCGATGGACACGACAGCGAAGCAGATGCCGACGCCGAGGAGAGCGCGGGCGAAGGTTCCTCGCGGCCGCCCCGAAAGAGAAGGAAGAGCCGGCGCTGGTTTGACGAGGGCACCGAGGGCACGCAGACGGCACCGAGTACGCCCAAAGCAACAAACGGCAACTTCTTTTCGCGGGACTCGCCGACTGTAACCCCAACCACTACCAATCAGCATCGCCCCGGCTTTATGCGTCGCGGCACCATGAGCGATATTCCGGAAAACCAACGTCAGGGCATGTCTGAAGACGAGGGCCGCGACCGGCTGGCAAAGGAGAGTACATGGGCACGGGGTCTCCACAGCGCAAGAGGACTTTCGTACGGTGGCCTGCGGCGACACGATCCGAATGCTGAAGAAGGAGCAAAACGTCCAAGCAACCTGCGTAGGCTGACGGCCTTTGGTGGAAGCGGCGATGGTGCTCAGCCTTCGCCATGGCGGATACGCAGTGAACGTACCTCAAGTCTGAGTGTGCAGAAATGGAAGTCGATCAAGGCAAGTCTGCGCCTGCTGGGCACTCGGGCGAAAGCAGAGCGCCAGGTGGACCACGCAAAGTCTGCCGAGCTCATGGCCGAGCTTCTGGCTGGAGCTCCTGCAGCCTTATTCCTGGCTAGCATGTTCCAACGCGACGAGCACGGCCACAAGCGCATCCCCATCCTGCTAGAGCAGCTCAAGGTAAGCATCACCGATACCGAGATAGGCGACAAAGAAGGAGAGCGCCACACTGCTCTACGAGTGGAGTTGGAGTATGGGAGCGGTCTCACGCGGATGAAGTGGGTAATCTACCGGTCTGTGAGGGATTTCGCAAACCTTCATCTCAAGTTCAAGCTTCAGGAAAAGCAAAGCACCTTCGCGATCGGTTCATCAAAACCGAAACCTGGCAAAAAGGATGTCAAGGAGAAAATGAAGGAGAAGACGGGCAAGGACAGTGACAAAGAGGACAATACCCCTAAGCTACCTCGATTTCCAAGAAGTGTGCTGCCCTATCTGCGGGGCTTGCGAGGCTATGGTATGCTTGATGACGAGGATGAAGAAGAGAGGGAAGACGCCGACGCCGAAGGCGATGCTAGTGGCACGGAGCGACCAGGAAAAACGGCGCGGCGGAAGTCCTCCTTCTACCTGAGTCGCAGGAAATCAAGTATCAACGGCGCCGAGCAGTCTGGCAGCATCGCTCCCGCCAACGTCGCTCGACAAGGCAGCTTTGTCGGAGCAGCCGGTGGTTTCATCGGTCCCAGCAAGCAGACGCACCAGCAACGACAGCGCAAAAAGCTGGAAAGTTACCTGAAAGAGCTGATTGCATACCTCATTTTCAGGCCTGACAGCAACCGCCTCTGCAAATTCCTCGAACTTTCTGCTCTAGGCGTCCGGTTGGCCGCTGAAGGTGGGTACCACGGGAAGGAAGGTCTTATGATGATCAAATCCTCAAAGGGCGTCGACAACAGGAAAAAGTGGCAGCCTCTAGGAATGATGCAGCGCCACTGGCCCAAGTGGTTCTTGGTACGGCATAGCTACGTTGTGTGCGTGGACTCGCCGGAAGAGATGAATGTGTACGATGTGTTCTTAGTGGACTCTGACTTCACGACCGAGTCCAAGTCCCAAGGAGCGAAGGAGAAGAAGGCTAGGGTCATCGCGAGCGAAGCAAAGGCATCGGCGACGGGCCATCATCAGCTGCGACTCGTCAACTCGGAACGAACGATGAAGATGCTGGCCAAAAACGACAGGCAGCTGAAACAATTCGAAGACTCTATCAAGTTCATGGTAAAGAACACCGAATGGGCGAAACCGCATCGATTCCAGAGCTTTGCACCTGTACGGAAAGGCATCTATGCCCAGTGGCTGGTCGATGGTCGCGACTACATGTGGAATGTCTCGAGAGCAATCAATATGGCCAAGGACGTGATCTACATCCACGATTGGTGGTTGAGCCCCGAACTATACATGCGACGTCCGCCTGCTATTAGCCAGAAGTGGCGTCTGGACCGGCTTTTGCAACGGAAGGCTCAAGAGGGCGTCAAGGTCTTCGTTATAATGTATCGAAACGTCAACGCCGCTATTCCCATCGACTCTGAGTATTCCAAGTACTCGTTGCTGGATCTGCACCCAAACATCTTCGTACAACGGTCGCCGAATCAGATCCGGCAGAACACCTTCTTCTGGGCACATCATGAGAAGATATGTGTCGTAGATCACACAATTGCTTTCTGCGGAGGTGTCGATCTATGTTTTGGTCGTTGGGATACGCCACAGCACACCGTTGTCGATGACAAGTTGACCGGCTTCGAGCTAGATGACAAACCCAAGGACTCCGACCACTGCCAGTTATGGCCTGGGAAAGATTACTCCAACCCTCGAGTCCAGGATTTCTTCGCGCTGGATAAGCCCTACGAAGAGATGTACGACCGCTCGAAAGTACCCAGGATGCCTTGGCACGATATTGGCATGCAAATCGTTGGCCAGCCTGCCCGCGACTTGACGCGCCATTTTGTTCAACGGTGGAATTATCTACTACGTCAACGCAAACCTTCACGGCCGACTCCTTTCTTACTGCCACCGCCAGACTTCAACCCTGCTGACATCGAAGCTCTTGGGCTTGATGGAACCTGCGAGGTACAAATCCTTCGATCTGCAACGTCGTGGTCCCTGGGTACCCCTGGCAAGACTGAGCATAGCATTATGAACGCCTACGTTCAGATGATAGCCACCTCAGAGCATTTCGTATATATCGAGAACCAGTTCTACATCAGCAGCTGTGAAGTGTTGGGCACGAAGATCGAGAACTCGATCAGTGACGCGCTTGTTGACCGCATCAAGCGTGCCCACCAGAACCAGGAAGATTGGCGAGCGTGCGTCGTCATCCCGCTTATGCCTGGGTTCCAGAATACGGTCGATCAGCAAGAAGGCAGCAGCGTCCGGCTTATCATGGCTTGCCAGTACCGGAGTATATGCCGCGGAGAAACCTCCATTTTCGGCCGTCTACGTGCCGCCGACATTGAGCCTGAGGACTATATCTCGTTCTATGCACTACGATCTTGGGGCGCGATTGGCCCGGACAAAGCTCTCGTCACCGAACAGCTTTATATCCACGCCAAGTGTATGGTGGTAGATGACCGCGTTGCCATAATTGGTTCGGCGAACATCAACGAGCGGTCCATGCTTGGCTCGCGCGATTCTGAAGTCGCGGCTATCGTCAGAGATACGGAGGTCCTGGATTCCTTCATGGCGGGAGAGCCATACAAAGTTGGAAAGTTCCCGCACACGCTGCGTATGCGCCTCATGCGAGAACATCTCGGCATCGATCCTGACGCATGTTGCGGAGAAGATTGGGCGAGCCGGCACTCCGAAGCAGATAGCGATGGCTTCCAGACCGAATCATCTGCCCCGCCTTCGCCGACGCATGATCGGGTCACTGAGCAGAAGTTGACCGAAAACCGACATCGCCTAGACGATGACCTGATAGCGCGTGCTGAACAGCTACACAGCTTCAACCACGACATCGACTGGGAACAAGACAACAACCCCCATCTTCAGACATCGAAGAAGCCTACATCGGATGCCAGGGTCTCGAACAACCCAGCGCATCAAAAGGATGTCAAGGGTGAGGGCGCTGATCACATGCGCGAGATGGCCAACGAAAAGCCAAGTATTTCGCACGCGCGTGATTCCTACATCAACGACAAGGGTCATGAGACGTTGGTCTCTGATGTCGCATCCGACGGCATTGGTCTTACGCCTAAGAAGAATAACTCCACTAGGACTCGTGGGCGAAGCAATACGGTGAACACAAGGACAAGCGGACACAGTAGTCTGCCTGATGGAAACTCCGGCCTGCCGCCGCCTCGCATGCCTCGCTTGGACACTGGGAAGCTTGGTCTCCCTCACCTTAGTCAATTGCCCTCGCTACCCGTCTGCGACGATACTGACATTGGTGGGCCGCCGCTACTGCGCAGCTTTAGTCAGGGTTCTGCCTCCATCATCAACCCTCTGCTGACCGACATGCATCGACCAATTGTCACCGACGATTGCATGCGGGATCCCCTGAGTGACTCTTTCATCCTTGACATATGGCACGCAGCCGCAGAAAACAACACTAAACTCTTCCGTCAAGTCTTCCGATGCATGCCTGACAACGAGGTAAAGACCTGGAAGGAGTATAAGGAGTACACCGCGTTCGGCGAGCGCTTCTCGCAGTCACAAGGCCTAGGGAAATCCACTGCCCGCAAACAGCAGGAGACCCCGGGGAAGACGGGCCCACCTGGAACTGGTGCTGCAGATAAGATGATGATGCTTCCTGGCAACATGGGGAAGCAGGTTGAGGCCCTCGGCGAGAAGCTCTCCGAGAAGATCTCGACGAATCATAGCCAAGACGAAAATAACAAGCTCGGCAATGTAGAGCAATGGGCAGAGGACCAGGAGAAACAGCAGCAATCGCGATCGTCGCTGCATCTGAACACCACGGCAAGCGCCCTGGACGAGAAGAATGCCACGAAGAATGTCGACAACGCCACCGTCTCGCCAATGAATCCGGCCCCACCCGCGCACACATTCACCTTCCCGACCGCGCCTCCTATCCCCGAATCAGACATCACCGACTTCGCCAACACGAACGGCAATGGCTTCAACCGACCCCGCCAGGTCACCATCTCCGAGCCACAGCGCGACAGCACACCCGGCCGCGCACACGCCAGCACTATGGGGAGCAAGCGGTCCCGCAGACGTGCTACAACGAAGAGTTCAGCACGGCAATTCCACTCCACAGACGACATGTTGGACAAAGAGGATGCGAAGAAAGTGCTTGATTTGGTGCAGGGACATCTTGTTCTTTGGCCTTATAATTGGCTTGAGGACGAGGAGAAGAACAATGGGTGGTTGTATACCGTGGACCAGATTGCGCCATTGGAGATTTAGTAAGTTGCCTTGATGCATATATTGCTCGATTGGGATATCAGCTAACAGATGCACAGCACTTGATTGGTTTCGACCTTTTATTTCTCTACTTCCTATTCTTCGTTGCTATTGACTATTACTGTTCGCGGTGTTTCTCCACCGCACCTTCATTCGGACTTGTTCCTGTACTATAGACCTATGCTTGAGCATTACCAGGCGTATTTTTCCTATGTCCGTTTGGTCCACAGATTTTGCTTCCCTTTTAACATACTCACTATGCAATTCCTTACCTTGGGGCGTAGCGCATTGACTAGCGGTCTGGCGATGGATTGTATGTAGAATGTTCTTGCATAGAGACTGCCTTAGTTTGCTTACCATAGAGAATCCCGAATAGGTGACTTTGCCACGTAAGTTGCTCCAAGATTTTCGCTATTCATTCAATGCTAGACGTGTGATTCTTGAACTGGCAGTCCCTCGGTCTCGACCTGCATTCGTCGAGTGTAGCGGTGAATGCCGGCACACGTGACTCAAACCACCAGTCTCAATCAACCTTTGTACAACGCAGTCCTTTATCACCTAGCTCACAGCATCAGACCTTTTGGTTCCGTCTGAACGCGCTGTTGCGACGACCGTATTCTTTCACCGCAGACTTGTGTCTACGCATCGGGGTCCGCGTATTGCATCGCTCATTGCTGCGCCTCACCGCCGCTCAAACCCCTCGCGTCAGCTCAGCTGACAAGAAACCCGAGATGATGCGAACGGACCGCCCGCTGCGGTTGGTGGCTTGTCGATGTATTGATCAGCTGGTCGCAAGGGGCAGGCATGGTGCATATAAAGGATGCGGCGTGGGCGCGTCGCGAGACGCCCGTTTGCGGTCTGCTACTCTGAATCGCCTCAGGTGCTCGTGCGATATTGGACTAATCAACGATCGGAAAGAAGTGTTCAGATCAGATCAAAAGAGAAGAGTATTGGAACTGGGGCAGCCAGCTTTGAGTCACGCTTGTTCTCGTGCTTCGCAAACGAAGGTGCCTGGAGGGGCTGTGCAGGAAGATACGCAGTACATCTACCAGTCCACAGCCGCCCGGCGCAACACCACGTCGCTCACACTTCAACTTTCGACTCTGCAATGGCAACCCACGCACTATCGCGCGTCACCATAACGCCAACGTCCCCCTCAATGGACGCGTCAAACCCCCCAACACCAACCTCACCAACCACCCCCCTACCCTACTCCGACCCCGCCTCCCCTCCCTCCAAAAAACCTACCGAACCGCTCTACACGGAAATCAACATCCCACTCCCACCCCTACCATCACCAAAGCCAAAATCCAGACCCTTCTCTCCGCCTCCCTCTCGTCTGCGCTCCCACTCCCTCGCCTCGTTCCATCCCTTTCACCGTCGGGGCTCGTCCGTGGATTCGGGCGTGGGGAAAGAAGAAGCCTGGCCGCGCATCAAGAAGGAGGTGAAGAGTAAGGAGGTGGCGGCTGCGATGGATTTCAGAAGGCGAGATCGCAGGAGTGGCACGATAGATGCGTTGGCGGTTGTGCCGGCGTTGCTGGTGCTTAGTGCGGAGCTGTTTACACCAGGGGAGGAGGGGAAGAAGAGGGAGGGGAAGTGGGAGGACGGGATGATTTGAGAAGGTGAGGGTGGGAGGATGTTGTATTGAACGATCGATTGAAGACGGAGCCATCAGAGTGTAGGAAGAGAAACGGGGTCGGCGGCCGGAGTTCAGCACTCCCGCTGTGGACCACAACATACGAAAGCGCCTAATGGACGTCAACTTGAAAGTTGCGCCAGTTGCAGCCGTCGAATGCGCAAGAGTTGCTCGCGCGAAGGCTGGGAAGGATCGGGGACGACGCGAGACAGTGACTCGGAGAAACGGTTTCTCGCGGAGAGGGTTGACTGGACGGACTAGAGGGGAGGGGAGTTACCTGCTTAACGGCGATGATTTTGTAGTAGCTGAAGACGTATTTAATCGCATCTAGTACACGATGAGCTCTTCTCCCTAGCCTGGGTTCCCTCCTGCCCGGCCGGTGACACCCAAGATCAAAGGATGTTATAGCGATTTGTGCCCCAGTCATTGCGTAGAGGTGAGTATCTCCATCGAGCCTGTTGCATGTTTCTTCTCTTTCTCATACTGTAGTTCTCGTACAGGTAGGTGTGAGTCAAAGCAAGTTGAGGCGCCAAAGGGCACACAAAGCATGGCAGGTTACACCTGCGCGACGCCCTAGGCAGCCGGTGAGGCTTGCTGCCGTCCTGCGTAACACGCTCATGCGCCGCAAGAGGTTGACCGCAAAGTGACCATCCGCAAGCGGACTGACAGGGTGCAAGCAAGGCCAGACGCCGATCTCGGCGAAATGCTTGGAGGAGCCACTCAGCGGGCTGGCCGACGGTCTGACGCTGACGGCAGCGAGTGCGTGCAACTGCGATTGCAGATGCGATCATGCAGGATACGGCGAATGCGGGAGGCCTTTGCGGTTGGTTAGTGCAGCATGCACGGGGTGATTTCGTGCTCGAAAGCTTAACCCTAGCGCGCGTGGGTCGGCAAAGAATGTCGCGCGCCGAGCGGGCCCGTGGTCGACGGGGTGTATGAAAACTTTCGCTTGGGCAACGGCCAGCGCCGTTCATTCATCATCATGCCACCGCATCGCTGAACGCCCGCGACCAAACGCCCTACCAAGGCGACCTCGCTGCCTTCCTGCCAGAAAGCGCCCGCCGCCTGAGCACCTTCCCACCTGCCCGCGCCGACGAGCCAACGGAGCACCCCGCCCAGCCCGCCGTCAACATGGTCCGGAACATTGTCGTCTTGGGTGGAAGCAGTACGCCGCCCATGCCTCGTTGCCATTCTGCTCTCCGAGACGTCTGCTAACTCTTGTGCTACTGCAGGCCACCCACAGCTCACCCGCAAGTCCCATGCTCCGCCGGCCGCGAGCCTTGCTAATTTTTCGCAGAGCAGATATGCGACCACCTGGGCATCCCCCCCGCCAAGATGCTGCTGTCCAAGTTCGCCGTCGGCGAGACTCGAGTCGAGATTGGAGAGTCCGTCCGCGGCAAGGACGTCTTCATTGTGCAGAGTGGCGCCGGCAGGGTCAACGACAACTTGATGGAGCTGGTACGTCCGGAAGGCTGCGCATGCGAGGCGTCTTTCTAACCTGCCTCCAGTTGATCTGCATCTCAGCATGCAGAACAGCGTCCGCCAAGCGCATCACCGCCGTGCTCCCTCTGTTCCCGTACTCGCGCCAGAGCGACATTCCCTACAACAAGACGGGCGCCCCGCTGGCCAAGTCGGGCCACAACAACCCCAGCCGCGCAAACACATACACCTTTGACAGCCGGCCGCAGACCCCACACCCCAACCAGCAGGCGAGCGCGGGGCTGCCCTGTGGCATTGCGTCCATGGACAAGCAACTGGAGCGCCTCAAGACCACCGAGGACCAGCCCATCAGCCCGGTGAAACGCACCGATACCTTGGACTCGAAGAAGTCGGATGGATCAGAGAAGGGATACGTCAATGGCGTCAATGGGGTTAATGGGGTCGCAAAGAACACCACAAAACCGCCTCCCTTCCAGCCCTACCCAGGCTATAGGCAATGGGTCGCGCAAGCCGGTACCCTCATTGCAGATCTCCTCACTTGCGCAGGCGCAGACCACGTTATCACCATGGATCTCCACGATCCGCAATACCAAGGCTTCTTCGACATTCCCGTCGACAATCTCTACGGCCGCCACCTTCTGCGCAAATACATCCAATACAGCATCCCAAACTACCAGCAGGCCGTGATTGTCAGCCCGGATGCCGGAGGAGCAAAGCGCGCCACGGCGATTGCGGACGCGCTTGGGATGCCCTTTGCGCTCATTCACAAGGTAAGATCTTGAGCCGGAGATACAACGACCATTTCTAATTAGTGGATAGGAGCGCCGGCCGACGCAGATCAGCGATCGACAGAACGCGACCATGATGTTGGTCGGAGAAGTGGCGAACCGAACCGCGATCCTCGTCGACGACTTGGCGGATACCTCGAATACCATTACTCGTGCCGCGAAGCTGCTGAAGAAGGAGGGCGCGACCACCGTGTATGCGCTCATCACCCACGGCATTCTGAGCGGTGATGCAATCGAACGAATCAACGCGAGCGCATTGGACAAGGTCGTCGTCACCAACACGGTCGATCAGCAGGAGCACAAGCAGCGGTGTCCCAAGCTCGAGGTGTTGGAAGTGGGCAATGTATTCGCGGAGGTACGTTGTACTCCTCTGACGATCGCACAACTATGACTAACAAATGTGTAGGCAATCCGACGCGTGCACCACGGAGAGAGCATCAGTGTGCTCTTCGACTACAATTGAGTCCCTCAGTTGACTACATGGGCGGTATCTGCTCCTTGGATAGTTGAGCTCGCAGCGTGCGGCTCGCGCATGGTCTTGTGTCCTGCGTACACTGTCCCTCTCGGTCTTTCGGTCTTCGGTTCGGATGGCAACACTTGCTTGCTGTTTCCCTTGCCCGTCCTTCCCTCATCATGGCCCTATGCACACCTTTTTCCCATTCGTCCCACACCACGAAAAAAAAAAACTAGAAACTGCACATATACTTAGAGAAGGCGTGGGCGGGCGGAGGAGCGGCTGCGGTGGTTCCGAGATGCCGTCGTAGAAAAGTCGTGTTTTCTATCCAGTTGAATTACGACTGTCCTTTCTGCATGCATGCATGAACTGCCCTAAAAGGTGGCTGTAAAATTTTCTTCTTTGCATTTGCATCGCCGCTGAGGATGCGGTATAAAAGGGTCTTCTTGTTCTTCGTCTGCATCAATGGCATTGTGCTTTTTGCGATGATGTCGCATGCATCGGTGGCGTTTACTACTGCTAAAGTGGGCTAGTGGGGATTTTTCACGTAGACTATTCCTTTTTCTCTGTGCATACGTTGTGTGGGTAGGGTGTGGTCTTGGAGAGAGAGACCTTGCCGTCTTTGTGTCTCTCTACTTCTGTGTATATACTTCGAGTGGTTGGAAGCACGGAGGGGAGAACGCTGGCTCGTCGATTTGCGGTCACGCATGACTTCAGGTCTCGCATATATGTACATTTCAGTTCATGAAGATGATTATATTAGAGGTATGTACTGTGCCGTGCTGTGCGGGTGTAGATACAAAAAGATGATAGACGCTGAAAAAATCCAATGTTCTCACCCAAGGTATCTTAGTCGTGACTTCGTATCCCGTGACGCCATCCCATGTCCATAAATAAGAGAGTAAATAAAGAAGGAGAAAAACGGACATTTGTATCAATCACCCCATCGATACGCGCTCACGAACTCAACCTGGCCCTCGTCCTCCGATCACGTGCACTCCGCCCACCGCCCGCCACCGTCATCGCCGCCGTAGCACTTCGATTCGACGTGCTAGCCGTGCCGTGGCTTTGCAGCGAGGGCGAGGGACTTAGAGGCCGTCTGTTTGCGCTTGCGACGCTGGAGGAGCGGGACTGAGCGGCTGAATTTGCGTAGGGTTGGAGGGCGAGATGGGCGCGCCGTGGAGAGGTGAGATGGTTGTTAATGTAGAAGCCGCCTGTGCCGTCGACGCTGAGGCGGGGGCTGCGGCGGTGGTGGGAGGGTGTTGGGGAGGTGGGTCGGGAGTGAGAAGGGAGGGGTGAGAGGGGGCGGGATATTGCGAAGTCCTGGATGTTGTGGGCGGTGGGTTGTGGTGCGGAGCGCTCGATGTCGATGTCGAGATCTGTGGCTGGTGGGTTGGTGTCGACGATGTTGAGTTTCGGGGCGAGATTGAGAGGTCGGATTGCTGAGTTCAGTAGGCCGTTCTCAGAGTGCTGGCTGTGATCGCTGAGGCGCTCTTGTTTCTCTTCTTTTGAGGCGCAGATTGTGCCTATGAGACTCAAGCTGCGCGAGTTTCTACTCGCGACGCTATTGTTATAATGAGCTGGGGAGTGTTTTTCTGCACTGCCTCCTGAACCGCTTTGTTGAACATGCACGCGCGCAGTTCGGCGTCCGCCCGCCGTGCGACTTGAGTGGTACGTCGGTGGAGGTGGATGGTCTTCGTCAAAAGCGCCGAGATTAAAGACCTTGCGGAGAAGTGTCCAAGTAAAAGGTAGATTGGCGACGAGAATGGCGGTGCTGGATTCGCGGGTATACCATGTGACCCAAGTTGGCTGATACGGGTTGGAAAAGCCGTAGTACTTGTTCAACACGGAGGCCAGGATGACGAAGAAGCCGAGGGAGAAGATGCAGCAGAGGATGAGCTTGCGCTTCAGCGGCAGCTGAGAGCGGATGAACAACGGTAGCGCGATGCAGAGCATAATGATGTCGGATGAGATGTTGAAAACGGCGTTGGTGATGCGGTGGTTGATGAGGGCAGTGCATTGCGAGGAGCGTGCTGGGACGGCCCAGTATTGTTGGAAGGGTCGACACCAAGCAGCGAAGTAGAGGATTTCCATGACAACGAAGCCGAGGGCGACATACACGGCGAGTATCTTTATGGCAATGTTCTCCTTGGAGGCGACCATGCGCGTGAGTCGGTGGTAGAGGATGAGCAGGCAGGCTTTGCATGCCCAGATGACAGCGATTTGCATCTGCTCGACGACGACAACAATCTTGCTTCCGTATTCACGGTGTGCCACCTCTTGCTCGGTAAGACTAGAGACGTCGAAGCCAGGTGGGAGGAGATTCGATTGCGCCTTAGCCTCGATGTTGGACATGACGATGAGCACCGTGTAGCAGGCGGTAACGAAGCATCCCATGATCCAGTCATCGTACTGCAGACTCTTTGGCGACCCAAAGAGGAGCGTTCGTGAGATGCTATGTGGGTCCTGTCAGCATGCATTCGGATCGTCCCGTATGGCGCCTCGCGCGAACGGCGTGTCTGTGCGAGGTGAGGTTTGGGGGTTACACGCACAGCCTAGCGACGATGATTCCCACCGCGAAGGTGTACCAGATCCATGATTCGACGCTGAATTGCATGGTGGGCTATGAGGATCTCCGACTCAAGAGTACGCTTATCGGCGTGGTGGAGTGCTACGGGGCCCGGGTTTGGTCCGGAGGGACATGTTGCGGGATAACTCGCATCTCCAGAGCGCGTACACACGATGCTAGTACTCTCTTCGTGTGATCAAATCGCATTCACAGAGAAGATAAGACGAATCCCGAGTCGTGACGCCGGACAGGACTCGAGAGCGAAAGAAGAGACGAAGGGACAAAGAAAGGGAGAGAGAAAGGAAAGACTACCTCTCGCCAAAACACCCAGAGATAGCCACCCACACGTACCCCTCCAGCGCATCACCTTACCGCCTCACAGCTTGCAGCCCGCCATTCGGGCCACCCATGCAGCGCTTATCTAGGCCCTCTTGTCCGACGCTCAGGACCCCGCGTGGGTTGGTTTCGCTGGTACAATGGACGCCCCTTTATCGAGCCAATCAAGACCCGCCTCAGCTGCTCGTACAGCCACAGAGGCTTGGACCACGGCAATTGCATGGCCACGGCGTCGTGGGAGTTTACTTTTTAGGCGCGGCGACGCAACACGGGGCGTCTGTATTGTCTCTATTGGGAATTTGGGTGGAGGTGCATTGACTGGGGCCGGAGATGACGCGTGGGGCTGTTACGTTGTTCCAGCCTCGCACTGAGCGCCCTATTTTGCTGAGGGCGTTCGCAGGATCGTTTTGTGCGCGTGAGTGTGTGAGGACGCAGGGCAAAGCAAGGCGGTCAAGAGCTGTGTCCTGGCGGTGAGTGTAGGTGTGCTGGTTGGAACGATTTTAGCAGCGTGACCGCTTGGAAGGATGATGGAGGTGCTAGTCTAGATCTAAAGTGGGGAAGCCGCCTTGAAACCAACTACACCCACAAGCTTGTCTCGCTTTCCTCCACAATGACCATCTACAAGCCGTAAATAAACATGCGCCTTTGGTCCCCCCTTCTCTTCTCCGACGCTGCTTCTGCAGCAAAGTCCGACTCATCCCAGTTGGCGATTTCCCTAGCCCGTGCTCTATTCTCCCGTCTGTACATGAGATTGAGGAACCCCAGACCGCAGCATCCGCAGGCCATAATAATCATGGTGATGATCAGCGGGACTTCATCTGGAGGGTCGTTAGTAATCAAGAACGTCGCTTGTCCTGAGCAACTCACATCTCGGCGCATATTTGCTCTTGAAGATCTGTCCAGCAATCACACCAGCAATGTTAGACCACCCATTCACGCCCATCACGACACTCCTTGTGCCTTTCCAAGGGGTGTTGCCGGCCAGCCACACGGCAAGGAGTGGACCACCAACAAACACACCGGCCATGCACACGTGAGCGAAGCCATAGCGAAGTTGGGTGTTCATTGAGGTGGCCATGACGATGCACCCAATGATACCAAGGCATACACCGCCAACGGTGTGCATGGATCGCTCCTTGAAGTGATCACTTGACCACACAACAATAATAAGACCAACCGTTCCCCTATTCGCAACTGATTAGTGCTAGGTCTCTCTGGGCGAAGGACAATGACTTACACAACGAACGGTGGCACGCTCATGAGGGTGGCTGTGATGCCTTTGTACCCCATGCCCTTTACAATTAGAGGAAGAAACGTTGTAAAAGCCGTTACCGGAAGAACCGTGGTGATGTTGCAGACAACGACCAGTAGTTTCTTCCAGTCCGTGAACACATCAATGAAGTCTCGCTTGACAACAGACGTGTTATTAATGTCTCCCTCCTCCTGCGTGCCAGCAAGATCGATCTCCATGCGTCGGACTGCGTGTGCGCGCTCCTCGGCCGAAAGAAACCATGCAGTGGAGATGTTCTTGGGCAAAATAAAGAAGGTGATGAGCCCCAGGAAAACTGTAATGGCGCCTTCGAAGATGAAGACAATCTGCCACCCATACAGTAATTTCGATTCAATCCTGAGCAGGCCGTAGGCTAATACTCCAGCGAAGGCACCTGCTACCGAGTACATACCGGCGAACAAGCCGTACCTCAGCGCCAGATCGTATTTCGGATAGAGCGTGGACATGTAATACATGCCAATCTGGGTGAAGCCGGACTCAGCAGCCCCGATGAGAAGTCGTAGAGCGATGAGAGTACCTCTGCCTCGAATAGCCGCGTGGCACATACAGAGGCCACCCCATGTGATGAGTTGGAATCCCAGGAAGTATTTCACGCCAACGCGTCGGGCCATAATCACCATGACGAGCTGAAGAGGGACGTATGTAGCCGAGAAGAGAGATAGAGAGTTTGGAATATCGTCAGGTTCCAGCCCGGCGTCTTCCACAAAGGAGGTGGTCGCCACAAAGCCAACATTGGTCTTGTCAATGCCGCAGAACTGAAAAGCCATGTCAGCGGGCATGGTCTACACACCCTTCTGTTTGAGCAGAACTGACAATGAACTCAACAGCGAGAAGAGCAAGGACGATGCAGTCAAGTTTTAGATTGACTCTCTTGTCGAGTTTCTTCTCGGCATCGTCTTGCGGCTTGTAGTATGTCGAGCGTCCCTGCACAGCAGCGTCTTGCACAATTTCGATCTGCTCGGGGTCGATCCTGGCCTTCTCTTGGGAAAGAGTGCGGCTCATCTTGATTGTGCCGCGCTTAGAAGGCAGGTAGGCGCGTGCTGAAGAATCGAGGTGATAGCGGCGAATGCACGATGTGTGGGTAGCCGGAACAGGGGGCCTGGAGCAGGACCAGCCTTTTATCCAAATCCAACTTGCTTTCAAGTGTCTTGTACAACTCCAGGCGATCTAAGCGGCTAATCTCTAGTACCGTAGGTTATTCAGTTCCGTCTTCTTGGCATCCCCACTTTCCCACTCACTAGGCCACTCCCACATATGAAGCGTTCAACAACAAGCACATGCGGCTTCAGAGTTGCTTGTGGGAATCCGAATCTGGGAATCCGAATCCTCCTCATCTACAGAGCTTTCTATCTCGAACCTGACTTCTCATTGTTCACGATTTATCCCGTACCTCAGCATCTCCGACGCACAACTCGACGCGGCCACCAGTCTTGATTGAGAGGCCTTTTCCCTCGCTCAAGGTTGCTGCTGCTGCTGATCCAAACTTTTCTATTGGCTATGGTTGCGGTGGCTATCAACTCAAGTCTAAATGGACATGATGCCATCTTTGACATCGACAAAGCGGCGGCAGTCGTCAGTGACGACCCGGCCAAAATATACGAAGAATATCAATTTCTTCGCAAACAATGTCCTGTCATCCATACTAACCAGTATGGAGGATACTGGCTTCTGACCCGTTATGAGGATGTCAAAAGAGCGGCTATGGACTCCGAGACCTACATCTCAAGCGTCAAGGCGGTGGTGCCGAGCGATCCTAGAGGCATCCGTCGGCCGCCTCTGAACTTTGACGCACCTGCCCATACGCCTTTCCGGACTGCACTGGAACGCACAGTAAAGCCAGCTCGGCTCAAGCGACTCCGAGAACCCTTGGAGAGACATGCAGAAGAACAGCTCAAACCTTTACTAGAACGCGGTCGAGGCGACATCTGCACTGAATTTGGAGCCAACTTCGTTGCACTTATGGAAGCGGAGTGGCTGAATCTCGAACCTGACATAGCACCAAAGCTCGCTGTTGCGGCCGCAGCATGGCTGAACGCATGGAGGGTGGAGGACGGCGAGACCGTGACTGCGAATTCGACGAAGATGTACCAAATAGCGCGAAAGCTCTTGGAGGATCGCCGCATCAACCCACGGGATCCAGAGGAAGACCCAGCATCGTCATTGTTACTTGAACGAGACGCGCAAGGACAACCTCTTAGCGAAGAACATCTGGTGTAGGTATCCCTTCATTTCTTCCTGTGTTCTATGTCTGATTGGCCTCTAGTGGCTGCCTCCGACAATCCTTGGTCGTCGGTGTCGTCGCACCTCCCATCCTCATAGGGTCGATATGTAACCACCTGTCCAAGGACAAGGAGCTCCAGAAAAGGCTCAGAGAGAATCCCACTCTCATACCAGCGGCAATGGAAGAATTTATCCGGTTGTACAGCCCTTACCGGGGCTTCGCAAGAACCACTTCGAAAGATGTTCACCTGCATGGCGAAACAATACGTCCGAACGAACCAGTAACCTTGTGCTACACCGCTGCCAACCGTGATCCCGAAGTATTCGAAAGGCCCGAAGAGTTCATTCTCGGGCGAGAAAATGTTGCTGCCCACCTGGGTTTCGGTAGAGGCCGGCATCGGTGTGCCGGGATGCCGCTCGCAAGATTGTGAGTTTGGTCATGCTTGATACTGGTTTCCATGGGTTAACACTGGCATAGGGCCCTGGATGTTCTGATTCGCGTCATTCTGCGAAACACGAAAGACTTCGAGGTGGATGGTGAGCTACAATTTTGTAGGATGCCAGAGCTGGGTGTCATTAGCTGCCCCATTCGGTTTGTTCAGTGAACACCGCATCGACCTGTCTTAGTAGATTATCTAGAGTCAAGGTTTAGATATAGATGTAACGAAGCGAATATACTTGCCATAAATTCAAGTTGAGTGGTCGACATGTGGCAATGTGTCACCCACTGGTGGACAGTTAGCGCGCTGTGATGTGGCGGCGCCGTATGCAGTCCTGGACGCAAACATGGTGACTGCTGTAAACACGTTAGCTACAGAATAAAGGAGCAAATGAAGTGGGAAAGCCTGCAAATGGGTGAGGAAGCGGAAGTGGGAAACGGCGATCATGACCCCGCTCGGGCCCATGATGGCCCGGGTCCTCGCTTCGGCAAGTCAGGGGCTTCGTGGGGAAAAGCTGGGGAAGCTGCTGTTCCCACCATCACACCGGACACCAATGTGGAAACAAAAAAGTGGACCACGAACTCGCTGCAATGACGGACGAACGTCAAGATAGCACATTGGCCAATCACTTCGTCTGCACTTACTGTCAGCGGAGGTTCACTAAGAAGGAGCATCTTAAGGTACTCATGCGTCGCCATTCCCACGAACGGGCTGAGAACTGATCTGAATTTGCCTCTAGAGACATGAGAGAGCCCGTGAGTTCGACATAGAAAGGCTTCGATGTGCACTCTGACCTAGTCTTTCCAAGACACCGGCGCAAGACCTTTTCAATGCGCCGTCTGCGATCGGAGGTTTTCACGTGGAGACGTACTTACTAGGCACGTCAGAGGCCACAAGGAAGCCGCGCAGTCGAGAAATCCCACCGGTACAGAGAGCCAGGCACTCCCTCAACCATTCCTGGAATCTCGCGGCGATGACCAAGGTCTCGCTGTCAATGACAGTCGCGTCTTCAACAATGGCGGCGACGTGAATGGCAATGAAGCCAGCCAAAATATATGGCCATCCATGAACCAACCCCGAAATCAACTGTTGCAACAAGATGTGTCGTCAACTTTGCTTTGGCCAGACTCGCAAGGCTTCTTCCAAAGTCTCATGTCGGGGGATGGAGTGAACTGGGACCAAGTATGGATCCCGCGGCCTGAACCCTCGCAAGAAAACGTTGCCTCGGTGGGTCCATGCAGCACGACCGAAGGTACACGAGATGAAGAGCTCGGGGCTGTTGAAGACGGTCATCGGGCCGTACAGACCATCAACAGCCTCCTTACCAACACGGTGAGCACACCAGCTGCCGCCACAATGACACTCAGCTAACCAAATCGCGACTCTCTTTAGCTGTTCAACGTTACGTTGCATGTAGAACTTTCAGATTTGACGCCCCGCTTCCTTGATAGCAGCTTGCACATGTTCTTCACCAAGTTCATCCCCATCCTTCCTATCATTCACCAGCCTACGTTTGTGTACCGCGACTGCTCAGCGCATCTTCTGTTGAATGCCATTGCTATTGGCTCCCTCTTCCTCGGAACTGAAGATGCAATTGTCAAGGTGAGTGGTCAGAAACTGGGCCCGCTGATGTAGCGAATCGCTGACCTCCATGGACACGCTAGGGTGAGGCCTTGTGGAGACTTGCACATACTGCTATTGCAACCTCCTGGTCTGAGATGATAGGACATAGGAGGACGTATGATGCCTGCAGCGGAGTCGAACTGGTTTTGACTGCACTCTTGAGCCAGACATATGCAGCTCTGTCGAAGGTGAGCCTCGGATCCTTTCGCCCCACATACACTCGGCGACACGTGTCTAACGTTTTATGATCAGAACCGAGAGCTAAGAATGACAAGCCAAACGTTCTATGGTTTGAGCATGCACTGGGCCCAATACTGTGGTCTGTATGACATCGGCTATCATCAACTCTCGATAGCCTGCCTCCCCAGCGAGCATGATCCGATCGAGACCAAAATGCACGCCTGGCGATCATGGGCAGCAAGAGAAACCAAGCTGAGGACTTTACTCGGTCTCTGTATCATTGACGGCGTGGTGTCGGAATTCAGCGGCAACCTCGTCAACACGTCTTCGGCAACCAAGCATCTGCCGTTAGCCGCCCCCGAAGACGTCTTCGCCGCAGATACCGCCGATAAATGGATCCGAGCGACGATGACGACGATGGCGGCGACACGCGACGAAAGTACAAGCTGCGCCACCACTGCGCCCGGGACATTTCGCGATTTGCATGACTCGTTGGTTCTCAACTGCACGCAACCCGGTCAAGTCAAAGGCATATGTGGGCTACTGAATGTTAAGATTCTTCTAGAGACGCTATCATCTCTCGCTGTCGACCTTGAGGGGAGCAGTGGCGCCCCCCATACCGCCACCCACAAGCTCGAGGCTGTAAAAGCTCTTGTCTCTTTGCGTCAACACATTACCCAGAGCCAACAATTGAGCGCAGCAGAGAAAGCCATAGGGCTTCTGCGATGGCACGCAGTCTGCCTGGATTTGGTTGCGAGTACCGCGCGAGGGACGCGCAGGATGTGTCAACACTACGGCATTACACAGCACATCTTTGGCGGGAGGAAACGCCAGGAAACAAGAGCTATAGACCCGGAAGGCTGGGCGCGGGGACTCAACGCTCGGAAAAATCTTTTGCACGCCATGGAGATCCACAAGATTGCATCCGAGGTGCCTTTGGGCATTATACACGATACGTGCCTCCCTGGGGCCCTCTTTGCCGCTGCGACGACGTACAGCTCTTTTGCTCTCCCGGGTGTCTCCAAAGTTGTCGTTCCCTCTGTCGTCGATTGGAGCTTGGTCGTACTTCATCGCATGGACGAAATCTCGGAGAGCACTGCACATCCGCCCTCCATGGAGACCAACGACACGATGCTCTTTCTGCGAAACAACATCTCTGCTGAGCCTACCGGCTGGACGATCCGGAATTTGATGTACGAACTGGGCGCTATCCGAATCCTTCTGCACAGTCTATCTCAGCATTGGGGTGTCACGCAAGAGATGGAGGAAGTCATCGGGGCATGGGAGACTCGATGTGGTGGTTAAGAAGCTGGTCTTGGGTCTATGCTGCACCATACGGCAAGACTTTATCCACGAGATATTCAAAAGCCTCCGACCTGTACATTTCCCGCTCGATCCAAGAGCCATATCCATTGAGCACGATGCTGTTCGCTTCTTCTCCATACCGAGGCCAGTCGGGCATTCCGTTTTCTGTCGGCATCAGTATATTCTCGCTATTTGGAACACACTATCGATCTTCTTACCAGCGGCCTCGCCATTGGGGTCCAGGTCGTGCGCGAAATTGATCCACGCCGACGACATTTGATACGCCATATTTTGATCCCACGGTTGGTTCGGAATTTGATTTGAGAACACATATCTCTGCTCCACACCGGTAGAAATACCCCTGGAGGTAGCTGTTGTGTTGGACTGCAGGTGGTTGAAGCGGTAGCGGTACACAGGGACGCCGTCTTTGGCCAGTGTCTGCGCAATCATGCGAGCGGGTGCGATCTGGACTAGGTCCCCAAAAATTGAGCATGCCATCTTGTCTAGACTTCCGGATGACAATCGTGTGCTCCCCGTGTTGTAAGGGCACCCCAGGGCAGGGTTGGTAGAGTATAAGCTGATCAGTGTCGAGACTGTGTCGTTTGGCAATGGCACTGGACGGAAGAATCCTTTTGCTATTCCATTGTCAGCAGAAAGAAAAATGGGTTAATGCAAGTACTTACCAATTTCAATCGCTAATTGATCTGTGGTTTTAATTCCCGTTGGGGCTGATTGAGTGCCCTCATCCGTATTTGCTGACGCTGTTGTCAGATCTCGTAGTTCCCCATTACAAGCAAAGTGACCTACTGCCAACAATCGTGGGTACCTTGATATACTTCCCTGCAGGGAGTGCTCGCTGGATAGAAGTGCGGGTAAAATCGCCATCTACGGATTGCCCGGTAGATGATCCCACACTTGATCTGAAGACGTCAATGGAGAGCTTCCTAATACAACTCAACTTCTCCCGCGCGCTCGCACCCGCCAGAGATGAGCAGTTTGTTTTGCTTATCAACGAGTCAAAAGTGCTCTGGAACGCTGCCGTATCCGGGCCCGTGAGCGGAAAGGCGCCGCCGCTTTGGAGAATCGCGCCACGGAAGAGGCCATCATCTCTGCCCCCGTACGCCATTATGTGGGAGTAGATGGACACTGCACCAGCCCTATGTCGTCTATCGTCAGTCAGAACTCCTGGCTCATGAACTATGAGACCCACGATTCTCCCGCTAGAGTGACTTTCTTAGGATCGCCTCCGAACGCGGCAATGTTTTCCTGGATCCAGCGGAAGGCGAGTCGCTGATCTAACATCCCGATATTGAGGAGGCCTAGCTCGGCCATCTCCTTGCCGTTCAAGAAACCGAAAGGGCCCAATCTGTAATTCTGGTGCGGGCGGTTAATCTTTTTTGGCCTTGCAGCTACAAACACTCTGTACTCACGACGGTCACAAGAATGATCGGCTTGCTAATCTCCTTGGAGATGCGAGTGATGGCGGTTCCTTCAAACGTGGGGTCGGCCTTGGATGAACATGGAATAGTCAGAATAATACCTTAAAATGAACCTTCTCACGGAAATTTGCAACTCACAGTGGACCCAGAGGTCAGCCCACCGCCGTACAACCACACCAACACAGGTAATCTTGCATTGTCCACAGCTTCGTTTGCGGGCCTCCAGATGTTGAGAGTCAAACAATCCTCGTTAAATGCACCCTGCCCTCTTCCAGCATAACAAGAGGCGCCGAAGGTATTGGCGTCAAGAGTGCCAAATCCTTTCGTCAAAGGGGTGGCCTGACTCAATCTCAAGTCGACGACAGGCGGCTCCGCGAAAGGAATGCCCAAGAACTTTTGAATACCGCTGGCTGCATCGTCGACGCCGACGACTGTTCCGTTGGCGATTATCACTGTTGGCGAGGCCAAGCAGGAGGTGAGATTCAGAAGAGAGATGGCTGCTAATGTCAGTAGCGAGTGATGTATCATTGTGCCTTGTCCCTTCATTCTCGTTGTTGACTAGCCTGTCTTCATTAAGTATGTTCATCGAGTATATTCGCAGCCGGTTAATTTAGTCGGAAGTAGAATTTCCAATCCCAAAGGATCAATGCGGATCGCGGGATGTTTCCCACATTACTAGTGGGGAATCTCCTAGCTGCGGGGATTTGTACGTTGTTGCCACATGCGCGCTACTACCTCGCACGCGGCTAAGCGCTCAAATATTTGGGGCGCGAGGGGCAGAGTAAGGCGACCGGACCTGTGTGCTGGTCGACCTTAATTCACATGCTGTGTAAGTTTAAAGGTACCATAGGTACGTGACACAACCTCGAAAAAGAAAAGATGGGCAATTTTGTAATCAAACACAAGTTAAGGAAGTCTTCTGATTCTCAAGGTACTATTTACCGTCAACGTTCTCCCAGACCTATGTCATCCTAGCCTTATCCCAAAAACCTCTGATCGCTCTCAAATCCGGTCCTCCCCTTCTACACAATGCCCCTTGCCTTCCCCAGCATCTCCGCCAGTATCTTCTCCCCTCCAACCTGCTCAGCCAACCACTCCCTTGCTTTTTCGACTACCAATTCCCAGCTCCCCTTCTCCCCCTCTAATCTTTCCTCCAAGAACGCAATCACAACCGCGGTAGCCCACTGCGCCTTTCCCCACCCTCCCTCACTCCGTATCGTCTCAGCACTCTCCATCGATATGCGTAGTGCGGCGAAAACGAGCGAGTCCCACAGCCAATATCCCGCGAAACCTTGTTTCGAGATGAGGAAATCGAGTGTTTCGCCTGGGGTGCTGGGTGGGGATTGGGTGTTGAAGACGGTTGGCTTGAACGTGTTGCTTCGGGCTGATTCGACGGGGCCGGATTGCTGGGTACCTGTGGTTGGGGCGGTGGGTGCAGCTCCGAATACTGATGCGTTCGTGAAAGGCGACGTAGTAGATGGAGCTCCAAAGGCAGACTGTCTCTCAGTGCTGGACAGCGCCGTAGCAGAAGCGGCTCCAAATCCAGTAAAGCCGACTGCCGCTGCGCTAGAAGTGACGGATGGCTTGACCTTCGTGGGCGTTGTCGGGCTGTACGTGGGCGATGTAGGGCTGAAACTTGGGCTAATAGGGCTGTAGCCTGGGCTCATAGGGTCGTACCCCGGCTGTCGTGGAGAAGACGGCGAAGCCCCGGTGCGCGTGGAACTATCCGCTTCCACTTCGAAGGCCGAGTCTCCACCGAGGCTGACCTCGTTACCTTCAACATGCAGAAAGGAGTCAAAGTCGAAGTTCTGCAATGCATCAACAGCAGAACTCCCATAAGAGGTATCGAAATCCATCATATCATCGTTAGAAAAAGCCAAGCCCAGAGTTTCAGCAGGTGCAGTGCTAGTCGGTAAACTAGAATTGCCAAAAGCGCTCAACGACTTGTTCTCTACAGCAGCTTGAGGATCGGGGGCAATCGTGTCGGCTGATGCGCTTGATTTAGAGTCCTCTTGCCTCTTCATCAGCACCCTCTTCTTGTTTTGCTGCTCGAGCACCATGAGTTGCATTTGGTAATCCTGCAAAGCGTGATTATCTGTGGCGGACGAGCCGGGAGCCGCACCAGCCATTTCGTGCTGCTGTATCGCTTGCGACCCTGCACTCTGTTGCATCTGCTGCTGTTGCATCTGCTGTTGTTGCATCTGCTGTTGTATCGCTTGCTGCCCTGGACTCATTTGCATCTGCTGCTGCTGTTGTTGCTGATGACTAGCCGCTACCTGCGCTGCCCTTTGCTGAGCCTGTCTCATCATAATAAACCGCTGCCTCTGCGTTGCGTTTAAGCCCTGTGGCATATTCACCACCATGCTCACATCCTGCATGCCCTGCGCGCCTATGTCATTCGTTCCGAGAGAAGCAGCACTAAGTTGTTGCTGACCGCCGCTGTGCTGCTGACCGCCGCTGTGCTGTTGACCGCCGCTGTGCTGTTGACCGCCGCTGTGCTGCTGCATACCCTGCTGCTGGCGCATAGCAAAGATTTGATGCTGGCGCTGTTGATGTTGCTGTTGCTGTTGCTGTTGCTGTTGCTGTTGCTGTTGCTGTTGATGTTGCTGTTGCTGTTGCTGTTGCTGTTGCTGTTGCTGTTGATGTTGCTGTTGCTGTTGCTGTTGTTGTTGTTGCTGTTGCATCTGCTGCTGTTGCTGTTGCATTTGTTGCGGTTGCTGCGAGGCTGGGCCAAAAAGGCCGTGGGAAAGTGGCGGAGGTGGTACTGACGCAGATAGACGGGAAGGTTCACTTCTACCACCAAACGGCGTAAACGTCGCGCCACTGACCGGACCAGCTGGTGGTGGTGGTGACATCGCAGTCGCAGACGATGCACCCGACATCGAACCGAATAATCCGCCTTTGGTACCGCCGCCACCGCCAAACAATCCTCCAGTAATTTGTGGTTGGTTTGGTGCAGCAGGTACTGTATTGGAGCCAAATAGACTGCCGCCACCGCTGCCACCGCCAGACGACTGTGCAGCAGACACTGTATTGCTTGAGCCGAAAAGACCGCCGCCACCGCTAGACGACTGTGCAGCAGATGCTGCATTGCTTGAGCCAGATAGACCGCCAAACAGCCCTCCAGTCATTCGTGGTTGGTTTGGTGCAGCAGATACTGTATTGTTTGAGCCAAACAGACCGCTGCTACCGCCAAACGACGTCACAGAAGATACTGTATTATTTGGGCCAAACAGACCGCCGCCACTGCCAAAGGACTGTGCAGCAGATGCTGTATTGCTTGATCTGGATAGACCGCCGCCACCGCCAAACAACCCTCCACTCTGTTGTGCTTGGCCCAAGGCAGCAGATACTGAACCAAATAGACTGCTAGTGGGCTTCGTTGTCTGGGCATAAAAGGGATTGGCCTGCGCTTTCGATGTACTGGCATTTCCCTCCCAACTATCGTCTCCTCCGCCCTTTTGAAAGATGTTCACGTCAGGGGCCTGCGAATTTTGAAGATTGGCGAATAAAGTAGGCATCTGGGACGAAGCGCCAAACGAACGCACCGCAGGTGGACCTCCAAATAAACTGTGCTGTAATGACGCTGCATCTTCTGGCGCGACCTTCTCGTCTTCAAGCCACTCCCAGTCTTCCTTCTCTTGATCTTTGAGCTGCTCATCAACGGCCTTTTGCTTCCTCTCCACAGCAACAAACGAGCACCACTTTCCGCTAACCTGAAACTGCACACCAAGACGAACCGCCTCGCGCTCTACCATGCTGCTAAAGCGACTCTCATATCTTTCCTTGACGGGTTGGCCGGACTCGTCACTGGCTTCTGGCAACCAGCCACGTCCGGCTTCGAGCTCTGCAATGGCTTTTTTGGCGGCCAGCTGATGGATCATCTCCCCGGGCGTCTCTAGTATCTGTATGGGGAACTCGAGCTCGAGGGGACCGTGAGCACTTGTCCCGCGAAGAACGACTGATGTTGGCGTCTGCTGGGGAGCGTTGGGGCCTAGGAGCAGATATACTGTGGTCCGGTTGAAGGCGAACAGAGCGGGAATGTTCTGCGGCGCTTGGATGATGTTCGGAATGGGAAGTAGGGGAAGGTGCGAATAGCGCGATTCTCCTGTCTCATCGGGGACAGTAGCTTCATCTTCATCGGGGTTCGCCGATGTGTCGAAAAGAGATATAGGTTTCTTCTGGTTGTAGTTAGCGAAGACCGTGCGGATGGCGCACAATTGTGAACCTACGGGTACTGGCGTTTCATCTTCCTCCGTGAGATTGAGTTTGACCTTCAAACTGTCCGCAACTCTCTCAACGATTTCGAACTCGTCACCTATATCGTCGCTTGCGTCTAGCTTAGGGCCAGGATACTTGACTTCGAGCCTATAATCTGTGACGTGAGGCGACAGTGCACCTTTCAGCATGCGGACAACTTTGGTGTCCATCTTTTCGCCCTCTCCGACCGTTTGCGAGAAGCCGCTGCCAGCTCGCGCGATGCCTTCGATGAGCGAATGAGACACTCCGTTACCGACACCTAGGCTGTAGACGCGGATAGGCGCCTTTGTCTCAGTGACCTGCTTGTTAAGGTAAGCGAATAGTATATCCTGGTTCCAGATAGCTCCGTCTGTCAACACCATCACCTCCAACGGGATGTCCTTGTAACGTTGCTCGATGGTGGCTGTGATCGGGGCAAGCAGTTCGGTACCACTATAGTTGGCTTCGATCGTAGCGACATGTGCAACGGCCTGATCAAGCGTCTCTTGGCTATAGGGTACACTTTTCTGCCACAAAAAACTGTAAAATGAGCCGAATGAGCAGATGTTAAACATGACACCGACGGGTAATGACTTCAGAAACACCTGTAGGGCTTGTTTCATAAGTGCGATGTTGTTTCCCATCATGGAGCCGGAGCGATCGCACACAAAGACGATCTCAGGTCTCGCTTGTGGGAGAGCAAATTTCGGCACTAAAGTAGCCATGAGGGCCCTCTGATTGGGTATAGTGGGGTGTGTCTCGAGGACAGCCTATATGGGTTAGCAACTGTCTTGGAGATCCTCGGACGGCTGAACATACCTTCGGGACACCAGTGTCTTTGGCAACAATCTGCAGGATGAAGTCGTTATCGAGCTGGGCAGTTCCGAGACTTAGAGTCACTGACGCTTTCGCCATAGTCGGGTCTGCGTTTGGTGCAAGGGAAGTCGATCCCATGGCGACGGAAATAGGGTGGCTAGGCGAGAGAACCTTCTGAATGAAGGTTCCTTCAGCCATCTCCGCATCCACAGTGATCGAGATGCCGCTTCCTAAAGCTTCTTGAGCGGTGTTGTAGTCGAAACCTCGTGGGTGTCGTCCGTACCGCGGTGCGATGATGTTCGGGATAGTAAAGCGGATGCCGTCCACCTCCATGTCATGCTTCAGCTCTCCAAGATAGGTGATTTTGACCAAGACTCGCGCACCTGGTGGCACATTGCCAACCGTCGTTTGGAAAACGTCGGCGGTGTCGAGTTGTTCGAAGAGCCCGGCAGTCTCGCCCTTGGCTACGGCTGTCTTGAAAACATGTCTGGCCTTTTCTTTCTCCTTGACCTCACCGACGATGACGCGGTCACCGACATGGCAGGTGAAGCCGACAACACTAACGCCTTCATACAACGGGAAAGTGTATTTGACTTCTTTGATACCTTTGGTGGATGAGGGATTGATGAATGTCTGGGTGAGGACTGTGCGAGAAGTGGTCGACAGAATCGTGGCATGAGCTTGCAGCTCGACTTGCGGAAGATACAGTTTCTCCAATCGACCTTGAAAAGGGATGTTGTAGTACAGACCACATACATAGTTCCGCCAGAAGGGAGGTACTTGATACGAGTTGCCAAACATGATGGGAGGTGGATACACACTTGTAACAGCAATGTCAAAAGCAAACAAGGGCGTCAAGAGTCACTGATAGAAAGAGGGAGCAGTGGACGACGAGTACAAGGGTGAATTGATGCCTGAGTGGGACTGGAAACAGAGCGGCGGATTCTCAGCGTTGCTTTATACTTTGCGTCTGCCTAGCTGCGCGGGAGGCCGCCTAAAGGGGCTTGATTGGGTTACGCGACAGCAGGTGATTGTGGAACGGCTGGAGAAGGACACACTTGTTCAATTCTAGTGAAGCTAAGCGTCAGTCATCAATTGCATGAGGAGAGTGTGTTTGGAAGATCGAGTGCGAGCAGCGAAAGACAAGGGCGATACGCGTTTTATAGGATGCTTCAGCTGCCTAGGGCTGGAGCCTGATGGTGCCTGATCGAGGCGCAGCATCGTATTACTAATACTAGCGCGGAACACGTGCGGAATCAGCGACTGACATGTCGTCGGACATGCCATTTTAACGTCGCGATGGGGATTGCAGGACACATGAGACTGAATGGAGTTGGGATGGAGTGTCACGATCAGGTGCAGATCCAATACCTGACGCTAGTACGGAAACAGCTAGCGTAAGACCCTCGTCTACGCGTGGGAAAAAAAGTGCCAGTCATCATCCAGCATGTCCCCCGCAAGACGATGAGTGCAGCTCTCTCTCAGCTGCCCCACCTCTTCCCCGAGTTCGAGCACCAGTTGCACCGCCTCTTCTGCCAACGCCGCGGCTTCCACAAGCTCTCCAGAGTACCGCGCCGCGTGCTGCAACGTCAATCTGGTGCTCGAAGCACCATGGTCCAAGGCTACGAGAGGTGGACACACGAGCAGCTGGTGGCAAGGATAAAAGACCTCGAGTCGCAAGTGCTTCCGTCGGAACGCGTGTCGGCGACCATCATCGCTGAGCCGGAACCCGCCACCTTCACGAGCTTTCCCACTTCGGCTCCCGGCGACGAGCACAAGAAGATCCCGTACCGCAAACCGCCCAAGCAGCCTGCGAAGCCTTTCGATGCGTCCAAGTACAGCACGCGGTTGATCGCCTTGAAGTTCGCATATCTGGGCCAGAAGTACAATGGCTTCGAGCATCACCAGAACACCACAACGCCGTTGCCGACGGTCGAAGAAGAGCTCTGGAAGGCGTTGGTGAAAACGAGGTTGATAAACCCTATACCGAGTGGTCAAGGTACTCCACGCTATAACGGAATAGACAAGAAGACGTTTCAGACCTGGGACAAGAGAGCCGCCGACGTCAACTGGGAGGGTTGTGAGTACTCAAAGTGTGGCCGGACGGACAGGGGAGTAAGCGCCTTTGGGCAGGTCATCGGTATTAGAGTACGGAGTAACAGGCGGTTGCCCGAAACGACGGAGTCATCGGACGAAGACGTGGCAGCACAGGCTTCACAAACAGAAACGTCAACACCGGCAGAAAGCGAAACAACAGAGCCGACAAAACCTTTTGACGGACGCGAGGATGAACTTCCATATATGCAACTCCTCAACCGCGTCCTCCCACCCGATATCCGCGTATATGCCTGGTGTCCGGACCCACCGCCCAACTTTGACGCCCGTTTCTCCTGCAAAGAACGCCGCTACAAATACTTCTTCACAAACCCGTCGTTTGGGCCCGTCCCCGGCGCCTCCGGCCTCTACAGCAGCGCTACCGATCAAAGCACTATGCGCGAAGGCTGGCTGGACATTGACAAGATGCGGGAAGCCTGCAAGGAACTCGTCGGTCTCCACGACTTCCGCAACTTCTGCAAAATCGACGCGTCGAAGCAACTCACAAACTTCAATCGGCGCATCTACCACGCTGACATTGAGGAAGTCAGCCCGCTATCCTTCCCAACTTATCTCGCACACCCTGCAGCCCGGAATCCGGCGACAGAGGAGCAGCCCAAAATGTACGCTTTCGTTCTTCACGGCTCAGCATTCCTCTGGCATCAGGTCCGCTCCCTAGTCGCTATCCTCTTCTTCATCGGCCAAGGTCTGGAGGCACCCTCGGTTATCCCGCAACTCCTTGATATCTCCACCAACCCCACACGCCCTAAGTACGAAATGGCATCCGACGCACCCCTCGTTCTATGGGACTGCATCTTCCCACACGCGTCCGAAGTGCAGACCTCGGAAGAACGCAAGAAGGGATATGAGGACCGCCTCGAGTGGGTATACGTTGGTGACGAAGGTGGCATCGAGCCGAAGAGCCTAGGCAACGCGAAGAGTGGCGGACCGAGCACAATGGGCCGCGGCAAATGGGGTCGCGGCGGTGTCATCGATGATGTGTGGGAAATGTGGCGGGGTAACAAGGTTGATGAGACGCTCTCTGCACTCCTTATTGATGCTATTGCTGCACAAGGACAGTCGACGTTGGATGCCGAGCAAAAGGCCGTCAATGGATTCGGCACCGCTAAAGTCGGTCCGCGTATCTTCGATGGTGGTAATATGGGTCGTGCGAAGGGAAAATACACCCCTGTGATGCGGCGAGAGAGAAATGATCCCGTTGAGCTGGTCAACGAGCGGTATGCGAAGCGGAAGGGTCTTCACCTCAAAAAAGTCGAACCCAAAGAGGACGAGGCAGAGGAATGATTCGGAAGGTGGATATTGGTATAAACACTAGATACCCTATATACGCGAGATACCATATATATATGATGGTAAGCCAGTACCCCACGTCCGGAGCCATAACAATTGCGTCTACGCGTTGTGCAGGTCACCCACCCTTCCAACGTTCTCAACCCCAAACCCACCTTCTACTATTCCCATCTCGAGCTTCCATCGCTCAACTTTCACCGTCATCAAGACGTCCCGTCATCCCTACTCATCTCCTTGCTCGATCTAGTCTATTAATTCGACTTCGGCTAATGCTTCGATCAGGACCTCGTCCTCTACCACTACCGCATCATCTCTCGCATACAAAATCATAGACCCCAACCACCCCCACGCCTCTTCATCTCCCGACGGCCACTTCGGCTCCCATCCTTTTTCCACCAACACCTCCTCCACACCTACTATGCTCATCCCCTCCAACATTAGTCCGACTCTCGGCGTCCACATATCAAGCAAGTGCACCTTACCCTCGGCAAACCACGGCATGTCGTCCCAAATCTCATCCGTGAGGATGGCAGCTGGTTTGCAGGGGTACAGCACGTCGGCTATGATTTCTAAGTGTGCTACAAAGCCGGGGCAACTGACGCACATGACAAGTGTGTTTGGGTTGATGGCGAGGAAGTGGTGGGGGTTGGAGACGATTTGAATAGGGGGTGTGAGGGTGCGTAGGAGATGGACGTCGTGTGCGGTGTAACCTGGGTCGTGGGTGATTACGGGAACGTCGAGGTGGGGCGTGGAGGCTGAGGAATTGTTGGTGTAGTAGGCTTGTAGGAAGCGGGCTATCGAGCTGGCGACGATGTGTTGGTGTCTGCTCCTGCGGGTAGGGTCTCTTTCTGTTGTTCCGAGGGCAATGCAAACTATGTTCTTGATTTGGACACGGTCAGCTGTGGAAGCCAGAAGCTTTTGCATGTTTGCCCAGTGCGGGCTTGTTTCCCACTTCTCTTCCATCTCTTTTATTTTTTGCACATAGCCTAGATCCAGCGCTGGTACCTCTAGTACCTTTCCCGTCTCGCCGTGCAACGGCAGCGTAGTCTCACATGCCATGCCATCACACCTATTCAATAGATACGGCACCGCTTTCTCACCCTGTTCTATCAGCAACGCGCGCTTCGACCACTGTATATCTACACCATTGATTCCGTCCTTTTCCGGTGTAGGCCAGATCTTTACGCGGACATCGGAATATATGCCGCTGATGTGCATGGGATGCGTGTTCTTGCGGGCTTGGTCGACTTGCGCGGCTGCTGTCTTGAGCATGTCGCGGGTGAAGAGAGGGGCGTTGTTGAGTGTGGACTCCAGGGACGTAATGTCGAAGAAGGCTTCAGGGAAGTTGCGCATTCTTTTGTAAGTGGCTCGTTTTTTGGCGCGATCCATTTTGATGAGTTGGTTTTTGGGTGGGTCGGCGGGTTCCAAAGTATTTGATGCTGGTGTCTAGACTGTCGGGGGGGTCGGTGTTGTGCCGAAGAGAAGGGATTGTATACTGTCTATGTAGCATCTCTAATCCTGAAAAGATGGAACGCTCCGCTTTTACTTGTTGTATTCGCAGGCGAGAGCATGCGGCATTGTGAATTGCGATCAATATATGAGAGCATAGCAGCGTGGCTGGCTGATGGTGGGGCAAGTGAGGAAAGATTACGTTAGCTGCATAACATGAGCCTCGTACACAGTATATGGCATGATGAATCCGAAGCCTTAGCTGTCTAACATAGTTGAGTACTGGCAATCTGATTAGCAACGATTCGACGAAGTTTGATTTGGAGAGGCTGTCGTAACTCACTTGATATACCAGCCTGTTTTCCGCAGCATAGAAAATCTAGGGTCAGCGCTGCGAAATAAGAATGTAACTCGGACACCAGACCAAGGTCAACCCAGATAAAACAAACAGATATATTCACACATCTATATATAAATACCTCCTCTTTCTGACCTCCAACTCGCCCTTCACTTAAACTGATCCTCCGTAACCCCCTTCCCCATCGCTGCCGTTGAACTCACACCTCCACTAACCATCTTCAACATGTTGTCCACATAATTTGCCCCACTCCACTTCTGATGTGTAAGCACGTCCACCTTATTCTCCGCCTCCGGCTCCTGGATGATCTCGCCGTACGCGCGCATGCCCTGCTGTGCGTACGCTTTCGAGAAAGTGTCCGCCATCAGCGCGGCTTGATGGAGACCTGCCAATGTGATGAATTGCCAGCAGTAGCCCAGCGTCGCAAGTCGCTTGATGTAGGTTTCCTGCTCGTCGCGCGGCATGGCGGCTTTCCAGTTGAAGGATGGGGAGAGGTTGTAGGAGAGTCTGGGGAAGTGTTAGTACTGGACGGTGGATTGGGGAGGGGTTAAGAAGAAGCGTACTTTTGCTCGGGCCAAACGGCGTGCACGCCGTCGGCGAATTCCTTCGCTTGGGCGAAATCGGGGAGCTTAGACTCCATCCATATCATATCGGCATACGGCGCGTACGCAATGGCGCGGTTGATCGCACATTGGCAGCCACCTTGATACCTGTAGTACCCCTCACGAGTCCTCGCAGAGTCCCAGTCAAAATGCACATCAACACCAGTTAAACCCTTAGCGATCGCACGGGCTTCGCTGTTGCTCTTTCCCTTGCTCTTTTGGAGGAATTCCTGGATCAGGCCTTGCTTGTTCACGTGCACACCGGCATTGATGGTGTCAACGACGGCTTCGTGGAAAAGCTTCAGGTGAGCTTCTTTAGTCCATGAGTCTTCGATGGCTTGAAGCTCAGCTCCGGTCTTTCCGGCTTGCTCTGCGGCGAACATGAGCTCGCCGAGGGGCTGGAGTGCGGGGTTTGTGCTGCCCATGATATAGTGGTGATCGCGGGGGTCGATGGTGGATGTGATGAGGGTGGCAGCTTCGGAGTCGGTACGGGCAACAGCCAGGAGATCGACGCCTGAACGTGTCATTAGTATCTTCCTCGGTTGATAGTACTCCGAGTGTACATACCCATGATATCCGCCTGAGCTCGGATAGCCACCAGTCGGTTGATGTGCTCACTGATGGGCACCAGCACCTTTCCAGCCATATGGCCACACTTCTTTGTCCCCGGTGCCTGATCCTCAATATGTATACCAGCCGCGCCCTTCTCGACGAAGAGCTTGGTGAGCTTCATGATAGCCGTCAGGCCTCCATGACCGGTATCTGCGTCGGCGATAATCGGCCGAAGATAGTCGATGTTGGCACAATTTGCGCGGTTGGCCTTAGGAGTCGTGAGGCGGTCCTCGCGCTGCTTTCGGTCGTGGAAGAGCTGGGCCATGAAGAGGTGCTGTACCTTGTCGGGTACGGTGGTCTGCAAGACTTAGCTTATGCTGCGTTGATATGAATTGGGTAGTTACCATTGGGTAGTCTGCTAGATCTGGTCCAGGCTCATCCGTCGATGATGCCGTTGACGAGCATTGCCATCCAGAGACGTAGACAGTGTCGAGATACTTAGCCATCTGGGTGACCATGACCGGGTCGAGACAACCATAGGTGAAGCTCGCATCTTTGTTCTAGGTACAATTAGTAAGTCCTAGACCTCCTCAAACCGAAGCATCCTACCTTGAACCGTCCCTCCACGATGTCCCACATCTTCTTCGCCTGGCTGTTGCTCGGATATGTGATCTTGAGATTGCCCCGTTTGGCCACAATCTCCTCCGCCGAGAAGGGTCTCCGCGTGAACCTGAATCTCGAACTAGACCACCATTGCTTGACCTCCTCAACCTCCTTCTGGAACTGCTGCTCTTCGGCGTCAATGTTCGCCATGGTGGTGGATGTTGTATGTACGAGAAGCGACGTCTAGATTGGAAAGTGTATCAACAAGAAAGCAACCGAGCTTCTAATTCTTCGTATGTACAAAGGAATCAGAGAGGATAGAAGAGGAGTCAATCTTCTTTGACCCAAAAAATGACAGGATGATGACACACGCCGAACCTCGGATACTAAATCACCACCCAAAAACGGGGCACAAGCCAAGCTCTTATGTAGCTCAACCCCAATCACCCAAACGAGCCAACCCCAGGCCGAAGGTTAGCATTCCAGGCCCTGTAGCTGAAGGTCGGAAACAGTCGGGTGACCGCACCATTGGCCCGACTGTGGACGCCGAGGGCCACGCATTTCTGCGCCGTCGCCCGGCTGTGGGCAAGAGGGCTGTGGCGTGGAGAGGTTCGACTTACCCCTCGGCCCAAAGGCACGTCTGGGGTAGGTGCTGATCCGGAGGGGAGGGGAGCAGCGGAGCCATGGCGGGATGACGTTTGCCAATGGCTTGTGATTCTTGAGATCGCTATCGTCGCGAGCCTTCTGCTCCCCAGACGTGGCTAGCCGGCCTCGAATTGATCAGTTACTTTAGCTTCTGAAAAAGACCTGGAGAATCATGCTACGGCACGCGACCTTATTGCAGCTTCACATGTCTTTGCGTGAACGTGTGCGGCATGTGAAGCTGCACGTCCATGAGCCCCAAACCGCGGGCTAGCGTCACGCTAACCCGTTTCCGTCGCTACCTCGGCTATGAGACGGCCTGACCCGGACGTGAATCCGTGCTACCCACGATGAAAACATCTTAGCAGATTTGCGGTGAGACGTACCATGTGAAGGCTGACTCACCTAGTACCGGAGTGAGAGTACAAATACTCAAACCGCCTCAGAGATAAGGTCAATCGGACTAGCACTCGAAACCAGATCATCATACTTGGACTGTATATTTCTCACTTGCCGTTAATTCAACTATATCTACTCCAGTAAATTTATATGTATCCCTTGACAAGGCCATATAAATGACATCCGGCGACGCACAAGACCATACTCATCATCCGCAACAACTCCGTACTCCAAGCCTGCCTATCACTAACCGATAACGACACCATGCCCTTGGCCGCAACCCAGCAGAGCCCAACCCTTAGCCCCAGATCCAAAACATCGACCATCTCAACAAAACCCAGCATGACTCTTTGAGCCAAAAAGATCTTCGTAACCATCCTCCTGTAATCCCCAGCGACAACCGTCCCAACATCGCCTCGTACAAAGCGATCAAAATCTGAGTACGGCAGCGTTCGAATATCGTCAACGTCGAATGTTGCAGACTTGGGCGTAACGGGGTATGCAGGTTCTGCTGGTTGGCATCGGAGCCGTTTCATGAGCTTCCATCGCAATTCGGCCAGGAAGCTTCTCTTCGCTGCCATTTCAATGTTCTTGTCGCGTGATTGTTTTGGTAGAAGGAGTGGTAGGAGTTCGGGTTGGGAGATCCACAGTGTGCGGTTCTTCTCGTCGGTGAAGAGGCATTCGCGGTCAAGGGCTTCGGAAGTGTGCGCATAGTGCACGAAGCGGGAGTAGAAGGCTGGAGTGGTGACGTGTATGTCTAGCTTTTTTACGTTTCGGTCGCGACCGCTTGATTGATCGGATGTGATGACTTGGTCTGGTACATCAGGGATGGCCGTCTGGTAATTGATTTGAATGGGCTCGGATGAGGTGTTTACGAGATGGTCGAGGTAACCCTTGAAGATCTTCTGGAGAGCACTAAACAAAATCAGCTAAAAAGTACCAGAATGAAAGACGTAGACATACATTTCCGTCGAAGTTGGGGCACGACCGAGACTCGTCGACACCACTTCTGGCCTGAACCAAACATGCAGACTCCGCCTGAAGTGCAGCTTGAACGCCTCTCTGACGATGCGCGGAAATGTCACCAGTCCTACCCACCACCAGCCACCAACAAACCGAAGCATTCCCAAGACTCCCAATTTCGCCGGATCATGCGGCTTTCCAGTAGAGTTCACTCGAGCGACAATCTTCGCGAAGTCTTTGGACGACTTGAGCGTTATCGTGTTATCAATAGCAGGGACCAAAGTATGTGGTGAGGGAAAGGGATTGCGTGCTTTGAGCGCATAGGAGCCTTTCCGAGAGTTGAAAGGTGACACGTGAAAGTCTTTCATCCAGATATCGGTAAACTTGTCCTTTGCTACATCGGATGTTGAGGGTTCTGAATCTGGAGTGCTCGCTAGGCTTGAAGGTGTCGACCCGTCGAGCAGATAGATGCGTCTTTCCCCGAAGGTATTGTTGACTTCGAGGATCATCTTCTTAAGTTCGTGGTTCCGGTTGTAAACGTACCAGAAGGAGACTGGGTTGAATGAGTAGCCGAAGAAGCGTGGTGCGGTAACGAGGTAGGCGTACGACCAGTCTGTGTCTTCAACATCCTGCTTTGGTCAGTAGAATACCCATAAGGTGGATACTCGAAGCTCATACCTGCTCCCTCATGTATGCTTTTAACTTCCCATAGAACCCCAATGCACCATTACCACGCGCCAGATAGTCTTCAGCTCTTACTTTCAACCACCAACTCCCCATCACCCCGTCCATCCCATTCCCCACGTCCGCACCATCGCGCGCAATACCAGCCGGTACAACCGGAAATCCGCAGAGAAGATAGCTATACCCGAAAGCATGTCTCTTCGGAAACATACGTGCATGCGTCGTGCGGCAAGGGAATATCCACGGTCTAGGGTGTTCCAGAACCCATCGCTCAGTCCCTTCAGGCAGTTCCCCGGCTGTCGCAGCAATGGAGGCGTTCTTACTGTATCTGCGCTGCACCAACACCCCGAACATAGCTCCTACCACAACACCGCTCAATATGATCGGAAACCTCATGCCCCTAACAAAATCAATACCGCACCATACGTTCCATCTCTTCCAAATAGCCTGGACTAACTCCGTCCTCAACGTTAATGTGTTTAGAATCCCGAATATTACACAATCCGTGCCCACTTTCCGATCTTGATGTCTTAATCTTGCGCCGCCACCAACGACCCATAACGCAATGGCCGGCCACGCCGGCCACACAGACCACCCAAAGACAATCGCGCACGGAATGATCGAAAAAGCGACGTATGAAAGGCGTATAAGCAGGCCATTGCTGTGGCTCCTCTCGACCATGGCGGGAAAAGGTCAATGTCGAGAAAAGCTGAGACGTTGTAAAAGAAGGCTTGAGGTTTGATAAATGCGGACGTAGGTGGTGTCGGCGCTAACCGCTTTAGCAACATGTACCAGGAAGCCGCTCGGCAAGTGGATACGACTGATGTTTCCGGCTCTGGCCCAGTGGATTCGAAAGTCTGCGCACTGTCTTCAATGTGCTGTAATTAGTGGTTGGCGCACAGCTGGTCCGATCTTCTTTGTTCCCACATTTCGAGAAAGCATCGCGACGCATTCCGACACCCGCAAGTATTGCTTAGATGCGGCGCTAGACGGGCTGGCTACGTATGTAGCCTGTAATCCCAATAATGCGGTTGTGTTCATTTGGGACTCGTGCTGCGCTAGCTGCGGAGAATTTGTGAACGCGCACCGAAGGTGGAGAGCGCGACCCATGGAACTGGGTCGGGGAATGACAGTGATCCTATTATCAGAATACTTTACTGCCAATGCGTGCGCATTAAGAAGACGAAATCAGATTGGACATTGCTGAAATAGCTACAGATACAGTTTGTCGCCGGCTTTCAATTTCCCAATTCATAGACATGATGTCGTCCATTACGACAAAACTCGCATTGATGCCGAACAATCATCCAAAGCTATCTCCCAACCATTTTCGCCGCTAAGATCAACTATAGTGACCCTCTGTCCACTGTTGTTCTTGCTAATGAATGCTTTTCACCGTGCGTGCAGCCACCACTTGCAAAGACTTGCATGGCTGCTCCGCAGTTCAATATCGCATGCCCTGTGACGTTCTCCTAGTATCTGGACTGGAAAAGTCGGGACAAGGCCATGTCGATCGCATACTCGAACATCCCAAAATAACCTGATAGGCTTTCGTAACTGCAAATCGTGCGGCAAATAGCAGGCTGTACAACAGGCTCGCTAGCAGGAAGCAGGATGCTGCCCGAGACAGTTATCTGCACCAATCGCGGCGCAAACCGTCACCCTCATGAGGCTATGCCTTCCTTAGATATCGGTTCGCGAGCGTTGTTTGAGTAATGGAGGAGACGGGATGGACAACCGAGAGACGGCTGCTCCCCACCCCCAAGCCAACCCAAGTTGACTTTGTAATCGCTGTTCGCATCCTTGTGTTCCATCATTTCGTCCTCGTAATTTTTTGAAGTCTGCGCGCCTGAGTTTGTTCCCTCATCATGAAGCTAGGATGTCTCGAGGACGAGCTGGCGATTTCGGCGGTTGGGAATTCGAGGACGTCGGCCGCATGGCAAATGCTCGTACGCGGCTACGAATCTCCTCTTCGGCATCCTCCTCTTTGACTTGCCGTATCAGGACAACACCACTCTCCATGCCGCCATCGTTCTCCTTGTCTGCCGGTTGGTATGTCGGCATTGGGCTGTCTAAGGGCACGTCCGTCTCGAAACGTCTGCTTATTTGATGTCCGATTGTCACCTGTGTTGCTGCATCCTCCCCTTCGCCGTAGTAGTAGTACGGGCTTCGTCCCGAGTACTGATAGATCTTGCCGAAAAGCCCTCTGAAGAGAGGCTGGAGAGAAGGAATCGAGGCGCATATGATGGCCGTGTTGACCTCGACGTGGTCCCAAAAGATCAGATAGCCTCCGTAGTATCGTTGTTCATGCCATGTGGCCTTAGCCCAGAGGTGCAGAGCCTGGATCCGAAACGCTGCTGCGATGGGTACTAGAAGCCCGACCGAGAACAGGAACAGGAGACCAACGCGTTTGTGGGTTGCCATGCGCAGCTTTACGAGTATCGGGAGCGGTAGAATGAAGACAACAATGTCGGAGATGATGTTCATGTATGTCTGGGCAAAGTACAAATTTCTTATTGGGAGACATTTGTACTTTTTTCTATTCAAGAAAATGGTCCTTGAATACGCGAGCGATGGCTTGTGGGAACATTGGAAGGCGGTGACGAGTATCATGCCGACGGTGCATGCAGTTACCCATGCAATGGTGGCGTACACTAGGATCTTGAAGGTTCGGTTGGTCGCGAAAGAGCGGTAGAAGCAGAGGATGGAGAGTTTGACCAGCGCCGGGACCACAGGGTAGATGAGTTGATAGGCGAACCAAACCCCAGCGGCCCGAGGAAGGTTCTTATGCTAGACGTCCCTATCAAAACAATAATCTCTGTGAGATGTAGGACCAACATACCGCTGGGTCCCTATTGCCATGCGAGGCGTCGTATGTGCCTGATCCGTATTCGATTTGGAAAAAGTTGAGGGCGGCCAATGTCCAAGTCGAGAGCTGTTGAATATTAGCTGAACAGCGTCTACGCGAAAGCATGTCGAGCTCCACATACCACAGCGGGAGCGATCAAGTAGTCGTACGACTTCAGCTTTCCAACTACCCAGATCCGACAGTAAAATCTTTGATCTTGTTAGTTGCGAGCTTCGAAGGGAAGTGCAACATCGTACTCACCGCATGAGCACTACCAAAGTCGATACGGAGGTTAATGTCACCGCTGTGATCTTGATGGTGGGACCCAGCGAAGGCGGAGAAAACAAAGGGCCATTCATCACCATTTGGGACACTAGGGCGACGCCCAGAAAGCGTGAGACGTGAGGTGTGGGCGCGTTGCGCGTAGCGCTGTAGCATGGTCGCACCAGGTATATATCTCCGGATCGACGGTGAACCCCCAGCTCGAAGGATTCCGGATGGAACCTCTCCTTCCCCGTCCGTTGAGGTGCGCACAGACTTCCTCTCATGCATAAGCTTTCGCTCCCTCCCCATAAGACGAGCAGCTGGCTGTGCTAAGCGGGATGATAAACCTTGAAAGACACCCTGAATAATGTGATGGTTGCATTATGTGGCATAGGGTGAGGTTGAGTGTGAGTGGTGTAATACTTGGCTTCGTTCGCAGAGGATGGTGGATATGGCACAAATGGCTTTGGGTCACGCTCGATGGACGCGTATGTAGACTGGGAACAGGCTGAGCGAAAGCTGACAGCCGTGTAGTTCGGTATGCCGAAGCCACACAATGCGGGCCGAGAAAGTATTCGCCCCAATAGTGGAGATGAGGTGGAGCGCCTGGGACGGGCCGCGTCAGGCGTAGAGGTACAATCTGACATGCGGCGCAACAACATCAGGCGCAGAAGGACAAGCTGACATGCGGCGCAACAACACCAGGTCGGTCGATGATGGTACCTGCAGTCTGCTTATGCGATGTGAGACAAGCTATGACAGATTACTTCCAGAAGCACGGCAGCGGATGGGTTGTCGATCGGCCGGACTGTGTCGTGCGAGAATGGTTGTCGCGTTTTCTATGCACGTTTCGCGTCGACTTCTGCGTCGTAACCCGCAGCAGAACGACTTGCTCGACCCCAAAGCCTGGCCGCCACATATTGAGAGGAGACTGGTGGAAAGGAGAAGATTGGGCGTGTGTGAGCACAGAGAAGACCAGGAAGTGACTTGTCGTTGACGTTGGTTGCGATGAAGCGAGTTGCAGTGGAGCTCGGAGCCTGCTCTCCGCCAACATGCAAGTGGTCAGCCAGGGGCCTGCTCAAGTTACAAGTACGAGCTGCGGAGAAACGAGCACGATTGATAAACGCCGATCGTGCGGTGCCGCGGATAGAGCGGGGCATACTTGTTCCTGGAGATTGGGAATTGGAGTGAGGCCAAGGATGGGGGGGGGAGGGGGCACGTCATAAGGTACGACGCTCTCTTCGTCACGCTCCACGTGATGGAGTGAAGCCACCACAAGCCACCACACAAGCAAGCTTGCGGACTCGCCGTATGGGCAAAGCTGGATCCCGCTACGAGCATGCCGCCGCTGTAAAGTCTCTCTGAACTGTTGCATCGCTGCGTGCTTCGGTCCAAAGTGTGCGGCACGGATCCTTGCTCAAGTCAACAACCAAGGTTCTGTCGACCCCTCCTACCGCCAATTTCAGAACGTCGGCGACAATCAAGCCCCAGACCAAGACACTTCGGGCACGGCTAACATACGACGTCTCTTCTACCAACTCCTTGCGCCTGCCAGCAAAGACGTCAGCTCCGTCGCAGTCTCCAAACAACCAAACGCTCCAATGAGTGCATTCGACACCCCCTCCAAGACGGCGCCCGTCGTACCGCAGGTCCACGAGAGCAAGCCTGCCGACGAGGAAACGAGCCTCCTGGCCAAGGGCAAGCGCAAGCTGCTCGGCCTGGGCAAGAAGAAGGAGGGAGACGTGCAGGAGCCCGCAGAGCCGGCGACCACCACCATCACAGACACAGACACGAACACGCGCGCATCCGCCCGGACCCTGCTTCCCTCCCCGCCGCTCACGACGTCGCCCGGCGAGCGACGGGCGTCTCCTCGAGGGAGCCCGCGCGTCTATCCGGCTGGCGTTGCTGCCTCTCCCAACCGCCGTGTCCGCTCCACCTCGCCCGGTCTACACTCGCCCGCCTCGTCACAGATCTTCGAGCGCAATGTGCAGGAACCCGAGGAGTCGTCGGCGATTCCAGCGCACATCAAGACTGAGGACTACATACCCGCCGCGCTGGATGCATCGTCGATAGCAATTACCGACGACCATCTGAACCCAGACGAGGTGGAGATCATAATGCACTCTGCCCACCAGCCCGCCTCGGCCGCGGTAGCTGGCGGCGTCGCCGATTCTGTGCATTCGCCCTCCCTCTTACACGAGGATCCCACGTCCAGCTACGCCGATCTCGCCGAGGCCACGTCCAATTCAAACTACGCTTCTCTGGACACTACAGACCCGCGACGTCTGAGCTTCATCTCCTTCGCTGATGTGGTGCAAGCTGAACATGCTGAAACGGACAGGGATACGGTGCAATTCATGAGTCTGTCGGAGACGGCCAACCGTTCGCCTTCACCGGTACAGTCGCCTGCATCGTCTCACGCCTTCAGTGCGTCCCCGCCCAGGAGTGGTGCCACATCAGAGAAGGGTGTGGGGATTCTGACTCCCGGAAGCCCTCCGGCACATGGCACGCAGAGCCCGCCATTGGCCGGGGGGGAATTGCAGATCGAGACGATGCGGCAGGCGCTGCGGAGGACAGGCTCTGGCGACCTCAGCGGAGCGCGCTCGCAGCCCAGTGCGGCCAGTCTCGACGAGTCGGCGGCCGACCTGCCGCCATTCAAGTAGGCGCACTCGAACGCGGAAGCCTATTTCACATGAGCGGCTAGCGGCAGTTCCTCGACATGGCTTTTGGAGGGGAGGGGGGGAGGATGGAAGTCTGGTTGCGATATCCACTGGAGTTGTTTGATGTTATCTGGGGTGCTCGTTGATGCACGGGTAGGACAAGGGGGGCGTAGTCATTTTGATAGCAACGTCACGCTAGCTGAACGGCGGCAGGTTGTTGGGCAGCGCTTTATACCTGATGATTACGATTCGCAGCGACGGTGTCTGGTCCCTTGCAGTGTGGTGTGCTCAAACGGGACGGTTCCGGCAGCGTGATTCGTGGGCGTGGGCGTGGACGGCGCTCGACCTGCATTCCCCAACAGCCAGGAAATAAGGGTGTGCGGGCGACGTGTTGGGTGGCCCGCTGTGCTGGGAAGACGGACAACACCACGACAACCTGCAGATGCTCAGCCGCATGCATGCACCTGGAGGGATGCAAATGTTCGCCAGCGATGGTGCCGCAAGCTGGACCAGACGTGCAAGTCGTCGCGGGACTGCTAACCATGCTCAGCTAGCTGTCTGGGGTCAAAGAGCCGCCAAGTAATCACCGCCGTAAGGATGTGGTTGCTTCACGTACCCACCTCCTCGACCGCATACCCAGTTCTGCCCGTTGCGCTCCTGTCCTTCCGTCGCCCCTCCGGCCAGCGCCATCATGCCCGCCGCGTCCTTTGCCTTCGCCCGCTGTTAACGTCGCCCGCACCCTGACGGCCGCCGGTCCCGCTCTGCCGGCATGCGCCCTGCCAGCGACATCGACCGACACCGTCTGCACGCCGTCCTGCACGCCCACGCCCCGGGGAGAAGGTCGCCGGGTACCTGCTGCAGGTTGGTCGTCTGTCAATGACAGTACAACGCACACGTCGGCTGCCGTTGCCTCCACCGCCGCATACCTGCTGGAACCCTGCGAGGCCGCGCTACGCGCATCTCCTCCGTCCCACGGCGCACGCACCGCTACATCTCTGAGGACTAGTCGCCCGCCATGGAGCCCCCCCGACAAAGCAGACGGAATAGGAGGGAGGCCAGCACGGCCGACGCTGCATCCTCTGGGACCAGGGACCAGCGGCAAGACGACCGCGGCAACTACACCATCCGCGCTGTTACGCCAGAGTCGATTCCGGAGCATGCCATTGCCAACCTGACCTACAACTCGCCGCCCGTCTCGCCGCGCTCCAACAGCATCTCTTCCCGTAGCAGCAACCCCCGTACCTTCGTCGGCCGTGCCAACTCCAGCGAGGCCGACTACTCACTGCGGAATGCTCGCGAATCGCAGACGCGCCCGCGCACGCGGACGCTAGAAGAACGATCCACCCGCGACCGGTCCCCCGTGAGCCTGTTCGCGACCAGCCGCCACCGAATCGGGTCGGTGCACAGCACGGCCTCTGCAAACTTTCAGAGCATCGAGGAGTCGGTGGTGACTTCGATAGGCCACCCGTCCACCATCTCTCCTGCGGCCCAGGCGCCGCCGCCGCGAACATCCAGCGCAAACGCTCGCAGCCGCCTCGTGAAGCCACCCCAGAGAACCGAGTCCCCCATTCAGTCTGCTGCCTCTCCAAGTGCCCCGGATTCGTGGGTCTCGCCCGTTCCTGCGTCAGATGCCCGGAAGGTGTTGAAGCTCATGCGCGCTACGTGTGGCAAGATGCAAGGTATGCTGGCCTTCCGGCGGGGAGAGTCGAGCCCGTGGTCGCTGTCGTACTGCTACATCAACGAGGAGGCCGGGAGTCTAGTGTACGAACCGAAGAGCGACAATTCCTACCATCGAACGCTAGTACCGGACCTGCGAGGATGTCGCGTCAAGAGCGCGTACGATGCGGAGGCATACACGGCATACATTCATGTGGTCGGGCACAATACAAATCTGGAAGTCTATCTACGACCGCCTACGCAAGAGGAGTTCGAGTCGTGGTTCGCAGCGCTGCTATGCTGGCAACCTATTCGTCCGAAGGGGATCCACAACAAAATGGCAAAGCCGCAGACAGCCCTCGTTGCGGAACGCCGACTGGCGGATAGCAGACGGCACTCGGAGGTGTCGTTGTTAAAAGAAGCTCCTATCATCAAGGTTGGCAAGATGATTTACTGGGATACTAGCGTGACGTACAGCAATACTGGCGCGAAATCTGGAGCTCCTAGGCCACAAGTCTACCGTTTGCAGAGCCATGGCTCGCGCCGATGGAGGAGAGTGTCGTGCACCTTGAGAGAGAACGGCGAGCTCAAGCTCTACTCTGATACCGACGTTACGCTAGTCTCTGTTGTGCAGTTGTCCCAGCTCTCACGTTGCGCCGTGCAGCGTTTGGATCCGTCTGTCCTTGACAACGAATTTTGCATCGCCATCTACCCACAGTACACATCAACGTCTACATCGTTATCGCTACTACGACCCATCTTTTTATCTTTGGAATCGCGCGTATTGTACGAAGTTTGGATAGTATTGCTCCGCGCATTCACCATTCCGCAGCTGTATGGACCAAAGCAGCCTACCGTGAATGACGAGGGCGCACTATCACCTTCCTTTCAAGACATGTTTCGTATGGAGCGGTCATTGTTTGTCCGCGTCATCGAAGCGAGACTCATGCCGCCGATAAGCCCGAAGGTAGCTGACAACCACACGCCTACGAGACCCTCATCCTCAGCCACACACAACACTGGAAGCTTCTATGTGGAGATGTTGCTGGATGGGGAAACACGCGCGCGCACCGTGGCCAAATCAGAAGGAAACACGCCGTTCTGGCGAGAGGAGTTCGAGTTCCTCGATCTTCCTGCGGTGCTTTCAACAGCCTCCATGTTACTTAAGAAGAGGCCTCCGAACCTCTCCCGCAGCGAGAAGAACCCACAGGAAGCTATGGGTCCTGACGCTTTAACGGCAGAGGGCTCCGGCGGCTATGCAGGAATCACCTTCGATCAAACGGTCGGCAAGACCGACATCTACTTAGACGACCTAGGACCGAACCAGGAGACAGAGAAATGGTGGCCGCTTGTCAACATGTACGGCAACAGCGTTGGCGAAGTCCTTGTCAAGGTCAGCACTGAAGAATGCGTTATTCTGATGGCACGCGACTACCAACCCATGTCTGAGCTTCTGCATCGCTTCTCTAATGGCTTGACGGTACAGCTGGCACAGATGATTCCGACCGAATTGAAGAAACTCTCCGAATATCTCTTGAATATTTTCCAGGTTTCGGGCCAAGCTGGCGAGTGGATAATGGCTCTTGTCGAGGACGAGATAGACGGGACTTTGAAAGAGTCGCCCGCAAGCCGCCTGCGCTTCAGCAAAAGGCTCAACTCAAGCGATTCCAGCGATACACAATTCGGCTCTGCGAGTGATAGAGAGTTGTTCGTTCGAGATATGAACAACAATGCGAAGCTCGAGGCGAACCTGCTATTCCGCGGAAACACGCTCTTGACCAAGTCTCTCGATTTTCATATGAAGAGGCTAGGCAAAGAGTACCTGGAAGAGACACTGAGCGACAAGCTGAGGGAGATCAACGAAAAGGATCCCGAATGCGAGGTCGACCCCAACAGAGTCTCATCGCAGAGCGAGCTGGACAGAAACTGGCGGCGACTGATCAACTTGACAGAAGATATGTGGCGCGCCATTTACAATTCAGTACTTCGTTGTCCGCAGGAGCTCCGGCTCATTTTCAGGCATATCCGAGCCTGCGCCGAAGATCGATTCGGCGACTTTCTGAGGACCGTCAAGTACAGCAGCGTGTCGGGATTCCTGTTCCTTAGATTCTTCGTGCCCGCTGTACTCAACCCAAAGCTGTTCGGCCTGCTGAAAGGTCAGTTATGCCGAACCACACTTCTTCACAATGAGGCTAACGAGTGACAGAACACCCCAGACCCAAAGCTAGAAGAGCACTGACACTCGTCGCCAAATCACTCCAAGGCTTGGCAAACATGTCGTCGTTCGGCACCAAAGAAGCGTGGATGGAGCCCATGAACGTCTTTTTGAACTCCCACCGACAGGAGTTCAAAACTTACCTAGACAACATCTGCTCGATATCCTCGACGACATCGCCAGCACCACATATTCCTCCGTCATATAGCACTCCTCTAGCCATCCTGCAACGACTACCACCAACCTCACGCGAAGGCTTTCCCTCACTTCCCTACCTAATTGACCATGCCCGCAACTTCGCCGCTTTAGTCGATCTGTGGCTAACAAATACGAGAAGCTCTGCGATGAACATACAATCGACCGATGGCGATCTGCTACGCTTCCACCAAATCTGTTTGGCTCTTAATGAGCGCACTAGTGACTGTCTCAACCGTGCCGAGCGAGCTGAACGGCCGTCGTCCTCACTCAGTGTCAAATGGGAGGAGCTTGTGGAACAGCTGCAAGGTTCCGCCAGTTTTGAGATGGGCCGAGGCGCTGCCACGAAGAATAGGACAACAATCAAAGAAGAGAGGGAAAGCATGCCGAATTCCCCAGGAGAAGGAGATGAATTTTCTTCATCAGCCACCAGCACTCCCCTCACGATGAGACCAGCTCGAGCGACCAAAACGCGGCATCATCATGCTTCCAGTATCTCCGCATCCGCGAGCTCTCTGACAAGCACTCACTCGAATATGTTGCAGTATCCTCCCAAAATTCCACGACCCGCAGGGAGCGTAGGGTTCGCCCCTTCCATGAATGACTCCATATCGCAACCAACATCGGCGACGGCATCAGCGTCAGCATCCGCGGCGGAGGAAACGCCACCTGGTTCGCGGGATGGACTACACATAGCCCCGCCCCCATCATATCCTCAAACGCATACACACCCTTCCGCCTCGACCGGGTCTTTCACCTACGTCAACCCGAATACGCAAATCAATGTTTCTAGCATGTCTAGCCTTAGCAGGTCCGGAGTCTTCTCACGTCCACCCCGCAGCGCCGGAGGCCAAAGTGTCGACGACTCGGATCGTGGAAGCTTACAAGAAGACGAAGGCGCCACAGCGCTTCCCGCCTTTTACAAAGACGCTTCTACCAAAGAGCGCAAAGAGCGCGGATTCCGTGGAGTACTTCCCTTCCAGCGCAAACGCAAAGACAAAGACAAGGACAAGGGCAAGGACAGAGAGAAGAATAGAGACAGGAGTACGGATCGAGGCGAGTCGGCTGGAAGAGGTGGTGGCAGTGCGCTCGGCGAACATGCTAGCCATGGCAGTTTGCGGGGAAGGGCTGGCGCCGACGGCGCTGAATTCTGACTAGATGGTTGGTTCACCGGAAGGTATACTACTAAAGGGAGGCTTGGATCGCTCAGTGAACATGAACTTCGACGAAGGAAGAGCGCGTCGGAGCTGTAGGAAGATGAGAGGGGAATTTGAGGTGTTTCGAATACACTGATGAGAATCCTATGGCGATAGGGACGCTGCACTTGGACACTTGGGTTTCGGACCCACACTCCCACATTTAACACGCGTTTGCATCGATTCGCAATTGAGGGGACGCTCGTTACCCACACCCGCCCGAGAGGCGCTGCGTCGAGGCCCAGCACGCCTCCCACGCAGCTTTCTGTCTCGCACAACGTACACACACATTGCACACCGCACACACAAAAAATTCGTCACTGCATAGGGAGGAGCAAGCATCGCGTTCTGAGCGTTCATAACTCGCACTCTTGGTGGTGTGTATTGGTACTATACCCTCGTTTACAAAGGGACTGCTACAGCGTTGCATGTAGCGTTCTTCGTTCGGACATGCATCTGCATTGCCCGCTTTCACGACGTTTCCGACTGGCGAGGGTTTTCGCCCTTTTTTGCAAAATTTGTCGTTCTGTTTGGGTGGTGTGGATGGACTTGGGGGGTGGGGCTGGAGGCTGCGAGACACCCCCGTTTTTGGTGTTTGTTGTTGTTCTGCATATCAGTCGCTTTGTGCTGTTTTTTTCCGGGGGTGGTTTGGGATGGGTTGGGCTGGAATGAGTGGGGATTGATGGGCTTGGCTCGGGCGGACATTTGTTCTTGTTATGATGGTTTGTCTTTTTTGCGTGGCGTGGTGGGGAGACTTCTGGATGCGTGGCTGCGCACATGTAGTTATTTAGCTATCAAATCAAACATATCACATACAGTACAGTTTGGCGTGCTGGGAGTGCTGACGCTTGTCGAGATGATTGAAGGGTGTCGCACGAAGGTGTTTAAGACGTGGACTTGTAGTTGGTTCTTGGTTCTTGGACACGGAGACAGAGGATTAGACATGCTGTTGGATCTGAACTTTGGTATTCGTTTGTGATGGTTCGTGATGCCAGAGCTACACGTATCCCGATGATCTCTCGATAGACTCTTCAAAAGACGTTTGCCTCACCATATGCAGTTTCGCCAGCACCAACTTACATGAAGACCTTCACACCACCAACGTTCTTGCCTCCCCCACCCCAAATTCGTCCCATGACACTTTCTCAACGATCCGGTCAGAAGTTGAACGCATTCTTGTACGCCTTCTTCTCCTTCTCCTTCCTGTCCTTAACCTTCTTCTTTATGCCCTCCAACTCCTTCACGATCGCCGCATCCCCAGGCGCCAACTTCTTCGCCTCCTCCAGGTCACTCAGCGCATCCTCCTCACTCTTCTTCCCAACTCTAGCCTGCGCCCGGCGGAATAATGCCTTCGCCTTATCCTTATCCGTGATGCCCTCGATCTCGAGCGCCTTGGTCGCATTATCAGCCGCATCGCCAAAAGCGCCGATCTTGTTCTGCAACAGCGCCGAGTTGGAGTAGAGGATGATCTTGATGGAATCGAGTTGCGGGCCCAGCTCGGGCGGGTCCGAGTCCAGCGGTGCGGGGTACTCCTGTAGGTAGCGGAGTCCTTTTTGGTATTTCGCGATGCCGAGCTGGAGGTTGCCGGCCTTGAAGGCGGTGTTGCCTAGGTCTTTGAGGGCGGTGCTGATTTTGACAATGTCGGCACCTTGCCATTCGTCGTCGGCCGACTTTTGGTCTTCGGGGTAGTCTTCGTAGGGATCACCGGTTGTGTCGGCGACCTTCTCGGTGGCCTTGTCGTAGTCGTCGCCCTTGAGCTCTCCGCAGTCTGAGATGACTTAGATGGTGTGTCTGGATGGATTGGAGCTAAACCTTACCAACGATGACAACTTCGTGCTCTGGCTTATCGCCGCTCTCCGTTTTGAGGTTCTCGATTTCTCGCACGATGCTCTTTCCGTTGATGACCTCGCCGAAGACGACATGCTTCTTGTCCAAGTGAGGGGTGACGACGGTCGTAACAAAGAATTGAGAGCCGTTGGTACCTTATTGTGTCAGCTTTGGTCTTCTTGGTTCCCACCGCAAAGGAGCCACAGGGAATTAGGTAGGCTCAGCCGGAATGACAAAGAACGTCCGGCTCTGCCATACACGTCCAACACGTGCAGAGCTTCCACCGGCCCCCTGCCACATCGCGCCGCACCGATCTGTTTCCCCAGTGTACCAATGTTCTTTACTCACCAGGTCCCGCATTCGCCATACTCAGCAAGAACGGCTTATCATGCACCTTCTCGAAGTTCTCATCCTCAAACTTCTCCCCATAGATGCTCTCGCCACCCGTACCATTCCCTTGCGTAAAGTCGCCGCCCTGGATCATGAAAGACTTGATGACGCGGTGGAAACCAGATCCCTTGTAGTGCAGCGGTTTGCCCGAGGCGCCGGTGCCCTTCTCGCCGGTGCAGAGAGCGCGGAAGTTTTCGGCGGTTTTGGGGACGACTGGGGGTGTGGGTTAGCTTAGCGTAGTGAAGGGAACGGAGGTTCGTACTGTCATCGTACTGGCGAGCTGTCAGTGAGGGTTTCGTAGGTTGGGGGGAGTAGTGAACTTACGAGCTCGAATGCTACTCTGCCGGCTTTCTTGCCGCCAATTGCGATGTCGAAGAACACCCTTGGGCGCGCTGCTTACCCGTTAGCCTTGCTCAGATCTTCTCCTCCCCAAAGCTACTCCTCCAACGTCTCATAGCCTCGTCGTGAACACTTACTAGCAGCAGCCATGCTTGCGAGTTGTCGAGTTTCGTTCTGGCGCGGGACAATGCAATTCAGAAGGTCGAGAAGCGGTTTCTGTGAAAAGTTGTGTGTGTTGGGGTAGTCGAACGAGGAGATCCAAGCTCAAAAGTAGAGTGTTTGTGGGGTGAGGCTGAAGGTAATGTCAAAGCTGCAGGAGCTACGAGAAGTTTCCACAGCTGCCTGCGTTCCTGGCGTCCGTGCGCAAATAAAGCCTCGAAGCTGCAGCTACAACGTAATCAATCACGGCTCGTAGTTTTGACCTGCGAGGTTCGGCAGATAGTAATAAACTTAGTTCAGAACAATTGGCCTAGTCAAATGAAGTCTGGGTGTTGTTGTAACCCCAAGGCGATGCCAACACGTCCTCCTACGATGGCGGGGCATGGCGGGGCAGCAACAGGGACCGTGCATTTGGTGCCGCATTCGCAACATTGGCCTCTTGGGGGAGGGTTTCCGAGTGGTGCCTATGAAGCCTTGCCGTGAGATTCGCCGTACACTCTTCGTTTGTCTCGGACTCGCGAGCGAGGTTCGCAGAAAGACATGTGCATTGAACAATGATCAGACTGCATTCGAACAGCTATCCTAAAACTATCACGCTGACCTGGCCACCTCTACAGTCTACCGTCAAAAATGCAAAAGATGCTGGGTATTGAACAATTCAAAGGGTAAGGATAAGGAAAAGAAAGAAGGCAACATGAAAGTCGAAGCTTGTAATCAAGACCGTGTACCCTTTTAGCAAGGAAAGATAACAGGAAGCCATCCAGTCGTAGCGTTGACCGCAACCGTGAAACAATAGGACCATGATGATTTAGCGCTTGTCCGTCATAGAGAACGGCAAGCACCGTGAGACGGCCTCATTGTCGTCAAAGTGATGGGTGAAACCGGCCTGCAGAAGGCGCCTCAAAGCATTGAGCCGCCGAAGCTTCCACCACTTGTCGATCCGGACCTCTACGTTGCGGTTGATCTTGACCCGCATTCTGCCAGCGCCGTATGTCATTCCTGTGTCTTGGTCAAGCGCGGTCGAGTACCTTGGTCCTCGCGTCGGCTTCTCGACCGAGTTCCGGATATCAGCGAAATTGGAGTGGAGGTTCTTCCGGTCCTTCTTAGATATTCTCCGGCTTGAGATGTTAGCGAGCTCGTCGAGGTCGTGAAGGAGCTGATCCTGTCTGCGGTAGACGTTGTAGCGCTTGACCATCTTTCTGCCAATCCGCGTGTCCTCTTCGTCGTCGGACTCTTCCGAGAGCTGCTCGTCCTCCTCGAGCTCCGTATACGACTTCTCATACAGCAGCGCGATGTTCTCGCCAGCAGCGATCTGAACACCCGAGTCTGCGCTCTGAAGCTGATCCACAAAAGCCTCAATAGCGGCCTCGGTGACCCCTTCCAGGTCGTCGACGCCCGTCGCGAGCAGGCCCCACTCCTCTAGGGCGGCGATGACAACGGATCCCTCATCGTGTGCGTCGACCGAGAGGCCATCTGATTCGACGATCTCAAGGAAGAAGCTCATTACATCCTCCAGTTCTTCTTCGGATGTTCCGCCAAAGAAGGCGGCGGTGCCGTACGCATGGATGGCACTGATCTTGGTCTGTGTCGATTCGGAATTCGATATTGTTCGTTTCAGGGTGTCGGCGACCGAGTCATAGATATCATCCGAGTCGAGGGTAACAATGGTGACGGCGAGCGCTGGAACATGTTAGCTGTGCCGCAAGTAGCTGACCCGGTGGCACGTACCTTTCAGAGCTATGACTGTCTCACGCTCGGTGGTTTGCGACTTGATGCTCCGGAGTATGGCCGGCAAGAGCTCACCCATGCGAGGTTCTATGTCGTCCTTCGCGTACCTCGCCATGAGGATGTGCGTGTAGGCGTTAAAAGTCTCAGCACGGCCCTCGGTGCTGCTGCGCTTGCGGTCGACGATCTGCTCGACGCGGTTGTTGAGCTCCGTCTTCCAGGCGTCGGCGGGGACATCGGCATCGTCGCTGTTGAGAATGTCGTCGATGGAGTTTGTACTGCTCGAGCGATCTGTTAGCGCACTAGTCCGGTCAAATTCGTGGGTGTAAGCCATGATGTCGGTGGTGGCACGCGAAACATAGGCGCAGCAAGCTGCGGGGGAGACGAAGAGACTCACCTCCAGGCGGTACCATCGCTAAGATATTCCTCGTCGTCGGACCCTTGCCGACTGGGGTTACGGGAGGCGGCGCGTGATTGCGCGGGTGAGTTCAGTTTCGAATTTGCCTTTGATGAGGCGGTCGAGACGACGCGCGAGCGGGCCTTGCGTGACACGGTTTTGCCGCTCTCGAGCAGCGCCTGGCGGCGGAGGTCGTGCATAGTGAAATGGAATGTGTCGAGATTCCGGGGCTAGAACGGGCTCCTAGGTATGTTTACGGCAATCACGCGTCTATAAGGCTGCAGTTTTGATGAGCTGGCGCGGGTTCACCGACTCGAAGGAATGCGGGGGGACCCGGATAGAATTAAAGTGTGCGGCTATTGCAGAGGAAACGAGTCGCGGTAGGCAGTTGTGCAGAGAGTCAGGAGCTGCTGAAGAGACATGAGTCAAAGCCGGTGGCGAAGGAGTTTGCTGGCGGAGATAGGTGACGAGCGGGATGGTAGGCAGCGTGATGTGTGTACCGTAGGTGGTTTGGGGAGGGTGAGAGCGTCAGGCGCGGACACGACGAACCGTTGGACACGTGCGCGCATCCCCAGATTCCACACTGTGGGCAGAAAGGGCGCTACCCGAGAACAGCGCGTCATGATGCTATCGCCCCACGGCACACCAGCACAAACACACTGCCAGCGCGCAGCCTTGACAGCCTGGACACCCATCGATGACCCGAGACCGCGATGCACCCGTCCCCCACTGCTTCCGACTGTCTCGCACGAGTTCGCAGCTTTCTCCACCGCCAAAGAATGCCTTACCTTTGTACCCTTGACAAAGACTTAGGGCCTGCGGACCTCATATCGCGATCCTTCGAACACCGAAACGAACCTAGCCTCCAGCCACAGCGCGCTGTTTCACCTTGAGTCACCCGGGTCGGCCGTAGTGGACCGTGTTCTTCCTTCCCTAGGGATGAGCGGGAGCAATAGGGTATTGAGTCAGGATTCTGCGCCTCTCCCAGCAAACGGCTGTAGTGGCGGGCCTTACGTGCGTCCTCGGCTACCGTGGTACTACCATGGGTGGTACGGTGGCATCCTGAGGCGCGACGTGTGCGGTCGGACTACCAACTCGATCTACGTCTGACGAATGCAAGAGGTTGACTAGCTGATTAGACGTTCGTCATCACTACGCCAATCAGCACGTCTGAACTGCACAACGCCGCACTCGCGCGAGATGCCCCGTAGTCTGGGTTGATCCTTTGATGTGGGCGGGCTGTACAATACACCTGCAAGCTGAACCTTATGCTAACGTCGAATCGTACAACCATGGGTCGTGCCGCAACTAGGCTACCGTTCCCATCCACCCACTCGGTCTCGCCTGCACCGATGGTGCATAGTCCGATCCGAGACAGCGCGTGCATAGTGCCACATGTAAACAAACAAAGCACGGCTTGCGTCTAATGCTAAGATTGTGATTCTAAAGAGTGTGTCGTCTATGAAAAAGTGGCCTGCAGTAGCTCCGTATACGTCGTCCCATGCGTCGTGTCCAACTCCCCCAATGCCCACCCATATCCTCCTTCTGTTTTCCATCGCTATGCAGAAAAGAAACAACAAAATCTAGTGTACACCATAATCATCCTCTATAAACGAAACTCGCCATGACCACAAACGTGCTGGAGCTGGCCGCGGCTGCCCCAAGTCCGATTGAGGCGTGACGCCGCCGCGCCGCCACGCGAACAACGCTCCAGCATCCCAGAAACACATCATATGAGATCAGATCCACCTATGCGCACGTCCGACCGTCTCCCCCACCGTGCCGACCTACGGAAAGCGCCTTGCCGCAAGGCTTACCCCAACGTGGGCCCAGCGCCCCCAAATGCACCGGATCCGTCCGCGATACCGATCCCGAATCCGCGCTCTTGACCGAAAAAGGAAAATTTCTTATAAAGCAACGACAAAGCATCAGCGTCTGATATAGAGAGAATGACTGTAGAAGGGCTAGACCAGCTAGCCATCGCCTCGCCTCCTCCGACCGCCTCTCGTCCGCTTGGTCACTCGGTGGTCGGTACTCCTGTGCGAGCTGTCTCAGGATGCGTTTTGCTGCGGACGAGAGGGGTAGGAAGGGAAAGAGACGGGTGTTTACTGGTAGTCGCTAAGCCCGAACGGGTAGGCGCTTCGTTCGCCTGGGCGCCGCTTCGGTATGTCAATGTGGTGGAAGTTGCGGAGGTGCTCGACGAGATGATCACGCCGTGTGAATCCTTTGTCCCCAACCCTTGAACAGTCTTGGACGGTGCAGGGATAACCGGGAGTGCCAACGCCGTGGACGGTGGACTGGTGCCTTTGGAGATCGGCAAGGCGCGTAAAATTGGCCGTGGAGGAGCAGTTGGGGAACTCGCACTTCCATGTTCTGGCGACTTTGTTAGCGTATGTACGAGGAGAGGGGACGTGTACGGCGGTGAGGATCGGGACGTGACACTGCAGTGAGGAGATGCAGTGGCAAGAAGGCGTGTAATTCACCTTGGGCTTCTACTCCTACTGCATCATCAGTCCTCGATCCTTCCATTACGTGGCATCTCTTCCACAGAGATTACTGACCTTGGTTGCTCTTCAACGGGCACGCCGACACCGTGGTACGTAGGATAGCCTGATCCTGGCGTCTGAAGGTGGCTGCCTGGAGTGGTACCGGTAGGTGGTGCGTAGATGGTGTCGGAGGCGACTTCGTACGGTTGTTGTGGATAGCACCCGTACTGTGCGTAGTAGGCGTTGATTTGAGCCTGCGTGTACTGTGGGACCTGTGGGACAGCGTAGGCAGGGTAGTAATTCTGTTGATTGGAAGGGTACTGCGACGACGAGTCATATTAGTGGGCGGGAAAGTCGGATTCAGGGCGTAAAAGCCAAGACTAACCTGATAGCCAGACATGTCGGATCGTGTCGGTGCCGGGTACCGTGAGTGTGACTGCGGGTATTGCCAGACGGGGCGGGTGGGAACGGGCGGGAAGATGTATGTCGCAATTCGGTCGTGCGAGAAAGGTAGTTGGCAACGGCGTGACCTTAAATGTGCTGGTGTAAAGTGGTCTATAAATGGGTTTGTGTTAGATCGCGCTGTTGCCTTGGTATATGAATTCTCGCACGTAGTGTCCCTGATGTTTAAGTATCAGACGTGGCCTCGAGATCCTTTTCACTGCCACTCCATGGTCTCAGATTAGAGAAAGATACGAAGGGTAACGCCTACCAAAGCGAGCTTCAGGCGGTAGGCTCTGGTGGAGCCGTAAACCCCCAAATCCTTCGTCTTTATGATTTACCGCAAGTTAGCAATGCTATAGGCTGACTTGGTGATTCAACCTCACGAAGAGAGATGTAGGTCAGGACTGTGCCGTGTCAGAAGGATGGGTTTGCGCTCAACCCAAGAGGCTATGTGACCCATGCCCACTATCTTCCGTGAACCCAGATAGCGGTAGGGCTGAGAAAGGGCGAAATTGAAATGAAGCGTGCGGCGCGGTAGTACGTCTGTGTAGACATTGGAGTGAGGCCCGAACCTCTAGACAAGGCGGTGGCTCAAGCTTGGGCACGTTCCTGGGAAGCAACGTTTTGCAGCAACCAATTAGTGGGTCCTCCCGTGCAATCATTCCTTCCGTATTACTCTGGCGTTCTGCATGGGGTTTTACGCCGCTCAAACCACCGATGACGGCCATGCTCTGGATTCCCACGTTGCGAGTTGGGGCCGTTGACAAGTGTTCCCTCAGAGCTCCTATATTTACTACTCCAACAGTCGCGATGACAAATGACGAGTGCCTATTTCGGCTCGGAGACCTTCGAGATCCGACCTTGACCGCCAGGAACACACCCAGACGGTTGGAAATCACCTCGCCTGCGTGACGCGTTGCAGATTGGTGACCGTTTGTTGCCTGTAGTATGCACAGCATTGGCAAGTAAGTTGCCCGGCAGCATGGTCCGGGGCACACCGCTATAGATGATCGAGTCTAAGCGCTCCCTGGGCGCGTGCTATGAAGCTAGCATCGACAGAAGCGAGTCGGTGTGCCCTGCACCCGCGGGAAAAGCCTGCATAGTCGTTCCTGACACCAACGTGAGCGCCACAATACATCCAGTCGGAGGCGAGACTTGGCCTAATGGGGCTCTGTGTAGAATGGTGCGGCTGCACCGACAATACGCGAGGCGTGTCCAGTTTAGTCGACCGAGAACGAGGGCTATACTCATCAATCGCCCGGTCCATGCTGGCTGTACTGGGCGCGCTAGTCCTATGTGGACGAACTGCGCAGACCACCTACCTCGAATGATCAATGTAGAGCCGAATCGTAAGAGTCACCGCATCAAGTCTTTCGCGCGAGTGGCGCTCCGATTCCGACGGGACAAAAAGCTGAGACGGCACCCGCTCAAGATGCTTAAGGAAACGAAAATGTGATTACCACGGGGTTGACGTCCGTTCCTTTGCGAGGGGGCCATCTAATTTGCGGCTGGTAGGGCTGACCAACCAAAATGGGAGTGCTGCGGTGCTAGAGGATTATGTCAGATCTCGCCCGGCCAAGCTTTGTACATGGAGTTGGTTCAAGGCAGTGTGGCTCTGAACTAACATCGCAAAGGGAAAGCAGCCTTACGGTGAGCTTCTGGTCATTATAGCGTCATGCGCTACTTTTACTTGTCTCACCACATCCTAAGCCTTTGAATAGGATAGTCCGGACTTCATTAGCAATCGTGAATCAAGTCACTATGAGAAGCGGATCAGTCCATAATCTCCATCGAGGGACCTCCAGGAGCAATTGATCGACTACCTAATACTTTACAGAATTCACTCCTCCATCGAAACAAGACCTTCCACGACGTGCAGCACACATTCATAGTTCATCTTCCAGGAATTTGTAGGCAAACCGGAAGTCAGCTTTCCGTCGGTTCATCCTATAGTAACGTTAGCACTGACTTGAAAGTGAGGCATAGCGGTGGCGCCTAGGGTTCTGTGGCGCAGCTACTGGGCCCGGGGTCTAGATGACCCGGCGAAAGATCTGAGTACTTACCACGTGCTCTCATAGTCAAAGAACCTATAGGTCCCTTGCTCATAGTCTTCTGTGATGGCTTTTGGCTCCTCGTGGCGCTGGAACCAAGTTTGGTACTGCTTGTGAAACCTCCAGCTCTGAGACTTCAAGGCCTTTGCCGCAAGGTACTGTTGATACGTGCCTTGACGGTAGTAAAAGGCATAGAACAGGGCATCCGTCTCAATACGTGAATACAGCCGCGGGTCATCAAAGATGGCTAATGGTTCTTGTGGGTAGTGAGAGGGCGTATACGGATATGGGTTCTGTGGTCGGTAATGGCGTGGGGCCTCCGTGTCTGCAGAATCGGGCGCCGTTGCCATGGAAGCAGCGAGTAGATGCTCGTCTGGCGGTTTATTTGACGAGGCTGTGATCTCGTTCTTGGTCGCCTCAAACGAGTCTAGAAGATCCTGCAAGCTGGATGGTAGGTGGTAGACGGACTCCTCTTCTTCGTCGTCGACATGCGACTCGCCATTGGTCAGCGGGGGAGTGGCTGACTGTGTCTCCTCTTCGTCCACGCGCTCGGGGGCCGAGGCCTTTCTGCTTAACCGGTTTGCATCGGAGGCATCGTCTGATGAGGTAGCACGCGATAATGTCTCCTTCTCAGGCGCGGCTGTGGCTGGGGCGATGGGCGCCGGAGCGGGAGATCTTGAGGCTAGCCCATGTGACGCAGCATCTGTACTTGCGGCTGGAGGTTGTGATGCTGGCTGAGGATGAGATACTGCAGGAGAGGTAGTTGCGCTTGCCCGTGCGCCTCCTGTAGGAACTAGTGCTTGTGCAGCGAGCCCGGGTGGTGGAGGCAAAGGCGCAATGCCTACATTATTTTTGTCGCTTGCAGCTGCGGCGGCGGCGGCCGAGGCATACTTCAATGGTTCGCCTGGCGTCCGTGTGGGCAGAGGAGCAGGTTTCATGGAATTGGCCGCAGAGCTCGAGACACCAGGTATCGGTGTATGTAGCGTTGCCAGTGCGGGCAGAGGCGATTTGAGTTGTGTCGACGGTCTGCGTGTGCCAGTCTGTGCCGCTTCGGCAGACTTTGTCTTCGCCCCCAGACTCGCTGACCGACTCTCCACCTCTGGAAGGTCGTCCTGTATCGACTGCGTGTCTTGCGACGACACAAGGTCCATCTCTCCGCCCAAGCCGTAGATGGCCTCCTCCTCGGCCAAGTTGAAGTCGTCGTATATGGTGTCATCCTCCATGAAGTCGGGCTCTTGATTGCTCTCGACGTAGTAGCGAATGCCCTCCTCGGCGTCTTTGACCTGCTCCGTGTCGACATTGGTGTTTTCCAGCGCCCTTTGCAGCAGCTCCAGTTTACCTATGTGCCATTTGTGCCGCTCTGTGACGTCCTCGAGCTCCGCTATCCGTTCCGCGTTCGCATTGCCCTTCTTGCCCTTCTTCATGTTCGCGTGCAGGATCTCCATCTCGGCCTCTATCGTCTCCACTTGCCGGTCCAGCTCCTCGTTCATGTGCTGCAGGAACTCGACCATCTCAAGCTTTTCCTTGTCTTTTGGATCCAGCTTCGATGCTAATTGCAAGCCCTCTTTTGAATATGCCTTGGTCTTCATTTCCTTCTCGACGGCCTTGAACTTCTCCATTTGCTGCGAGCGTTAGCGTCCGGTCACGAAAGGCACAGGGAAGGGCGGCATACCGTCTCTATCAGCTTGCGCTGTTCGAGCAGCGGCTTCTTGTCCTTGATGTCGCTCATGGTCGCCCATGTCTTGATCTGGTCTCGCGACCGCTGGAGCTTCTTGATCTCCTTCTTCAGCGAATCCTCGAGCTTCTCCTTCTGTGACTGGTTCGTCGTCTGCTGGATCTTGTCGTGTATGCTCTCGAAGGTCTGGACCCCCTCGCCGACCTTCTTGAAGCATTTGTCAATCTCCTGCTGCAGCTTTCGTGCGGCCATGGTAGCGACGAGCCTCCTGCGCGCGGTGCGGCGGCGGACCTAGTGGGGTAGTCAAATCGCTCGGGGTGAGATGGGAGGCCCGGTCGGGAGCGGGTGCGCGTGTCTGCTGGCGGGCGAGGGTGCGGGTTGTTCGTGGGGGTTGATGGGATGCAGGGAGTTGCGGTCGTGGTAACTGTTCGCGCGAGGCTCAATGTGGCCGAAAGCGGGCTAGCTGTCGATCTTGGCTCGCTCAGCGCACCGGTGCGCTGTGCCAGCTCCCCGCGTCACGTCTCGCTCGCCGTTTCGCAGTACACGCGCGTCTCGTCGCGTCCTGCACTCTAAATCGCTCGAGTATGGCTGCCGAGTTCCCTCGCAGTCCATAGCAACAGCCCCGTCGCCGGCCCCACTGCAGTCTGCACTACGCACCGTTGTTGCCGCCGCGCACCCCCGCCCGTCACCGTCCTCAACACCCACGGTACTAATTCCGGTGTTGGCCGCCCCGCTACTAGTCATGAGGAGTGAGTACCCGAGGACCCAATGCGTGAACCTAGCTGATGCAGAGTAGCCGTACTACAGCGAGTAAAGTCCGCCTCGGTCACCGTCGACGGCCAGCTCATCTCGTCCATCGGCAAGGGCCTGCTGATCCTCGCCGCCGTCGACAAAGACGACACCGACAAGGAAACGGCGTCGATGGCCGGGAAGATACTAAAGGCAAAACTCTGGGACGACGAAGACAAGGACCCTGTGGCCAAATGGAAGAAGGGCGTCGCCGAAATCGGTGGCGAAGTCCTCTGCGGTACGCCCCCCTCGTCCAGAGCACAACGTATCGCCGCTAAGTGTACACAGTGTCACAATTCACACTCCTCGCTTCCCTGAAAAAAGGCAACAAGCCTAGCTTCCACCAGTCAGCACAAGCCCTCGCGGCGAAGACCATGTACAAGTCCTTCTTCGAGAAGATCCAAGAGCTGTACGAGCCGGACAAGGTCAAGGACGGCATCTTTGCGGCCATGATGGATGTCGCATTGGTCAACGACGGGCCGGTAGGTTTAGACTACACTTGCCTGGACAACGAGGTATTGCTTCAGCCTCTTGTTGACGCCTCTACTACTGTCCACTGGCAACTCGCTAACAGCGCGCTCTAGGTCACCATTGTCATAGACACCGCCCCTGCGAAAATGGAGAATCCTACTTCTCTTGATCCTACTGGCATATACAACGAGAACAGCTCCGCTTCCACCACCATTGACATCAATGATCTCGTCGGCAACATGACCAAGATCACGAAAGAATTCCACATGCCAGTAGAGCTACTCGAATAGATTTACGAAATATACCCCGCACGCTTATCTGCTACCAGCCCATCTCCAACAACCACCGCATGATCCACATGAGCAAGCACGCGACCAGCAAGTTTGTGTAAAAGAGCACCTGGCCGTTAGCAGTCAAGCATCCTCAAACCGCAGGCTATTCATTGCAGACAGAATGTTGATCATACGATTGACGTTACGACTGCCTCCTTGGGTCTCGGCTCAGACCACCCTTCCTACGACCGCCGACGCGCAGCACTATTGTAGTTCTACCACAAGGATCGCGCACCTGCGAGCCATCGAAGGCCCTACTATGACGTAAAAGGACTGTTCGAATTGGTCTAGACCCGTTGCATGTGGCTGACGAGCGCGGTTCCAAACAGAATTATGACTAAAGAAGTCATGTCAAGCCGGCAACTGGCAAGATGAATGGGAAGCTAGATACCATGCCGCTCGAGATGATAGACTTTGGTCGCATTCTCGCAATGAGTTTGTGTGGTGCTACGAGTAGTGCCGGCACAATCACAGCATGTCTGGTGGGAAATTGGATGACTAAGCATGTCACCCCATTTCAATCAATTACTCTTGCTCTCCGCATGATTCTCAAGCGACCACTCATTGCCCTTCTGATTGGCATTACGAAAGATGCCGAAAACTAACCGAGCTGCATACGAGGTTCTCTCAGCACACAACATGAGACATTATTACTAAGTATTCGTATTTGTCCCAAAGCAACTGTATCACAGGTAAAAGTAGGCACGACCGTCGCTGCAAGCCCCGCCTACCCGTCATTTGTCCGTCCCAACATCGCTACTGTTTCCGTGGAGATACTGGAGATGAGACAACCCAGCGAGAATTCGGCATATCACAGGCTGCACGCCGAGCAAGCAGTCAACATGACGAAGCATGTTTGTCGTACGAGCCCTTTCCACAACCAGATGTTACATAGAGCAATCGTATAAAACGTGCGATGTATGGAGTTCCGATTGCTCAAAATTGACATGCCCGTCTCCCAGCGATTTTCTGCACTTCAGTCTGGTTTCCGCACCTACACTTCTACCAGCCCGTTGCGATACTACTCCGCATCAACCGTAATGGCATCACCACCGAGCTTCCCCTTCGCAAGACCGCAAGCGTGGGATCCACCGGCTGAGTATGCAAAATTGCGAGCTACGAAGCCTCTATCGAAAGTGCAGTTGTGGGATGGTAGTCACCCGTGGCTTGTGGTAAAACACAAGGACGTTGTTAGTGTCTTGACTGATGATCGACTATCCAAGGTACTCAAATCCTTTGCAGAGGGGCTGTGCTTGGGCTCATAGCATGTCTTAGGAGCGCTCTCGTCCTGGGTTTCCCGAGATGAGTGCAGGCGGAAAAGAGGCAGCGAAGAATAAGCCAACGTTCGTGGATATGGATCCACCGCAGCATATGCAACAGAGGTAAGCTCCTAACTCCGGTGCACTTTGCGTCGGATCTTGTAAGGTCAGGTGGCCCGCGCTTGAGACAGTAGGCAGTGGGACACTGCTGGATGAATCCCACTAACTTCGGACCCCGCTCTTACGATTCTGTCTATATGACATCTGCACAGTCCACTAATGTGCGCCTAGGAGCATGGTCGAACCCCTGTTCACTTCGGAAGCCGTTGCTAAACTCCGAACGCATATTCAGAAGACGGTCGACAATTTACTCGATAAGATGATCAAAGAGGGTTCTAGTCAGCCTGTCGATCTTGTTGAGAAGTTCGCCCTACCGCTGCCCTCTTACGTAAGTCCTCCTTTGACAAAGAACTGGCAGCTAAAGCTGACTACCCTCAGATTATTTATGGCATACTTGGTGTCCCATTCGAAGACCTTGAATTTCTGACACAACAGAACGCGATCCGTAGTAATGGCAGCGCAACAGCCACCGAAGCCTCAACTGCAAACAAGTACGAATTTCCTATCGCATCCTATGGGAACACTTCTACTTCGTGAAGAGCACCAGAAATTTTCAAACCGATGCGTTGTCATATCGAGATCTTGCTGATGCCAGCATTAGGACGCTCCTCGAATACCTCGGGAATTTAGTCGACCAACGTAGTCAAGAAGCGAAAGACGACCTTATCAGCAAGCTCGTAACCGAGCAGGTCAAACCTGGACACATCGAACGCTCGGATGCCGTCCAGATTGCCTTCCTCGTGCTTGTAGCCGGTAATGCTACCATGGTAAACATGATCAATCTGGTAACAGCCACCCCTTCTATCGAATCCCCTTCAGCACTAACGCCGTAATTACCAGGGCGTAGCGACCCTCCTACAACACCCTACGCAGCTCGAGAAGCTAAAAGCCGATCCATCCCTTTCCTCAGCTTTCGTCTCAGAGCTATGTCGCTACCACACTGGCTCAGCGATGGCAACGCGCCGCGTAGCCAAAGTAGACATCGAGCTCGCCGGCCAGAGCATCAAAGCCGGCGAGGGTATCATTGCGGCTACTCAGTCCGCTAGTCGCGATGAAGACGTATTTTCCGACCCGGAGACTTTCGACATCTTGCGTTTCGTCAGCAAGGAGAAAGGCGGGAGGGGAGAAGATGGTTACCAGGCAATGGGATATGGGTGGGGTCAGCATCGTTGCGTGGCGGAACCTTTGGCGAGGGGCGAGTTGGAGGTCGTGTTTGCGACGCTTTTCCAGAAGCTGCCGGGCTTGAAGCTTGCGGTGCCTTTTGAAGATATTAAGTGGTCGCCACCGAGAAAGGATGTGGGTATTCTGGAGCTTCCCGTTGTATGGTGAACGCTCGCTAGTAAATGCAACGCCTTCCTCACTCTTTTTCTGCGAGTACATTAATGATATCCTCCCTCTACGATATCTTTGAGACTCAGTCGAGCCACCAGTATTCGCATTGTCGCTGACCGCATGGATAATATTGAAAGATTGAGAAACGTTCGTTGCTATCGATCGATCAATCAATCAATCGCACACGAAATATTCACCGTCAGCGGGGACTTGGACTTTAGCGACTTGTCTTCTTCGTCTAAGCCATTCGTTGCATAGTTTTACAACCCGGGATTCCTCACATTGGTCCGCGCTTCAAGGAACGTGGAGAGTGACTGACTTCCCACGTTTCCGTGTTGCTCTTTCCATGTGAGTAATCGGCGAAGGACTCAATCATGCAGCGGGTGTTGTGAGCCACCAATAACAAATTCAACATTTCAACTGTGACCATGACCCCTCCGCGTACTACACAGCCCAGATCCAAGCCCAGCTTCCCTCTTTCACGAACCAACATAATCATCACGCAACAATACCCACAAGCATGTTTTGACCCCGATACCACCAAGACACCACTAACCCATCCGCCAACCTCCGACCATGTGTACACAAGAATACGTCCTCTGGTCCGGCTGCAAACACTGGTTCATAGACTACGACCCCGTCACATGCAACGACCATGATTGCGAAACCCAACGTACGGGAAACTATGTAAGATCCGAAGCAGACCACAAACACAGTGTGCCGATAATGGGATGGCGAAGTGGCGTGCCTACGATGACGGGGAGGAGAGATTGGTGCGATGCGTGTGCGCGGGATAAGAGGGCTGCTAAGGAGAGGAGGGCGGCGGTACATCGGTATGTTCAGTGGGGAGAATATTGAGCCAGTTATGGCGCTGCGTTTCTACTGGCTGGATATATGGCTTAGTGGTTCGACGACTCGGTGCTGAGTTTGAACTATTTTGCGTCCTTTAACGTTGTAAAACTGTTGTCCGATATGCCTGAGCTGCTATTCCGCTCAGACTCGACACTTGGGGTTATGCACAGACACCATATTCTACTGCATGGCCAGCATACGTGTTTTACGACATTACATGGCGAAATCTCGGTCGATTGAAAATGAAGTGCATCATGATCAATCGTTCTCCTCCGTCCTTTTCACCCTCTTTACCGGCGCGGGCTTCCTCGCCGCCTCAACCGCATACTCCTCTCTCCTCTCATTTTCCTCTTCGACAAACCTTCTTACATGCTCCGGCACCTCCTTCACCCTATTGTACGGCCCAGGCCTCGGCTCTCCCAACTTCTCAAACACAGGCACGACACCCGTCCACACACTATCCAATACATCCTCCCTCTTCATATCCTTCCTCTCATCCTCCGGCACACCCTCCCTAACCTTCCCACTCGCCCCGCTGATCCTCATCTTCAAGATACGCGTGGATTGCATTTCCGCGTTATCAGGCGGAACACGTGTATTCTCGTATCGCTCAGGGACGACGGAGTTGGTAATGAGTTTCATAGCCCACAGTTTCTCTTCCACGTCTTCGACGATTGTGGCGAAGCCGTGCAGAACGGCTGAGCGGTAGTTGTAGTTATGTGAGTTGGGCGTAAGCGTGAGCACGAAGCCGTCGACTTTTGTGGCGGCGACGCAGAGAGGAAGGCCTTCTTCGCCGCGTGCAACGGCGTCAAAGGCAAGCTTCATAAGGCGCGAGGAGACGTAGCCGTGGAGGTAGCATTTCCAGTCTGTTTCTCCGTTTGCTTCGTCGCCGGGGAAAAGACCGAGTTGGCCTATCATTGGAAGGACGACGGGGGCAGGGATGGTCGGGTCAGGGACGAAGGAGACGTGGAGGATTGGGGTGCTGTTGACGATGGAGTGGACGGTTTCGACATCGTAGGTTGCTGATGATGTTAGTGTGTATCCAGCTTTTGATGAAGTAAGGCTTTATACCTTGATGTTTGTAGCGGTTCACCGTGTTGAAGCCTTGCTGTGGATATTTTATGTCGGTCATGATGATTGACGGGGTGGGGATACATGGTAGTGCGTAAGGGCATTCCTTCTGCGATACTTATACACGAATACGACGTCGCCTATGTGACTGGCATCTTATCGTTGGTGATTGCGGAGGTGCGAATGAGGTGCAGATAGGCTGGTTGAGGGGGGTAGGTCGCGAGCTTGCTAGGTCAGATGAGGCAAGTGCATGCGACGGACTACCAACCAATTCTTGGGATTGGTCAAGAAGGGTTGAAGGCCATTCTACTGTTTTCGTACCCTGCAACGCTCATCCGGAAGTGTATCAGTGCTATTCACTTGTACTTGACTGTGCTCTAAGTATATCAAGGTGATTTCATATAGTGGATTTAACTTTGACAAACCTTCACTTATTTAGGTATTAAATCAGAATTGTATGAGATGCAAGGCTAAGACTCTCCCTGCTACTCTAGATGTTTATAGAGGGTTCAATAAGTCTAGACATTTCCTAGGAAGGACGTTGAACTTGTACGATAACTACTGCGCGCCTACACTAGTACTAACATAGTAGCTTGTGCGTCTTGGCATTTTCTTTTGGCCTTCGAGACTCGTACGCGCAACCCTCAACACGCAAGTAAAAAACGAAAGACTGAATCGCCACATAACAGCCCACATACGTCCCGATGGACTGGCTCCGGTACCTGGTCCCCAAAATCCTCCTTCCCACCTTTACCTGGCCTCATCGCATCCTCGGCTCTGTTGATATAGCATTGTCGCTTCCGCCAACGCCGCGACTTGCTCCTCATATCGTTCGTCGAGCCATTGGATATGTTCATCCGTACCTTCGCTCCTTCTCCCATCGCTACTGCACTTGGGCCGGCATCCCGTTCGACAACCAACTCGCACAACTTCCATTCGGCCTAGTGTTAAAATGGTCAGACGGCACGCGACTCGAAGAGGTCGCGGCAACGATGCTTGCAAGATCTGCCGGGTTTCCAGTGCCGAAGATCATCTCGTACGGAGAGCATGCCGACACGCCTCATGCGCCGGTCTCGATACTAATGACCCGTGTACCTGGCAGAGACTTGGGCAATCCTGAGACATACGAGCGAATGGATGATGACGAGCGCGCGGCTGTTTACTCTGAGCTACAGTATATGCTACAAGTTATGCGAAATTGGTCTCATCCATGGGGCGGAGAGCGTATATGTTCGGTTTTAGGGACGGCAATTAGAAGCGTGCGCATTCCTGATCATTCAGTCGGGCCGTGCGAGTCGGAATCCGAGTTCAACGACCACCTCTTCAGTTCCGTCTCAAGTCACAGTTTCGAAACACAGGACATGTTCGAGGAGAAGGTAGCAGTCGCCAAAAGGCTACAGTCGATGCGCCATGCCGTTGTCTTCACGCACGGCGACTTCAAGCATCACAACATCATGGTGCACAATGGCCGTATATCGGGCTTCCTGGATTGGGAGTCTGCAGGCTGGTACCCGAGTTACTGGGAGTTTACGACACCGCTGCGGTTTGGGCCGATGGACTTTTGGTGGAATGCTCTTGTCTTGAGGCTTGGGGGTTCGGAGTATCTCGCCGAATTGGAGAGTGAGAAGGCTCTGGTTCCGCTTACGGTTGATGCTTGGGCGTGGTAGATGGTAGATGAACGTTCGATTGTTATGCATGCTCGACCGTTGTTCGTCGCATCATCCTTCCGACTCTCTCGGTATCGTTACGACTCTCGTGTGCGCAAACGGAAACAGGCCAAACCTATTCCCACCACAATCATCCGTGATACAGGCTCTACACCACTGGTGTGATAGATGTATCGGCGAAGTGAAACCTGAACGCTTCGTCGTCGAGCTTCTACCGGCGTATCATTCGACCAGCACTGCGCAGCGATCGGAACTGACATGAGTGATCATTTCGGCTATGAGTTGAACCACCCTATTCGATACGTCTATTTTGCGAAGGAGGTGGATGACGCATTGCTACGTGAGTTGCGAGAAAACGGAGCGTGGAAACAGTGTCGTAAAAAGTGGTGAACGACAGCATCCGGGGATCTCCAATGGTAGGACCCGATATAGTTGGAAGGTTTCATCGCTGGGACTGAAGTCACTAACATGAGCAGCGCCAAAGGATCCCATCCTTCTCAGACCGGTCGGGAAACCAGGCACGGCGAATCTATATGGGAAGAGCACAGCGTTACGGTTAGAGCTTTGCGATCCGATCACGACGTCGATAGGAGTTGCGCTGCTTCAGTCTTCATAAGGATTACTACGAAATGATAGTAAGGAATGGTGCTCGTTGGTCTGATGCTATACTATAAGGCGTCCCAGCATCCATGGTTCTGACCAGCGCTTACCTAACTGCGCTGCACCTCGCCTCTACGTATCCGAAGATCTGTCCACTTAGACAACCATCAACAAACCTCACATCCGCGCTACCAAAAGGTAAACCCACACATACCACAACCACCTGATGCAATTCAAACCCCATCTCCAACGCGCCCTCGCCCTCTGCTCAATACTACGGATATCCAGTCCCTGCGCAAACTCACCTCCACCCTTCCTCTCCCGACAAGCTTGCTCAACAACCTACGAAGCACCAACCAATGCATGCGGCTATGCAGACGAGATACCTGGCTCTTACATGATCTGGCTCTTTCCCGGCATTTCTCTCGAACAGCACTGGGATGCTGTTGGCACAGACGTGCGCGACTTGCTACAGTTTAAACTCTTTGACGACGAAAATGGACTGGGCGTTGTGTATGTTGTTCGTGACATGGATGACGATCTGTTGAGGACTGTGAGGGCGGATCGGGGCGTGCAATTGGTCGAGTGCAACCAGCGTGTGTACTTGGTATAGCTGTGATAGTGTCTTCGGTGGGAAGTAAGCTGGTTTGCATCTGAAGGGATATTGTGAGTGGATTGCGTTTGGCGGTTGTACGGGACATTCGGTTGTTGAGTGAATCGGGGCTATGGAGCCTTGAACAACGCACGTCCCTACGCTACGATACGTTGTAAATTGCGAAGAGGCGCGGCTGTTGCGTAACGTTGCTGTACCTTTACATCCAAGTGGAAGATGGCGTCAAGCGCGAGAGGCCCGCTGTTTGCAAGGAGCAGCAAATGTGATGATCGGTTGCCAGGTTGGCATGACTTGAAAGTCTTCGGAAGATGCCGCAGCATGCCATGGCCGGTCGTTTGGGGCGTCTACTTGCATCATTACAATTGGAGACTTGGCATACTTACGTGCGAGTAGGACGAGGAGGATTCGTTGAAGCGCTGTGCCGTCGGACGTACACCGGCGAAGAGTAGTCCAAGCCGAACTGGTTCTCTATGGTAGGCAGCTAGAGCCGCTGACCACCAAACACGTTGGATCTGGGCATCTGAAACATTGTAGTCCCGATCTCCGTAACTACCGTACTTCCTCTATGTATACACACTCTATGTTAGGGCATTGCCCATTCGGTACACACGCACGGACTTGACGCTGTCAGCGGACGCGGGGGCGTCGGAAAAGGATGGATGCGAACTGTGGATCCCGGATCTCTGGACCTCGCACCCCACATTGTTGCCCACTCAAATGCGTATTTGTTTGAAATGTGCAAACGATGATGTCGGTGCAGGACCAAGGGAGCTGAAATTTGGTTCGTTGATCGCCAGGGGTGTTGGCGCCGAGTGGGAGAGTTGTTGAACATGTTGAAGTCGTTGGCGCTCGGGCTGCAAGGTGCCGGATCGGAATTTAGATCAACGGCGCTATAGAAGTCCGGGGCTGTGCAAGTCCACGTGTGTACGTGTACACTGCGGGGCGGGTACCTGCAAGAAAAAGCGGCGCGGTCTGACGAGCTTATTGACTGTGAGACATAGGCAGCGACTACAAAGGAAATAGGCAAACAAGTGCCCCGAGTTGTAGAAAGAAAAGGTCGGATACTAGATGCCCGAGAAAGAGCGGCCGGGTGGTACGAGTGAACGATGGTCGGTGCAAGTCTAGACGTGTGAGAGTCCATGTGCTCGCGAGGGCGATGATGATCATGGCAGTCTTGCGCGCTGGTTACGCGGTGCATGACCCACCGGCGTTTCGCGGCCCATTTTTCATGTCGATGATACCTGGATGTCGAACACGACGGGTGGGCAGCGGTGATTGGCCGTCGTTGTCTGTATGCGGTTTGCTCTGTTTGCAGGTTCGCGTGAGGGTATCCCAAACTCTGTGCGCGTCAGCACGGCGGTCCGAGATTAGGGATTGGCAGTCCGGCACACACGCTCTTGACCCGTCGACGCTGGGAGATGACGATCGAATCGTGTGCCCACCGGTAGTCCGACGCTGGGAGCGAGGGCAGCGTTGGCGGAGAGTGGCGGGCTCTTGGTGAGGCGCTGAGGGCTGGCGGGGTGACGGACGGCAGCCACTCAGCTCAGCGCGCGAGGGGGGGCTAGTGGACGTTATGGTTATTGGCTAGGCGCTTACGCAGCTGGCCGGCCGCGAGATTGAGATTGCTGTCCCGTCGCTGTGCCTGCGTCCTGGGCCCTGGGCTGCAGAGGCGTCATGCGCCGTGTGGCGGAGCAGTGCAGCTGGCTGTTCTCGCTGCTCGCGCCCGTCCGGATGCGGCGACTCGGCAACGCAACCGTGACAGGTGCGCGAGACTGGACGCAACGGGGATGCAGCGGGGTGACAGGCTGTTTTTAGCAGCGCACCACGGTCGCAGCGCGCAACAAACAGACAACTCCCCATTCTTGGGCGTTTGCAGCACGCGTGAAGCACCGCAGAGCACCGCAGAGCACCGTGGCGCACCGTGAAGCACAGCTGCGTCAGTGCCAGCCCGCTGCGACGAGCTCTTCACCTGCTCGGCGCCACGGCAGAGTCCGCCTGTGCTGAGTTAGCAGCATCCTGCGACCTTGCCCGTGTCGAACCCCTATCGGTGAGACGCGCACCCCCCCAGACCAGCCCCAAAGGGCCCGCCAGCACCCGCCAGCAAAACCGCCGCCGCTCGCCCTCGCTCCTCAGGCTTTTGCAAACCGTCCTTCGAGCCTGTCGTCGTCGCAAAGCTCACCTAATTACGGTCGTTAATTTTCAGTGCGCTTCAGTGGAGAGCTGGCAAGATCCGCTGATCGTACCCGCCACGGTCGTTTAACCCATTGCGCTCGTCCCCCCCCTTCCTTAGTTCAGCCCGGACCCGCCCTCTCCCGCCTCGCAGCTGCCCGGTTTCCAACACCACACCACTCCACTCCACCTCCGACCACCACACTTCGTCACTCGACAGCCGCTCGTTCACCAGCCTCTCGCATTCTCCCCCCCGCTTTCGCTTCCGCCCACGACATCGAACACCTACACTCGCTCAACTCGACATCGCCGCCGCTGGTTTGGCCGACCCTGTTCCCCGTACTCGCCCAGAGTACAAACCCGTCTTCTAAAGGCCGCCCGCCTTCCACAACACCTCTCCCGCCGCACTCCACTCGCACCTCACAACCACCACCATGTTTCCGTCGTTATCAAAGTCGCTGTTGCTGCTGGCAGCGTCGGCCCTGCCGCTCGCCTCCGCCGAACGCATCATCGAATCCAAGTCGCTCAACCCGTGCCTCGCCAACTCCAGCTTCGCCGCGACCCTCTTCCACGTCACATTCACACCAGACAACCGGAGTCTGACCTTTAACATCCAGGGCGTCTCCAACATCGCGACCAATGTCAGCGCCGAAATGGAGCTGCTCGTCTACGGCTACTCCGCCATGAAGCAGGACCTGAACCCCTGCGACACCGAAGGACTAGAGGGCATGTGTCCCATGAACTCGGGCAACCTGGGACCCCTCCGGTCCAACATCGATATCCCGCCCGACGTCATGGCCCAGATTCCAGGTAAGGGCGCCCTGTGCGACGCCCACCTCGCGACTTTTGCTAACAGCTGCAGGCATTGCCTACACCATTCCCGATCTGGACGCCATCGTTCGCATCAGAATCTCCGACAAGAACACAAAGCAACCTCTTGCCTGTGTTGAGGCCGAGCTGTCCAACGGCCACAGCGTCCAGCAGAAAGCCGTGGCATGGGTGACCGCCATCATTGCCGGCATGGGTCTGATTGTATCGGCCATCACCTCTGGGCTCGGGCACTCCAATACCGCCGCTCACGTCGCCGCCAACGCCATGTCGCTTTTCGGCTACTTCCAGGCCCAGGCCTTCTTCGGCATGTGCGCTGTGCCGCTTCCTCCCGTTGTCGCCGCGTGGACGCAGAACTTCCAGTGGACCATGGGTATCATCCGTGTGGGCTTCCTTCAGAAGTTTGCCACCTGGTACCAGCGTGCGACGGGCGGCCACCCAACGCAATACCTGTCTACGCTGTCGTCCGTTTCCATCCAAGTGCAGAAGATGAAGCGTTCCATCGGCGAGCTTCCCATGACCAAGCGCGCCCTGGACATGAGCATGCGTGTGTTTGCCCCCATCGTGGCCCGCAGTAACCAAGATTCGACCGACACTCAAATGAACGCCAACGAGCGCGTCATTCTCTATGGCATCGAGCGCGTTGCCTTCAAGGCCCGCGTCGAGCCCACCAACGTCTTCTTTACCGGCTACACCTTCTTCGTCATCTTTGTCCTGTTGGTCATCCTTGGCGTCGTTGCCTTCAAATACATCTGCGAGGGCTTGGTCAAGGCCGGCAAGATGAGGAACGACCAGTTCACCGATTTCCGCAACGGCTGGCAGACTGTGCTCAAGGGCATTCTCTTCCGCGTCGTTCTCATCGGCTTCCCGCAGATGATGGTCCTCTGCTTCTGGGAGCTTACCCAGCGCGACTCCGCCGGCGAGGTGGTCCTGGCCGTCTTTACCTTGGTCACCATGATCTGCATCCTGGGATGGGCTTCGTCCAAAGTGGTGCGCATTGCCCAACGGTCCATTGCCATGCACAAGAACCCCGCCTACATCTTGTACTCGGATCCCGCCGCTCTCAACAAGTGGGGTTTCCTGTATGTGCAGTTCAAGGCTGCCATGTACTACTTCATCATTCCCATCTTGGCCTACACTCTTATTAAAGCCATGTTCGTTGGGTTTGCCCAGAAGAACGGCACTGTCCAAGCCATCGCTCTCGTCTTGATCGAGGCTGGCTTCCTCATCGGTGTGTGCGTCCTGCGCCCATACATGGATAAGAAGACCAACGGTTTCAACATTGCCATTGCCGCCGTCAACTTTCTCAGCGCCATCTTCCTCTTGGTTTTCACCGAAGTATTCAAGCAGCCCGTAAGTCACCAACACTCTTCTCCACGCACTCTAGCTAACGTGATCAGGGCATCGTGACCGGAGCCATGGGTGTCATCTTCTTCATCTTCAACGCTGCGTTCGCTCTTGTTCTGCTGCTCATGGTCCTCGTTTCGTCTGGATTCGCTTTGTTCACCAAGAACCCCGACACGCGCTACCAGCCGATGCGTGACGACCGTGGATCTTTCATCAAGTCGCAGACGCAGCTGACCACGGAGCTCGATGCTCTTGGTGCTACTGCGCGTGGCGAGGGCAAGGGCACGCACTCTCGCATCGACGACGACGACGATATCGTCGACAACAACTCCCTGGAGCAACGCCAAATGGCACTCAAAGAGGGTGGCTTCACGGAGCACTACCAGCCCTCCCCGGCCCGAACTCATTCCGACCGGTCAGCAACCTCGCCCTACGCGGCGCAACAACAGGTACCCACATCGGGACCGCCTTCCTACTACGACCGCGCCAGCCCGGTACCCTCGGCACCCTCGACAGGTTACGGGCGGACAGGCAGCCTGAGGAATGAGGGGCAATACCGCAATGCGAACAACTCGAGCCCATGGCAACGAGGAGCGGGCTATGACCATTGACGCCAGGATGGGGAACGGCCGACATCCGTTACGAATGAGCGCATCATCGAGATGTATGACCGTTCCTCGGGGAGATTTTAAGCTCGAAGTTGATTAATGGAACATTCGCGTTTGTGTATATCATCCATTACTACCAGTATATCTAATTCCACGAACGGTCGAAACTTTCACACGGAATCCGTCATGGGACGGTTACGAATTGGTGGCGTATTTTTACCATTCAAGTCTCTGCTTGCTCGGAAAAGCTATCGGAATCGCCCTTGAGGTGGAGCGAAGGACATTTTACATAATTTCATTACCTCGCATCTACCGCATCGAACCTTTTCTTGGCCCTTTGTCTGTTCTCCCTTTTGTTTTTGGGTCGGTGGCGTTGTTCACATCATCTGGATGGTTGAAAGGACAGTTCCTTTCTTGGAGTCTGCGTTGCGCGTTGGCTGCGCCTTGTAGCTTTGGCTATGTCGAGTCGTACGAAGTGCCGTCAAGCCGGAATTGGCTGAGATGGGTACGACGGGTAGTAAGATATTGCGATTCTGTAGATATAATGCAGTCGTGTACAGAACCGAAACGTCGCAATTTTCAGCACGGAGTATGGTGATGGCTAGGGTGCTGTTTGGGAGACGAGCAGTCGTGTTTGGTGTTGATTGCAGGTTTGACCCGCTGTCTCGTTTCAGAGGGCATTTGAGGAGGAGGAAATGTGTTTCCTGTATGCTAATGCGAAAGCATATTGCACGCGTCTCGACAGTCGTCGTCTACCGGGCCGTTCCCAGCAACCCGGAAATTTCACCGGCACAACCAGATGGAAGAATTTGCAAGCCTCGCGCTTCAAAGATAGCAACACGACTACTCCCAGACGGGTACGTATCGCACGTCCTCTTCTGGAAGGTTCGCGATACCAGTTACCGGCTATCACGAACTATCGCATGCGCTATCGCGAACTACGAAGAAACTAAGCATGTACCTGAGATGACTAACCGGATCTTGGGTAGTCAACGTATCTTCCCCAGATCGGAAGTAGAGCGTGGTGACTAGACTATCGGTAGCGGGGAGTTTTCTAATGGTCTGCTGATAGGTAAGGTCAGGCGTCGTGATGTGCGAGGACGTCACTGTGCACTGCATGACAGGCAGGGTTGCAGAGGGATGTTAGGCGGGATGAGGAGCCGGGCGTGTGGCGCTGTTGTGTGCATGGCGGAGTGCCCGGTCGAGAGAAGGGAGGACTCGGTGGTGGGTGAGTCAACCGGGCATTGAGAATGCGATATTGATGGCAAAGACATGCCATGGTCGAAAGGGCGCTTCAGACCGTCCGTGAGAACACTACCACGTCACACTAGCACACAGCCATCCGACTAACCCCGACCTCAAACGGCTCACTCAACTCCGGATGGCCACCACACGCGTACCGTCAACGTCCAACAGCCCGGACGGGACCCTCCCGCTCCAGGAGGCACAGCCAATCAAAGCCATCACGTTCCCCATCGAGACGCCCACGCACGTCCCCCTCCATGATTCTTCCAGAACGCATCGCTTCTGCCCCCGGGGCCTCACCCGCGCAACCACAACCCGCGAGCGAGTCCTCATCTCGCTTTCCCTATCGTGCGCTATCGACTGGCCCGCCAGGCTATTCTGCCCTCGCGCGCCATGGATCCAAAAGGCCCGGCTGCCCCTTCGTCGCACGCGCAGGCGGCGCCGTCGTCCAACGAGGCGGTTCGCCGCTATCGTGGCTGCTACCCGGCGCTCGTTGGTTGGACTGGCGTCGGCTTCGTGGTGATTCATCCCGCTCGTTGCCGGCGCCGTTGGGGAGGCTGCGGTGCCGGCTGGCGCTGGAGCCCCGGCTTGTATTTTAGTAGATAGCTTGCTGGGTTGCCGGCTGCGCGCTTCTGTCACTTTGCCTGCTTTGCTGGCTGCGTTGGTGCTGTGTCGCGCGCTTTGCTGGGCTGTGGTCTGTACTACTATCTTTGTCTTTGTGTTGTAGATCTGGGTCTGGGTCTGGGCTGGTGGGCTTCCTTGTCTTCTCCTCTTGTACCGCTGGTAGGGCTTTGTGGCTGGTCGCTTTGGTACTCTGGCACCACGGTCTCTGAGTATTCCCTCTCTGTCTGCTTGTCTTGATCTCCTGCGATATCCCCATCTCATATTGCCTCCCTGTCTCGGTCTCGTCTCTCCGACCTCGACATAGCCCCGCGCATTTGTTGGTTCCGGGTTCTGGGCTCTACGCCTCTTCTCGTACGGCTACACTACACGTTTCGCCGGTATCTGTTACGTCCCATCGCTGTCACTGAGCAAGGTGGCCCTCGACAAACTCCACCACCACATATATACGCCACGCGCGACTATTCGAGATGGGCGCATTCCCGCTGCAGCACACAGCGGACATACCATCACCATCTCCTGCTGTCGACTGTCCGCCTCCAGCGCACAACAGACCGCACATCTCTCTACATACGAGGGAGAGAGAAGGAAAAGGGTACACGTTATTGGTACGCAACCTTGGACTGGGAAGACCGGACCCACTGAGGACCGTTTCCACGCCTCCGGATTCACCGTCGAGGCTTCGGGCCTATAGCATGGGGATAGATGGATCGCCGCGTTTGCATGATAGCGGGGCGATGACGCCGCCGTCTACGCCGACGAGGGAGGCACATGGGAAACTCGGTTCTTCGTCTAGTCTGCGGGACTCATTCGATAGTCTGCGTCGTGGTAATTCCATCTCATATGGACACAGACCCTCCATCGACGAGAAAGAGAAACCTGGCAGTACTGAGCCCCGAGTCTTTCCTCACTGGTCAACCGACTACGACATCGAAGTCGACCACAAGGGTAGGAAGAAGCCGCTTGGAAGTGGTGCTTGGAGCAAAGTCTACCGCGCTACGCCATGCTTACCAAAGCTCGATGGATTAGCCCCTATGAGTTTGACATCCGGAGTGGATATGACGCCCCCGGTTACTCCCGTTCGTTCTCGCGACACCAGTCTCTCCAAGACGGATGTCCCACACATGCCATCCGCATATGCTATCAAGGAGCCTTCTGGCCGCACCGCGCAACGCGTCCTCGGCGGAGAGTGCCGTATCCTCTCCTATCTATCTAGGTTTCCGGATGCGGAGAAGTACATAGTACCCTTCTACGGCCAGGACATGCGAACGGAATCGCTAGTTCTAGGACTCATGGACGGCACGCTAGAAGACTGGATACAGAAAGAGATGAACGAATTACCCGAAGAAAGTCGTGCAACCAAGCTAGCAGAAGTCTTTCCAATCCTTGCGTCACAGCTCCTCGACGGCTTCCTCTGGATAACGCAAAAGCGCTGCACCCACGGCGACCTCAAACCCGCCAACATCCTCGTCTCCTCTTCACCTACGACCCCCACATCACCACCCCACGCCGTCTTCACAGACTTCTCCTCATCCATACTCACCACCTCCCTCGACCCTTCGAAAAAGCCCGTCGGCGGCGGAACATACGACTACCTCGACCCGACCCTCATGACCAAGGCATCTGCTACGACGCTCCCCACGCCGGAAACAGATCTCTGGGGCCTTGCCATCACCCTCCTCGTCGTTGTACTTGGCGCCTCGCCGTATCACCGTGTGGCGTCCAGCGAGGTTATGAAGAGGGAGATTATCAAGCAGGGCGATCCGCTTGCGTGGTTGGGCCAGGGTGACAATGGGGGACGGAATATGCTGAGGTTGAGGGCGTTAGAGAAGGCGCTGGCGTGGGATGTTACGCGGTGGTTTAGGGCGGTGCTGGTGAAGGATGTGTCTGGGCGTGTGGGCGCTGGAGAGTGGCGGGATCAGTTGGAGCAGGGGGTTGGGAAGAAGGGCTCGAAGATGTGAAGCGGACGCTGGCTTTTGCGTCTCAGGAAGTCTCGCGGCTTCCTATCCACTCGACCTGGAGCATCGCCCTCCGGATACCCATTCGACACTCCGCGCACTCGCACCAAACAAACGCCTCCAAACACAATTCCGCATACCGCATACTATTCGCCATCACACCCTTTCCGCAATCCCCCTTCGATGACAGACGCAACATGCACCGCTGCCGCGAAGATTTGGATTTTGTATCATATTTGTACCTGGACATTCGCTAGATACCCCGTTTGCTATTTGTCGCGCTACGTTATGTATATTGTTGTAATGTAGAAACAAGCTTTTGGCTTTCGCTCTGTTGGATATAGATGCGATCATTTCGCCCGCTGTAGTTAATAGAGTAATACACTTTGATTCTTGAAATCGTTTTTGTTTGATTTCGATTTCAGGGGGTGTTTGTGTTGCATTTGTGATTCGGTGGGATGGAATAGGGGGTAGGGCGGTGGGTTGCATTGGGCTTTTACTTGCCGTGTATGGAAGCAAGGTAGTGTCTACATAAGGCGAGGGTATGAATTGGCGTTATAGTTCCATGACAGCCAAGCCGCTGGTATGAGACCATGGGTTATTGCAACGCATTCTGTGCCCTCAATTTCGGAGTAGAAGCATCATCTAGCATGTGAGAAGACATGAATGATTCGCGCAAGACTAGAGAGAGTGAGATCGTTTCCATTCGGACTTGGTTGTACCAAGTCTCTGCATGCACAGCTCCATGAGTGGCGCCGCACTCGTACGGTGAGAAAAGTACCGCTATACGCTATGCGCGTCGTAACCGTGGCAGTCCGCCATCGAATTCGATTCCTGGTTTGCCCCATGAATCCCAAATAGCGACGCCGCGCTCCCTTCACACCCCACCAGACCACTCTACCATTAGCCTCACCACACAGTTTAACCCTCCTCTGCCCTAACCCCCTCAGGAAGAAGAGTGCTTGTTCAACGCCCGATGCCGCTCCAGCAACTTCTGCTTATGCTCATCGCGCCCGCACCAGCTCACATACCACGTCGGCTCATCGTGTCGAATCCGACACTTAGCGTCCCACCGCCCATCCACACTCTCCAGCTGTCGCCAATAATCCACATCGGTATTATCGCGCTTCGGACGGCTACGATCCATGCAGTCGATACACAGGCCGTCAAAGTACCGCATGGTGATCCTGCGGGCGCGGGCCACCTCGTCGTCCCAGTCGGTCAAGCAGAGACGACAGAGTGATGTTGCCTGTGCGGGCATGTCGAATTTTTTGAGGCACGTGAGGATGTCGTTGACACTGTTCTTGGAGAAGGTCTTCTCGAGAGGGTAGGCTTCGGTGTGGACGAGTGCGGCGAAGTAGTGGCCGGCGGTTGTGGCCCAGTGGCGGCACTTGCAAGCGTCGTGGCCGCGCTCGAGAAGATCACCGATCTTGTCCCAGATGCCGCGGTGCAGACACGTCTTCAGGCCGCCGCGGGCGTGGTTCATTGGGCCTGCGGTGGGTGTCAGTGAAGATTAGGAGGTGTGTCAGCGTCGGTTATGCGTACGAACGAAGTCTGGAGGCGTCAAGCGTATGTGCTTCCAGCGGAAGCCCTCAGGTCGCTTCTCGGTGATGTGACCTGCGAAGTTGTATGCGAGCCACTTGGTCACCTCCGCGAAGCCCTTGGCATGGTCGAACATGTAGCAAGGCAGTGCCAATTGGCGCGCGAAATCGTGTTTCATTTGCGTAATGTCTACATTCTTGCGGTACCAATTGTCGAAGAAGCCTTGCAGAATGGAAGCGTCAAGGAGGTACTTGTCAGCTGCATTGATGATGTACCAGATGCGGGCGATGCCGGTATTGGCAACACCCTTGCGTTGGAAAAGGGCATCCTCGTTGCCGGTGTTGTAGTCATCATTGATCTTGGATCGCTTTGAGGGGCAATTCTCCTCTTGTTCTTCGGCACTCTGTCGCATCTCTGTCCGCGCTCGTTCGCTCTCATAGGCTGCTTGCATGTACAACAGCCATACGTGCATAGCGCCAATGTCATCATCCTTCAGCTCTACGCGGCCAGAACGGCCCCCGTTGTGCGTGCTGTTGAAACGAAGCGTCGCCGTGAAGAACTTGGAGTTCAAAGTCAAGGCGTCGCGCTGGACCTTGAACTGGGTCAAAGTACGCCGGCCATGGCCGTCCTTGACGCTGTACACGCATACCGTGATGTCTGCCGCTCCGGAGAGCGTGACAACCTCGCCGCCGAGGATAGGTGTCGGCGAACGCGGCGGCTCTGCTACGCGGTTCTCCATGATTGACGCTTCCGCTGATGTTTGTTGTGCGAGGCGTGTAGAGATGGGACAAGGAGATGTAAGAGCAAATGAATCAAGCGTTGAGCGAGGGAGGCGAGAGCCTGGAGAGAGCGGTGAACGTGAACGTGGCCGAGTGTCGCGCACTCCGGGATAGCCACGCGCTCACTTCGCGTCGTGGTCGTCGCTCGCGCCGTCACGTGTCCACGAAAGGGCCGGCCGTCATGATGCTCGACGTGGGTCTCGGACTCCCAGCAAAGTCGTAGTCATTAAACTTTACCCAGAGGAGTTTCAGGACGTATCTTCTCGTAACTCTTCCCCTGTTGTCTTGCTTTTCAAAACGCATCTCGTTGCCCCGACCCCAATTCCCCGCGCGTACAACGTGGGTTGCACAGGGCGTGCACTCTAGGCCTCTGCCCAACTATTGTGATGAAAGTCTCCTCGGCATGGAGAATCTCGAGAGTCAGACCGTCAGCGAGTATGCAGGAAACGGGCAGTGTCACACCCGTATGCAACGTTCTAGCTCTTCTCGCATCGCATTGTTGGTTTTCACTGGACGGAAGATGCAGCTGACAAACTACAAGAGGAAGATTGTGTAAATTGAGAGAGAATGAAAGAGGAAGACGAAGAAAAAGAGTTGTGAAGAAGAGGAGAAGAAGGGAGACGGAAGATTGTAGACTACTGGAACGTGTTTGTGGGCATACATCTTCCAGACTAGACCGGCAAGCTCTGGCGTGGGCGAACTTGCCCTCGGAAGATCTCTCGTATACCCCAAGTCTAAGGATAATGAGAGGGAGTGCTTAGAAATCGGCCGTCCAAGATGCGGCGACTCAAGCTCTCCATCGCATATTACCCAGTCCCAAATGTCATTAGGCTTTCTAATGCGCAGCGTCTTGTTCTTCGTGTGAAGGTCGTCGCCGCAGGCTTCCAGACTCTACAGGCCATGCACTGCGTTACGGGGGACTATCCTTTGAGGGCTAGCATAGCATTCGAAAATGAATACTAACCCTGACGTACATGTTTCCTTTCAGATCTTTGGGGCAGTGTACAAATTTCTAGGAGGTTCAAAATATGTCATCCTCAGGAGTCAAAGGTACCTTCGTACAGGCTTATCACACTAGGTCAGCCACTGCGACCTTAACCACTGTTGCCACTAGGGCTAGCGGCGTGCTAGCATAATTGCGTCTCTGTCACCGGTAAGTCCGATAATTGCGTTGCGTCGCTGTACGGAAATAATGTGCTGGAGGATTATTGCTTTAAAATCGAAGTTCTTGTGTGATATCATTAGTTTTAGGAAGCTGCGAGAACGAGGCGAACACTCAAGGAGAATTTTCGGGTTAGACGATCCGCACGGACCAGCTACCGAAATCTGCACAATTACATCACCAATGCGAAACTTCTCCGGTCCGACTAGGAATCTCAACTTTACGAAACTGAGACGGCCATTTGTTCTACCGATTCTAAGGACATTCGGACGACACAAGGTGATCTCCGGCGCTTTCTAAGCACTAGTAGCCAAGCTCTTCTCACTTGCCGCTTTCTCCCGATTCTTCTCTCACTGATTAACGTTCAAACTGGCAAAAACCCTGCATCTTTTGCCAAAGCGAATCTTTTGTAATACACGAGATTGATGAGTAAACCAGCAACCCCTCACATTTGGGCAATGCTGCTCCACTCACATGTTAGTATCGTTATCGGGGGATCCCGCAAAGTCGGTAGTGGGGAACGATGCTGCGGGACGGTTTCGGTCTCAGATTATCGAGTGGCTAGCTCGTTCGCATTCCATGCACGTCATGGTCGTTCAATTATTGCAGCCTGATTTCAAATGGGAACGTAGTGGAGTAGGTGCGGGTAGAGGTCGTCCTTTGTTCGTGTATATAAGTCTCGGTCATTTCCTTCGACAATAGTGCTACTTATCACTTCATCACCCGCAACTCTCAATCAGCGCATTTAAAAAGGACCGAATCTACACCAAAACCCACCAAAGCTCACCAACAAACACCATCACCATGCCTACCTTCACAGTTTTCAAAGGCTCCGAGTCCGGCAAAATCGTCAAATCCCAAACCACAAAGCCCGACCTCACCAACGACCAAGTCCTTATCAAAGTAACCGCATCGGGTCTCTGCGGCACGGACGAACACTATAAAACTGCCGACATCGTCCTCGGCCATGAGGGCGCAGGCGTCGTCGAGGAGACCGGCCCTAACGTAGTATCCCTGAAAAAAGGTGACCGTGTGGGCTGGGGTTACGAACACAACTCGTGTGGTCACTGCGAATTCTGCCTCACGGGCAAGGAGCAGTACTGTGCTGAGCGCGAGATGTACGGCGAAGCGAATCTGGACCAGGGAAGCTTTGCGTCCCATGCTGTGTGGAAAGAGTCATTTTTATTCAGGATTCCGGATGGGATGACTGATGCGGAGGCGGCGCCGTTGATGTGCGGCGGTGCTACAGTGTTCAACGCGCTTAGCTCGTACGATATCAAGTCGACTGATCGCGTTGGAATTATGGGTGTGGGTGGTCTGGGCCATTTGGCGATCCAGTTCGCGGCGAAGAAGGGCTGCGATGTAGTCGTCTTTTCTGGATCCGACAACAAGAAAGAGGAGGCGCAGAAGCTGGGTGCGAGGGAGTTTGTTGCGATGAAGGGCAAGAAGGAGTTGGATATTGGACGCAAGCTCGATGTTCTCCTGGTCACCACAAGCGCTCCAAATGGTAAGTTCTAAATCCCCACACGTTTACAAAGACCCGTTCGCTGACATGTTCACAGATTGGTCACTCATGCTCCCCATCATGGCACCCACCAGCACAATATTCCCGCTCACCGTCTCATTCGACGACTTCTCCATCCCGCATCTGCAATTCATCCAGGCTGGCATCACGATTCAAGGCTCGATTGTGGCAGCGCGAGCCGTCCACCGCCACATGCTCGCGTTTGCGGCGCAACATGAGATCAAGCCTATTCTTATGGAATTTCCGATGACGGAGGAGGGTATCACGAAGGCGATGGATACGCTGCGCGACGGAAACATGAGGTATCGCGGTGTGCTGATCCCGCAGAATTAAGCTAGTTGAAGGTCTTGAACCAACATGGTGGACTTTTCTCATATAATGAAATCTGTCTAAAGTGCAACTTGTCCGCTCTGCAACATCTCATCAACGTAAAGTGCTACATTGAGAAGAACTTGTATCATTTACCCAGTATCCAGAGAAGTATACAATGACCGGTCGTGTCTGCTCTCAAGGATGGCATCGCCCTGAACAGCCCCTACAATCTCCAAAAGATTCCGGACCGTGGCGCAAGTACTTATCCCCAGAATACCTCGCTTGATACTGAGCAAGGCCATGTAGTGCGAGGCTGCCGAGACGCGAGTTTGGATCATGATGTCATGTCTGCGGCGAAGGATTCGGGCCAGGAGAGTGCACACCGACCTTCATCGGGTGCATAAGCCCGTCGTGAGGTTGATGTGGGCATTACCCCAGTAGTCTTCGTCGGCCTCGTCCTCTGGCGGAAAGATCTGCATCAGGTGATGGAGAACAATTCTAGGGTCACAGCTCTTCAGTATGTTGACCGCCTCGCGAGGCTTCCCCAACTCTACAGCTAGAGTATTGACTTCCGACCTCTTAACCGCACTGACAGCATCGAGCGGTGTCTCCAGTGCTGCTAACAGCGTGTCGTTCGACATCTTAATATCCTCATTCGACTCGAAGACCTAACGTTTAGGGTCAAAACAGCTCATCCAAAGAGGCCTTTGCACCAGAGATTTCAAACAGACCGTCGCGCTTTGTCGGATTCGCGACGCGTATCTCAGAGTTACGTACCTGAGTTTTCGCCTGAGCACGATGATCCACCCGGCCCGGGATGATTGTACCCACGAACTTGGCAACCCTGCGCTCATACTCATCTAGCCCGAGCAGTCCTTTGATCCTGTCAAGTTCCTGGTTCCACGCCGCACTCAAGTGCTTCATATAAGTCTTGAGCAGCTTCTTCTGTCCAGATCCGAACGTGAAAAAGTCATATCGACTATCCTTCCAGAGTCGTATGAAGTTCTCCCTCGCGTGGAACTTGGCAGGTGTGTTGTGGTGCTCAAGGACTGCGCCGAGGTAACTGATCACGAAGCGGCGTGCAGCAGGTGTGAAATATACGGCATCACGCACATATGGATCGGATGTGGTTTTCGGTACAGTGAGTAAGCCGAGACAGACGGCGACATTCCAACGGTGGGAGTCGTGATAACGCTGAAACTGATGGACCTCATCCAGGCGATAGAAGAAGATCGCGCGCGTGACGTCAAGGTGTTGGATGCTGTCGTCTTTGATCGCGAGGCCGCTGCTGGCGTTGATGAGCGTGCGGTTGGTGAGTAAGAACGGGAGCTGGAGGTCCGGCGGGATACTGTTATGATGTTATTTTGGATATTGCAAAGACAAAGTGGCATCGTCATTACTTTGGCAGCGAAAGAGCTTTGGGCGCCTGGCCGATGATGTCGGCGAGGGTGAGAGTCGGCAGGTGGCCGCTTGGGATACCAGCCAGCTTGCGCTGGAGCAGCTTCAGCAGCTTGTGCGTATGCTCCGTCGTGAGGTTCTCCATTGTCGCGTTGTGGCTATCGAAACGCAGCGTGGTGCGAAGGTGATACAGGCGAGGAGAGCGAGTGTTTATGTGTATGTGCTCAAGTGTAGTGAAAAAGCGTGTCGCAATCTGGCTTTCCCTCCTGCTCCAGTGGCACCGCCTTCATGAGACGCCTGGCTTGCCCTTTTTCACTCGCCGTTACTAAGTACCCTGAGGCCAGGGCACGATGTTTGCAACACCTATCTGCAAGGATCTCAGCGATTACATATGCCGCCCGCGTTCCAAGGAACGACGAACTTTGTAAGGCAGGGTGAAAGCAAACATGTGAGTTCCCGTCGGGCTCGATCGAAAAGCCGTGCGCTTTCGAATCGTGTACGTTGCTCGGCTTCCTGCATGCAAGAGCAACTATCTGTTCCTGTATTTCATAAGACCTCCAGAACGGTTCTATCCTCACCCGTGTTTCCCTTTGTTGAGGGCTGATGGGTGGTCCATGGTTGTCTTTCCCCCAGGCCGTGCGGTGAACTGTTGCTGGTGCTGACAAAAGGAGTACACGTCGGCGCAAGTGCCTAGAGATTGTCCGTATTTCATCTCACACCGGGAACGTAAAGTCGTCCATAACAGTATCCCAAAGCAAGTCATCTTGCAATAGTTGCGGCATTGATAGCGGGTCTAGCGGTGCAATCGTGTCAAAGTTGATGGAATTGAACTGGAATGTGTTCAAGAGGGGTATCGGATTATTCCGATACCGCTCGACCAAGCGTTGGCGAGCTTGTGGCGACATGGCAGATGAGGAGTTCCAGTCGGCGTATTCGAGACCAGACGCTCCATCACCTATATCTTTAGGTGAGCTGGAGGCGCCCTGAGCCCCTGAGCCTAGAATCGTTTCGGGTTTCGCTAGCTTTTCCACATGGTCCTTCATGCGTTTGGTGAAGCCATGGAGCAAACTGCGCTGCAGACACAACATGCTGAACAGCGGGTCAAAGATGGGGTTTGCAGAGTTTAAAGCGTTTGGGTCCGATGGTTCCGTGAACTGCATCTTTTCGATGAACTTGTCGAAGAGTGAAGGTACTTCTGCTTCTCTCGCAACAGCGATGGGGTCCCACATTGAAGTTGCGTTGATCTCGAGCGGCCCTTTGCAAGGATCACAGGACGGTCCTTCGATGGTCTTCTCACTCCACAGCGTGGACGGCGTTTCCGGAAGCTTCTCACAAAACAGTTTGCTCACTGTACGGGACACAGAGTCGAGGTCTGTTTGAGAGCGCCGCTCGTTATCTTCTAGGAACACAAGCTTGCATGCGACGATGATCGCGTAGAACCAGCCAGACCAGGAAGAGAATGTGAGGTGATAGAGGGAGGCGCGCGATATGCCTAGCGGGATACACTTTAGCTTGCTTCGGCTTTGGCCGCACTTCAAGGGACCTTACCAAGCAGCTCGTTCAGATAAGCGTTCATGGCATTTAGACAGTGGTACAATGCGACTGTCCTATTGACAGATATAGAACTAACGTCGGAGGGAGACGGAGAGCTCCACAAGGTGCTATGAAGTGCGCACTCATAGACCGCCAACTCTACGAGGCAAGTGCCCAGATACAAATTCCCTGCAGGCCATGTGTCAGCATTTGTGAGCTTGAAGCATAATGACCACTCACGGTTGCTTTTTGCATCGGCAGGAATAGAGTTGCGTATTCGTTCTAGGTCACTGCGGAAATTAAGAGTAGTTGAACTGAGTATCATGTCCCCGTGCACTTCGGCATTGTCAATATCGTCGTAGGAGAAGTAGTCGTTGATTCGGCACGTGAGTTCGCTTAATTCGATTAAAGGTGTAATGAACATGTCTGAAGCATGCTCCTTGCGCTCTGCAATGATTTGACAGCACTGTGCCATATATCGGGTGTGGGGCATCGTACCGCGCTTTCGCCACGCTTGGGCAAACCTGGGCTCATGTCAGTGAGAGCTACCTTCGGTTCGAGAGTTGACACTTACCCAACAGTGAGGTAGAAAGTCCCGAGGAAGGCGCGTCTTTCAGCAAATGACCGTTCGGACTTCAAGATAAGGCTCGACTGCTCCTCTAACGTTGGTAACCTCCGTAGTTTCTCCTTGGAGTATTTCGCAATGCCAAGATCCTGCACCATGGCAACGCATAGCTGCACTATCATGGCCATTTGCTGATGTTTGGGATCATACAAGAAATGGTACCTGAGCAATGGTCAAGACTGGGATTCAACACGTGCTGGATTTGAAACTGGATCCGGGGCTCACGGAATGCGCAACTAGTTTGAGAGTACTGACCATGAACCATATATGAGCAGCCCCTGTAAAATCTCCAAGCTTTTGTGTGATCGCCGAACGATGCGAGTTGCGATCTGCTCCTTGAGCTCTTGATGTAGACATCGAAGGATAGCAGGCGTCCTGTATGTCGTGACCGTCATGATGGCAAGGAAGAGAAACGGAGAATTCATGCGTAAAGCATGGGCATCTGTAGTCGATAGTACCACAACAAACGGAAAGGACTGTATGAAAGAATCGCCGAACTCTTTCAGTAGTGCCGATGCAGTGTCCTGCGTGAGAACACCGGCTTCCACCGGATCATAGGGATGGAATGGTATATCATCGGCGTCAAAACTTTCTGGGGTTTCTGCAGGCGTGATGTACGGTGCTGGCTGTTGCGCATCTTCTAAGGCGTGGTTGGCGCTTCGTAGAGAGCTCTCATTCAATGTGGACGTTGGAAGGTGCGGCACGCTATCTGTCTTTTGAGCGACGCCCATATTCTGGCCATTGGCTGCTAGCAGATCGATAAGAGTTTCCACGCGCTGCTCGAGCTGTTTGACACGCCTATCGAGGATCAGCTCTCATCGCTTTTGAAGGGGTGATATGAATGATCTCGACCCGAGAGTACATACGATCGCGATTTTGGCACTCTCTTCCGAACAGTCTCTTCGAACACGCAACTCTTACCCAGCCGCTGACATCGATAGCACAAGTCACTCGTATTTTCGGATGGCGAACATTTGGCCTTGGAACGGGTGCATGACTGGCACGCCTTCCGCTTCTTGCTGTCGTCAAATGACATCTCTGGCGTACAAAGTGAAGCGCAACGATCAAATTGAATGTCCGATTACCGTCGGGAAATTAGGAAGATCACATTTCAGATGCGACGGGGGATGATGGACATTATAGTGTAGCGTAGGAAGGCGGCGTGCACGGGCCAGAACTCTGAAAAGCCGTCGGGATCGGAGCTCAAAGTTGCACCGCTTTCCCGTCGCAACGTCCATCCCTCAACCTTGTTTGCGGACGGCGCATGGATGACGGCGCCATCATGCAAGGAAGTTGCCCTAATCAGCGCATCGCAATCATTTTTGAAGGGGTCTGGACGCCTAACGGGCAAGTCTGGGCTATCTCGCACGGCACGGCACCATACAATGGCTCGGGCTATGGTTTACGCTTTTGTCATTGTGTCATTGACACCGATCTTACGGGGCGAGCACGACCAACGTTGTCTCGCTCGGACTGCTCACCTGATAGTATTTAATAGATAGAATCATATCAGGACTTGACTTCCCACTCGCAACAGATTCGTCCTCCAGCTCCCCTCACCCACCTCGTACAATGCCTCCCTCCTTTAAGGAAGATGACCATGCACAGGAGAAGGGGGCGTTCGAATCCCATGTTGATGGTCCTTCCGAAGATATCTCCAACCCCGATGACCTTGACAAAGAAGCCGAGGAGAATTACATGTCAGGAATCAAGCTCTACATCCTCATCGTCGGTCTCGGTCTCGCTGTCTTCCTCATGGGTCTTGACATGACCATATTGACGGTTGCCATACCGTTGATAACGGAGAAGTTCCAGTCAACAGCAGACATCGGATGGTACGTGAGCGCGTACTTGCTAACACTCTGCTCATTCCAACCATTGAGTGGGAAACTGTATACCAACTTCTCGCTCAAGGTAGGTCAATTTGCAATACTCAGATAACGCCGCGATACTGATTTCACGCAGTGGACGTTCTTGACATTCTTCTTGATCTTCGAATTCGGCTCCGTCTTATCCGGCGCTGCCACCTCCTCACCATTCCTCATAGTAGGGCGCGCCATAGCCGGTGTGGGTGCCGCCGGTCTGATGAGCGGTACACTATCCATCATCGCGGTCGTGGTTTCCATGCGCCTCCGCGCTCTATATACTGGCGTACTCTCCGCTATGTTCGGTGTCTCCTCCATTTCCGGGCCACTTCTTGGCGGTGCTTTTACCCAGCATGTATCATGTACGTCTTCATACGCCCCTCTCACTCCCCAAGAGGCTAGGTATCAAAGTCGGCAAAGTTCGCCCAGAGGGGTCTCAATAGCTGCTCCCTCCCACTGGCGGCTTCGCCGTCTTGAATATACCACGCAGTCTATGCTATCGGTATCGGCCAAAGAATTTTACCAATCTAACTAAAATTGTAGGGAGATGGATATTCTACATCAACTTGCCCGTCGGTGGCGTAACAATCCTCGCCCTTATTTTCATGTTTCACCCTCCCACCCGCACAATCGAGAGTGATCCGTTCCAAGAGAAACTCAAGCGCCTCGACCTCATCGGTGCCTCCATCTTCATCCCCGGCGTCATAATGGTTCTCATGGGGCTTCAATGGGGCGGCATAACCTATCCATGGTCCTCAGGTCGGATCATCGGCCTCTTCGTCGGCGGCGGCGTCCTGATCGCAGTGTTCATAGTCTGGCAACGCCGTGCTGGAGACGAGGCCATGATACCCCCTGCCATCTTCACGCAACGCACAGTATTCTTCGCGTGTCTCTGTGGTGCGTTTGGTATGGGGGCCTTGACCTTAATTGGTCTCTGGTTGCCGGAATGGTCAGTAACGCCTGGGTACGACACGCATGCGAGACACAGACTAACTTCGTGTGAACATAGGTTTCAAGTTATCAAGGGAAATTCTCCGGTTAATTCTGGCATTCATATGCTTCCGAGCATGATTGCGCAGACCGTAGCCGCGATTATTTCCGGGATTGGCATCACCGTGCTAGGCTACTACAACCCCTTCATCATTGTCGGCACAGTGCTAATGTGCATTGCCACCGGTCTCTTGACCACGCTCAAACTCGACTCCGGAAGTGCCGAATGGATCGGCTACCAAGTCATCAACGGCTTTGGAGCAGGGTTTTTCCTCACCGCTCCAATGATTGCAGTACAGGCTGTGCTCAGTCCGGCCAAGACACCCGTCGGCATCGCCATCGTCACATTCTTCCAGATGTTTGGTGGCGCCTTCTTGGCTGCGCTCTCGCAGACTATCTTCAACGAGAAGCTAGTCAAAGAGCTCGCCAAAAATGTGCCTGACATTGACGTCGGGAAACTACTTGTCGCCGGGACGGCAGCGATTCATAAAGTGGTGATGCCCGAGCAACTACCTGGTGTTTTGCAATCGTACAACACTGCCTTGCTGGCACCTTTTTACCTAGGGGCTGCTGTCACCGCGGTGTCTTCCATTTGCGCGCTGGGCTTGGAGTGGGTGAATGTCAAGGGGAAGAGTCTCTCGCCTGGCGCATAGAGTCAGCGGTCAGACGCATGGTTTGCTTTCGTGCGCATCAAGATAATATGGAGCGATTAGAGGTACGAAGAGACTGTCGTGGTCCAATCTGTGGACAGGTTATGTATTCTAAACTAGACTCAACACTGCTCAGCCATTCTATGAGCCAATGTACGGCTGCACTTCGTCTAGTTGTTAGATAGTGATACTTGATCACTTTTACTCGCCGCAATAGCGTTCATGCTGCTCCTGTTCCGCTTCAGGAGAACTACAGCCTCGCCTTCCTGTCCACAATAGTGTAATGCGAGTCATCAGTATGACGCAACTCGCCCCCACTCTTACTCTTTGCCCCGGCACCATTGCCGTGAGATGCCGGTGATTGCAGTGCTGTTCGAACATATCTTCTCGGTGCAACAACCGGAAAGTACATCACATTGCACTACAGGCACACACATTCTTTTTTAAAAGTGATTCAATCTACCTCTTAACACAAAAGGATAGCTGCAACTAACACCCTGCCCCTTACCCAGCAAGTTCGACCACAAGGGGAGGCCGGAATGGGCCACCATCCCAAGGGGATCAAGCCTTGATGAGGGGCGGGGATTGGCGCCAATCCCTGAAGAAATTAAGAACCCTCAGTGGTCTACACCGACGACCACGACCAAAAGACCACTCCCGTTGTGCAGAGTACGACAATAGCCGTGAAGAAACAATCGCTGCCGTGAACATGCCACCCAACCCGGAGCAGATAATGTCAACCCGGTGGCGACAAATGTGCAGAAGATGCAAAGCTTGTGTGAGACGGTCGCTGCCGTGAAAATGCCTATCAACCCAGAACGCCAGAAATCAAAGCCGGTGGCGACAATCGTAGAGAAAACGTATTAGTGGCAAAAGACGGCAGGTGCCGCGTAAAGAAAAAAAGGCTCAAGAAAACCTGATATTTGCCACGTGGGCGAGAATCGTAGAGGAAGCGCAGAATTCGTGAAAGAGGCCGGTGCCATGCAATGTAATCCGACCCAGAAACGCCAGGTGTCAAGCCCGTTGGCGACATGTATGCTCATAACAATCGTTGGCCGATGATTTTTCGCTAACGAGGGGTATCGTGGATGCTTTTCCAACTATAACGCCGTAATGTACAAAGACAGGAAAGGAAATTAGTTGCTCTCATCCTCTGAGTCGACATCAGAGAAATCAGCAATGGGATCATCCCAATTACAGTTCGACAGGTAGGCCTTGCCTTCGGTAGAGTTGATGAAGTTTTCGATGTTCTCGCGATACTCCTGAGGGATGTCAAGAGGCTCAGCATCGGGGATTGCGGAGATACCGTACACCGACTCGGTACCTTGACCTGCAATGTGGATAGGAGAAGCGATCATTGACTGCATTGACTCGTTGCCGGCATCAGATCGGAGACTCGGAGATGGGACATGGACCTCCCGAAGACGGCTTGGCTTGGCCGGCGTGTGTTTAGTGATCTTCGCCCGCTGAACATCGATCGGGTCCAGGGGAGCAGCAGGGACAGTGGGAGTATCAGCAAGCGAAATTGGCAGAGAAGCATGAGCCGGAGTCGGAGCCGGTGGGGGCTGCTGCGTCCACACAGTAGAGTCGACCTCTTCTTCATCCTCGCTGTCCTCCTCGTCAGAGGAATGTTCTGGCACCATGAAAGAGCCGCTGCCAGGAACATGACCGTTGCGTCGGAGCTCACGCTGGAAAGCAGCGCGCTTCTCAGCTTCCGACTGTTGGTCTGGGGATTGCTGGTCGAGCTCCATGAAAACGTTCTCGTTTTGCTGATGTGTAGCGGGGGTACCGGGGGTGGTAGGAATGTCGAACATGGGCGACCCGATGCGTGAGGAGCGGGGTCGTAGATCCTCCAACGAGGCAGACTTTCCACCGCTGTTGAAGATGCTTGAAGGCGACGCATCAGGAGAAGAGATGATAGTGTCGTTGAGTGAGGTAATGTCATCCATATCCATGTTGTGTGAGAACTTGGGCCTCTTGGCAGGATTTTGGGCAATCTCATCCTGCTCAAGCACCATGTTTTGCAGAACGGCCCAGGCAGGTGCGTCCTCGCTGTCAGAGAGCGCAAAGAGATCGTCGTCCATACCGTAGCCTCCTGACGTCCATGGCTTGCAACCAGAAAAGTATTGCAGGTCTCCGACTTTGACGCCTTTCTCGATCTCGATTTTGACACCTTTCTCGATCCGCTTGCGCTTGTTGCCCACATTAGGAGAAGCTTCGGTGATCTTTGCAAACGCCTGCTCAGCCCAAGCCCTGGCTTTGCCTTTTTCGGCGGAGTCTCGAACGCTGTTGGCGACGGCTTTAATGACGGCCTGCTCGGCGTGACGGTGGTTCTTGTTCTGCTTCGTTTTTGACTTGACACTACGCTCGCCAATCGGAGTAGGAGTAGGGGTGAGAGAGAGCGTAAACTCTGAAGGAGGCTCGTTAGGGGTCAGGGAAGCTCTGAAGACGGTGCTATCCGGCTCCTGAGCTCGCGAAGTAGAGGGTTTGGCTCGAGAGGAAGAGAATGGAGACTTGATGGCAGATAGCACCTTGCCAAACCTACCAAAGAAGCCCGGTTGCTTGGGAGTCTCCACGATTGATGTGCTGTGGCTAACGGCTTCGGGGGATTTGGGTGAAACCTCCGGTTGACGTGCCTCGGGCTGGTCGGACCGTTTGTGATTCTCAATCCTCCTGAGAAGTGCAATAGCACGTTCGGACCCATGCAGGACCTCCGGCCGCTGCACAAAAGGAGGCTCTTCGACGAGGGACGGCTGGGGGGTCGATTCGGTGTTGGCGTTGGCGTCGGCTTCGGCGTCGGTATCGGCGGGTTCAGCATCGGCGGGATGCATTTGCGCATCTAGAAGCACTGGGTCAATTTCAACCTGTGCGGTCAAAGAAATGAAATCATAGCAGCGTTGGAGTTCGGTCTCGAGGGCTACGTTGCGTTCTTGCAGCGCGTCCATCTCGGCGACGCGGGCTTGGAGAGTTGCATTAACAGACTCCATCTCGGCGACGCGGGATTGTTGAGACTCAAGCTCGGCAACGCAGTCTTGCATCTCGGAGACACGAGCTTGGAGGGGCTCAACTTCATTGATGTGATATTGAATCTCTACCTGACGGTAGAGTTCCTCCATCCATTGGGGAAATTCTGGACCTTGCTTGAGGCCGGTCATAAAAGAAAGTTCGTTGCGCATACGTATCTGGAAGAAGATCCCAGAGCCCCGATCTGAGCCGGGTTCGGGATCTTCGCGTGCCCCGAGATTCTCGAGGTCCTCACGGGCTTTCTTCTCAATCTGCGCCCGATCGTTGAATCCGTACGGGTTCCACTCTCCGACTGACTCTTCGTCTGAGTCGTGGGCTTGGATTTCGGCTGAGTTGTAGCTTTGGGCTGGGACTTGCACGGCGACTTTGGCTTCGTCTTGGGCTTCGGCGTGCGCCTCATCATCGGAATGGCTGGGCACGTGTGTAGAGGCCTTGGCCTTGCCTCGCTTTGGCTCTTTCTTCTGCGGGGACGGGAGAGCTTGCAGTGGCGAGCCACCGTCTTTCGTGGAGCGTAGGCGGCGCCTGGCAGTAGTTGTAGCCGGACCCGTAGTCTTTTGACGAGTCACGCGCGAAGCCTTGGTGGCCGGCGGCTTTTGGAGCTCCGGGTCCGACTGTGACTGAGAAGACAGCGCAGGCTGGGCAGGTTGCTCGCTCGCAGCGCGGGTGGTGCGACGCGTTGTCCGCGCCATTGCGTGTGTTGCTGCAGGTGCGTTAGTGGCCTTCAACTGAGCTGAACCAGTCCGGGAAGGCACGTACTGGGTTGGTGAGATGGGATTCGTCAGTGGTGGGGGTGGAACTGAGTGCGTTGCGCGGCTGCGGCGTGCCTGCTGCGCGGTGCGAGAATCGGTGTGGAGAGGGAGAGGGCAGGCGCGTTGCGGTCGGGAAAAGTATCGAAGGCCTCGCCAAGTACAAAGCACCGTAACCGTAAACAGACAGCCGCGGACTCGCTTAGTAACCAGCCCAGCATGGCAACGCCTGGCCCATGCTTGATGTTCAGTCACGTGGATTACCTTGGCATTGACGCAGCGTCCTGAGCTCGAGCTGCTGCATCACTGCGAGGAAGCCAATACCATCACATATCATGGAGGGTCTTTTCTACAACGTCAAGTACGGGTAGGTGTGCCCATCGCTCGTCTCTCTATATTCTGTCTAACGTCTGCAGCTACATCGAGGGCATAGTGCGCGGTTACCGCAATGCCCTGCTCACCAGCCAGAGCTACAACAACCTAACGCAATGCGAGACCATCGACGGTACGCGCCCATCATAGCATCCTTGCAGCTCTCCTACTCACTAGCATGCCCAGATGTCAAACTGCAGCTCTCGCCCGCTTATGGCGACTTCCTCTCCTCTTTGCCGCCTAACCCTTCCACCTCCGCCCTCGCGAACAAAACTACCGAGAAGCTCGTCGCCGAGTTCCGCTACGTCCAGGCCAACGCCACCGGCTCCCTCTCCAAGTTCATGGAATACCTGACATATGGCTACATGATCGACAATGTTGCGCTGCTGATCACAGGCACCCTGCACGAGCGAGACACCCGGGAGCTGTTGGAGCGATGCCACCCGCTTGGCTGGTTCGAGACAATGCCCGTCCTGTGCGTCGCAACAAACATTGAGGAGCTGTTCAACTCTGTTCTGATCGAGACTCCACTTGCGCCCTACTTCAAAGGCTCTCTAAGCCACCAAGATCTGGACGAATTGAACATTGAGATCATCCGCAACACCCTTTACAAGAACTACCTCGAAGACTTCCACAATTGGGTCAACACAACAGATGAGATCGCCGGGACGCCAACAGCAGACGTGATGACTGAGGTGCTGGAATTCGAGGCCGACCGAAGGAGCATCAACATCACCCTGAACTCCTTCGGCACGGAGCTTTCAAAGGCAGACCGGAAGAAGCTCTACCCCAATTTCGGCCGGCTTCATCCAGAGGGCACTCTCATGCTCTCCCGGGCGGATGATGTCGAGGGTGTCCGTATCGCTGTGGAGAGCGTGGCAGACTACAAGACCTTTTTCGACCAGACTGGACTCAGTGGCGGCGGCGGCGGCGGTCTTGGCAACATGTCGGGTGGTGTAGGAGGAGAGTCGCGCAGTCTCGAGGACTTGTTTTACCAGAAGGAGATGGAGATCTCTAAGCTTGCATTCACGCGGCAGTTCACACATGCTGTCGTGTATGCCTGGGTCAAGTTAAGGGAACAGGTATGTGCACGTCTTCTTGTACGTTGCAACCAGCTAACGTATTGCCACAGGAAATCCGCAACATCACCTGGATAGCGGAGTGCATTGCGCAGAACCAGAAAGAGCGCATTGGGAACTACATCAGCGTGTTCTAAGCCGGGACACATGTACTCATATGTGTTATTCTCATGCATGGCGTGTCCCCGGCGTAGATGGTTGGTTTGTATATGAATAATTTACTGCTTCTGTGCTCCTTTTTCTGAACGTGCATCCCGCTTTCTGCTAACTCGATGCTTGATAAGTCACCAGGCTAAAACGAAGTCCACAAGGTGTCCAGCCCATTGCCTCAAGGGTCTATTATGCTGGTTCGCTGTCACTTTCATCTTTCGTCATAGCGCTCCCCGATTTGTGTCTTTCGTCATACCCGTTCCTATCACAAACGCCGGATTGATCTACCTCTCATATACTTCCCAATGTCACTCCTCTTCTGGTCAGTTCAGTGATGGCTCTCGAAGTTCGGCTGCAGAGTCCGACCTAGCTTATCTCTGTGGGTGTCAGTACATGTTGTTCTGTCTAATCTCTTCGACTTCTTGCAAGCAGTATGCGGCACCTTTTGTACCTCTAGTTCGAGGGCTCGAAACCAAGTGACAACCTCTTTAATGCTTCAATCAGAACTCAGGTACGTACTTCAACTGTGTTGCATTGTTACGACCCGCCAATCCCAGTTGTTGAACTATACACACTGATATCCTCTAAACGAGCACTTTCAGCCTCGTAATTCAACCTTCAGGAACTAGTCAGGCCTTGGGTGGAAGCACGCAAAACTCTGCCTGGAGGGCAACTTGCGTTGTAAGCTTCGGGATAGAGTAGCTTATAGCTTGAAGAGTAGGTTCTGACGATCCTTGGATAAGCTACGTAAAGAAGTTCCGCCACGCCGCCAGGACTCGACCGCGTGCCTTCCTCCCCGAACGTGCCAAGCCCAGGCCGACTTCACTGCCCTCCACCTTTGTGCCTCGCCGTCTTGCCGCCTCACCTCACCTCACCTTACCTCACCTACACTGCTTTTACTTCGTTCAGATCATACCAATCGCTGCCAAATCGTTGCAATGGGCGCGGCTCAAGGTAGGATCATTCGCGACAGCGTCGGTGACTCTGCGTACCGCAGCGAGCGGGACAAAGTGTCGATGAGGGTCGGCGATGGCAGCTTTGTGTCGCATGTGGCTTCTGAGCACGGCTGGTATGCGCAGAACTCCGGGTCCCGTTACGAGGTCAATACTCCGCGACTTGACTACGTCGAAACCTCAGGTCTGCCTATGGATTTGACCGGCAATCAATATGGCATAGTGCCGGACTCACGCTCAGCGGAATGTCCCGTTCAACCTGGGTGCGTGTCCCTACCAACTATCTGTTTGCCAATGGCTACGTTGCACATTGCAAGATGGCGTAGTTTCGAGCTAGAGCCGCCAGTGTAAGACACCCCTCTGAATGAGCTTTACTGACTCCACCAGATTTGACTTCAACAGCACGCAACCACTCCCATGGCGCACTCAGCAAACGGAGCGAGAGAAGCCCCTTCAGTTTCGCGAATTCGCTCCCCTTCGAGACCCGGACCTTCTGGCGTATCTGGACTCCAGGAACATCTCGGTGGGCTTTCTTATCGAGATTGACCAGTTCTTACGTGGACATCCCGAAATTACCTCATGTCCTCAAGGCCTGACGATGCTTCAGACGATGAACGCTTTGTCCCCGCTCGAAGCGTACCGGATCTTCATCAAAGGCTACACTCGCCCGGCTAGGTACAGGGATGGCATTGTAACGACTAACTTTAGCCTCCCTGTGGGATTTCGCCCGCCTCCTCTGAAAGCTCGACTTGACCCCGAACTAGAGGAATTTTTCGATGGCTTCGAGTATCGATGGGACATTCTGGAGAACATTGACCGAACGGTCGCTAAGGCCTGTGTTGCGATGGCGACCGGCAGATTCGTCAACTCAAGCTTGCGGCGCCTCATATGTTATGCTGTCTGGGGTAACCCCGTCGATGCCTACAGTACGTGCGCCTGTCACACTACGTCGAGTTACTTTCGAACACAGGTCACTGACTCTTTCCACCACAGAATGGTACGAATACAACATTCAAGAGGACTACATAACGCATCTCTACTTACCTGAGCACGTCGTTCTGAACGCGATCCCGAAACCTGCAAATTACACAAAGCCGGCACCACTGGCTTCGGATGTTCCGATGAAGCATAGCCACGTTCGAGCCCGCATGGCGCGCGCCAACGATGAGGGAGTTGGTAAGCTACACCTATGCTTGCTGATACATCTTGCTGATCTTCATAGATGTCCTTGACGTGCTCGTCAGTGAGTACAGGCTGGCTCTCGTTCGCAGGGGCTACCGACGGAAAGAGGTCGATAATCTTTGCAATCGGGCAAAAGCTCGTCTGGATACTGAGCGTTCATTGCCAAAGGGTGAGTGAATATATTCTTTAGCTTAGTTACACTTAATATCACATATAGGTTACTGTCTTGAGCGTCGTTGACGCTATCCGGTTGTGCTTTTGCATTGAATTCTGGTCGTTACCAGCTCTACCTGATTCTGCTGACATAGATGATAGGCATCGATATCGTCGACATGCTGATGGATGATGCTGTCAATCGTCAGTCCATGAGGCGTCCAGCGGTCTCACGCCCGGTATACAAACGCACCTATGCCGCCACCGGAAGGTCTGCGAGAGTCCATACGAGAAAGCCACCTACTGGTCCGAGGATTCCCAGCTTCCTAAGCGATCAAGCAGTTGATCTACGTACGGCCAAGCGGAACATGGAACGCCTGTATACTATGGAAGAGGACGCAATGGCATCATACACACGTCCAGTTCAGGATTTTGCTAGTCTATCTAATCTTCGGGGAACTGCTGAGCGGCGATACGTCAACGTCCTTATCCGCTACCTTCGCGATTCACACCAGATGACGGCTGTTGAGGCTGCGGATCTTCAGCGCTACTTTACGCGACAGAGGATGAACGGCATGGGGCCGGTCAACAAGGCGTATCTTCTCAGCTTGTTCCCACGGGAACTTGCCTAGTCGAATAGCCGATCGGAGGCATCTTTGTTGGTGGAATGTTAACATCGGAGTCGAGGGATATGTGATCGCTAAGGCGCATCGCAACATTGGTTGGGAGGACAAGTTCACCTGTGAGAGCGATTGTTATGAGGCTTTTCATAAGAGGTTGTTCACGCAATGTGTATAATCCGTGGTCGCTGACTAGGTAGCCTCATCCGATATGAAGCATACAGCGCTCACGTATGTGAAGATAGCTATACAAACCTCGCCGCCAAATATCTCTTGCCTCTAAGATCTTGTGAGATTTTGTGAAGAACACTGTCCGATCCGTCCTGCATCAGTCCCACTAAGTGCCACCAACGTAATGCCAGTCGGATTTCCTTCCACCGATGAGTTCAGCCTCTAACCTTTCTCTCGACCTGTCAAACTTATGCCCAGTCCTACAAACGGCAGACTTCATGCTCGCCCCCATGGCCCCAACCAACCTCTCTCCACCTTAATCACCCGTATTCAACTCCAGATCAAGCTGCACTCCATTACTAATCTCATAGTCCGCCAAGGTCAACGAATCATGGAATGGCCGCTGTCCCTGCCTCTTTAACATAATCTCGTGCACTGGACGACCTATCTTAGCCGCCACCATGGCCTTGAACAGCTTGACAGGATCGGAGGCCAAACACGGGATCTGCGCTTTCGTGCCGAGACGGTCGTTGACGGTCACCATGATCATGGTTTCGCCGGGGACACCGCTTGGGGCTGGTGCGGCGGGGGCGGCGGGTTTCTTCTCTTTGCCGTCCTTGTCTTTGCGTTCTTCGCGGGGGCGACGTTCGCGCTCACGGTCACCTCCACCTCTTCGGTCATCGCGGCGGCGATCTGAGTCTCGCGGGCGGTCGTGACGATCGCGTTCCCGGTCTCGGTCTCGGTCTCGGTCTCGCGGGCGGTCGGCATCCCTCCTTTCCCTCCTACCAGAATCTCGATCATCCCGTGAACCGTGGCCTCGCGCGCGGTCATCGCGTCCGCCTGCGTTATCGTGGCCTCGCCGATCGTCTCTGCTTCTGTCTCCATCTCGGGGCTCTTCGCGCGATCGGTTGCTGTCTTTCCATTTTAAACCGGAGAAGTTCTTCGGTTTGCGGGGTGGGGGGCTTCGCTGTGGTGAGCGTGAGCGGGTGCGGGAGTCCTTTTCGGTACGGACTGGTGCCTGGTCGGCGTCTGGTTGGGGGGATGGCATAGTGTGTTGAGGTGGGTGATATTCTGGAGGAGAGCTCAAAATACCCGCGAAAGCAAGAGAGAGACAGCGTCGGGTTGTGCAAGCAGCAGGCGCGACGTCAATGTCGAAAAGTTGGAGCTTGGACCCTCGGCTTAGTAGCTCGCTTCTTCCCGGTAAGGCTGAAGCGCGTCACATCCCCACTTCGACACCTCAAGCTCTCGACAACAATTCTCGAGCTCCGACGCTCTCGCACAATGCCACGATGGCGACCATGATAGCCGTGCTCAAGCGGTTTAGCTCACCTCCGCCTCAAATCTTGCATTCGCTGCAGCCCACGCCATCTACCGTCTCTTATACAGTATCAACGCGCCGGGTATCAACAACCCTACCCGCGATTCTGGCTTTCCATATTGGAATAGCTGCGCGGATCTTGGTTGGCGCATCTGCGCTGGTGCTATTATGGACGAAGTGGCTGGTCAGCTCGGCGAGATCAACGGTGGTAATACTGTGGATATGCGGTCGTGCGGGTGAAGACGCATTAGTCGAGCTGGTGGAGAGCTTGCCATGGAGGTACCTAGCTCCCAGCACTCTGTTGCTTATATGGTTTGTGCTGCAGCGAGGTTACAAGGGTAGGTCGTGCTCAATTCTCCCCTTAAGAGATCATGCTAATGTCCACATCAGAAGAATCCCTCACTGTCCTTCACGGCCTCGGCCTTCAGACGTCCACCACGTCTTCCATATATCTTCGGGCCCCAACTACGCGTTTTATACCGACCACAAGTATCCAAGATATCTTCATACACGAGGCGTTCAAGGGCTTCGAAGTCCGATTCTACTTAGCGGTGGTGGTGAAAGGGGAGGAAGATGTTGTGGTGGTGTTCCCTAGGCTGTTGCCTCGCCGAGCGATATTGGAGGAGGTGTGGAGAGGGGCCAGGGCATGCTTGTATGAGGGTACCAGGAAGGGGGCAAAGGGGTAGGCTAAAGTAGAATCATGAGAGAACATCGTGTGTAGAGATGATTGGTCCTCTGCCATACTACATAGTGGCTTCAGCATTGCTGAATTTCTACAACTAATCTTCCGCACCTCTAACGCGTCTCATAAGTAAAGCAACCTAAGCAACTCTAGTGCAATCGTACCTTCACAACTTGAAACTCTCCCTACCACGTCAATCTCATTCCCGCGACACGACACCGCTCGTGTAGATGCGCAATGCAGCCCAGAACTCCGGTGGATTCGATCCCGAATGCCATAAACTTTCTCAATACCTGTACCTAGTCGAGTAATCCTTGGGGCTGACCACCAAACCACGCCCCTTCTTCGCACCCCTGTAGATCGTCTCAATGATATCGATGAGCTCCTGCTTATCCTCGAGCACCCAATTTAGTTTGTTGTTATTACCGGTGCCGAAATCAATCATCATGTGCTGCAGGTATATTAGCACCACTACTAGCAATAGCGGCAGGAATGCAGACGTACCTTGTTGCGGAAGAAGAACATGACGGTGCAAGCATCGTATAATTCGTACATGGCCTTGAAATCTGGAACTTCGTCGAGGTCGCAAAGATAGATAGCCTATTGAATAATCAGCAAATTCATTCTGAATTTGAGTGAGTGCATCGAGGTTACATACAGCAAAGTTCTTGACTTTATCGGCGACCTTGTAGAGGACTTCGTCCTGCCTCATGCAGTCTGGATCGTGGTCGCGACCGAAGCGAATGACGACCAAGCGGTCCTCCTCGCTGAGGATGGCTTGGTCGACGTGCCATCCTGTTCGGAGATGTGGGAGTACGACGGAACCCATGTCGGTGTGTGGTTGGGGTTGGTTCGCTGTGGTGGCGGGTTTGGGTCAACGGGTGATGGATGGAGCGTTGTACAGGTATTCGGAGATATGCGTAAATGGATTTAGGGCCTGTGCCAGCTCGATGGGTTTGTATTAGAGGTGTAAAAGATGCATGGCAGTTGCGAGGCAGCAGTTCCCGTGACTTGGGTTGCGATCTGGAAGAATCGCCCCCGCACCAAGCCTATCGTAGACTAGCGCATGCCCTAAACCGAACTATTAAATATCGTCCTCCGTCTTAGTTGCTTAAATCTTGCGACTTGAAATGCTTTTATTTCTCCGACGGCCAGTTAGGTAACAGTAAGCATAGATGCAGTCACCGTCGAGACTTTTGAGGCTCGACACGTTTGTAGGCGCAGGATACAGATCTAAATTGCTCGAGGTAAGTTTTAGGATTTCACGAACGCTACTCTAGTTTTAAAGCCGGCCGTCAACTGTTCCAGAACTACACACGGGACAAACCACCATGGTGGCTAACGCACTTACTCCATTTCTCTTTCTTCATCCTCCTCTCCACTTTGCCTCGCCCCCAGTCCCAACGTCCGCCTCGGTTTTGCCTCGCACATGTTGATATCAAAGACCGCTTGCTGAAGCGATAGGCTGCTACAATTACGAAGACCCGTGCGTGAAGCGCAAACCGGGGGCATCAAGCTGTGATAATAATTTCTCGCGTTCGTGAGAAGCTAACGAGTTCTGCACAGGCGTACTGGCGCCGGGTAAGACTGGTAATACATCGCAGTAATCATTGGGAGTGGATAGTAGAAAAAGGTGATATGAAACATCGTGCTTGCAAGATAGACTATAAGTAACATGAAACGTGGCGTCATATCTGTTGGACAACCGTGTCCGCGTAGATGGTGTCGGGTTACTCATTGACCGTGACACTCATTAGAGAAGGACTCACGCTTTGCGACTCACCCTCAAAATGAGCATAAAAACCTTCACTGTACGCACTTCTCCTTCCTTCTTCCTCCATCTTTGAGACCTGGATCATTATATCGATAAATCGGCCACTCAATTCAATCGAGCATCAATACCACTTGCAGAGAAACAATAGATCATAGTCGACCAAGCAAAATCATATTCTACATCTTGGGTGTAATATCCCAACAACGCTCGGAAGCTTCCACTATTTTTAAGTACATTTTCAACCTCATCAGACAATTGTCCAAGCATGTCGACTGGCGAAAATGACCCTACCAAGCTCTTCCGAGCATGCTGCGACATGATAGTGCAGGCAATATCTCTTGCTCCCGGAGTTCGAATAACGCCATCGCCCCGCTGTCCTCGTATACTCGGCGCCCGGCTGAATGACAGAGGATTTGATGTCTGTGCAAATCTTTATGTGTGGTGTACGGAAGAAGGGTCTGCTCAAATCAACATCAATGAAGAACATACGAGTTTCTTGCGGGAGATTATTGGAAGTTTAAACGTGCTACCTCCAGCAGATCATGTCGAAGATGGGATTCTTACAAGTATGGTGGATATTTACTATGAGAGAGACGATATTTGGTTTAGATTTGTGTATACGGGCCCGAATAGGGATCCTGATCTGCGCAGAACCACGGGCCAAGCCAGCGATTTGATTTGATTTCAATAGGGTGAATGGAGAAAGCGATGATAATACTGATTAAAATGGGTCCGTACCATGCACTCGGCCTCGGCCTCGCCAACAATGAGCAGTCACGGACTAACGGTGTGGCAGACAATTGCTACTAGCACTAGGGCTTTCTCCAGCATCGTGATTGTAAGAGCGAGCTTGGTACAGGTAGTAGTGGACGACTTGTTTGTTGGGTCGAGTATGGCAAATGTTGGGCGTGAAGGTTGGTATCATCTACAATCATTTAGTAGTTCATTTGTATTTATTTCTAGGACGATCCCAAGTTATGATAACATGGAAAGGTTGTTAAATGTGATTTCTGTGAGATCGGCCACTATATTTTACAAGACTTGATTTTGCTGTTTTCGCCCACTGCGTGCTTTCGAAGTCTATATCATCGCTACTTCCCATTTGATGAACATATTTCAGACCCGTCACGTCCTCTTCACTGCATCCAAGACCTCCTCCTCAAGCACATCCAATAGCCCCGGCGCAGTCCCTGCATAACCCCACAATCTCTCCGCCCGATGCGGCCGCGTTCGCGAGTTAGACGCAAACATATAACGACCAAGCTTAGGCATCTTTGGGTGGTACATCATGGTGTCAATCTGGTCCACAGACACTTCGACCGGCTCTGAGCTTTCGCCGATGCTGTGCTTATTGATGACGGCGCCGGCGGCGCGTGCGATTTCGATGTGGGAGACTTCTTGGGTGCCGGCGAAGTAATAGCCCTGTGATGTGTTAGTACGAGCCATTAACCAGTTAAGATAGTAGCCTTGGAGCCTAAGACCCTTCTGAGGAGACTGCTTAATGTAAGAGCTTGGTAAATACCTCTTTTCCCCAACCGAACCCGCCGCCTCCTGCGACAGCCGCCTCGACCACCTTCGTGTATACAGCCATGAGGTCGTTGACATGCACCCAACTGCGGGTATTCGTTCCCTCTCCGTAATAGAAACCTCCTGCATTCAACTTCTTGCACTCCTGCACATAGCTCGGCAAGAAAGCGCTCCAAGTCTTGGCCAAGCCCTTGCCCTTGCCATATATATCAGGTGGGCACATGATCGCAATGTTGACCTTGTCGCCATGCTCAGCGATGGTGGAATTAAGGATTTTCTCGGTGTTCCGGTGCAAGGCGTGATCGGGAAGTGATCTGATTTCTGCGAGATCGGTTGTGTCGGACCAGATCTTGGGATTGAGCTTGCCGAGGTAGGTGGAAGAGGCCCAGTCGGAGACTATACCGGTTCCAGATAAGTGGAGGAGGAAACCTGGGGTCTGGCGCTTGAGAAGGCCGGATATGAGAGCGTTGAGGGAGGGTTCATGGTCGGAGTCACCATTGTCTTTGAATGGTTAGTTACTAAAACTTGGTTGGGAGAGGAAGATCCCAAGGCTAGGGTACAGAACAGCACTCTGTAAAGCTCATCCAAGGGGGGTCTTAATACGCTATGTTCCATACTAGACCCCCCTGCTGTCTGGCCTTTAAGGCGTATCTTGTACCCTCCAGCTGTGAATAAGAAACGTACGGACGACGACATCGGCTTTCGAGGCTTGCTCGGAAAGCAGATCGGAGCTGTCATAATCGCCCTTGACAACTTTGACGTTCGGATAAGTCGACGCGAAGGCTTCCGGTACATTGCGCAGAAGGGCAGTGACCTCGTATTCAGGATGGGCAGTTATGATGGTATGAAGGACTGAGCCGCCAACATAGCCTGTGCCTCCAGTTCTGGAACCGAGTAAGTATGGATTGGAAGGGTGGTGCTAGTGACGTACACGAATATCTTCGGTGCCATTGTGTGCTAATGAGAAAACTGGAGAAAGGTCGATGATCCGTGCAGTGTGAGTTAGGCTAAACGAATGGCAATTTCAGAGATGATGTTTTGGGACGTAAGGAGGTAGGAGGTTGAGAATTAAAGTAGGAGTTCTGGAGAGATGTTTGATTAAGATCGCTGACTGATGGAGGTGCGTTTACTTGAAGAATGCTGATTGGTAATCTTCCCCACTGCACTACACCAAGCGGTGGATCGGGTGCCAAAGCTAAGAATTCCTAGTGAATCAAGACTCAAGTGCTCAACGACCGTAGCTTGCATGCAGAGGGCGCTGGTCGTTCCTAGAGATGCTACATTTGGAGGTGCTACGGCGGGGTGACGGAGCCTAAGAATGTCAAAGACGCGCCCCTCGGAGGATCTTGACGAAAGGCCAGAGAACGGTCTTCAAAGAACGAATGAACCATGGGTTTGAGAAGTTTCAAATGAGTCATGCCGACCGTACATGCTTGCACTTTGTTGGTGTTCACTTTGTTGGTATTCACTGTGTTGGTACTCACTGGAAGTGTGCGCAGTGGTTGTCGTGGTGTCGTCGTGGAGAAAGTGACGTGGGTAGGCGCTAAGCTGTACTAGGACTAGCATCGCGGCGGGCAGCTCCACACTTGCCGACAGTATCGAAACTTTTTTCTTGTCGCTCCATTCGCGAAAATCACTGCGCAAGCGAACCTTACCATCCTTCCCGCATACCCGATCATATTCACGATGGGCGCTCAAGAGCTCGATTCAAAGAAGCGCAAGCGCAAGCATAAAAGCAAGAGCCGCGAAGAGCCTGCCGTGGTCGAACCCGTCAGCAATGGTGTCGCAGAGCCGAAGCCGCGCAAGAAGTCGAAGAAGGAACACACGCCCGAGCCTGAGGAGGTAGACGCGGCTGACATTGCAAGCGATGCTGGAGAGGAAGAAGACGAAGAAGTGCTTAATGCGGAGCTAAAGAAAATTGCGAAGAAGGCGAAGACGAAGGCGAAGGCTGCAAAGGTGGACGCGGACGAGGAGGATGAGCAGTCAGACCAAGCGGCGGACGGCGAGTCGAACGAGATAATCCCTCACTCAGATCTACCCTCCGGAACTTCGATACCCACCGTCGACGAGCCCGAGAAGTTTTCCGAGCTGAAGCTTAGCGATCGAACAATGGCAGCGATAGAGAGCATGGGCTTTGAAAACATGACGGAGATTCAAAGGCGTGCGATACCGCCTCTGATGACTGGTAAAGATGTGCTTGGTGCAGCGAAGACTGGCTCTGGAAAGACGTTGGCCTTCCTTATCCCTGCGATCGAGATGCTCTACTCGATGAAGTTCAAGCCTCGCAACGGTACCGGTGTGTTGATCGTCTCCCCTACGCGAGAGCTTGCTCTCCAGATCTTCGGCGTCGCGCGCGAGCTTCTCGAGAAGCACTCTCAGACATATGGCATTTGTATTGGTGGTGCAAACCGTAGGGCCGAGGCGGAGAAATTGGTCAAGGGCGTGAACTTGTTGATCGCAACACCCGGAAGGCTGCTGGATCACCTGCACAACACTGAGGGCTTTGTGTACAAGAATTTGAAGAGTCTCATCATTGACGAGGCAGACCGCATTCTTGAGGTCGGTTTCGAAGATGAGATGAGGTCGATCATCAAGATTCTGCCCAAGGAACGTCAGACTATGCTTTTCTCCGCCACGCAAACCACGAAGGTCGACGATCTGGCGAGGATATCGCTCAAGGCGGGGCCCCTCTACATCAACGTGGACTACCGGAAGGAACACTCAACGGTGGACGGACTGGAGCAAGGCTATGTCATCTGCGACAGCGACACGAGGTTCCGACTGCTGTTCTCGTTTCTCAAGAAGCACCAGAAGAAGAAGATCCTTGTCTTCTTTTCTAGCTGCAACGCCGTCAAATATTACGCCGAGTGTAAGTACACACATCGAATTCGGTATGATCACTGTGCAGTGTGCTGACATTTCTAGTACTCAATTACATCGATCTGCCGGTCTTAGATCTTCATGGAAAGCTCAAGCAGCAAGCGCGCACCAACCGGTTCTTCGAATTCTGCAATGCGACATCCGGTACCCTAATCTGCACAGACGTGGCCGCACGTGGTTTGGACATTCCAGAAGTGGACTGGGTGATCCAATTCGACCCGCCAGATGACCCGAGAGACTACATTCACCGAGTGGGTCGAACGGCGAGAGGATCGAACGGCAAGGGCCGATCCTTGATGTTCTTGTTGCCTTCAGAAGTTGGGTTCTTGAAGCTGCTCAAGGAAGCTCGCGTCCCGCTGGTCGAGTTTGAGTTGCCTGCGAACAAGATTTTGAACATCCAGTCCCAACTGGAGGCGCTGATTGGCAAGAACTACTATCTCAACAAGGTGCGTGGTCTCAATATGAATACTTGCACCCACAAACTAACACCAGCTTAGTCTGCGAAAGACGGTTACCGGTCATACCTCCACGCCTACAGCTCGCATAGCTTACGGTCTGTCTTTGACGTGCACAAGCTCGACCTTGTGAAGGTGGCAAAGTCATTTGGCTTCTCGGCTCCCCCAAGGATAGACCTCACACTTGGCGCGAGCTTGGGCCGAGACAAGAAGGTCGAGGGCAGGAGAGCGTACGGGAGCCAACCGGAGCAGAGCAGGCGACCTATCAAGCCGAAGCGGTACTAGACACTCGGGAGCGCGTTCGGGCCGGGAAAGGGAGTTTGAGGCGTATGTAGGAAAATACTGTGCTACACATAGTCCCCTTTGCAATCAGATGAATGAACGCCAAGTGCCAGATTGGGAATGCCACTGAAACCACGGCCGCCGTGCCGCCCGTCTACGTTGCACCAAGACCGGTGAAGAAAAGTCTCGGCTTCCAGACGTCCAGCCAGTCGCTTGTTTCAATTGCACTTTCTCGTACCGCGCTTGCGAGGCGACTGTCAGTTCATCGTCAGCCTCAACCCACTTCCCCGAAAAGCACTCCTTGCGCTGTATCATTCGCCCAAGATGCAATGCGAGTCACGGAGTGGCAGCCCCATGCTCGGTCGCTGCGAACGGTCTTGGTGCATGGGGGTGATTGAGTGGACGATGCGTTGGCAAGTCGCAAATATAAGGTAGCCAATTAGTGGCACGAACGGCCAAGCGATGTGCAGGCGGATGTGCCCGCACGGACAAGGACGGACCGGAAGCTAGACGAATGACGTTGGGAGCGATTTGGCGGTGAGCTGTCGCTGTTGAGATGGTAACGGACAGCGTTTGGACCTGCCATACCACACAGCAGGTAGCCTTGAGGCTCCGCGCGCATAACGCATGTGCGATGCGAAGATGTAGCCAGCAAAAGTGCATGGGGCCAGCTGTCACGATGGGGGTTTTCTTTTGGGGGAGGTTGGCGTAGCGTCGTGGTACCAGCCACCTCATTACTCATTATCGCGGAGCTGGCGCCGGGTTGTACTGCTTTGGCGGCTGCACGGCAGGTCTCCTCCTGCGTGGGCGTGAGGGCTGGCCCTGGCGGGCGCTGGCTATGTGGAATGTGTGCATGGAGGAGGTGCACGCCACGCGGAGAGGGTTCGGTGCGTGCGTGGTACAGTGTCCCTGGGGAGGGAGGCTGGAATGCTCGGGAACGTGGCCTCGACGACGTCGGCTGGAGGCCTTTATAGAGCGGTAGCTGCGCCATCCAGCGCCGCCGCGACAGTTGTGTGCCGTGTTGTTTGTTGGTGATGTCCATGGCCAATAAGGCTGGCGCTAGTTGCTCCCGGCGACAGGGATCAGATGGTTTCGACTCTTGACCCCCGGCGTCGTCCACCACGAACCCACCTTGTTTCCCGCTGCATTTCCCTCTCCACCACCAGAGCTCCGAGCGGCGAGCCATTCTGAGCGGCGCGGACAAGCGGCTGTCTATTGCCTTTGTGTGCCTGGCGTCGGTGCGTTTAGCCTCACTCCTGCTGCCTTGCCTCGGCTGCAGCGCGCCTGCCCGTCGTTGTTGTTGTTGCGGCGACGACGACATAGGCCCATGTGGCTCGGTTGACCGACTGACTTCCTCCCGACAGTTACCTGGACCGCCTCCACCACGCACCGAGAGGCATCCCTCGCTGCACTCGCTGCACTCGCTGCACTCGCGGCGCGGACCCCACACCCACCAGCATTCTACCTACCCGACATGCGATAATCGACGACATCCCATCTCGCCATCTTTCCGGGCCTGCGCTCTCGCTTTCGTGGTTGCGCAAACGAGAAACAGCCACGCAACCGTCCTAGCGCGGACACCCACACCCATTCGGTCCCTTTGGTCCCATCGCGCGCACGCTCTGGTGTACGTAGCCCTCGAGAGTCTTCCGCTTCAGCAACAGCGCTGCTTGTTGTCTTGGACAAGCCGAACCGACAACACTCTGCACGGACTAGACTGACCCGCACCCACGACCTCTAGATATCAATCGCTCTCATGTCGCCTATGCACACTACCAGCCTTTAGAGCCGGCTCGGAACACCATGGGCGTGGACAACAGACGACCTCCCCTCCCCGCCCCTACTGAGTACGTACCACCTCGACGAGGATAGTCGTAGTTCACGGGACAGCGCGCTTCTTGCCTTGGTGCAAAAGTTCGGTACCACTCTAGAGGAACTCAACTGACCCCGTATCCCACAGACCTTCGACCCTCAGCTCCGTCGACAACGACACCACTCTCCGTGACGACGTCGACACCAACGTCTCTACGCGCACCGACAAAACGTCATACAGCATCCCAGAAGACGGCACCCCCGTCACTATCAACACCACCAAAACGAAAGGCAGCCTGCATAAGAAGTACCCCTCGCAAACGTCGCTCCTGATCGAGTACTTTGAAGGTGGAAAGTCTGAAAGCAAGGTCCGCTCGCGCCCAAGCGTCCGAGTCCGAGTCACCCCGTCCTCCCGCAAGAACAAGGCGGCAAACGACCACGTGCAAATCACGCAAACCAGCAGAAATACCAGGAAGCCCTCGTATACCCGTCGCATCTCCCTCGGAAGCAAACCGCGTAACGAGGCCGCCCCAAACCCGGATACCTCCTACTCAGAAGGCTCCAACGTCTCTTCTCTTCCACCTGTAGACATCGAGGTTTTGCAGAACAACAGTGACCTATCCAGCAACCCCGGACAATTAATGGCGTTGACTTCCGAGGTCTCTTCTATGCCCCCTGATAGCATGCTAGAAGGGGAGCCTGCCATCAAGCTTCCAGGACGCCGACGCAGCCGTAGCTTGGAAAGGGAGGAAGAGGTGGTGGAAACGCAGCACATGTCAGACACCCTAAAGGCCCCCACGCGCCAGCGTAGCAGGAGCTTGAGTAAAGAGCGAATCACACAACGTGTCATGGAGAAGCTACAGCAAAAACCTGTTGAGGGGAGCTCGTCCAAGACCGAGAAGGTCAAGACCGAAAAGGTCAAGACCAGCAGAGAGGAGCTCACACCCAGTCGCAAGTCGCACCGGAGAACGAGCAAGTCTTCGCGGGAGGAAGAGCTCAGCGCCATCAGCGGGACAGAGTCGAGTCTTTTGTCCTCTAATGCTCACCGTCGCTCTGGGGATGTGCATTCCGTGCGATCTGGCGTCTCCGGAACCTCTTCGATAAACAACCCCAAGCTTTTGGCTACCGTCGAGGACGCCATCAAGCGTCTGATTCTTCCCGAACTTAATGCGCTAAAGAAGGAGCATCGCACATCGTCGAACAGGTCAAAGTTCGAGCGCATTTCCGGCACAACCTACGAGACGGTAGATTCTACTGCATCCTCCCGCGACGGATCTGGCCGACGAGTCTCCAAGTCTTCAAGCGCCCCGCGCTTGCATAGCGAAAAACCGAAAGTCGTCCTCAAAAGGGATGAGAACGATCCAGGCACCGTCCTTTCTGGAGGCTCGAGCCACAAGCATCGCCGATCGAGTCGTGGCTCAGCGTCCGAGCATAGCTACGTTGAAACGACAGAAGAAAAGGTTCGGCGCAAGAAGAGCAAGGATGGGAAGCGCGTCTCGTCGCGTGAAGCAGCCTTGGCCGGGGTCGCCGCCGCAGGTCTTACTGCCGCCGCTCTTAAGCACCACAACTCTCGCGAAGACAAGGAGGACCGAAAAGATAGAAAGAGTCACCGCTCTCGAAGTAGCCGTAGCCGGACTGCGAGCATCTCCGAAAGTGTCGGAGAGGAGCACTTTGAGGAGCATATAGAGGTACCTCCAATGCCTATCCTTCGCAGTGAACTGCAAGGCTCAGAGCTCACACGAGATTCCATCCTATCTGCCGAGACGGAAACACGCGAGCGACCGGAATCTAGCTCCTCAAGGGACACTGCCCTCGATACTCCGCTCCGAGAAGTGCCTCGCGGTTATGCTTCTCCTACTCCACGCACCCCTACCCGGACAACACCCGTTCCTCTGGGCACAGCTCGCAGCAACCGATCACGAGACGAGCTTGGCTCGATTACACCCAAGAGTGACCGAAGCTATTCTTCGCGTTCAAAGGGCACGTCATCAGCCGCATTGGGAGCTGCCGCTGCGGCCAAGATTCGTGCGATTGAGGGCTCTACGCCGCAAAGATCACAGTACGAGATTGCCGAACCGAGCCCACGAGATGTCAGCCCCATTCAGAGTGAAGCCAGCTACCGACACAGCACCCACGGCACTGGATCGCCACGTCATCTTCGCGCTGCTCATAGTGGAGGTTCAGTTTCTTCATTGGGGCAGAAATTGGAGCAACGTACTTCCAAAATGTCGATCCAGTCGCTGGAATCAGTCCAGAGTAGCACCAAAGCTGCTCATACACGAAAGCGCCCAACAGGTGTGAGCCTCGAGCGAAAAAGCGAGGTCCTCGGAGGACCCGAAACGCCTCGCGAAGCGGATGAATTCTTCGAGATGAATCACGAACAGAACGAGATGTACCGACGAGAGCTTGAGGAGGACAGCCAGGATGGCTCACCGAACTACCGCCGCATGACCAACTATACCGACGACAGTGCCGAGCTGCAGTATCTTGATAACGAGGAGAAACTTTCCCTGAGTCAAGATATTCGGAAAATTGGATCCAACCCTGAGTATGTGCACACACCAATGGCCGTGGAATCGGCTGTGGCGTCTCTTATCGAACCCTCTACCCTCAGCGTTCGTTCATCCATTTCAAGTCCGATCAAGAAGAGTCGCCTGTCACAAATCAGTCCTCTTCTAGCGCAGGAATCTTACCATGAGCGCGAAATACAGGAACAGCCCAGCCAGGACAGTCAGGATCGATGGGGCGCCATTCGTAATCAAGCCCAAACTCTAGCCGTACAATCAGGCTCGGCAAACTCACCTGGGCAAAGCCTCTCACGGTCTGTTCATGAATCTCCTAAGATGCATGCAAGCGCGATACCGAATGGAGACATGATGCCGGAGTTTGGCTATGGAGTTGACGACGAGTCCGACGTCACGACCAATCCCTCGATCATCAAGGGACCTCTTGGTGGTGGTGATTACCATGATCAGACCGAGGAGCTGCTGAGCAGACAGGAAGAGCGCGAACGGACTCCAACCCACTCGTACGGAAAGGCGATGGCTCTCGGTGTCGGAGGAACTGCAGCTGCTGCTATGGCCGCAGCTACGGCAGCGCGCTCCGCTCATTCGCAGACGCAAAGTCCCGCTTCTTACAACGGGCAACGCCAAGCTAGCGTAGATGACGAGTACGACCAACACTATGCAGGTGAGCAACAATATGTGCAGCCCAGTTATTCGAAGACTCGCACGCCATCCCGGAGTCCGGCCATGTGGAAGGACGAAGGTTACCAGTCTGCTAACCATCCTGGAGCCGTCACGCCAGACACGCGTAATCGCTCAAAGGTCTTCGACGACGACGGTCTTGGCGAATACGATGATACAGCTCTCGGTGGCGGAAACCTCTTTGCTACCGATGGCAAAAACCAAGCTCGGCACGTTAGGGGCGACTCACACGGCATGTCGTCTCCGCTTTACGATGCCGCGACCGGGCAGGGTATCGACCACATCGAATCTAAAGATATCGTAGCGTTGATGGACCATCTAACGGTTCGGGACGCACAGCGCAACGCTCGGGATACTGAGATACTGGTCACACTGGTGCGGAGCGCGGCAGAGATGCGGAACTCATTCGAAGAGATGAAGCAGTTCATTCGGGTTCAGGATAACATGATGATGAACAGCACGGACAAGAGAGTCGACTTGGCAGAGCAGCGCATCCTCGGTGGGCCTCGTCCGCAGCCTGTCGGGTCACCGCGCGCTCCTCGATCATCAACCGAAGATTTTGACGTGGAGACAAAAAAGAAGAACGTCTTCAAACGTGCTTTGAAAGGTCTCAGTTCGAAGGGCGATAATGACATCAAGAAGATCGAGGCCATGCTCATCACGCTACTTGGCGAGGTTGAAGGGCTGAAGCAGTTCCACCAGCTATCCATGGACCAGCAGAATCGATCCAACAGCCTGACTTCGTACGAGAATCTCAGAGCTAGCGGCGGTCCAGAATCCGGGTACGAGCCGGAAGGTCGGGCAAATACTGCCTCGTCGCCGAACCAGTCTGGGTACCTGTCTAACCCATCGTCGCGGCGCATTCAGGATCTGCATTCCGGGTATGATGTACCACAGACACATCGCATCAGCACGGTTCAAGAGGAAGATGATGAGGAGTTTGCGGAGCAAGATGAGCAATACGAAAACACGGAGCGCATGACGACGCCAACACAAGAAGCTCGTCGCAACAACACTGGTATGCAACAAGTGACCCCTCCTCAGGCATCGAGGCCGTTCCGCGAGTCGCAGAGCCAGGAAAACACCCCGAAGCGTAAGCACAAGTCGAACTCATCGTCAATCTTCGGCATTCCGAAGATGTCTAGGTGGTCAAAGACGACAGCCTCGACAAATCGGGATTCTGAGAGTCTTCCTCGCAATAGTGGATCTGGAGAACGGCGGCCTTATTCTAGTGCGTCGAGGTCCGGATCGCAGGTCAACATCCCATATGGCGATGGACAGTACGATCTGCAAGAAGATGACAGGATCCGCTCCAATGTGTCTCTTGCCAAAGATGAGCGGGCCTCGATAAGATCTGCCTCCCCTCTCATTCCAGAGGATGCCGAAGAGTACACTCTGGATGATCCCAAGTACCAGGCTCACCGCAACTCGTTGAACCTCCAGCATCCGCAGCCGCGTCCCGGTCCCACTGGCCGTCATCAGAATCACCTGGAGTCCCAGGCTAGAATCTTCGAGCCCATGGCTGGGATGGGGTCGCCAGACTATGATCAATGGGGCAGCAACCCGTCGCTAGCACGTAACCGCTTGTCAAATGGCGGTGCTGGCCAAGGTGCTGGCAACTTATCGCCCATCTCGTCAGATGGCGGGTACAGTCAGCACTCTGCATCTGAGCAGCAAGCTGCTCCTCCTCGTCCTCCCAAGATCTTGGATGACGGACCTTTGGTTCCGCAGCAGCAAGGTCCGCCACTTGCGGGTCATGGACAAACTAGGCAGATGTACAGCTCGCCAAACGAGTACGGGGGCCAGGGGGTATTGACGCCGTTGGCGCCCATTCAGGAAGTACGTTATTCCCTTGAGACGGACAGGGGCCACAGGGTAAGCGCCGATTCGCATCGATAAGCTCAATGTACCCTTTACTGATACCAACTTAGTTTACCCCTACACCTTCGCCCCGCCCCGTAAACGCTAGCCTGAACCCCAACGTGGCCATGGCGAGCCCGCAGCGCAAGATCACTGGGCCTCGACCCATGGGCAGCAGGAGCCCGAGTGGACAGCAGGGTCTGAGTGGACAGGCGCAGGGTGGTCTGCAGCACTCGGATACGGTCATCAGGCGGAAGCCCGTTGAAGGTACGTCAATATGCATGGAAAGAAGTTGACAGGCTGGTGCTAACTATGAGTAGCTGATGAGGAGTCACTCGAGAGCTATCGGAGTAGTCTTGATTCAGAGATCTTTTAAATGATGGTGATGGACTCTCATATGGTCCGCGGCGTTTAGCATGGTTTTGTGTAGCGACTGTCAGTGGGAAGCACAGTTTGCCAGACTCGGATCAGAAATTCTTTCAATCATACTTCGGCGTATATGGTTCTTACTGGGCCCCATGTGGGAAGCGGAAGCGGAAGAACTCTAACTCAATCGTAATCCATGACTGCTATGAGATTACGAATGTATGAGGGAAGATGGCACTTGCGCTTGAACAGTGTGGGAAGCGAGAGTGGGGAGATGAAGGGAGTCGAGGTAGGAAGCGCGGATTCGAGCATTGGAAAAATAGCATTAGGCATTCAGATGCATATGATTTATGAGATGGAGGATTTATTGGTATCTATGGTGTTCGTGCTTTTTGTGCGGTGAGTGCGATTTGCGGCATGGATCTGAGAGGAATGAAAGTAATTCGAGATGAGTACCGTCGTTTGGCGCGTGATTCTTGGTTAGTGGACTCGTGTGGAATGAAGGAGTGAAACGTCTGTGGATCGGAGAGGTAATTCATGTGGCTGTGGTTGTTATAGGACAACCTGAAAATGCTTTCCATCGCGTGTGGCCGTGTTCGGCGAGTTCGAGAGGAAAGGGGTTGTGTGCTTGGGCTGATTAGGCTGGGCTGGGTTTATGATTAGGAGGGTAGGTCAAGTCGAGTGGATCGCGTGAGTTTCGGCTTCGCCAAGTGGGCCAACCGTGGATAGACGTATAAACAAACAAACAAATGCTGGAAGTACCGGTATTCGTGGAGAAGAGTCCAGTCTACACTGGTCTGTGCTATATACAAATTGCGTCGACGGCGATGATGCTGTAGTCTACATCTCTCCTTGAACAAGAATCTGGTTTTGAACCGGTTCAGCACGAAGAGGTATATATCCAAAGTCCAGTACCATATCGATATCCGCTAGCTAATCAAGACCTTGCGGCCGCGTATTCCGTAACAACACCAGTCCCCACCTCGATCCGATAAGCACCAAGACCTCCCCGGCCAAGCTTCACAGACAATGTCCTCCTCAGCCTGGCCACCGCGCCGACGACCACTCCCGGAACCATCTACCCGCCCGGCACACTCCCTCGACTCCTCGCCCGCCGCCAAGGCGCAGCGGGAGCGCATGCGAGTCGACTGGCGCATCCGGATCGCCGAGCGCGTCATGGGCTACGAGTTCGAGGACAAGACGCTGGGTATGGAGGCGCTGATGATGGCTGCGGGGTATGGGGGTGCGCCGGCCCCGGTCGAGTATCATGGATCGAGGTATTTGGTGGAGAAGAATACGAGGTTGGCCGTTGTGGGGGATCGCATGATTGGCGCTTTGGTGTCGGCTAGGTGGTATAGAACGGGGCTTTGTAAAGGTATGTATTGTATCTGAGGTTGGTTCGTAAGAAAGGCATCGTAAAAGCGAGGTACCAGATGGACGTGTTGAGGCCGCTCTGGATGACCATTGCAGACTGCGACTTCGTTACCCCGAGTTCTGGACTAGGCCCCAATTCTCTTCTGCGAACGACATCTGTTCAGACTGCACTCGCACTACTGACGAAAAGCGCTAACGCACATCTGATCATAGACATGGAGACTGCACTCCGGCTCGACCTAACCAGCAACCCAGCGCTGGACAAGCGCGGAAAGCAGCTTCAGCTAGCCCAGTGCATCGTGGTGAATGCGGGACACCAAGGCCGAGTTTCGGAGATTTCGGTGGCGATGATGGCGACGACTGTGGAGGCGCTTATGGGGGCTGTGTGGGAAGATAGGGGTGGTATGGATGGGAAGGCGGATGCGCTGATGGAGGTGGAGAAGGTCATGGAGAAAATGGGGTTCTTTGAGCATCACGTGTTTTCGCCCGTCTCCACCTCTTCCGCCTCCTCCCTGTCCGCAATGGTCACCCCGTCGTCACTCTTTGGTTCCTTGACCACTGGGAAAAGCGAGGGAGCGAAGGTGGTGGGGGTGGAGAAGGCTGGAAAGAGGGAAAACGCGAGGAAGATGGAAAATGCGGGGAACAAGGAAGATGCGGGAAAGCAAGAAATTGCGGGGAGGAAGGAAGATGTGGGGAACCAAGACGATGCGGGAAATCAAGGAAAGATGCAAAAGGAGGAAGAGGGTATAACGCTCGCCATGTTCACGCCGTCATATGTCTGGGGACCGCTGCGACCGTGAAGGCTCCGAGAAGACTGCGACAAACGAGGTCAGCGCGTGCTTTCTCCTTTCGATGCACTACGATGGCAGAATCGACTTTGCTCATGGATTGGCGGGTTGCTATGCTCGCTCGCACTTGGCGCTTTATCTCGCGCTTGCTGCAGTGGTGGACGATGTTGGTTCGTTCGTCGTGTGTATCGGTAAAGCTGAAAGTTGGGAGTATCTCTTTCATTGGGTCTTTAATTGGGAGCATTGTTGTCTCAATATCTTTCAAAATTTCTCACTCCTCTCTGCTTTCGCTTGCTGCAGTGGTGGAATTGGAACTGTTGTATGTCAATCTGAGCCATCGTCGGTCTTCGGTGCGGGTTGTTCTGTTATGTAAAGTTGGTATAGCTAGATGTTGCGGGGAATTCTCTTTCTTCGAGTATACCGTAGCAGACTCAGGGTCAGTTAGTCAAAGTCTTTTTCAATATCTTTTGTCGTGGTTGGGTGTCGTTAGGTGGGTGGGCGATTGTTGATCCGAACAGCCGGGTCCACTTGCCTAACACGTTGCTGCTGCACACTCCATATGTCCAGCCCCGCAACTGCGCCGGCTCTACATCTCCCCAGCTCATCGTGCTTACACGCAGCATCTCGCGAGATGAGGTGACAATTAACTTTGGAGCGTGTGCCCAGAGCGTGAATTTCTCGTCGCGTGATTGGCTGAGCTCGAGTACGCCTACCCGACTCCGCCACCCTCGGTCAGCCCGGCACCAATTGCTTCTCTACACGATGTGAGCCTGAGGAGGCTGAGCACAACCACAAACATGTCGCGAGCGCGCCCTTTGACCTGCTCTTCTCCTCACCACGCTCATCACGAAGCCTTCACATTCCACGTGCCCTAGCCCGTTGACGAAAGCTCCCTTAACTAGTAGCAATATACTCACAGCATGGTCATCTTTGGCGGCCTGGAATTCGTGGCAGGCGGCTACCTCCTACACCGCTATCACAAGAGCAAAAATGAGAAGAAGAGGCTTCAGGCTGAGGCCCAGCAACGCCGGCACAACACCTTTCCCAGCAACAAGCCGCAATCGTGCTACCCTTACCAGCAGCAGCAACAACATCAACAACCGCAGCTGGTGCAGATACCACAGCAAAAGTACTGCTACGCTCCCCAGCCGCAATGGCAACCACAAGACGACGTCCAGCCTCGCCCCCAGGGTCTATCTCATACCCAGTCGTTCCAGATACCGCGCCGGCCGGTACCCCCGCCGCAACCGCAACAGCAACAAGAACCGCCTCCGCTGATAATACAGCCGCTTCAACGCGCCGATTCCTTTGCGACCATCTCGCGAATGCCTATAGCGAACGGGTACAGGCCTAGCGACATCGAGAACAACCCACCTGCGCTACCTCCGCGGCACTACGCTTCGAACCTGTCGCCGATCCCGCAATCCCCATATTCGAGCACCGCATTCTCCGTATCGAGCCCCGCACTTGGGCCTGCACCGCTCACGCCTACGACACCTGTATATGCTAGTCCGCACTTCGGACGGCAGACTGTGGACGATAATTGGGAGACGTATGCGCCGCAGCCGGAGCAGCAACCCGCACAGGGACACTATGCACCGACGGTGTCTACGGCGCTAGGCGAGGGCGACCCCAATGACCCTCCGCCACCATACATTCCATAGTCGCTCGGAGAGGCTACAGGTCATCTCGTCCCCGACAGCAAGCGCCCTCTGTTATGGTTTTACAGCGCAAACCACATACGCGGCCAGTCAACTTCTTCTTGGTGCAGGCACCCACGTCCCATGTTATTTCTCCATCTCTTTCTTCGATTATGATTATAATGAACATCTTTAATAGCTTTTAAGATAGTGTCACTCTCACGGGTTATAGCGTTCATGGTATCCTAGCGATTTCCTCTCCTGTCGGCACGGCTTTTGGCAGCTGAGAAGGTGTGCTTCGTAGCACTAGATAGCATAATACTATAGCTCATCATCTACACACGACCTGAGGAAACGTTCATCCGTCTCCGTTGCGCGATGCTAATCGGAATGCAGGAACGCTGACGCTAGATCGGCAATCTTTCTACCAGGTTACATGGTAGACTATTCAAACGGTCTACACCGCCCCAAACGTCAATCGCTAGCAAGACAAGACTACCCACGAGGCTTATCTACGCTTGAAAAGTAAGCATCGCCTGCTCGGTGATGTATGCCAAGGTCAACCGACTATCGCACCTCTCTTTTCCCTCACCGCCAAGAGCATACCCCGCGGTTCGACATACAACCGTTACTGCATCAGGCAGCTATGAAGCATCACGACATGAAGCTACCGACGCTATCTTTCATTCTGCCGGTGACGCAGGCTAAGCAGCGCCCGCAAAACATTAAGCAGGTTGAATTTCGGTACCGTTAAAGCCGACGTCCCATGCAGTGTAAGCGTGCCCTGTAATGCACTCACGAATAAGAAGATGCAGGGCCGGCCGCGATTGGGACTTCACTGGTCCTAGATTTCCATCTTGTACCTTTCCTCAAGAACAGCCATTTGTTGTTTCTGATTAAAGAGTCATCAGCATGCCTCGTCTGTTAGGTTCGCTCGTCCTTTTGGGCGCTTTTGCGTACGCTTGTCAAAGAGATTGGGATGCACTTCACCACCGCATCCATCAGCACAATTCGCTCAACCGCCATGCAAAACGTGCTGAGGTCGAATACCCTCCCACACTTAGCGAGGTGGAGTCTATCCTTGTCAATTCTTTTGACAACAAGTCTATCTCTGATTGGTCGTACTACTACACGCATGGCGACCATTTGGGTTCACACAATAAGAGCATGGCAGAGTGGACAGCGCAGAAGTGGCGAGATGCTGGGCTTGATTCGTGGCTTGAGGAGTTCCCTATTTGGGTGACATATCCTGAGCACAGCAGCCTGAAGCTAATCCGGCCGGATGGAACGACACATGAGGCGGATCTGGTGGAAGACGTGTTGGAGGAAGATGATACAAGTTCGTATCCCAATGTGATTCCGGCGTTCCATGCCATGTCGGCAAGTGGGAATGTCACGGCTGAATACGTTTATGTTGGGTACGTGTGCCCGAGCCTTCTCCCCGTCGAACTTTGCTGATGAGGACAGACGTGGTACCCGGGCAGACTTTAATGTCTTGAAGGATGCTGGCATCGAGCTGAAGGGCAAGATTGCACTGGCAAACTATGGTGGAATTTATCGTGGTACTAAGGTCAAGAATGCACAGGACAACGGCATGGTCGGGTGTGTCATCTATACTGATCCTATGGATGACGGAGAAATAACTGAAGAGAACGGTTACGATGCGTATCCAAGTATGCATTAATCAGAGTATCAACGAAGTTTATCAGCTAACAGTCTCTAGATGGCCCTGCACGAAACCCGTCATCTATCCAGCGTGGTAGCGTGCGTTTCTCGTCACTCTACTCTGGCGACCCAACCACTGTAGGCTGGGCATCATCCAAGGACTCTCCCCGCGGAAACGTCTCGCTCTATAACCCGTCGATCCCGTCTATTCCGCTGAGTATGAAAGATGCTCTTCCTCTCTTGGCCGCACTTGAAGGCCAGGGCGTCTCGGCAAAAGAAGCCAATCGCAGTGGATGGGTCGGTGGTTTTAGCAATGTAACGTATGACAGTGGGCCAGCACCCGGTGCACTGGTCAACATTGACCACCTGATCAAGGGCTCAGTAGAGCCCGTCTGGGACGTCATTGGTGTTATCAACGGTACCAGCCCTGACGAGGTCGTACTGGTTGGCAACCATCGCGATGCATGGGTTATCGGAGGAGCTGCCGATCCCAATAGTGGATCTGCCATTCTTGTCGAACTCGCAAATGCATTGGGGAAGCTTCTCGCAAAGGGCTGGAAGCCCCGACGAACTATGTATGTCCCATCCTCCCACCACCATAAGGCGCCCGTACTCACTCACAACCCAGCGTTCTTGGCTCCTGGGACGCCGAAGAGTTTGGTCTCCAAGGCTCTACTGAATGGGTTGAAACGCACCTCCCATGGTTGACGTCCTCGGCCGTTGCCTACCTCAACATAGACGTCGCTGTATCCGGCCCCCGCACCAGCTTTTCCGGCTCCGGGGAAATTCAATCTTTCGTTCTCGATCAATTGAAGAAGGTCTTGTTCCCGGAGGGCTGGGGTGACTTTCCCACGCTGTACGATATGTGGTACAACGTCAGTGAGGGATCGATTTCGCCACTTGGAAGCGGAAGTGACTACGCTTCGTTCTACCAGAACGGTATCGCTTGTGTAAGTGTGCTACTCATCCATTCATACCTAACCCATGTAGGTAATACAAAGGACGTTGAATATCTAATGACCGTATATAGATCGACTTCGGAAGCGACGGCGGCAAAACAGACCCCGTTTACCACTACCACTCCAACTACGACAGCTACAACTGGATGTCCACCTTCGGCGACCCAGGATTTCGCCTGCACACCGCAATGGGCCAAGCCCTCTCCCTCATTCTCTACCACATCGCCGACGACGTGATCATCCCCTGGGACCTCCCCAACGCCGCCACAGTCCTGCAAAACTACCTCTCCGAGCTCAACGAAACAGTCGTCGAGTCAGATTTCCCTGACCTTGATCTTACCCCGTTATCCGACGCTATCGCGGAATTTACTAGCCAGGCGGAACATATCGCAACTGTTGCTGCTCAGGCGGCTTCCTTCAACGACACAGTACTGACGGGTGTTGTGAACTCTAAGTACAGGGATTTTTCGAGGGGATTTGCGAGTGCTGGCGGACTACCGGGTAGAGAAACGTTTAAGAATGTTATCAGTGCGCCGGGAATCGACAATGGGTATGGTGCGGATATCTTCCCGGGAGTTACGGATAGTTTGAACGGAGGTAAGGAGGATGCTGCGAACGAGTGGGTGGGGAAGAGTGCGGGAGCTGTGTTGAGGGCGGCGGAGATTTTGAGAGTTGGGAGTTAGTTTTGCTTGTGCTGCGCGTCATGGATGGGGGCCTGAGAGCTCGATGCATGATAGACGCCATCAGGTGTGGCTTGGCTTACTGCAATGGAAGGATGTCCATATGATGCCAAATTCGCGCATCGCTTCTCTATTGCTACCCGAAGTGTTGCCCAGCCCGACGAGCGATGTCATTTAGTACTTACGATGATGGTGATACCTGTATAAAAAGGCAATCGAACTTCCTGTTTAGGCTATCCCTAATGCTATAGTGAGGCTTCAAGAGCGACACTGTGAGAGCGGGTGCGGCTTGGATACCATCGCCAGATTGGTGTTGGCTGACGAAAAGCGGAATACACCTATGGCACGACACGAATTGTATCGGGGCTGCGTAGAGTCAAGGCTCTGGTTCAAGTTAAGGCGTACTGGAACCTGCTTGTTTGTTTGTTTGGTTTTATTCGTTTGGTCGACGAGTGTTTCTGTTTCGAAACGGCTCGATTCACCTTTCAACAGTCACATGCACAATCGACGACTCCAAAACCGTGCGTGAAAGCGAACCTTACTTATGCACTCGGTATCCACACTCGTGACTCATCAGGGCCCGTTTGTATAACAAGATACCAATAAATAAAACATGGCTGCGGCGACTCGACAAACCCACTCGCATTGACGCACGCGAACATGTCGACTCAATGCTCGCCAGGATTTTGCGATCTCTCCGGAGGTGAGTCGTAGGATTGACCTATTCTGATCGAGCCCGAAATGCCGTAAGGTATCCAGCTAATCACCGATGTCATAGAAATCCGCAACCAAATCTACCAATACACCATCGAGGACGAACGCGTCATGTTCTCTCGGGCTCACTCAAGGGAACCAGCACCGAGGTTCGTGGCACTCACACAGACGTGCCGTCTTATCCGTACCGAGTTCCGACCACTGTACCTTCGCGACACCAAGTTCCACGTCAAGCTCTACGAAGGATTCGACTTCGTATCGACCTTCCTGAGGCCTGGCGTCGAGAACCACAACATATCCGGAGACCTTCACTTGGATGGCCTAGGCCGCGAGGACACTGACATCTTACCCCTCCTCAAGATCTACGCCCAAGCACCCGCTTTGAAGATTCACATCCTCAAAGTACCAGAAGGGGAAAAGGCACTCGTGAACTCAGTATGGAACCGGAACCATCCAGTCTGGGTGGCCTACATACATTCGGAGGTCACTCGCATAACGGTTCGGGTGCCTCAGGAAGAATGGTGGACTTATGGTATCGTCATCCACGTGAGACCAGCTTACGATGGAAAAGCGAGTACAGCCAACTTCAAAACGGACTACTACATGTGGACGAGTCGACTTGGCTTGTCCCATGCTGCCATGAAGGTTCGATTAGTACCTAGTTTCGATTGGCATATGGCCAGAGTAGGGCTGGGTAAGTATGACTCTCGAAGCAAGATGACAGCCCTGATGATCCGTAGAGAGATTGCTGGAGAGTCGGGACGATCTAAGGCGGAATTGAGAGCTGGAAAGAGAGCTTTCGCGCTGGCGAGACGGGCCAGTATGGGCACTCCACAATAGATGCGAGATTCCCTTCAGCACAGTCTACTCAAGTACCTCGATCGAAGAGATGCGCGTACTGCGGTGTAACCGTCTCTCATAAATGAAATTGAACTCCTATTGAGTTTGTACCTCTACGATTCAAGCCTCTGTCGGCGCAAACACTCAAGGTCTTCCATGATTCGTTCCTTATCCTGTCCCGACGCCCTGTTCCATAATTCGTTCCTTATCCTGTCCCGACGCCCCTTTCCATAATTCATTCCTCATCCTGTCCCGCCGCCCTCTTCCTTAATTCGTTCCTTGTCCTGTACCAACGCCCTCTTCCCAGAATTTCTACCCATCGTCTTCTCGTTATAACATAAGCTGCCTGGTATCGAACCGTTCTCAACTGTGATAATGTAATCCTTCTTTACTTGATATCCTGATATCATCCACTACCCCTTTCTAGACCTTTTCACGCAAACCGTCGCTTTTGTGATACATCGGTAGTAGCGAACCGGGTGTCTTTTGTGTCGGAAGCAACTCCACATCATCTTCCGTGTGCAGAGAGCCATGTCGAGTCTCGGTATTTGTCGAAGAGCGACCGGTGTCCCCCGGCTTTGACTGCGATAGGGTAGTTTCAAGCTGGTACTCCTCGTCCATTTGGCTGAAGTCGGACTCCTCCATCTTTCGTTGTTTTCCACGCTTCGTTGATGAGGCGAAAGGACTTCCTCCTATTGTTTTGGAACTTAATGCGCTAGGCAAGGAGGACTTGGGAGAGCGAGGTTTGATAAAGAAGCGGGTTTGGAGTGCGCGGAGCGCGGGGAGGCAGGCGAAGACGATGCCAGCGTGGACCTCAATGGTGGACCAGTAGCCTACGGCTGTATAGTCCCATGTCAGGTTCTGCGAGTTGGCAAACTGGACCATCCAGCCCAGCCGGAGGCAGCTGACGATCGTAACACTATGAGGATGTAAGTACAGCCGCACATCTTGGAAGAGCAGGGTCGTCTTACAAGCTGCCGCCTAAAAGCATCAGAACAATTCCCATCTTCTTGCGTCTCTTCATCTTCAGTTTTGCAAGAATAGGGAGTGGTAGGCCGATGATGATAACATCATAGGCGATGTTACAGGCTCCACTGGCCCAGCCCTCAACGTTGAGGTTGATGCACTTTCCGTGGTGCTCACCGTCCCAGTGTAGCCATGCGACACGAATGGGAATGCATTGTAGGATGATCGCAGGAATGAAGCCGAGGATGTAAATTGCGCAAGCTCCGAGCATGCCGTACACACATAGTCTGAACCATCGATCGGGGAAAATTCGCAAATAGAAGAGAAGAATCGATATCTTCGTCCCAGCGATCGAGGCGAGGTACAGTGTCTCATCGTAGTAGTAGATCTTGAACAATCTATCAGCCTTTGCACGCAAAGTTCGCAGCCGGGTGTGCTCACATATAATATCGCTGTGATGTTGTCGAACGGTACTTCCCATATATCCTTGCCAAGGCCATGGTTCGCAACTGAATCCGTAAGCGTGGTACTTCAAGCTAATATAACAGGATACTCACGTGGGACAGATAGCGCAGCCAGTGGTACTGCGAAAAACTACTCATTGTTAGTTTCGATGACGATTCACACCGAGCGAACACCTCACCATCGTGATCACTATTGCCCAGTCATCCTGACCCCATGTACCACCGAGATATGGTATTCGAGCAGCAATGCGCAGTAGGACCGCAATCAAAGCCAAGACCCCTCCGCCGGCCCCAATGTAGGAAACCAGGTGCGTATGGTCGCGGATCGGCTTATGGTCCAAACTCTCCGTGAATTTCTTCGTGACTAAGCTAGTCAGTGGAAACGAACGAGTAGTAGAAATGCCACACTTACTGAGAGTCTGTCGGATAGTGCAAGTTGATCTGACGCAAGTTTCCATATGCTTGACGAAAAATTCGCTGTGTATCTGGCAGGCGAAGTCCGTGTTACATGTTGACCGCACGTCGTCATTCTTTGCTGCTTGAGCAGATGTTCTTTCAAGACAAAGGAACTAGAGGGTGTTAAAGGCCACGAACGACAGTACCGCAAGTGTGGTAACTTACAGCGCACGTTGGCAGTTGCTCTTCAGCAGCGTGCAGAAGTTGTGTGCTGTTCGGTGCAGCATGCACATGTGAACTCAGCATGAAAGCTAGTACGAAGACTAAGACAAGAGACCTCATCGTCGCTATACCTCCAGGAGGACTAGATCGGCTACCCACTTTAGTCTAGGCAAATAGAGGAGGAAGATATCACTGACGAACAGGTGAGTCCGTGTCCGTGGTGCCCCTTAAACGGACGGAACCGCCGTTATCCAGGTTTCTTAGTCAATCGTTTTGCTGAATAGTGCCTGGCGCTTCGACAAGGCTGAAGGCAGTGGCGGAAGACTGATGGTAGAGAACGAATATCTGATGTTGACTAAGGAGCGAGCTCAGAGTGATCGCTCTAAGATGGCTAGACTGCGCCTCTTGAAGAGATCGAGATGGAGCAGGCAGATAAGTGATTAAGAAGAGAAACGAAGGTGCTCGTTGCCTTCCGCGCATTGCGGGCACCCTCGCACGAAACACCGCGTTGAGCGCAAGGATGGTGCATGGGGGCCACACAAAGAAGGAAGTGGACCTCGTACTGCAATGCCACCGTCAGCAACAGCCAAGCATCGGGAACTAAAGTCTAATTACCTATAAAAGGACCACAAGGCTGGCCAATTGCACAGCCCAGTGAGGATCTTAGCCAACAAACTCGAACTGTTCGCGAGATTGTAGTGCCCATTTCCTTCTTTTGCAAGTTGCATATGTTCTCTTGGAAGTTCCTTTGAAATGTTATTTACTTGGCATGCCTAGTCGGCAACTAAAATGTCCCTGTTCCACAGTGGCTGAGCCCTAGATTTGGGAGGGGATAAAACCCGATCTCCGTCGAGTCGAACGAGGCCCTGAGCGTTCCGAGAGCTTCCAGGAGTCCGTGCAGCATCGCGGGATAGTGGCTCCCGGCGTAGTTCATGACTTTCGCATGGGCCTTTGAATGACTAGTAGTATATTTCCGAATGCAGAACTAAGAAAGAGTCGATGTAAGTTTAGTGTTATAGACATCGTAGCTCTGACAACGCAAAGATCTAGGACGCTTACACGCCGTACTGGCGTAGCAGATGCGATCGCCAAACATGTCTTGATTAGGCTAGTGGGCTCGCCCACATTGGGTTAATGCAGCAGACGGCATCGATCCCATCGCTCCCTAGAACTACACATCGAATGGCCGCAGCGGGGGTCGCCCGTAAGAACCAAGCCGCTTAAGCTACTCTAATATGACCCGATCTCTGAGACCGCGGGGTATAACAAATGCTAGGATGATGCTCTCGAACCGTAAGGCTTTCCGAGCAGTCGCGACTTGAAACTTCGCGAAATGAGAAGCTGCCGCAGTTGCCGTACACGTTTATCGCGCAGAGAGAACGGAAGTACAGGGTGGTACTGTTGAAGTCGCCAGGGCGGAAGCGGGAGCATAAGGAGTTGCGGACATGCAGAGGTGTGGTACATTTATTGGGCCGTCGCTTCCATCAAATCCCGATTGATGTCGATTAGCTGATCGTGAGAGTGGGTCGTGAAAACATGTACGTCTCGAGGTGGTCCCTTGTAAGACTTTGCAACGGAAAAAGCGTGTATAGGAACGTCCGCGAGTGTCTCACTCTGCAGATGCAATTCAACTTGAAAGTGACCATGCACCCACTGTAAACAACCCGTGACAAAGTTCGAAGACACCGTGGGTCCCGGGGGTCGCGCTGGCTGCGACCTTCAACCTTTCGACGACGATTGTCCGTTAGAAAGTGCAGCGACTCCTTGATTATACTGTCGTGTGATGGTGAAGCACCATACGTTGAAGGCCTCGGACTGAGAGCCCGTTGGGTTTGATAATGGTTGTTGCCGTGAGCTCCGAGCTGCACGAGGTACTACACAAAGAGATTCTGATGGCTTATAGGTGTTGACATTGCACTACATTAGTTATTACTTAACGTCCCCGTGCCCACCACCATTCATGCATGACATAACGCCGTTCCTATGCAAACGTCCCAAATGTGGTATCTCGAATCCCAGTCCTTTTCCTTTTCCCGTCCCAATCCCAGTCCTTGTCCCAAGTATCCTTTCCTCCGTCATTATCCATCCATAAAAATGATTTCCCGCGAAAAAAATGTCTCCCAAGGCTCAATGCAGCTTCATGGCTCCGCTCAGTGTACATGCAGATTAAGAAACCCAATGACCACAAACGATGTCCAGCTCTTCCATCCCAGCGCCTGTAGATTACGACCAACACCGACAGTACTGCTTGTAGCCGCCGCCCGACCATCTCCACTCGAGCCCCCCGCACTAGCCGTTGCGCTCACGATTCCAGTCGTAGATGGCCCTCTAGTCGTCGTGGCGGGGAAAAGAGCCTCCGTCGTACTCCTGCCCGCACTCCCATATATCAACTCAGTAGCGCCAGGCGCCAGATAGATGGTCGTCCCATCGACAATAATCGTTCCGCCGGGTAGTAGTGTTTGGCCACCGATAACGAATGTGGTCCCTGCCCCTGGTTCTGCAGTGTACGTCTGAGAACCAATGGTGACAAGAGGCGGATTGGTGATGGTCGCATGTGCGTGTTCGTGGAGCGTGGATGTTACGCCATTGATGACGATATTGGAACCGTCCGAGGCGAGGGAGATGGTGGTGCCCGATATTGTTAGTTCGCCACCGGGAGTCAGAAGCGCAGTGCCGATCGTATAGGATCCGCCTGTTCCGGAGAGAGGAGCGTAGACGCTGCCTCCAATAGTGATGGGAGGAGCCGTGATCTGAGCTGAGGTGGAAATCGTTGATGTAACCCCGTTCACTACTATCAACGAGCCCGAGGGCGCAAGTGAAAGAGTAGTACCGTCAACAGTGATGACATGGCCAGGTGCGAGCGTTTGACCAGACACAATGAAAGTAGGACCTGAAGAGCTATCCTCGCCATTGAAAGGGACAATCCCATGTCGACTGTTGTCACCTGGAAGAGCGGTGATAGTGGCGCCCCCGACAACAATTTCGGGTCGAGCCGTAGCTCCAGAAGAGCCAGTAGGCAGAATCTGAGTCGATCCTCCCACGACAACAAAGGAAGCCGAAGGACCCAGACTGACAACAGTCCCGTCGACAATGACCGTCCCACCAGGCGTCAACGTCTGACCAGGGCTAACGAAGAACTGAGTTGCGACATTGGCCGTGAATGTCGAAGACCCGATAGTGAGTACCGGCGGTGCTGGAGCTTGCGTCTGCATGGCATCTGCTGGAAAGATGACTTGCGGTAGAGCAGAGGTCTGACCTCCCACAACAATGGCAGATGCCGAAGGGGCAACGGAAATGATAGTACCACCTATGGTGACGGGCGGTTGGCCGGGATTCAGGGTAGCTGTCCCTATGATGATAGCAGAAGAGGGGCCCAGTACAATCGGTCTACCACCAACAGTTCCAACCGTCTGAGCCGGGGATCCGGGGTCAGCCATAATCGGTAAGACCGACGTAGTACCGCCTATTACAATTGCAGTAGCCGAGGGAGCAAGCGACACTCGAACCCCGCCAATGGTAACAGCTGGCGCGCCGGGTTTGAGAGTCTGCGTGCCGACTATGACGACTGATGAAGGAGCTACAACGACTGGGTTGGTTCCTACGGCTCCCACCGTCTGCTGTGTAGGCTGGGGCACATTTGGCGTTGTCTTTGGCCCTTGCGTCGGCTGAGGATTTGCTGTCTGTAGCCTTGGCTGGTCTTCCGTCGTCACTTTCCCTAGGTCTTCTGTCCATTGCGGGTCCATCTCCGTAAAAGGCGTACCCCTAGATGTTTCAACGGCAACGATCATGTCGGTATCGGTCTCTTCGAATCCCAGTTCCGAAGATTCAAAGTGAACGAGAAATGGATTCGAGAAAGAGACGTAGACCCAGTAGATATCCAGGACGACGAGCACAGTCACTTCTCCTTGCACAGTACCGGGACTGCATGTGGATTGGTCAATTTGCTGCAGGAAATCTTCCGGTACGGCGCCGGTAGCTGATGAGGAGTCTTCGATGCCTTTGATCCAGTACCTAGATATACGAGGTCAGCAAGTAAATCCGAAGTAGGGTCAATTCTGGCATATTGACGTATTCATCTCTACATATGAGGCACTTGTAATACTTAGTATGTACGGAAAGTTACGATACGTACTCGGTCGCGGATGGTTGCGCTAGATCAACGGTGCTTGTGGTGGTGGTGCCGTCGAGGACGGACTCTACTTCGTACGCAGTGAAGTAGAGGAAAGGAGTGGCAGAGGTACTAGGGAAGTCAGCATATTCAGTTCCAATGTGTGGTCCCAGTGGTGGCAGCCGAGTCGTTGAGAACTCACACGGCGGACGTAGCGTTTGCCGTGCCGGCAATGGTAATACTCGCAGGCGGCAACGGGCCGTTTAACAAGTACGACCGAACTTCGGCCTTAGGGACGATATTTCCAGACGGTAACGGAGTCGCGCCATCTCGAGTAACGATGGAAGTAGTGGCAGCCGTAGGCATCACCGTGTACTGCTCGTAGTTCGTCCAGTCCCCATATACTGAATCATGGACGATGCTTTCAGTCCAACCGAAATCGGTCGAGATGGCGTTAGCAACATTGAAAGTGTCGGTACGCGAAACTACGGTAAGACGGTCACCTCCGACGTTGGTGAAATTGGGCGCGTATGAGGTCAGTGTGCCGGCAGCGGAGGCAAATGTTCTGTTGTGGCATGATGAGTAGACTGCTGTGAGTAGATGTTGGGGCTGAAGTCACGTACGCTGCATACCACCATTCGAATTTAGCATTTGGAATGTTCACGGTACATGGCGAAGCTGTAGTCGTGGAATTGGTTCCGTTGGTGCTATCTATACTGTTGATGCTGGTGGCCGACAGCGAGGCAATAGAAGGACGCTGCTCGGTCGGCTGCGCGTATCCGGGCTCGCTGGTGATGCTGCTCGAGACAGTCGCTGAGGAGCCATCGGATGCCGCGCTCAAGAGTGTCAAAGGCGTGGTAGAAGGATCGGGGGCATATGAGGGTATAGAGGTGATGTTTGCGTACGGCGCTTGGGGCGTTGGGTTAGCACGATGCTATACGAGCGGGAGGCTGACAATACCGGATCCATGCTGGCGGATCGCTCCTGTCGTCGCGACAAACCAGAGGGCGAGGACGACGCCCCACGTCGCAAACATGCCTCTGCGAACACTGCAGACGCCGATGCAGACGCAGCATCCAGCACTGAGAGAGCGTGGGAACGGCAAATGCTCAGCCAGAGGGCAGAGGAAAAGAAGAGGCAGGGGTGGGTAGTTAATCAAGGTAAGCAAGCACTTGCGCGAAGCGGATCGCGCCTCGGAGCGACTGCTATCGGCGACGTGTGCGAGGAAGCCACTGGGAGCTAGACCGACGGGCTTTTGCGTTAGACGAGGTACAGGCGCCCAGTCCGGAGAGGCGCGCCGGCGATCGCAGGGACGGAGACAGACCACCAGTTCGACTGGGGGGTTGGCAGCTGGCAGCCGTCCATCCATCCATCCATGCTTTAGCCGCAACAAGCCCTTTGCACGACCATCGAGTCGTCGTGCCGTGGCACAGAGCGGTCATGGTCTGCGGGCGGCCGCCGTGTGCTCCCCCAACGGACGCCATGGGGCAATGAATTTGCGGAGGTTTGATTGCGGTTCATGCGTCCGACATGGCAAGTACCGTCCGACCTGCTCCAGGAGGCATGGCGAGCTGGCAGGCTGGCGGGCCCGCGGGCGTGAAGAGCCCAGCTCGCCACGTTGCGGACATGCAGGTGCATAGGTGCAGACATGAGGGCTCCATGCCGGCGAGATGGATGGGTGGCATTACGAGACGCCACCGTCGTGGAATCGAGTCGATCAAGGAAGTGATAACGACCAGCGCGCCAGGCGGCAGGTGAGGGGTGGAGGGTGCCAGCGCGGCGCCGTGGCGCTCCCGTTAGCAGGCGGCGAGAAGCTGGGCGTTTGCCCCTCCATCTCTCTCCATGCTCTGTGTGAAACAGGCCGGCGACGGGACGCAGAATGGCACGACCTGCCTGGCGCGGGCTGGCCGCAAATGTGCTCATGCTCACCTGCTCCTCTCATATGGGAGAAGTGCCGGCTGAAAGGCTTGGGCGGCAAAGACGGCGAGGGTCGGGAGTTGCAGCGCGTCTCCCCGAGCCTGGCCCGGGGCCGCCTCTGCTGCTGCAGCCAGCAAGCCAGCCAGCCAGCCCGCCAGGCCAGACGGCGACGGCGAGGCTTCTTCGCGCGCAGAGCAGGCCGGATGGTGCGGATCCCGTGAGCCATTGCGCGGCAGTGCATCATGGTTGCGACAAAGGGCCGCGGCCATTCGTGGGCATTCTCCCTATCGCCCTGTCCTGGACAGCGGACGAGGCACAAATACTGGGGAAGACCCATGTGCAATATCGCACGGCGAGGCTAGAGGCTCGGCTGAGCAATTGCACATCCCGGTCGCAATCTGGCTCAACACCATCCCAAGGCCCCGACTACGTTGCGCGCGCCCTCCGCTCCGTCCTCTCTCCGCATCCTCGTCCTCACCTCCAGCTGGTGCGCGCTCGACATGAGGAGTGGTGATGCCCCGAACAACTTGCGCGGCTGAGTGGTCCCCTTTTGCTCGCCCGTGGCCGCTTAGTCACCGACCATGAACCGACGTCGAGGCGACAGCACCCTCGCCGCGCTGCTCGCGCTGCTCGCCCTGTGGACGCTCCTGACGCCCTGTTGCGCCGCCGTCGTGACCGCCCGCGATGCGAACAACACCCTCCCGGCCCCGATATCGGTTGCGCCCGACCAGAACTGGGACGGCATCGACGGCAAATGGAACACCTTCAGCTTGCGCGTCGGCGAGCCCGCCCAGCTCATTCGCGTCTACGTCTCCACCGCCAGCCAGCAGACGTGGGTCATCCACACCACGGCATGCATGGAAAACTCGACCGACGACGCGACCGGCCTCACCGTCCTAAAGGAGGACCGGTCGTGCTACGACAGCCGCGGCCGCACCTTCAACATCTCCCAGTCGACCACCTGGGACGAGAACGGCTTCTTCCAGCTGTGGACCGAGAAGAACCTGGGCCTGCAGGGGAACGGCTTCTATGGCTGGGACAAGGTCGGCCTGGGTCTGAAGGGCGAGGAGGGGCCGACGCTCGACAACACCACCGTCGGCACCCTCATTTCGCCCAACTTCTGGCTCGGCCACCTGGGCATCAACCCAAAACCGACCAACTTCTCCGCCTTCACCGAGCCCTCCGCGAGCTACATGACGAGGCTATTTGAGCAGAACATGATGCCTAGTCTGGCCTTTGGCTACACGGCCGGCAAGCAATACCGTGCGTGCCTTTTCCCACCTGCCATTGCACCTGCCTTGCTGACTTACATGCTAGATGACCCACCTCTGCTCAGCAGCTTGACACTCGGCGGCTACGACTCTACGCGCTTCGTTCCCAACGACATCTCGTTCGGCTTCGTTCCGGACAATGAGCGCGACATCGTGGTGGGCATCCTCGGCATAACCGCTAACAGTGCGACCAAGACCAATATCAACATGCGGCCCCGCGATCCCTTCACCGTCTACATCGACTCCACCATCGCCGAGCTCTGGATGCCCGTAGAAGTCTGCCAGGCCTTTGAGCAGACCTTTGGACTCAAGTACGACAACGACACGTCCCTCTACCTCGTCGATGACGACCTCCACAAGAGATTGCTTGCGGAGAACCCATCCATTACCTTTACCCTTGGACAGCAGTACGCTTCCGATGCGACCGTCAACATCACCTTGCCCTACAGCGCCTTCGATCTGGAGGCTGATTCGCCGTACAGGGGATTGGAAAACTCGACCAAGTACTTCCCGCTCCGCCAGGCTGAGAACGAGGGCCAATTTGTGCTCGGTAGGACGTTCCTGCAAGAAGCCTATCTCATTGTGGACTGGGAGCGCGAAAACTTTTCCGTTTCGGCGGTGAACTGGACCTATGGCCTGGACAAAGACATCGTCCCCATATATGCGCAAAAGTACATGTCCCAGGTCCTGGCTGCCTCTGCGAAATCGAAGCACTTCACGACTGGATCCATCATCGGCATCGCCCTCGGTGCGGGTTTCGCGGTTGCCATAGCCTTGTCCGGCGCTGGATGGTGCTTCTGGCGTCGGCGACAGAAGCGTAAGATCGAGGAAGTCAAAGCCATGTATGAAGAGCGAGTTGCTGCCGTTACCAAAGTAGATCCTCCCCCTGAAAAGTCCTCCGACATCCCTCCCCTCTCACCAACCACCGACGCCGAGGAAGGCTCCAACGTCTTTCCCAAGGCCGAACTACCCGCCGAAGACCGAGCCGATGGAGAGCTAGAGTCGCCCTTGCCCAGTCCATTGGTAGAAGCAGCGAACACGGAGCGCCAGATCTTTGAGATGCCGGGCTGCATGCCCATGTCTGCAGAGGCGGGAGGCCGCCAGCTGACGGAGAAGGAGTCGATGGTGGTCCGGGAGAGGATATACAACGGAGTCGACCCGAACTCGCCGTCGCAAGATGCACCGCCAAGTCAACAAGACGCGCCGCGAAGACCAGCGCCTTTATCTCCCTCGGAGGTAGCCATGGTCAACAGGAGGATCCCCAACGTCTCTCCGATCACGCCTCGCGCGCCACGCGACGGAGCGAGTCTCGAAGCCAACGACACCTTCTTCCAGCCGCCGACGCCTCGTGTGCGAGACGGATCGAGCCTAGAAGCGAGTGACACGTTTTTCCAACCCCTCCCGTCCCGCTCACCGCGAGACGGCAGGTTCTTGGAAGCCGAGGACACGCTTCTCTCGCCTATATCGCCCATGGAAGGCTCAGAAGACTCGGCCCGGCGGCGCTTTTCTTACGAGATATGACAAAAGTTGAACGGCATTTACGATAGGCGTACGGGCATTGATATTGGGCAGGGCAGGGCAAGGCTGGACGGCTCCGTTGGTTGTGAAGTAAGCGTTTTCGCATTGGCTATTGGCGTTTGTAAAAGATGATACCTTGGCGTTCCTCCGCCTGCTGGCATTCAGGCGGGCAGATTTTTGGGCATATAGATAGATTGGGCCCGTGGATGTTACCGACGCAGACGTTGCTCTCCGTAGTTCCCTATTGTCTAACTTCCTGGATAGTATAGCAGTCAGCATCGCGTCTCGCGGCTGATTGGACATGTCGATCTCAATATGAAAATTGGATCTACAACAATACCGAGTAGACGGACCCAGTGAGCGAGGCGACATGCTGCAAGCGCGACATGGAATTCAGCAACTTAGCACTACTGCTTGATAAGGCTGACCGGTACGTACAGACGCCAAAGTCAGCCTCAGCCGGAGTAAGCGGGTTGGTAGTAGCTGAAAGGGGTCGAAAACAAACTAGCGACCCTGAGGCGGCGTATCCCACTATCCCACTATCCCCCACTGCGCAGTCTCGAGGCTCGACCATGGACCGCTCCGTCCTCTTCAACGAAGGATGTTCGCGCGAGTCGTGCGTTGTGCGGCAAGTTGGGCGCGTACATGTGTACTAGGCTACTGAATGGACCGGGTAATCCTGCGCAGAGCATGCAATGTGGGCGCCTGGGGATGGGAGGGTGCGGGAGTGGCGCGTGTTGGGTGTTGACGGGTATCGAAGAGACGGCTGTACCTGAACCATACTAGACAACTCGATCGAAAGTAGCATCTGTTACGGGGCACTACAAGCTCCTGTCCATGAGAGGCTTGCACGTGCTGGCCTAGACAAAGCACTACGATGGTCAGCCCTGGAGCTAGTTCGCTTACGCCTCAGCCGCCCCGCCTGTCGTCTGTTGGACACCAGGTTGCATTCGTCACATCGTCGCCGCGCGCCTAGAGCAGAAGCAGGCCCTATATCACTCGTTGTCGCCCGCCCGCAGCTGTGCCAGGCAGTTTCAGCGTCCTCCACGACCGCCCTCATTTTTCCCGCCCGCACTCGAGGCCGCCGCCGTTTTCCCCGCCGCACGCCCGTCGCCTATCGCCCATCACCTACCCCGCCGCAGCACGCCCGCCGCCATGTCGGACCTCGCAGGCCGCAAGGTGTTCAAGGTGTTCAACCAGGAGTTCATTGTCGACGAGCGGTACAATGTGACAAAGGAGCTGGGCCAGGGCGCCTACGGCATTGTCTGGTAAGCCCGCGAGCAGCGCCCCGAATGCTGCAGGTGGCACGCACCGCACGCCTACTAACCGCGGACCCGCAGTGCGGCCACCAACAACCAGACGGGCGAGGGTGTCGCCATCAAGAAGGTCACCAACGTCTTCAGCAAGAAGATCCTAGCCAAGCGCGCCCTCCGCGAGATCAAGCTGCTGCAGCACTTCAGAGGCAAGTAGCCCACCCAGCTCCCCATCCCGTTGACGTGCGCTAATCCACGACGCAGGCCACCGCAACGTAGGACAGCCCGGCGCCTGCCCCTCCCCTTGTGCCCGCGTACTGAGCAATTCCTAGATAACATGTCTGTACGACATGGACATCCCGCGCCCGGACAACTTCAACGAGTGTTATCTCTACGAGGGTACGCGCCCTGCACAGGCACCGCCGTGATAACTCGCCGCTAACATGCGCAGAACTCATGGAGTGCGATCTGGCCGCCATTATTCGCTCGGGTCAGCCCCTCACCGACGCCCACTTCCAGTCCTTCATCTACCAGATCCTGTGCGGCCTCAAGTACATCCACTCGGCGAACGTGCTGCATCGTGACCTGAAGCCCGGCAACTTGCTCGTCAACGCCGACTGCGAGCTCAAGATCTGCGATTTCGGATTGGCTCGCGGCTTCTCCATGGACCCTGAGGAGAATGCGGGGTACATGACCGAGTATGTGGCTACCCGGTGGTACAGAGCGCCGGAGATCATGTTGAGCTTTCAGAGCTACACCAAAGCCAGTATGTTTGCTTCCCATGACAATCTTGCCTTACTCCCCCAGTGCCACAGTGCCAAATTCTGCCGTCATGACTCGCTCTTTACCACATTGGAAGCGCTAACATCCCGCAGTTGACGTGTGGTCCGTTGGCTGCATCCTGGCTGAGCTGCTCGGCGGCAAGCCCTTCTTCAAGGGCCGCGATTACGTCGACCAGTTGAACCAGATCCTGCACTACCTAGGCACGCCTAACGAGGAGACACTGTCCCGCATCGGATCACCCCGTGCCCAGGACTACGTTCGCAACCTACCTTTCATGCAAAAGGTATCCTTCCAATCCCTCTTCCGCCAAGCCAACCCCGACGCTCTCGACCTCTTGGACCGCATGCTTGCCTTCGATCCCTCCTCGCGCATCTCGGTCGAAGAAGCGCTGGAACACAGGTACCTGCACATCTGGCACGACGCCTCCGACGAGCCATCGTGCCCCACCACCTTTGACTTCCAATTTGAAGTCGTCGAGGAGATCAACGACATGAAGAAGATGATTCTGGACGAAGTGAACCAATTTAGACAGAGTGTGCGGGTACAGCCCGGTGCACAGGGTGCCGCGGCCCAGCAGCAGCAGGGAGCGCAGGCTCAGGTGCCGATACCGAACAACTATGACCGCAGCGGGTATGAGGATCCGAGGCCGCATGAGGCTATGATGCAGGGGGGTCAGTGGCAGGGTAATGATTTGGAGAGGGATTTGCAGGGCCTGGATGCTAGGATGCGGTAAGACACCGTTGAAATGCGTACGGGGGTCGAGCTTGGTGGGCGGTATACCACTTGGTATTTACACTTGATGATGGGATGATCTTTTGGGAGAGTGAAATGGATGGATGAGATGTGGGTGTGGGTAGATTGGTCCGCGGAACTTTTCCATCTTCCTTTTCCAATATCAAAAATCTTTATTTCAAAGTATCTTTGTGGCTACTGTTGCCTGTTCAACTGAAGTGATGTTGTTTCGAGTGCTCCCAAGTGGGTGCGAAGTTAATTGAAGAGGGTCTGGTAAATTTGAAAATGTGTAAATTCTGCTCAAGTTTGGGTCTGAGTGGAGGAACCCTTGGATATGGAAGCAAACGTTGCTTGTGAGTTCAATGGCCCGGTTTGCAGATTGAATGAATGCATATCGACGCTTAGAGTTTGATCTAGTGTATGATATTTGGAGATTGGTTGGTCTGACTTGTAGATGATAACTGGTGATAGGATATTTGCGAAGCCTAGCTAGAAGAGCCTCAATGCATTGGTAAGTCTCGAAAATTTGGATAGCCTTGTGCCAGATGAAATTTGTGTTCTACCATTAGAGTAGATTTAACAGAAGGAGATTGGACATAGTAGAATTTCATAGGATGGGCGAAATTGTGTTGGCGATGTATGGTGGGATCTTGTGGGGTCGAGTTAATGCGATATACAAAATTATGGATGGAGGGTAGAGATTGAGACATATGTTTTGTCGTGCGGTCCGTTGCGGTACGATTTCTATTGCACAGGGTGTAGGAAAGAAACGAAGCTGATATCCCGATACTGTGCGTCTCCACCACACCGAAGTGTGAGAGAGCGCACGGGTGGGCCACAAAGAAGAACCAGTCACCCCGCTATGTGACTCTTCCGTTTGCACATACCACTTTCACTAGTATCCCTTGCACCCCTACCCGACTTGCATCCACCGCCCTTTATTATCCCCTACCCGACTTGTATCCGCCGCCTTTTATCATCCCCCCTCGCCATCGCGCCTCCGCTCGGTCTCCCTCGACTTCACAAACCCCGCTCCTCTACACCAAGCGCCAATTCCGGTGACAAGCTCGCGCAAGCGAACACGAAAATCTTCTCCGAGATCTCGAGTCGAACACAATGAAGCTCTTGCTCCTCCTCGCCGCTCTGATCAGCTTCTTCACCGTCATCATGGCCGCGCCTGATACTGTACGGACTCCACGACTGCTTCACGCAGCAGAGTGCACACAGACATGTAGCTGACGAATGAACTCAGAGCTCGCTTGAACGCCTTACCCGCACTGATGTCGTTAACGGTATGTACCCGCTAAGCAACTCCCGCCATCTCTCTCCGTTCCACTCCCTCCGACTCCCTCTCTCCCTTCACGCGCTAACACTTATGATGTCTGTAGGAGAGGCCGTAACCTCAGCCTGCGTCCAATGCCCGTGCAAGGGATGGGATGGCAAGTCGTGCTACTGCGTCCGCAACGGCTGCTGCTGTACCGACCTCCCAGCCAACTGCATCAGGCTCACCAAGCATGGGAAGGTTTGTTGGTAGAGAGTGCTGCTGCAGCTGAGAGGCGAGAGCATTGGCGACACAGCACGAACTTGCATGCTTCTCGACGACTGGGATGGACTGCACTTGGCTATACCGACGGACGTTGGGGCCATATGGGAAGACCGTCTATATTGATTATTGGGACACTTGAGGGTCTGCTTGGATGGCAGATCCTTCGCGCGAGATATAGTTTAGATTGGGATTGGGATTTGACTAACTTTTCGGAGTGTTCAAATTCGAGACATGTGTCTTGTTGTGAGGGATGGTGATGCCGGAACCCGAGGCACTTATGCTGTAATGAAACATGCTGTTCTGGTATCAGCAGGTCAAATCAAAAACCCAGGAGAGATTTGTGCCATGCTTTGAAATCCAGTGCAATGGCCATGTGGACGTGTTCCTCTTTCACTGCCATCCACTTCCCCCTCACCTAGCCAACAGCCCTAGCTCACTCGCCTCAAGGTCAAGTCCAGCCGCGCTATACCGTCAAGTTCGACAGCGCTGGGTAATTACGGTTCCACTCGGCCTGCTGGTTACTGGCAAACGCCCTCACATATAAGCCTTTCATCCGCCAGGAGTTCTTTCTCTTCTCCACCCACGATCAGTAACACAACTTCGATACAGCTCTCGAGCAATCCTCGACATTTACAGTGCACTGAAAGCTTGACTACTACCACTAGACCTTTACCAACCTTCACCAACCTTCACCGATCTTCACCATGAAGCTCTCCATTCTCGTCGCCGCTCTTACGGCTACGCTCGCCACGGCTGCTCCGGGTGCTGTAAATACCTCCCAAAGTCCACCATACTGCCACGAACTCAACTGACAAACCGCAACCCATAGGTCTCCCTCAACCGCTCTTTCCGCACCAGCGTACGCGACGGCGTCGCCATCGCTGGTCCCTGCGTCGAGTGCCCCTGCTCGGACGGCGACTGGAACTCCTGCCGTTGCATTCCGCTGGGATGCTGCTGCGATGACCACAACTAGAGACTTCCGGGCCCCATCCACATGACTGCGACTCGAGTCGGTCGCATCTTACTTGGCCGTCTTGCTTGATATTCCTGGCTCTTCAGTGGTGAAGCAGTGACGAAATTGGTGGCAAAGAGAGGAACTGGTGGCATCTGGTTTCCAAGGTGGTTTTTGTGTGGGTCGCTGTGGGTGTGCGTGTCAACTTTCATGGATGATTTATTGGGTTTCATAGCTTTTCCTATCGGGGTAGGGCGTGAGTGTCCCAAGCCTGGTAGATGAATCGATTTAATGGCTGAGCCGACGGATTGAAACCAATGCAGATAGCTCCAACATCTCCTCGCTCTCATTCGTGCCCATGCGTAGTTGCTCACGACCAGTGTGATGGTCTGACGATGAGCCGACGGACGTTGAGCGCTTGACGTCGGTCCATCCCAAACCGGTAAGCGCCCTTGAACCCGTGATAGCGCGTCAACGCGCCTTCTTCATCCCACGTCGTCATTCATCCATTCGCGCCGCCATGTCGCGCGCGTGCCTACCGCATCCCAGTTTGCCTCCTTGCCCGCTCCATATCGACCTCGGTCCACCGATCTCACCACACCGATGCGCACCTCACGATGCCCCTCCACACGCCCTCACCCCACCGTTTCCTTGCCCCCGCGCAACCGTCGTTGCAAAAGCCTCGTGCGAAACCGCAATCAAGCCTGCGCCATGGCCTTACGGCTCAGTCTCCAGCTCAGTCCCCGGCGCAGACACCCAAACAGAGATTTCCCGTGTGCACGGATAGTGGGGAGGAGCGGAGAGTGACGCCCGCGAAGCGCTTCGTTGTGGGAACGGAACAACGGGTTACACCACGACTTGAAGCAGGGGAGGGAGATGACGAGACGGAGAGAGGAAATGCGACTTGGGTGCGTAAACAGACTGTACCGCGGCTGAGGGCCCCACCATTGGGCAAGGTAGAAAGTATCGAAGAGAGCTCTCCCGCGTCATCCGTGAATCTAGCAGAGGAACATGGCGTTTTGCAAAGTGTGGAAAACACCCTCCCTTTTAGCGACAACGAAGCCCAAGGATACGAAGACAACGAAGACGAGGAACTGCTCTTCATCATTGAGGAATCTTCCAAACGCCGTCGCATAACACCACAACCGCAACCGCATCACTCCCCGCCATCCTCGCCCGCCTCTCTATTCTCCTCTCCTCACAATCACCACGTCCACACCCCGACCTCAGCATCCCATCGCTTTAAACTTCCCGCGCCAAAGGCTGCAACGACCCTATCCAACCATTCCACCACCGCCGCGCCAACAACAAATCGGCCCCACTTCATCCTCCCAGCCAACTCGTCCTCCCCCTCCCAAGGCGCAACACCCCTCCCAGAAACCTTCTCACCCAGCCGGAAGAACGGGAAATACATACAAAGTGGTCTAGCCTCCACACTGCAGAGTTGGATCGTGGAGACGGGAGAGGCTGGGTATACTGCGCGGAATAATACTAGCAGTGGAGGTGTGATTTGGGGTAGAGATAGAGAAGATGGGGTTAAGCACAGAGTTCGAATTACGCAAGTTTATGGTAGTAGAAAGGGGAAAGATGATGAGAGTGGGAGTGTGGAGTGCTGGGCTGGCGGTGTGGTGTTTGTAAGGGGTATCACGGATGCGGGGTTGTATAATTCTTCCCGGGCTTCGAGCGTCATTTTTAACAACGGACACGGAGAGGGTCCCGGGGACAGTGTTGGCGGCGGGACGCCGATTGCGGTCTTACTTGCAGGGCAGGGCGGTGCGAGAGGGAAGGCGGGTGTGAGGATTCGGGAAGGGGGACTCATCGGGGTTAGGGCGCCGATATGGGATGTTGATGTTGGGACTGGAGGAAGAGGAGGGGGGACGTGGATTGTGGGCGTGGAGTGGGTTGTGATTTCCTGATTGTGGGCGGTGTGCTGGTTGCGGCATGGGATGGGATATATGAGACATGAGACATGAGATATGACTTGAAAAGATATAGAAACGATTTACCGAATCTGCTCGATGTTTCGGTCCTTCAACGATGTGTGGATTATGTAGCATCTGGTTGAGGTGGTAAGTGTGATCCATCGTTACTATGTATACGCTCTTCAAAACGTCCACCATCATCGTCCAAATGTCCATCACTGTCTTCGAGGATGCTCACCGTCGAGATGCCTATTCGTCCCATCCGTAATATTAACACACTCATCCTCCAGACACAAACCACGCCTTTCACACCTCCACACCAAACTGACCAGCCATTTCGTCTTCAAACCGTCGAGTCGATCGGCTCCCATATAAAGTAGTCTCCAGACAGTGTAGCACTTGACCGCTACATCTGCGTACTCTCTCCTAGTTCGGGACTCACTTCGCTTCTGCCACGCTTGCCACGCTTTAGCTTCGCCTTCGGCTTCTCCTCCACGCTCTCCCCGAGCTCCGGGCTGACTTGGCTCCCTTGAATCTTCCCAAGTCTCCTTGCCGACCACGCCTTGTGCTTCCCCCCCAGCTTATCTGGTAAGTGGTAACTCAGATAGTCAGCCTGCGGTTGGTCCCAAACTTGCACGAGTCCATCATGAATGATGTTTGCCAGGGCATACGAGTCCTTCACGCTATTCGAGTACGTTTCAATGTCGGCATCGGTCCGGGACATAAGCTCGCGCATGAATTTGGCGAGAAACTCTGTATCGTCGTGACAGGCGGCTCCGCCGGGGTTGCTGAACGTGACTTGGTCCGAAGGCAAGATAGGGCCGATTCGCTCAACCGTTTGCAGCAAAGGGCAGTGACGTTTCGCGATGGTATTGGTTCTTGCGCGGTACTAGAATCAAGTCTGTGTGAGCAGTCTGTGTGAGCAGGCGTAATGTACTTACGACCCTCTTCTCCGCGATTCACGCCCCTATCATTCACCATGATTCCAGTATCCACGGAGCTTCCTCGAAAGCTAATAGCACCACTCCCAATCCCACCGCTAGTATCTTGCACAATCCTTCCATCCCTCTCAAACGCCAGGAACTCATCATTGACCAGCGCCCTCCTCAAACGTATGCAGTGCGAAAAGTCATAACCATCCCATCGAGCCGAAGTCGGACCACTCGTACTTACAATGTACCTCGGGCCAGTTCAAGGCATCGTAGAAGGCTGGCTGCATGGCATCAGCATTGCTGAAGGTGGCCGCGAGCGTGGTGTCCGCGTTGATGCAAAGGCACCCCGAGACGATATGGAAAAGCCACTCCGCTAACAGTGGTCAGTAGAATGGAAGAATAGATAGTCAAGAGGCGTACCTGGCTTTGTGAGTTCAGCAGCTTCGCTGGCGAGCTGACCGAGTGCAGTGTATGCCGGCATTTTGGGCATTGAGCCAGGCACCTTCTTGGACCTCCAAAGCGTAGATTGTGAGAGGAGAGCGAAGCGGGACGAATCGATTGCTGGTGAGTGATAATTCAGTGACGAGTGGTGATAGAAGATGTAAGTAATTGAGGTGAAAAGTCTGCGTCGAGCGTAGTTGTCTCTACCAGTCGAGGAAGGCGCCACAACGTATACCCGTAGCATTATAAAGAATGTAGAAACAGTGCTAGAGATTATGAGGGCGTCCTCGCCCACACTTCCGACCGCAAGATTTGCAATGGCGAGAAGAGACCCTTAGAATCGAAACCATATCTTCGCTTGACGAAGTACTTTTTCAGTCCCACAGCTCGTCTCACATGAGAATATCTTCGCTCGTGTCTTTAGGCATGCCTACGGCGGCGCGGAATGGTTCAGGATCGTACTCACTGCGGCCAGAGGTTCGTAACCGACTGTGAACTCCTAATTGGGCTTGCAATCGGCTGTCCCAAATCCTTTAGCCCTAATATGAAATTAGGTGTGTCGCATAGCGTGCTACCAAGCAGTACAAATATGGCAGCACATGCAGTTGTGGAAGGTACCGTTGCGCTAAAAGCTTAGAGCCAATGCGATGAAGACGATCGGAGTTGAGAGAAGTGGAGTGCGAGTTACGCACGCCGACCGCCACTCCTCGTGTAGAATGAAATGAACGTTGTTGCACAGCTTGGACTTGTTTCTAAGGTCATCATTTTGAGGTGGGGGCGAAGAGGCGGGTGATTGACTTAGGTTGAATTGATTAGGTCTGTACCAAGCTAGCTCAAGGCCAGCTCTGCAATAGTAGCCGTAAATCAAAGGCATGCCACCTGAGGAACGATTGGTGTATTTCTACAAGTTATACAAGCCAAAATTGAACATCACATCGTGAAGTTGCTCTTTGATCGGCACGGAGTTCGCATCGCAAAACATTCGGGTGAAGGCGCTAGACCCGTGTAGTTCTAGTGCGATCCGACAATCTCCACATCTTCTCTATCACAGCTCCAACCGCCATCGCCGCACAATACGGAGGACGACCCTTCATTGACTTCAATCTGAACTCCCTACTGTGTACATCTCCTACATCGACCTAGTGCCTGATCCTGAACCATCCTGGGTTTGGGCGCATCGTATTCGTCTACAACATGATACGCCAAGCCAGCCATCGGAGATTTATTCGACCAGTAAGAGCGGAGAAGGCCCGATGCCCTATGAGAGACTGCAGCGTGAAGCGTTCGACGGACTTCGTGAGAGACAATGTGCCACATATAGAGGGGAAAGCGAAATACGTCTGTGGCGATGAGCTACCATCACAGCGGAACACGATTTACGATTCCTTCTACCCCTTTCTTACTTTTGGGGGTTAAGACTCTTCCCCACACCAAAGCGCAACTACGGAAGGTGCCATATATGGACCCAATCGGATGCCTAATCTGTACGGACCATTCATGCTTTTCATGCAGGCCTCAGGTGCTTGGTGTCCCACGCCATGTGCAACGGACTTGGACCCTAGGAACACGAGATCAAAAAGGCCCGACATACATATATACCATGTGGGATGGTCGCGTTGAGTAACACATCTACAAACCACCTTCATTGTCTCTTCGAGCTCAGTCCCTCTTTTAACAACCACCTTTTTACTTCTGTTTACATAATGTCACTGCGTGATTGCCTGAAATGGACCGCACCCTTCCTTCTTTTTAGTGCTCACCATGTGCTGGGCACTACTTTGGTGCCAATTCGTTCTTCAGGAGGACGCCATAGCAAGCGTCAAGAACCAGCTGGAATGGATCTCAGGACTTCAGAAATATTCCAGTGGGGCGCTCCTAGTATGTGTCTCTCTCTTCCAACTTTTACCTAGCGGTCTAACGATAATAGGTGCTCCGAACTCGATCGCTACCCTAAGAGTTGACATGTCTGGCGATGAAGAAAACATCCTGTCCATGGAAAATTTCGACGGCATGCTAACAGCAGTCGAATGCACCAATGGTACCGTTGCCATGACCTTCGAGAGCGACGCTACCTTCGCCTACGCACAGCGAGTCTGGGATTGGGTCAATGGCGCCGACAACCGCAGCTTTGTCATGGTCGCGGGACCTGGCGATTGTGGGAACAACACCAACCGACAACCTTACGTTGTCTCATCCATCCAATATGATGAGGTGGCGAACAAGGCTACCCTTGCCGCGACCGAGGGGGACTGGACTTCAATTGCCCACAGCTACGAGCTTGTCGTGGGTTCTGTCGCTCAGAATGCTACAGGTCCCCTTCCGAAGCATAAACGAGACATCGAGAAAACCTCGTCCATCGACTTCAACCATGACATGACCGGATCCTTCGGTCTCGGGATTGGCAAACTCGACGCGAGAATCACGTGTCTCAATTGCAGCACAACAGGCCAATTCGACATGGAGTTTAAAATCTCCCAGAAGCTTTTCGTACCAACCGGCGCCTCGATGAAGTTTTCCCCCAAAGGCGTCACCGCCATCGCACAAATGAAGCTTTCGGGCAGCGGCGATCTCACAGATTCGCTCACCAAGACCTTCGACATCTTGTCTATTCCAATTAGTGGCCTGAAGATCCCGGGAGTTCTCGACTTTGGTCCCTTCCTAACGGTATCGATTGGCGCTGAGTTGTCCGCGATTACACTTACGGCGGGTGTGACGTCTGGAGCTACGGGCTCTCTGAGCGACGATGCAATTGTAGAGCTAGATATGCTGAATCCGGAGAAGAATACGTTCTCGGGTTGGGAACCAACGGTCGATATTCTCGATGTGGTGGTTGATGGGTCGATATCAGGTGGTGTTGCCGTCTTTATGCAGCCGAGCATGGAGTTGAAGTTTGAGGCTCTCGGTACGCATTTCCCCCACTGCTACCCTTTTCAACTATATGCACTAGCTAACCGGTACATAGGGAAGGGCTTCCGAATCGGCCTTGACTTGAAAGTTCCTAACATTAACGCAAAGCTGACTGGTATTATTTGTGAGTCATCTTGGTTTCTTTTTATCTATCTTCAAATACTGACGACACCTTGAGCCACCGGCGCCGCATGCAAAGGCACCAACCAAACTGCCGGAGTGAAGATCGGCACAAACATTGGCGCGCAGTTCAACATCAAAGCGTTGAAGAACGACGACGAGTCCGACCCAATCTTCTCGTTACAGCTTGCAGTGAGTGCCTCGCTTTCTAATGTCACATTCTACTATCCAGTATGCTTGCTAAAATCCCGATAGACACTCGATAAGCCTCTGGCAGAGAAGTGCTTCCCATTTGGTCCGCAAATAGGAGCGAGATCTGTCACTCGTCCGCATATCCCTCTCATCGCTGCATTGTGACGTGCTTAGAGGTTCCACAGCGACGCGATTGTGAAGTGGCAGGGCTTCTATTCAGAATGACAGGTACTGGAACCTCTCCAAGGGAGTTTTACCAGCTTCGGCCCTGGAGCATTTAGGGGTCCACGACCTGCAATGTCAAAGGAAGTATGGCTGCGAAATCGGTGTTAAAAAGTACGCCAACACGCGCTCACCGCCACCCAACCTGGGCACTCCACTGGATTCCGATATAGTCATACGTATTCATTCATAATTCATGTAATAATACTCATACTTCGAAAAGAACCACGTCCCACCGATCCCTTATGCCATCACCCCGTTGTGTACAAGATACCAGTACAAAACGTCACCCAATCCAAACGCAAAATGAGACGAACAGAAAACCAAAGCATCAATGGCATACCACGGCCACCCAAGAAAATACCAAACAAAGAACACCGATCAATGAAGAGCCAATCCTCCGTATATCCTGTGCAATCCCGTTCCAACTCAATCCCAAGTCAACATACATATCGTACCCTCACCTTCCCCGTTTTTTCACCACGCCCGTTCCTCGCACTCCCACACCCTACGCAACGATCCTCTTCAACCCCCCAAAGAACCCCTTGATCCCACCGCTATCATCCTTCTTCTTCCGCCCACTGCGATCAGTCTCGCTTCTCCTCGGTCTAATTCTCTCTTCTCCAGCCCCCGCTGCCCTGCTACTCCTTGGGCGATCCGACTCAGTGCGTCGGCTCACTGGTCTTTCCTTTTCGGTTACAGACATGCGACGGGATTTAGGCCGCTCGCGCTCGCGCTCTCGTGCGCGCGCTTCAGACCCCGGAGAGATGATGGAAACCCGGCGATTAGTGCGCCGCAGCTGGTCGTGACGTTCGGCGGAGGATGTCGACGCCATGCCGGCGGTAGCTGCAGCTTCGTCGACCAAGGGGGAGCGGGGATGCTCCTCTAGCTCGGGAAAAGGTTCCGTTCTCGCTTCGGCCGGTTCAGGTGGTGGCAGTGGAACTGCATCATCGATGGGTGTCTCCAGTGAGATCCCGCCATCACGACCACCTGACATCTCTATCTCTGTGTCCCTCGCCCTTGACGCACGCTTTTCTTCTTTCTTAGCGCGATACTCTGCTTCCTCTGCTGCAGAGTTGAACCGCTTATGATGATGCGACTGTGAATGGCGTCGACTGCGATGTGGGCGCTCTGTGTTGTGACTGCTCGTGGGACGGTCTTTCTCCTTCGAGCTGGCTTCGACGGGGTTTGTGCGGACGCGATGAACGGGCTTGAGAGGTTTCGCGGTGGGTATGACAGGTTCGGTATTTGACCGATTGAATAGAGAGAAGCCACCAAGGAGGCTGTTTCTTCGAGGTGTGGGTGGAAGTTCGCGTCGTCGCTCACCTGTGTTCCTCCGTGTTGGCGCACGAGGTGACACCGGACTTACTGGGGCGACTTCGGGGTCCTCTTCTGCGGCTCGATGAGCGACGTCATGAGGCTCAGGCACTTCGATCTCTGGCTCTTTTGATCTGAGTGAACCGAGCTTCTCTTTCTCCAGCTCTGCCCTTCGAACATGGCGAAGTCTACGAATCTCTTCTTTCTGTTCCGCGCGATCACGTGCAGCTTGCGCTGCACTCTCACGTTCTTGACGTCGCACCTCCTTCTCAGCCTCTTGTCTCAATCTCCTCCGTTCATGCCGGACTCGTTGCTCTTCCGCCTCTCGCGCAACTTTCTCCTCGGCCTCTCTGGCGACTCTCTCCTCCTCCTCCGCTTTGCGAGCTCGCCGTTCTTCTCGTCGTTTTTTTCTTCGAGCCTCCTCTTCCTCTTCTATTCTAGCAGCTTCTTCCTTACGCCTGGCATCGTCTTCCTGGGCTGTTCTCTCTCTTTCTGCTCTGCGAGCTTCATGGCGCCTGCGTCTTTCTACATCCTCCTCGGTACGCTGCTTGCCTTCCTTATCCTCGCCACGATCGCGGTGGCGATGAGATCGATGTTTACGGTTGTGTCTCTCCTTACTACTGCTACTATCCTCCAGCTCTCTTGTCCGTTCTTTCCCTTTACCCAGGTCACGCTCTGTCATGCTGTCATGTCGCTTATTCCTAATGGAGCCAGCGAATTTGGCAGCTGCCAGCGCCATGCCACCAAGAGCAGGGCGCTCCTTGGTGCTAGCATTGCTCTCACGCCTGCGGTCTGGACGATGTTTGCCATCGTGGTGCGAATGTGAATGTCGGCGTCGATGCTTCTCTCTCGGGCTGGATGTGGCCGCAGACTCGTCAATTATGGCAGAATCATTTGGGGGCGTTTTTGGCGGGGGGGCTGCATCCTGGGCCGCCTCGACTTGCGTAGCCGGATTTTCAATGGTCGCTTGGTTAGTAACTTCTTCTTGTACGTCTCGCGGCTGTGTCGTGGTTTCATCAGCAAGCAGTTGGCCTTCCGGAGCAATGTATCCGCTTTGATCAACAGCCTGCTCTGCTTGGGGCTCAACGACCTCCGGCGCTGACTCTACTGGCTTTTCCGGCACATTCTCGACCGTGGCGTTGGGTTCCGCGGCTGCTTCGGGAGCCACATCAACCTCCTCCTTCGGCCTCTCTGGGATGTTCTTGGCAGCATCGTCCTCATTAGGTGCCTCTATCGAATGATCACTCGATGGCTTTGGTTCGTTGCTTTCAGGCGCCACAACTTCGTCAGCCGCTCCAGCTGCATTTTCCTGTACCGGCAAACCCTCCTGCTGGATTTCGTTTTCCTCAACCTGCGGCTCTTCTGGGGCTGGTTCAGGCTGCGATTCTTCCGGAGCCGATTCAAGCTGCAGCTCTCTTGAAGGTGGTTCAGGCTGCGACTGTTCTGAAGGTGGCTCAGGCTGCGACTCTTCTGAAGGTGGTTCAGGCTGCGACTCTTCTGAAGGTGGTTCAGGCTGCGACTCTTCTGAAGGTGGCTCAGGCTGCGACTCTTCTGAAGGCGGTTCAGGCTGCGACTCTTCTGATGGTGGTTCAGGCTGCGACTCTTCTGGAGGTGGCTCAGGCTGCGACTCTTCTGAAGGCGGTTCAGGCTGCGA
>Ga0247733_1000076_pt1 | contig 163360 bp, 201 predicted proteins | sample UWRJL043104R2_FD_180932 | JGI IMG/M metagenome (GOLD analysis project Ga0247733, IMG submission 180932) | Plant litter microbial communities from Arlington Agricultural Research Station in Wisconsin, United States - UWRJ-L043-104R-2 | ecosystem: Environmental > Terrestrial > Plant litter >... | reverse complement strand
CCGTGGCGGCGGCGGCGGTGTGGCGGTCGCGGTGATGGTGGTGGTGGTGGTAGGGGTAGGGGTGGTGGAAGGGTTGAGAAAGGGAGAAGTCCGAGGGGCAGAGGTAGGTGGCAGGGGTCGCGGTAGAGCTTTCATGTGCTTTCCATGTGGGTAGAGCCTGATTGCTGTGGGCTTGTTTGGCGTACTGTTCTTATGCTATATGGATGAATAGATACCATGATTGTTGTTCACTGCTTCGCCCTGCTGCCCTTCCCTCTCATCGGCCCCATGCTGAAAGTAGGTTTTCCGATATTTATAAAAACACCTACGTTTAGCCTCCAACCTGTTACCTTGCTTATTCAACCAGTCTCATGGATCACAATGTAGATGACCTGCACCACCATCCCTATCCTAAAATAGTCATCATCAGCGGTGCCAACTTTTTACAATACCTAACCCGTAACCGCTCATCGTCAAATGAACGTACTCTTCTTATCTACATCAACAATAAAGTCACACGTTCTCCACCTCCGTTACAGTCACATTCGGAGCAAATGATGAGAGGCATCACGGACCGTGCGCGCACCAGTCAACACGAAAGGCAAAAGGATGGCAAAAACATACAACAGCAGGTATTCGCTAATGGTCACCCACCTAGCTACTAATTCGCCGGTAAAATGCTTGAGTATAGAAAAGTCACGGGGCACCGCGTTGATAACGCAACCATCGCAAAGGAAGGAAGAGCAATAGTGCTAGGCGCAGTGACGAGATCCGACACTTATAGACACTCTCTTAACTATTCTACCACATCTTCCTCCCTCCACCATCTACTCTGCCTCTGTACACTTCTTTTGCTAGTTACTGCTTTTGCGTTTCAGGTTGCTTTGAAGAAGAAGTTTATGGTACATCAAATCCCACTGAAAATTGCCTGTCGAAATTCATCGATCGATGGAGAGTATCACGAATCCCGGCGAGAAATGATGAGTACCGCCGATTACACGACTTGTTTAGTTCACCAAAATACTATTGGCTAGTTCAAAAGCATGCTTGTACAGCCAAGGGCGTAGATCTGACAAATCCAAAAGAGCTTCATTTACATAATTCACCTTTGGTGGCAACTCCATAAAAGAGCAATATCCAAGTGTTGTTATTGAGGTCTAACATTCAACACGACGTTTCGCGACCATGGCCTCCCAACTCCCCACCACCCGTCGCGCCTTCCGCCGTACAGACGACCACACCCCTAACACACCCAAAGTAAAGCTAACCACCGCCCCTCTCCCAAGTCCCCTCCCCGCAACCTCAGTCCTCATTCGGGTCCATGCCGTCTCCCTCAACTACCGCGACGCTAACATCGCCAACGGCGGAAACCCATGGCCCGTGACACCGCACGGCATCGCAGGCAACGATGCAGCCGGCGAAATCATCTCCGTAGGCTCTGGCGTCAAGACTCTCGCTATCGGCGATAGAGTCGCTCCAATCACCGATACGGAAAATCTAACGGGAAGGGAGCCAGGGCGGTCGTGGTTGGCGGCTGATGAGGATGGTGTGTTGGCGGATTATTTGGTGTTTGATGAGAAGGTGGTATGCAAGCTGCCGGGGTATTTGGGGTGGATAGAGGCATCTACGATTCCTTGTGCGGGGGTGACCGCTTGGGCGGCTCTGAAGGGCGTTGGGTTTGGGAAGAGTGTTTTGATTCAAGGTGTGTATTCTCATCTCTAGTCAGAGGAGATACGACGCTGACAACAACAGGCACTGGCGGCGTAAGTATGTTTGCGCTCAAACTCGCGCGAGCCACCGGCCTGAAGGTGGTACTCAGCTCGTCCAGTGACGCAAAACTGAAGGACATGCGAGAGCGTTTCTCGAGCCCACCGCTTCTCACAGTCAACTACGCTACGAATCCGGATTGGCATGAAGATGTTCTCAAGCTGACCGAAGGTGCTGGCGTCGATCTCGTCATCGAGAATGGCGGCACTTCATCGTTGGTGAAGAGTTTGAAGTGTACGAGGCGTGGTGGGACGATCAGTCAGGTGGGATATTTGGGGAAGCAGGACCTCAATGCCCTGGCTGAGCTTTTGCCGCTTCTGATCGATAGGAGAGTGAATTTGAGGTGAGTCGCTTCGGAGAGGTATGCGTATGCATATGTAACGGCGCTAATTTCTCGAGTAGAGGCATCAACGCGGGGTCGAAGATGGATATGGATGATCTCTGCGACGCTTTATCCGCTGTGCAAATCCGCCTCAATGATATCATCGACTCGACATTTCCGTTCGAAAAGGCTGATGAGGCGATTGAGTATGTGTGGCAAGCAAAGCAGGTTGGAAAGGTTATTCTGACTCTTTGAGCCGAACATCTGTCCGCGAAAGAAATTTGTCTATAGCTTCTAAATGGATTAACGACCTCAAAGCCTGGGTATCATAATTACCGCATCACACCGTGTGCTTCCTCACAGCCTCCGTGATCTACGCCGCCGCAGCCGCAACGAGCACGTCAATGCCACTCGCAAGACTCGCCGTGTTCGCAGTATCACTCCCCTGCCACCTGTCCTCAAAAAGCCCATCGGCATTCCTCGCATTCTTCCACACAGAGTCCGCATTCTTCTTGAAGAAATCCGCATACGCCTGTTCCGGCTCGTTGCTGTGGAGAGAAGCAAGGCCACGAATGAAGGCGCCCTTGAACATGCTGCCTTGCTCGTCCATGCCATGGTCTACAGGCTCGGTGAGGATGCCGTCTTCGGTGAGCTGGCTGAGGGTTGCGGACGCGATTGCCTTGGCGTGCTATGATAGAATAAGTACAATCGAGAGCAGCGGAAAGAGCAGATTACTTACCTTGATATACCCCCCATCGCTGGTCGCTTTCGCCAATTCCGAGAGTCCACTCAACACAGGGCCCTGGTTGTACGTAAATGGTGTCTTTCCATCATTCTTGCAACTCGACTTATCGATGCCGTCGTTGACAAGACCATCTTCATTGATGACGCCCGATTGAAAGAGCCAATCCCATTCCATCTTCGCCCAGTTCAGATATTCCTCTTTCTGATCAGCACCAACGCGGTTCGCCAGATGTGCGGCAGTGGACAGGAAGAGCTCGTTCGAGATGGAGCTGATGCTTCCCTTGGCCTTGTCCCACCAAATGCCGCCGTTACACGGCGTTGTCCAGCCCCCGGTCATGTCCTCGAAGATGTTTTTGGCAGAGTTGAGGTATTCCGCGTTGCCGGTCAAGTCGTAAGCCGCGATCCAGCCCAATGCCCACCAGCCCTCGTCGTCATAATAGTCATTGAGCCAATTTTTTGCACCTTGCCTGCTTGCACCTTTGGCATAGGTGCTTGCGAGGATGTCGGTTGCCGTCTGCTTGAAAGAACCATCGACCTGGCCAAAGCGGGCAAGCATCTCGACAATGTTGCCGGATTGCCACCAGAGGTCGGTTGCCGCGCCTTTCCATAGTCCGGTTTCGCCGTTGTACGCATTTTGGAGGGTCTTTATGGCAGTGTTTGCATTGTCGGTATATTGCGCTACGGATGCACCGATGTAGGATAAGGAAAGAAACAAAGCGTGCTGGCACTTCATGGCGATGGCGTAGTACTGAAGATTTGTAACGAGTGTAATGCCACTGGATGCCAGCAGGCCCTATCCAGGTGGTGAGCCGGGGGTACGAGGTTTCGTCGACGACAAAGCGCAGCTCGACCTTTATCATTTTCTCAACTGACTGCGAACATTTGCAGGCCGGTGATTAATCTCCTCATTAGAGCACGGTAATTGGCTATGAACGGAAACCTGACTTGCAGATGAAACCTTGTGAAGGTTGTCAGCCGATGTGTTAGGTCGCCTATTCCCTAACTGAATCCCAATTTGGAGGACACGGAACCCGTTGGAAGTTCGCGTATGACTGCGACTCGTGGCATGCTACCGCAACAAGCCCGATGGGCCCGCGCATCGCCGGTCGTGGCACTGCCAGACCAACCAAATGCCTCCTGAAGCCATATACGATAGTGTTTGTTGTATTCTACCATGCTACGATGAAACTCATCCTGATCGCATTGTCATCGGGACTCTGAACGTTCATGTCAAGACCGATGTAGCGTCTCGCACGAGTACCGGAGTTGAAACGTGAAATAATGGGGATGGAAGGTTGCGGACTCGTGCGAGTGGAATTATATCCGGGTCGGAAAATCGTCAGTTCCGTGCTCAAATGCTGCTAGGCTAGGAACGGCTACTTGATTCAAGTGGGCAAATGGGCGCTAGCGACCCTCGGCCTCGTGATCACGTCAATTCTGATTGTGCCTGTGCTGATGGCTGGAACCGCCACACCAACTGCCAATGTGAACTTTGTTTCCGGATTGAATCCTGTTCTCAGTACCATGTGAATGACGGTATCGGTCTGGCCCTTTCAAAGGTTGGCGTTAGCCTACAAGCCTGTTAAGACTCCAGGGAGCTCTCCGTAGTGGGGTAAGATCTGGACACTGTGGCGCGTTCAATGGGAGAGCAGAAGAGCCACAAATATCTGGAGCTACCGCCATGCTGACGCTAGGAGCCGTGTTGTCCTTCATATTGCGTAATGTTGTCCCTCAGATTATACTTTCTGCAGGCATTCCGTGCAACTTGTCATCCCCAGTGGGGTGTTTGAATGCTGAATCCACAATTGCAGCACGGTCTTTCTAGGGGCAGGCCGGGCAGGCGAGACACATTGTCAGAATTGCATAATGATGATCATGATGTCCATGATCGATCCAATCTCATTACACCAGGAGCGACAAGCTTATGTTGTGGCGGTTGCCTGGAACCAGGACTGAGGACTCCAGCGTCAGCCACAAGAGCGTGGGCTCGTCCCACGGCACGATGGCCAATACGGAAGGCGGGTACCAGCATGCTCGGTATGATGCTGGGCCATCGTCGATGAGATGAAAAGCGGGCTGGTGATGCTGTGCTTCGTTGGGGGGAGAATGACCACTACGCCAAGGCTATGACGGAACTGCGGGATTTGGGACTGCAGCGAAGTGGGCTCGCACGATCAAACAGAAGGTGCTGGACGACGTGACGCAGGCGAATGCGGCAGGTAGATGGCGCTGGCGGCGTCTGTTTTGCTCGCGTGCTTGTGTCTGGCATTGCCGCGGCGACTGAAACGCGGCACGACGCGTGAAGCAATCTAGGCGATGACGTCGGCGGGGTACGAGGGGCAAAGGGGCAATCACAGGCCGATGCAGGACCGCAAAAGCTGATTTCCATCAGCCCAAAACAATCCGCATGGGCGATCGACCAATAGCGGCGATCTTACGGCCATGTTCTGTGGCCCTGCAGTCTGCCTCTGGCCTTCCACCCACTCGGCGGATGACGCCGCTTCCGCCGTGAATCTGGCCCGCGCCTGCCTGCGCACCAGCCCAACGCTAGTTCGCAGCAGCTCCCCCCTCCTACAGCCATGACGTCTAGATGTCGTAGGTACTGTTCGAGAGGACAGAACTCCTGGCAGTTCCTGTATATAAACAGCGCCCCGGCCCTCTTACCCTTCTTCTTCCATCATACCACAAGCTACTCTCCTCTACCAACACACAACAACTCAACCCAACCAACCAAACAACCCCCCCAAACCCAAAATCAACATGTCTGATATCGGGTATGCAGCTCCCTCACCCTTTGGCCCTCCATCACATTGCTAATAGCCCCCAGTCGCAAGGGTCTCGGTGACCAGGTTTCCGAGAAGGTCACCCCTGACTCCCAGAAGTCCACCACCCAGAAGGCCTCTGAGGGCGTCTCTGGCCTCGGTGACCGCGTCGCCGGCGCTGTCCAGCCTGGTACGTTCCATTCCCATTGCTCACCACCATGACCATCCACTAACTCGAACATTACAGAGGGCAACAAGTCCGCTACCCAGAAGCTCGGCGACTCCACCCGCTCCGGCGGTGACGACGCCTCGGCTCAGGGCAAGGGTGTCCTCGCCCAGGCCCAGGAGACGCTCGGCAACGCCGCTCAGTCCGTCCAGGACGCTGTCTCCGGCCAGCAGAAGAAGTAAACGGTCTCTGTCGACATGGGCGGTTTAAGTCATCTTGAGCCTTCTCTTCGAACGACTGCGGCAGAATGGGTGGATCATGAATACACCTGGGTCGGCCTTGTATCACTATACCCTTTAGCCTAGGCTACGATGAATGAACAATAATACGAACTCCTAAACATGAACATTTCTTGTGTGATGCTGTGACAGTTTTTCTTCTCACACTTGTTTCTTATCAACAACGTACATCATTTCCGACCATAATCTGCCGCACTTGTTAATCTCTTCAACACGATCCGCACCTTGGACTATCCCTCACCTCTCCCGTCAACACTAGTGCGGTCCATACACGCTATGCCACAATTCCGACGGACTATGCAAAGCGTACAACGCAAGACTATTCACGGTACGCATCACGATGGTGGCCTGCACAACATGACGATAGTTGACAATAGTTCATAACCGGGGTATCATATTCAACTCATAGATCCTCATCTTTAACCTCCTCCATCTCAACGTGATGCAGCTTGTTCTCCGCAATCCGGCCCTCCGACTCCAGGTCTATCATCTCACCCTTAGCCTCTGCGGCCATCATCTCATACTCCGCTTCTTGCACCGCAGCTTCCGCAGCCTTCTCCGCCACGTCAACAGTCCGAGACCTCAAGAAGGCTTCTAGTTCGGGATCGGCCTCTGCATCTGCCTCTGCCTCTGCATTTGCCTCCTCGGGCGCCGTCTCGGCTGTCTCTCCCTCTTTCACCTCCCTCATATAGCCCTCATCCTTCAGCTTATCAAATTCCTCGGGCTCTAATAGCCTGCCTTCGCCCTTGGCCAGTTTCATCTTGTTGGCGACGGCTGCAGGCATGAATCTCGTAGCTTCCTTGAGCAGGTCGCGGACTTGCGGCGCTGCTTCGTACACGAGCGTAGCTTTCTTGGGCTCCGGAGGCGCGTCTTCTGCATGTGAATCTCGGCCGTGCCCGTGTCGGTGTGGTATCGGCGGAGGCGTATCGCGCGGCATGGGTATACGTGCTACGTCGGCGTCCGTATCGCTGCTCTCCTCTCCGTCCTGTCCCTTCCAGCTCCCATCCCGTCCGCGTTTCCCCAGTACTCCACCTCGACCGCCCCGGCCACCTCGTCCTCCCCGCTCACTACCTCCCCTATCCCCAAATTCTTCTCTCGGTGCTTTGAATTGCGGCGCCTTGTCCCCCAATGCTGTGCGTGCCTTATTCACCGCCGCCAAATCCTTCTCCAGCTCCGAAAGCCTCTGCTTCTCGTGAGCACGTAAACTGCCACTCTGCTCGGCTTCTTTGAGCGCATCTATGTCTCGCTGGATGCGGATGGGGTTGCGGCGGGCGAGCTTTTCGGTCCGTTGTGTTTGAAGTTGCGCTTTTTGTTTTTTGATCGCTTTCTGCTTTTCGGCCTTTCTGGCGTCTTGGACGGGGTTGTAGTTCTTTTCTTTCGGCATTGTCGCGGTACAATAAGTACTGAAGCGTAGTACTCGACGTGGGTAGGTGGTTGGGCAGTATTGTAGAGCACGGTCGAGGATGAGTGAATGTCCAATGTGCCAAGACGGGAAAAGCGGGTCCGCCAAATCTCGTGATGACGCGTTCTGGGCTTGCGCGACTGTACGGAATCATCTTCGCCGCAACCCCTACCTAACACACCGCCAAACTTCGTCTCCTTGCCTAATGCGACGCGCTTTCATCGCCCATGTTTGTTCCACGCGCGCTCCGGCTCAAGGGCGTCAAGGAAACCCAGAAGCCCAAGAGACCACAGCCTGCCAAAGCTTCCACAAAGCACACAACACTCAGCAAAGACGATGCTCTCGTCACAGCTATGCAAAACACCAGCACGACCTCGCCAGCATCTCAAGATGAACAGACAGAGCCGAAGATCGCAACGCGGGGTTCTAAATTCACCACTACTCCAGTTACGCCCCAATACATTGCTCAATTGGCCGCCGGTGTCGAGTTGATCTTTACCGATTATGCTCATCAGCATCCGGAGAGTGCAAAATGGCTTCAAGGACGCTACAGGACTCTGGACGGGGAGGAGAATTGTGAGTCTAGGTACAGTTCCAGCATCGCTGGTGCTGACCATTGCGCTAGTCATACACCTCACAGCACTTCTTCAGCATACCAACATTGCAAGCCTCAGGCCTGAAGCTACCCAGGTTGGCCTTCGACAAGCAATACAGGAGCGGTGTACTTCCAATCTCCAGCTATCCGAAAACGGCTTCTACGTCCGTCGTCGACCATCAACTTATCCGCTCTCCTTCGTCCCGCAGGATTCTTTCAGCATTGTTGATGACGAGGGTGTGAGTTTCTGGGACCAGCGCACCATCTACGTCGAGCCGCATATTCGACATCTCTGCAAAACCCCCGCCAAGGTTTCGCACTGGCTGCAGGAGCATGGACAAATAAAGGCAAAATGGCTGCCGGTTCAGGCCGTCGAAACGCTTTACAACAGCTGTGGATTCGTCGTGCTGAGCGGGAACGTCATGCATGAGGACGCATGGAAAAAATGGAGAGTGGCGGAGAAGCCAACAGATTGGAAGATCATGACCAAGGCTGAGCATACGAAGCGTACGAACGAGTATTTGGACTTGTTGAGCAAGAGTCGTACCGGTCCAAAGCGGAAGTACAACGCGACGACACCCATTGGAGACGCTGACACAGGCGATGCCGGAGATGCAGCAGAGGTCGATGCTCCCGCGGAAGTTTCATCGACGACAAAGCGCAAGAAGCGGAAGAGAACGAAGAACAAGACTGCTAATGACTTCCAAAAGCGTGAACATGCTGACATGGCCGGCGATTCAGCTTCAAAGGCTGATGAAGGCCATGAAAATAAACGCAGAGTCTAAACCCCGGCGGACTTAATAGATGTCCATATTTGATACCGTCTCTGGCATATCGTTAATATGCACGACCAATTTTCTACACTCTCATTGCCCATAGGTTCGACGTCCGTCGTTATCCAATCACTGACTCGGCAGCACTGACATTACCAAGAAGATTCGGCGCTATGCCGCATCGCAAGCGAGCCGAGGAACTGAAAGAGGGGGCGAGCCGCGGTCTCAACTTGATGCTGCACGTATATTAGGTATGTCGTAGCAATACGATAAACATACGCGTATTCACGCTTCATCGCTCTGTCTCCATACCGATTCATTCTGAATTGTCAGTTTGTCCCTTACTGTTTGTTGTCGCATTCTTTAGACTGGACCAGATCTCGGTTTAAAACATGGCTACAATTGTGGAGAAATCGTCTGATGGTGTAATCTATCGGGCTGCGAAGACCTACCCTCTACCAGATGTTGACCTTCTAACGCTGCTATTTGGTGAGTTGCTCCCCATTAACCCTCCGCAAAAAGTGAACACGTGACTGCGCGACATGCGCGCATCTTCATGCTAACATCGCGCTCCTCGTCTCATGCTAACCCTCTCAGAATCGGAACACTGTCTAGCGAAGCCCGATACCGCGATCCACTTGTCTGCCGCCGACCCCAAGCTTGTTCTCACAGTTTCCCGCGCTCGCACGCTCACAGAAGCAACATCATCAGCTCTTCGTAACCATTTCCAGATTGGTGCCAACGGTGCTGGACAAGATGTTGTTTCTGTCATCTCATCGGGACACTTTCTGCTCCCTGTTCTCTGCTACGGCATCATCGGCGTTGGAGGTGTTTTTTCTGCTGCGTCAGCAGCGAGCACTGCCCGCGAATTGAGCACGCAGATCCAGGGCGCCGAGAGTAAAGTTTTATGTTGTGTAGAAGGGACGAAAGAAGTTGCCGTGAAGGCAGCAGAAGATGCGGGGTGGGGTGCAAACGGCGGAGGAAGGGTGCTTATCATGGGAGAGGAAGAGTGGAGCCTCCAAGTCGTGCAGTCCGATGGTCGACTTGGGCCAAATATCATCGATGAGACCCAAAGGCTACCTTGGGAGCGGATCACAGATCCAAAGACGCTGGACAACAGCCTCATCATTCTCATTTACAGCTCCGGGACGACAGGTCTTCCAAAAGGCGCGTTCCATCATCACAACATTCGCTCTATCAATCTAACAATTTTCAGGCGTCAAACTCTCCCATCGCAACCTCGTCGCCGAAGCTGTCATCCCCGGCGACATGTTTAAATCCTGGATAGCAACCACAAATCCCTCCTTCCAATACCGAACACTCGCTCATCTTCCAGTTGCACACATTGCAGGTATCCAAGGCTACCTCGTTAACCCCTTCTATATGGGCGGCTCAGTCTACTGGATGCCCCGGTTCGACTTCCCCAACTTCCTCGCCTACAACAAGAACTACCAGATCACATTCTTCTTCACCGTGCCACCAATTTTCCTCCTCATCGCGAAGACCCCCCAGGTTACGGACCAGTTCAAGACGTTGGAGGTGGCGGTCAGTGGAGCTGCACCACTTGGCAAGGAATTGCAACATGCAGCAAGCGCGAAGTTGGGCGGTCCGGATTGCTTCATAAGTCAGACTTGGGGGTTGTCGGAGACTACGGGCTCAGCGACTATCATGCCGTTTGGTATGACAGACGACACGGGCTCCGTGTCTCCATTGATACCGAACATGCTCGCTCGTATCATCGACGACGATGGAAAAGACGTCGAGCCCGGAAAACCGGGGGAGGTGCTCGTCAAGGGACCTGTAGTATGCAAAGGCTACCACAATAACGAAGCTGCGGACGCCGAGGCATTCACGGGCGAGTGGTTCCATACCGGCGATATCGCGGAATTCCGAAACGGGCTCTTCTACATTGTCGATCGAAAGAAGGAACTTATCAAGTACAAGGGTCTGCAGGTTGCCCCCGCTGAACTGGAAGCGTTGCTTCTCAACCACCCGGATATCCTGGACGCAGCAGTTATCGGCATCGATACCGATGACGGGACAAACGAGGTCCCACGAGCATACGTCGTTGCGGATCAGAAAAAGATCTCGGGACAGCAGATCATCGACTATGTCAAAGCCAATGTGGCAAGTCATAAGCAGTTGAGAGGTGGCGTTGTCTTCCTCGATGTTGTGCCGAAGAGTCCAAGTGGAAAGATCTTAAGGAAAGATTTGCGTGTGCTAGCGAAGAGAGAAAAGGGTGCGAAGCTGTAGTGTCCGAGTAGCCAGTGCTGTTAGAGATTTTGGACGATGGATGACCGCTCGCATGCTCTGTTAAACAAGAAATACCAATGATGTTGCTGAATATATAAAAGACTTAAAATGATATTACTTTCATAACGTTACAAGGTCTTTGTACTGCTGCACACCACCACAAACGGCGCCGTATCAACTGATTCTTAGCGCTCCCGCCTGCCGTTGGACCGCGAAAGTGGGCCTAGTCGATACGAGGTAGCCTGGTCTCCATCTACCGACGTAGATCTCTCCGAATCTTTCATCTGTCTCCCCTTCGACCACCGCTTCCATCCAAGTAAGAGCAACACAGTAACGACGATGACGGCAACAACGGGGCCGTAGAAGATATTGTTGCGTGATTCCCCACTCAAGTTAAACCCAGTGAACCCGTTAATTATGCCGCCTAAGACAATAGCAGGGCCAGCGTATAGATGTATCTTTCCATACACGGTGGGCCTCTGGAGCTTGCGGTACCGGAGATGGTGGTAGAAGCCAGTACCGAATTGGAAGAGGATGAGACCGAATATGACAAGACCGAATAGTTGGTGGCCGGATGACATGGATTTGGTCTGTTGAGTGTGTACTTCAGTAAGTGTTGCCCGTGATATGTTAAGACTGCGCTGTGACTTACGTGGTTATACATGTTGCCCAGGTAGATTCCAGCACCCGATCCACCCAGGACAACCAGCGCACCCACGCCCTGCACAATACCATGCATCTTGACGTTCTCCAGCAAACGAAGCAGCACGGCACCAAGCGGGAATATCAGCGCAAAAGCGCCGCACATGAGCACCGCATGCGCGGAGCCCATTTTGTCGCCGTCACTTTTCGCACCTCCATCAGCACCCGCGTTCGTTGTAGTCGAAAGCGCACTCCCACTTGGAACAGCACCATCATTGGCGTTCGCAGATGCCGCTCTCGTCATGTCCATCCAAAAGGTGCCGTACGCCTCATGTCGTCGAATCCCAGCAGTCTTTTCCGTGGTCGAAAGAGATTTGTCGGTCGGACCCCATGCGTACAGGAAAGATTGTTGCGTCTTTGTGAGGTCGAGCTTTCCATCGTTCTTTCCTAGCGCGGTGATATTCTTGCAGTGGACATTGGCGGTGTAATAGCGCGTGTTGGATGTCTCCACGATTCCGTTGTCATATTGTGTTCCTTCGACGAGCGCGCAATCGATTTTGTCGCTGAAGCTCGGCTCGACATCGCCATCTGATAATCGCGATGACAGTGTGATTCCTAAGGAATTTGATCAGCTTTACTTTGCGATGCGAAGTACCGCTAAATTCGGGGTACGAAGTTGGTAAAGCTCATGCAGAGGGATCTCGGCACCTATTGCCTTCAGAACAAGCCCGACTTCCTCATAGTCGCGACGCTTGTGATACCCCGGATTTCGGATTGCGCGTACTAACCATTAGGCCCGGAACTCTTATACACGACCCACATGACGCTCCCATCCATTTTGCTTCCCGTCCCAACAGCAACCCATTGGTACGACGATGGTGCAGAGAGATGGAAGTATATGTCCCCGGTTGAGGTTACGGCGTTGAGGGCGAAGGTGAGATTCCCATCGTTTGTTTGGTAGATAAAGGTCGAAAAGGTGGAGTTTGCGTCGCGCGGGGTGAGCGCACTCACGGCGGCGGTTGCGAATTTGATAGAAGCTGGAGTGAATCAGCGCAGCTTCTAGCAGGAATACTGCTTGCAGGAAGTTGTCGTTGTTAAACGGTCGTACGCACCAAGAATTGCCAAAAAGAACGGTAGTCCGGAACGCATCGTCGGTTATAAGGTTTGTGTGAAATAGCAAGCGCTCTGAATGGAAAATACTCTCATTGCTGTGACGGGCTTCATGTTAAATACATGTGTGATCATCGGTCCGCCAGCGGACGAGCGGTGCGATGGTGAAGAAGTCCGATCTCATCTCAAGCATCTGCTATAGGCTTACTAACTACTTCAGTATCCTACCGCTACGCTAATTGGGCTATCAACCCTGTCTTAAACACGTGCTACAGCATCAGGCCAAGACGACATCTTCGTTGTGAGGACGTAGTTGTACGATGTACGAGCTCCTTGGTGCCTTGGTATTGTGGCGTAGCCCTCCTAATTTAAGCATGGACGACGCGTACCATTGCGCTTATCCCTGCCATTGGCGAAATGCGGCTTAGTTGTACGAAGCCATGGAACAACGCAATGCTCGAGTCTCGTGCGAGATCCAACGTCTACAATGCCGTTGTCGAATGGAATAGTATTTATTCGGTGGTGAACGCGATGAGCTTAAGGGCGAACTACATTCAATTCATTTCCAACAGCTCGTCAATACCTAAGATAGACTCAACGCTTCTCTGACCATCTACTACGTCCAGCACGTCAAGGATCAAGGTGTAGCGACTTCTCCAAATGTCCTAGTAGCAAAATTCTCCCAGCCTGGACCATTCAGCAATATGTATATACGCGGGACCAGGTACGACAAGCCAACGACCTGCTTTCCTTTGAACTCTCCCTCTCGTTTGTTTAAGGAGACGAGACCTACACGGCCGATACCGCTGACGTCGTTCTCTTCTGGGCGTGGACCATTAAGTACGGACTCGAGGTAGAATTTGTCGACCATTACACAGGCTTGGTAACGTGGAGTTCCGAGCCAATAGTCTTTCTCGACCCCTCCCGTGACCCATTGTTTGAACTTTCTGTTGCTTGTTAGACCTATTCGGTCGCTTACTAGGCTGGGACGACGTGGCTTACTCGCGCACTTCTTCTGTGCCGGCCCCGTCCAGACTTAGATCTTCCTGTACACTCCAGTCTATCCGCGGGAATAGATCGGCTTCCTTACTCTCTTCCTCAAGCGTAAGGCGCCTACGTGTATTGAGGTGTGCTATAAAGCGCTCCCATGCCGCGTCATCGCCGTAGGTGCAGCGGTAAATGACGAAACCCCATCTACTGTTGGGATCTTGCTCTAGTACGGCACGGACTCGATGGCATTGGTTGTTCATATCCGGTTATCAACCTGTTGTCAATCTTTCGAGCGAATACGTTAGGGATATGAATGCCAGGCTTGATAGGATAAAAGCTTGTTTGAGCGAAGTTGCGTACCTTTGCTTCGATAGTGGGAGTGGACAGCGAGTTAGGCTGAGCATTATAGTTTGGGGCAAGTCGGGTTTATAAGTCGCACTGCTTGCTGTGCCACAGCGCAGCGTATTAGGGCGCAGCGTGGGACTATATTCAAACTCATTCCCGACAACTCGTTAATACCTAGGATAAACTCAACGCTTCTCCGATCATCTGCTCCGTCCAGCACATGGAGGATTAAGGTATAGCGACTTCCCTAGTCGCAAAGTTCTCCCAGCCTGGGCCATTCAGCAATATGTATATACGCGGAACTAGGTACGACAAGCCAACAACCTGCCTTCCTTTGAAATCTCCCTCTCGTTTGTTTAACGAGACGAGGCATACACAGCCTCTACCGTGGACGTCAAATTCTTCTGGGGGTGGACCGTCAAGTACAGACTGGAGGAAGAGCTTGTTGACCATTACACAGGCTTGGCGACGTGGAGTTCCGAGCCAGTAATCTTTCTCGTCGCCTTCCGTGACCCATTGTCTGAACTTACTATTATTTGTCAGATCTATTCGCCAGTCGCTTGCTAGGCTGGGACGATGTGGCTTACTCGCGCACTTCTTCTGTGCCGGCTTCGTCCAGACTCGGATCTTCCTGTACATCCCAGTCTATGCGCGGGAACAGATCGGCTTCCTTATACTCTTCTTCAAGTGTGAGGCGCGTACGTGTATTGAGGTGTGCCATAAAGCGCTCCCATGCTGCGTCATCGCCGTAGGTGCAGCGGTAAATGACGAAACCCCATCTACTATTGGGATCTCCCTCCAGTGCGGCACGAACTCGATGGCACTGGTTGTTCATATCGACTTATCAACCTGTTGTAACTTTCGAGCGGATACGTTAGCGTTGTGAAAGCCGGGCTTGGTAGGGTAAGCCAGTTTGAGCGAAGTTGCGTACCTCGGCTTCGATGGTGGGAGTGAACAGCAATTTGGGCGGAGAACCATAGTTTGGGGCAAGTCGGGTTTATGTGTCGCACTGCTTGCTGTGCCACAGTGCAGCGTAATAGGGCGCGGCGTGGGAACCTTTTCCAGGCATCGAGGCGGATCCGGCCCCCATGATTCACCCAACGATGAAACAACCACTACGCCGCATCGCTCGACCCTGTCGTTCGTCATCCCGAACTCCGGCTATGTTTCCCCCGATGGAATGCTACACAGCTCATTAACTAATGCTGGTCAGACTGCGAGTCTGGAAATCATCCCATCTGGTTCATGGTAGGCTGTGCAATGTCTAGCTTTGCGTCGGATCACCCGAAAGTAGGAAACAAAGCAAATTCACTCACTCCCAGGAGATAATTTGGAAATGTGGGACATCCGCAACCATCTGAATGACAAAGCTTGTGCGCGTAGATTTACGCACGCACATTAATCCTCACATCGTAATTCTCACACTGCAGACATAAAGCATCGCTGGGGATGGCGACTATACAGCTCTTCCGAGAATAAATCTCCTGCCAAAGCGCAATGTTGCAATTTCATGACCGCCCAGATTGACAATGCAAGCTGAATCTTGCCCTAAAACTTTAGGATGTACTGACTTGTTGCAAGGTCCTTCTGGCTTCTCCAGAGACTTCGCACGTCTCTTGGATCTTGGTGCTGGGTTCGCGCCGCAATAGTGCATGCGGCAACAATCCGACGCAAGACAACTCCAGGGCTGCGATCAGTTCATCTCGTGGTACATGATGTCCGCACAGCGGCACAGTCAATCGATGGAGGCTTGATTTTTGCGGGCCTGACCTTGGTCTCACTACTCTTCTCGTGGACCAGTCAATCCTTTCTTGCATGCTCTGTTTGCACATATTCGATATTTCTACTCTTTCTATTATTTTCAACCAGTGCCTATATCATCGCTTGTTCTCGATATATTCGCCCTTCTTTCGATCCATATATTTTCGCTTTAAACACGCTCAGCCCTGGCGGCATCCCAAGTGGTACGATACATCTATCGTTACTAAAACCAATCGCTATGTACATACTCTCGTTACGTAGTTTCCTGCTGCTGTTTGGGCTCATTGTTGTCCTTTCCAATGCACTTAGCATCCCCAAAATCAAGTATGGCGCAGTATCCATCATCTTCCGCTATCACAGATCTGACTTTACTACAGTGGTAGATACCGAGCACTTGAAGTCCGCGAACAACCTGAAGATGCTTCCGACGATGCTGTAGTGCTCGAGCACCGAGCTCCTGCTAAGTCTAAACCGAAGCCATTGCCCAACCCAAAACCCGCACCCGTACCCAAGACCAAACCCACGTCCAAAGTTGCGGCTCAGCCCGCAAAGCCTACGACCGTTCCAGCCTCCAAGAAGCCAACACCAGGGTCAAAAGCAACACCGAAGCAGACTCCCAAAGCAACGCCGACCACGGTGAAGAAGTGGCCCAAGCTGAAAGTTTTGTATCCAACCAAAGCGGTCGACCTTTGCTATAGTTGGCTCACATGTGAGCGTCAAGACACAAATGCCGACGGAATCGTCGTTGCTAGAGGGCTCGAAGCCGACTTCGTCCGTGCTCCTCAGATTACACCAGCGCCAACATCAACACTGTTTACTCGGGGGGTACCTGTGATCGAAAAGCGAGCTCGGACATTTAAGCCGGAATTTGCTAAGGGGGAACCCTTCGAGTTCAAGGACGTAGGTTATCCCGGGGCTAAAGACCTTTACAAAAAGGGACGTGGAAAGAAAGCTGCAATACCCCAGTATCATGTCATCAAATTCAACTCCGATCATGTGGCCCATGTCAAGGTCATCGACACGAAGAAGGAACCGACTGTTGCGGAGCTCGAGCATTTAGTAACTGAGCATATCATCGAAGTAGGTATCGAACCTCCAGAATAACGCACATGTCGACTGACAGCATCAGCTTCAAAGCATTAAGATGTGGATGGACTATGCGGTAAAAGAACAGCCTAACCTCAAAGATTTCTTCATAGATAATTGGAACAAACAATTGGACAGGACCAAGATCGACAGCAGGACTAACAAACCTACATACAATTCAGCGGCGCAACGCACAACGTTGAATGGAATTCTATTCGACGCGCTGGGTTCCACCCACAACAAAGATGCTCTGTTAATCTGCGACGACAACATCAATTCGGACAAGGCACGTGTGTGGGATAAAATCGATGCGTCTTCCGACAAAAAGTTTGCAGACGCCGTTGATGACGCCATCAGTGGCCACTCTCCTTCGACGAAATTCTTGAGTGCTATTCGGACGGTAAGCCTTCACTCCCGTCAAGTGATCTTTGGAGTGGGCTATGACTAACTCTTACGTAGGTCATTGGTGTATTTGAGTACATGAACCATCCTGAGGTAAAGAAGCGGATGAACCAGGCCGTCAAGAATTTCGAGACGGAGCTAAAAAACGTCCAAGAACTGACGGGGGAGCAAACGGACCTGGCGAAGCTGTGGCGCACATTTATAACCGGGCACTTACCAGACATTGGCAAGCATACCAAAACCTATCTCGAGCAGCGATCAGAAGTCGCCAGAAAAAAACTTGAAGCCGGACTCATCAAGTACGACAAGCTTGAAACAACCCTCAAACAGGCAGAAGGACGCACTGCGGCCAAGTCGGATGTGGTCCCCAAGGCAGCAAAATACCAGAAGCATTATGACGCACAGAAGGAAAAAGAAGTCGCATTGGAGAAGAGAAAGGGCTCCGAAAAGTAGGACGTAGTCCAGCAGGAAGGAGTAGTTGAGGCTAAACAAAAAGAACTCAAGGACTTAAGAGCCCAGGTCAAAGCTGCACAAAAAGCTGAAAAAAAGCAGGCTCCCGGTACCCCTAAAGCCTCAACCAGCCTGAAAAAGCAGAAGGAAGACAAGGAGGATGAACTAAAGATCGCCAAAGTCAAACTGGAAACATTGAAGAGAGTAGTTAGTGGGACCACACGCGAGCATGAGGAATTGTACTACGATAGTGTATCACAGATCGTCGCTAACCTCCGGAAGGACCAAGTCACTCTCCGAAAGTACAACATGGTCATCAAGAAACTCGAAATGCCAAAGGTGACATAGTCATCAAGCACAGACCGATCGCGTAAGGACGGAAAGATGGTATTCCACAACGAAGCTCCTGGGGGGCTTCTGTGGATCAAGCTAGTCTGCTGGTACGGGCTCTCCTCATTCAACGCGCTTTCACCATGCATTGTTTTCCTTCTCTTACCTTTCTCTTTTTACACTGTATATACTTCCCGCTTCTCATGTACATAACCGATTCTCTTTCTGTAATAATACTATTCCGTATATCTTGTGTTAGAGCCCGGTTGATTGAAGACAACCCGCTTCCCAAACCTCTACCATCACCACTCTCCAGGATCCAAAGCCGAAAACGTCGATCGAACAACAAAGTGCAAATTCTATCATGAAGCGGAGAAAGTGGAGGAAGCGCTTGCCCCACCCTAGCTTCGCAAAGTCCTGAACAATTCGCTAACTTCAAGGTACCTCGAGGAGCGGTACGATCGAGATTTCCAACGATACTTTACAAAACGGTATAAGATGTGATGTTCGAGGGAAATTCATAAACATGAGTATTGAGTCATTCTACTCAATGGTTATCACCTCCCTTTAACGAGCGAACGTATGGTTACACACACAAGCTGGAAATCATTTCAGGCGTTCGCATGACTTTCGTCGCCTGCCTCGTGTTCGTTGTCGAGCTGTGCGACATCACGTCGGGTTCGAGTCCGCCGCCCACCCCAAAACGGGTGTGGCAAAGTCGCCCGGGAGTCGAACGTGTGACCGGGGTTCGAAGTTCGGAAACACGATAGACCGGGTCGAGTGAAGCGGCGTGGTCGTTAGTCTCATGGGGCTGGATTCGACTACGTTTTCAAGTATAGTTCGCATGCTGCGGGCTAAGCTGCACTGTGGCACAGCAAATAATGGCACAGCAAATAATGAGATGTCAACGTCGCTTCACCCGAAAACATCACTTCTCGCCTCAACTCGGGTCCGAGATCTTGTATCTTATCTGGCTGTTGTTTCAACACGGCGCCAACTCCGAGGTATACAATTTTGCTTAGACAACACTGCTTCTTCCAAGCCTGGTTTCCATCTCAACGTATCGGCTTGAGGGTTGACGATAGTCTGAGAATCCAGAATGAACCAATGCTATGAAGTGCGTGCTGGCCGGGGAACGACCCTAAGCGCAGATGGGGCTTCGTCGTTTGCTGCACCTATGACGACGCAGCTTGGGAACGCTTTATCGCTTACCTCAACACGCGCACACGCCTCACACTTCAGGGCTATTACAAGGTGGGCGATCTCTTCCCGCGCATAGAATGGAGTGTGCAGCAAGATCCGACTCTAGACGAAGCGAATGTCGAAGAAGTGCGCGAGTACGTTGTGTTCCTCAACCATTATGGGTGGTGCATGAATCTGATGATCAGTGGGAGATTTTTGCGTTGGGTCAAGCAAGACAGCGCAAGCTACTGGCTTCGACACACGTCGCGCCACCAAGCCTGCGTGATGGTTGACAAATATCTGCTCGAGACATTGCTTACTAGTCCACCCCCATAAGAGTACGACGCAGATAGTAAAGGCAAGGTGTGCATCGTATCTGTAATAAGCGGGAGGCGAAATTGAACGGACACCAACTGGTTGGCTTGTCGTTCCTGGTTCCTCGTGTCTATATACTGATGCAGGGTATAGGCTGCTGGAACATCGTTCCGGATAAGCTTTGCTAAACTTTCGCGATGCTCCATGAGGTTGGACGTGGCAGAAGAGTGGAGAATCTGAATTGTCGAGATGTTGAGCTTGCTGATGGGCTGGCAAAGTGGGTTTAGTTACCACATCGGATCGTGGAAGACCGCTTGTAGCATGTCCCAATCCAACTATGTCGTCATTTAGTCCTGAGCGTCCAGCATGATTAGCTCACTATATGATGCTCTTGCTGATGGGCGCATTTACTCGGAACCCCGACCGCTCAATCTAGCGTGCAGCCAGAAGCCAGGACCTCGAAAGCACAGGAGCCCTGTTCTATTATGAGCATGTCTGAGAAGCTCGATTCTAATTGACTAGCTGGGGGGTCGACCGTTCCGCGTACTAAGGGATTGCCGTCGATGGAAGATCCTGTGGAAAGATGTTTTCTTGAATAGCACGCGTCTCAATGGAGTAAAGACGGGATGCTTCCCAAATCTTCACCATCACCCCCCTCCAGATTCCACAGGAGAAAAACGTCGATCAAAAATGGAAGTCTAAAATCCAAAGTCCAAAGCCCGCCCTTCCCCAAAACGCCCAGCTACCCCAATTGAACACCCAAACAGCCCCAACCCAGCACTACCACGAAGTGCACGAAGTGGAGAAATGGAGGAAGCGCTTGCCCCACCCTAGCTTCGCAAAGTCCCGAACGACTCGCTAGCTTCAAAATGCTCCGAAGAGGTACATTCGTTGATGTGCCGGAACCAACATCCGAAAGTTAAAATAAACAAAGCCATCGCCGTTTCCACTGCGCTCCGCCACCCAATATTTCTGCCGATCGGCTACACCAACACTACGGAGATCAGCAGCAACACCAAGACCTGTCATGGTCGTTGACGCGAAATGGTCAGAAGCGAAAGCCTGATGCGACCGATGCCATGGAAGCGGACCGCTGATCTACAACGGCAATTTCCGTCAAACGAAAATCGCGGGAATGAAAGATGGCAAACGGCCTAAGAGATAATCATGGTGTAGTATTATCCATATTTGGATTCGCCATCGTTAGAGAGTCGCAATCGACCTCAGCCTGGGAATAGCAGGACCCTGTACCAATATGATCGACATAGACTATGCTCGTAACCCTTCAGTAGCTTACCCCAGCAAACACGACTTGAAGAGCGGCACTCTCCGCCCATACATGACGCCGGCGGTCTTGGCCACCTCCGAGGCCGAACTTTGGTTCTGTCTTTGTCTTGTGCACACCAACGCCGCCTTGAAGCGTGCCTTTTTCGCCTAGCTCGTGCGTCGAAGCTTTAGCTCGCTGTTTCAGAAATTTTTGAGTAGTTCGCGCTAAAAAAGGTCGATCCACCGTTGCGTCCCATTCATCAAACGGGCGGTTCTGGATGGCTGGCTGAGGTGGGGTTGTGCCACGAGGTAGCGATGTGGCGTCGTCGGAGTGTGCTCCGGTCGAGTGTGTGTGCTCCTCATGGATCTTCTACCGAGGGTGGATCGGGGTGGCTTGAACGTGCTGGTAAAGCCTAAGTACCGATTCGGGGTCTGCTGTCGATGAAAAGGCGATACGATTAGCTTGGGACGCGTCTCCGGTAGTTTGAGTTTGGGACACGCGTCTCCCACTTGGGTCGCTTATTAGCGAGGCTGCCACTAAGACCACTCGGTTCTCGGTGAGGCCGAGACCTAATGAACAAATTTCGACAAGGTGAGTTCTCGACGGAGAAATAGTCTTGACGTAGATCGGTGGGCCATAGCTGGACATGCCGGCTTCGTGATCGTCAATCATGAAGGACTGTGATACTATGCCACCCTCGCAGAGAAGCTGCTGGTCGTTTATGTCGCGTGACTTGTGCTTTTCACATTGCGGCTAACGAAGATGGAAAAAGGCGCATTTACGACGGGTAGTAGGACGAGCAGCACAGCCGATGCCTTGGAAGTGCTTATTCGGATCTAGAAACGCAGTCCTGGAATCGATGGTACGAGTGCCACAGACACGTGGCAGCCACGTTGAGGGGCGCGGCCAAGTCTGGATCTGATCCCAGAGCTGGGAAACGCGGTGGAACTGCGCTACGTTTAGCTTCGCCAAGATAGTGAAGGCATGTCCTAGAGGTGGCTTGCTTGTACTCCCGCGAAACGGACCGAGCAAGTGCATACAGACAATGGGAGAAGCGAAAGATGGCCGCTGTAGGTCGAATCATATTCGAGTCAAGGAGCGCACTTGATGATGATGATGATGATGACACAAGAGCGGGTGGGATGGCTTCAAGGACCACATTATAATTCGATCTAACCCATCAGCATGAAGCTCTCACAAGTTGATTCGCATAGAGAATGACCTAGTAGTTGCGAAGGCTGTCGGGAGCATTTGGCGCATCCGATTCATAAAGGATCTCGCGTGGACGGCACTCCGCTTTCGATGGTATAGAGCCGCCACATCATATCGCAGTGCTGATCGTAGGGGATTGTGTCTTAGCTTATATGTTGTCTTGGAGAGTATGACGATTGGCTCCAAACGTGTCAATGAAGTAAGTGAGTACGTCGCAGTGTGGTTAAGCATGGTGATGCAATCGTGCACTATCGCCAGATGACCAGCGCTAATGAGGTGTCTGGTTGACGCAAGCCCAAGTGCGGCCTTTGGAATAGCCGAATCCTGAAACGAACGTACATAGTGTACTACTGCAGTGCAGACAGCAATTCGAGGTCCGTGGAGGTGTGAGCCTGTACGCGAGTAGAGACCCTGCATATTCTACTACGAATGTTCGTATATGCACTGTCATCTAGTGTAAGTGGGAGTGCTCGATCCCAACGTAGCGGATCGGCTATGCGAGGTTGCTGGCGGCTGGTATATTCGAACATCGTACAGCTGACTTGGTCGCATGTCGAAGCAATCTATCATGGCTCTGGCCCAAGGCTGGGTCGCGCCACGTTTTTGGGATGCGTAATAAGGACGGTACAAGCAGCACTGCTGTCGGTCAGCGAAAAGAGAGTGTCATACATACCCAAAGAAGTAGTCTAATTTCGAACCTCCCTGTCATTAGGGAAGAGGGAGCAAGGATAACTATACATCCAGGACCAGGCACGTAATCGTGGTTTAGGCGGCGTCATATCATTGGTATCTCCATGAGGAGGGACGTAGTACAACCGTCACAGCCGTAGTTGCGTACCATGCAAGTGACGAGAGCAACGTCGATGTGGCACGGTCGGTCGTACGGAGCGCGTCGAAATAGAGCTGTAGCCGCCAAGGCACAACGTGCACAGGCACGGGCACCGGGAATTTACTTTGTAGAAAGGCACGTGCGGGAACGTGGTCCCGCAGGAAGCAGGAATGACATGCCAGCACCACCATGTTTCGAGCTCCTGTTGACACAGGCTCTTAATAAGAGCAGGCATTCAGATAGCGTAATCGGTGTGATGATAGGTACGCACAGATGATGCAGGCTGTGCATGTCAGATACGGGAGGTCTGCAGGAACCCCTTTCTTTGGTATCGCAAACGTGGGCATGTGGGCATTGTTGACAGATAGGCGCAAGGCCGTTTAGTGTTGGTACAAGATGGGGGTTCCGACCTTGGGTCTGCAGCGCGTATAAACGCCAGTGACATGTGCAGCCGCGACTTGGCTGACTACTGATGTCTTCTTTGGGAAGGTGTCAGCGCATCGTTTGTATTTGGGACGAGTTGAGGTGGAGCTTGTTGGGGCGCATGCTCACTCATGGTCGTTCGCTGCTCGAGACATGGATGGCGGCGGCGCCGACATTCCGCCAATCAGGGCTCGGGGGTGTCGATGGAAGAGGCTGAGGGCATTCTTGGGGTTGAACGTGTTGGCTCGGCACGGCAGGTTGCGCAAAGTGAGCGTCGGGCCGGCATCTTGCGGGAGTGCACCACGGTGGATGGCATCCACTAGATCAGGTGGAAGTGCTGATCAAGATTGGTGGTTCTCGAGCGGCGGCAGATAGATGGTGGATCGATCGGTGGTTATGTTTAGACGCGGTGGCATTTAGCCAGAATGGCGTTGCAGGGCCGGATCAAGGTCTCTGAGCCTCAGCGTGGGAAGAGATGGCCGCGATGGCACTCCGGGGACCCGGAACGAAGCTCTGAACCAGTACCGAGTCATTGCAGGCAGGCAGCACTAGCTCGACTGGACTGCAGGGACATGGCAGGCGTCCCACTCGCACTGCTAGCTCCGACGCTCGATGACACCGCGTGGGATATCTATCGTGGCCGCGGGCGTGCGTGATGGGAAAAGCAAGCGCAGCACCCAAGGCCTTTGATACAGGGACGGCGCAGGCCACTGGCGCAGTCGGCGATTCCTCGTGTGCGGATGGATAGGAGTGTCTCTGCGGACAGGAGTGTCTGACGGTGGACTATGGACGGAGGACTGTGGACCGATCTGTGTACTGTGGAACATGGCCGGATCTCCTTCCCCGCAGCCGTCGCACTGACTACGGCCTGCTGCTGGCGGACCACGTGCAATTGCCCTCCTTGGACGTCATGCATGCGTCGAATCCTCTGCCAATCTGCCGGGTCGTTGGGACTTCGCTCAGTGCCATAGGTGCTGTACCTAGCCAGGTAGTCATCACACTGCACTCGTCGCTGATGACAGCTGCCGTGTAACGCGCCGCCCGCCGCCGCCGCCGCTGCAGCAGCACCAGCCAGCACACCAGGAGCAGCACTCTGCGCGGTTATTGCTCCGCGCTGCATGGCTGCATCGTCCATGAATGACGTTGGGTAATGAAAGGCCGGGCGCGGTAGCGGTAGCGAAATGAGTGCTGTGGAGAAGGACCTGTCGCGCAGCCATCTGTCGCAGGATGCCTGCTGCAGATACGGCCTCCTTCACGTCCGCGCTGACATCGCCTGCACCCCTGCGATGGTGACGATTCGATTGCTGCTCGCCATCCATGTGCAAAGAAGCATTCGCACGTCCAACGTCACCACCAGCGCCGAGGGCAAGTGCCGCCATTCGTGCGCGCTGCTGCTTCTTCGTCCACAGCCGCCGGCTCAGGCCCGTCGGCCCTGCGTGCAGCATCGAGTGTCGAATGTCGCGCGGAGTCGTTCTTCCTGGGGCCCGCGGTCGCTCCTTGGACCATGATCCACGTCAAATTGCCCTCGCTGTTGGGATTTGACGCACTCCCCCGTCGTCGTTCGCACGCTCGAGCGCCAAATCTACCCACACTCCCGCGCTCGGTCCACGCCACCTGCAGCGTGCGCGCAGGCCCCTTACAGTACAGACGACGGCGGTGCAGACGACGGTGCAGCATCGACGTCGTCCATGTCTCTCGCGCGCTCTCTCTCTCTCCCCGTCTCCGTCCCCGTCTCCCTCTCTCTCTCTCTCTCTTCTCCGGCACTGCCCAAGCATAGAGTCGCTGCAGCTGCCGGCCGCACTACTGGCCGCCGTCGTCTGGTGACAGCACCCTAATGCCCCCGCCAGCGCCATGTGGTGGACCCTCTCCGCGCGCCGGAGTCGACGTGGATGTGGATGTGGATGCGATGTGGACGAGCAGGGGGGCGCCGTCACCCCGTCGCTGGCCCGTGCACGCAGCCTTCATCCATCCCGCACATCAGTTGGCTCCAGCACGGCCAACAGACAGGGTGCGAAGCTCTCCTGCCAGACCGGCGCAAGATCGTCCTGCAATGGCCAAGCCACCAGCATGCCTGCTCAATCTTGTGTCGTTTGGGTGCGCCAGCGCCAGTCGCCTGTTGCGGTGGTAGCGTTGTCGACAGTGCCCCTCGCCACTTTTAATCATCCAGACTCGCAGCCAAACAGCGCACCGTAAATTTCTCATTGTCCCGATTTCTCCTCGTCATTCGTATGCGTTGCTTTTGCCATCTTTTGCCTCGTTGATTGCGAATGTTCCTCGCCTGGACCCTTCTGGTGGTGGGTGCTGCGTGCATGCGCCTGTTGTGACTTGGATCAGTGCCTCAGTGTCTCACTGCATCTTCCTCCAAGACCTTCTTTGTTGCTCCGTTTGGTCTTTGATCCAGCCTGGTCCTAGCTGCCGCACTGCTCTCTGCAGAGTCCACCCGCCTAATAGGATTCCCATGGCATGGTTGATCGCCCGCGACCGTCCCCGCCAGTAACTTCCGACCACAGACAACATCTGGTAGTGCGGGCTCCGACGTTTGGGAACCTCGAGCCCTTGACAGCCTAGGTATGTAAATTGCCGCTCTCTCATATCGCGGCCCTGCCCGACCCGCCTTAGCTCCACCTGCCTGCCCATGCTGATATCCCCAGGACTGCTCAATGCGCTGTCGCACCTCGTGGACCTCTACTCGAGCATCGCAAAACCGCTGCGCCGCCTATGGCTGTCGGAGTGGAGCGCCGTGCAAAGAAAGTTAATTCTAGGTTAGACCACGCGTTGCTTTTGCAGCCCGCCAGTAACGCAATGGCCTTCAATCCTTTGGCGCAACCTACTGGGACAAGCTTCCCTGTACCAGAGACTCCTACTCTTCAGAGCGCAGAAGGCGACGCTGAATATAACGCTGCCCTTCCCGGTCAACCTCTTTCGCCCTCGTCGCAGCGACTGATCAGCAAAAAGAGACGGCCATCCAAGGACAAGAGCTCTACGGCACTTCGACGGTCTTCATCAACACCCCACATGCGCAACCTAGCTCTAGGAACGGCGGGCGACCTGTCGCCCACGGGCGACAAGCGGCGGAACAAGTTGGGCTACCATCGAACATCGGTCGCGTGTGGTGAGCCAATATGGAACTCGGTTGCGTGGCCCGCTCGCTAACTTGACAAACACAGGCCACTGTCGACGACGAAAGATTCGATGCCTCGTGGCTAATGACGAGTCGACGGGGCGCTGCGCAAACTGCATTCGCTTGAAGAAGGAATGCAATTTCTTCCCCGTTGACCAGAACCCCGAACCTCCTCGGCCTCAGACAGGCACAGTGAAAGATGGCGTCACAGTCGCACCCGGATCTTCAGCGACATCTTCTCCGCGACACCCACCTTCCACGTCTGGAGAAAGAGTAGACGAGTTCCGCCCTCCATTTCCCAATGCGGCTCCAGGAAACTCAACCGCAAGATATGTAGTACCAGGCGAATCAGAAGCCGAACCCCACCACGGCCCTTCAACAAACGGACGTGAGTACTTGAATTCAAGCAAGAATAGATGGCATTGCTAATCGCCACAGTACCCATGCACTCGGCATATAGGTATCCCCCTGCAATTGACACGCAGTGGCAACCCGCATTCCTTCCCTCGACATCCGTTGCCGAAAGTCCATCGTCCTCTGCTGGATACTGGCGGCCCTCGCCTTCGACCGCCAATTCCACTTTCGGGAGTGATTCGAATGTTTCGGGTGGACAAACCCCAGCTACCATGAGTGCCACGTCCACCATGTCGTATGGCGGCCACCCCGAGAACCACAACTGGACGCAAACGGGCTTTCAGCCGCCCACGCGGTCCATGTCTTACGGGAACATCGAAGGCATGCCCCAGCAGTTCCCAAACGCAGGGCTTGGCATTCAACCACCAGACTACCCGCGTCGGACATCGCCCTACCCCTACCCGACAACAATAGACACCAACCACAGCAACATGCACGCTACATCGCTAGGACCGAACGCACCAGCGCCTCTTTCCGCACCCATCCTCCCGAACCATCATTACAACTATCCTCCGCCCTGGAACCCATACAGTGGCGGGCAAACTTCTGCCCATGACATGCCTTTGCCCGGCCGAACACTCAGCGGGCAGTGGTATGGTGAACCTGGGCACCTAGGCCAGGTTCAGGAAGAAGGCATATCTCCCATGGCCTACACTCACCATGGAGTGCCGCAGTTCTACTCGGGCCCGTGAGCACGCAGAGATGCTTTTCAGCTCCCTTTCCGGATTCGAACTTCTTCAACAAGTTTTCTTTGGACGGTTTTGAGACGCTTGAGCGAGATTTCTACGCCTGCTGCAGTCGTAGAATATGGGGAATAACTGGGCCCTGAGCGGCCTGATTTACAGGGAGGAGTTGGAATTTGGGAGTAATGGAGCATGGATTCAAGGGCTACGGAAAAAGCTGCGCTGGCTATGGAAGAACACGGGCGACTGTTCCACCAATGGTGGATTCCGGCGAATGGTCTTCCGGAACCCGTCTCGAAGCGGTATCTCTCTCGTCACCACACAAACTGTTTTTGATTCTTTTCGGCCTCCCGCAACCGCGCGAGGAGGCTTTGTCGCATTCTCGAATACGGCTCTTGTCTTAGGACACTCACATGTATGAGTAACTGGATGACATGGAATGGCGTTTGCCTTGGGGGACCAAGGCGGGATTTTTGGGGAACATGCGATTTGGGGGGTTCCTGGGGTTATGCTTGTAAGATACGTTCACGATATGACGCGTGGACAGCATGAAGCTGGAATGCAACGATTCTGCGACATGGCCTCACGCGCACTATTTCCCTTTGCCGAGACGTTGCTACGCGCGTTCGCTAGGCAAATTCTCCAGGTACTGACTCCACATGTACGGCGCACGAAGTTTCTCCACAAGTTTACCTCGGTGACTCGATACCCGCGCCGTTTGACGTTTGCCAATGCCGCATTCTGATATGGACATCCAACTCATTACCTCGGCAGCACTCCAGGCCATGCTCGCAATTCGCGACCCCTCGCTCGAAATGAGAAGGACTGAAGCTTATTCTTGACATGTTCATGCTACTTCGCATCTGTACGTCGGAACCAAGTGCAAGACTCGAGACCGAGAAGACAACGGATGGGTTCCCTGTGGCATAGGCATGCCCGCCCCGGGGTGCCGAGCAGTGGGGTTCAGCAATGGCCGCGACAGGCTGAGGCGGAATTATTGCCATTTCCGAGCTGGTTTGCGCACGCTACTGCGAACGCACGATGTGCCATCACGATAGTCGGCGCACGATCCGCCCCGGTTTCAACACTGGCCGAGTCAGCCAAGTCAGCACGTAGTCCCGGCCCAGAGGAGGCAATCCTAAGGAAAAATTATGCGCCGAAGCCTCGGCGAACGAGGGTCGGGTGTGGATCGGCCGAGAGCGAGGATCTTCGGCGTCTGGTCCTGTAAGTTCCGCGTGGCTGGGTTGGGGGGGGAGGTGCGTGATTCGTGATGAACGGGGTGGGAGTGCTGATAGGGGGCTGTTTGCTTGGGTAATGCTGTGGGGGCGGTGGGCGGCGGTCGTGTGTGTGGGAACCGTGTGGAGCAGAGTGCGTGTGTGCGTCTGAGATGGTGATACGATGTCGAGTCACGTCACCCAGAAGCGCCGGGGATTTCTTTTGCCCTAGCGCGCCCATTGACAAACATGCACTTGCATCATCAAATCAATTACCACAAGTGGCAAGACGACACGCCATCGCAAAGAAAATAAACCCGCGCCCTAGTAACAGCACAGCAAAAGAAGGCGACCCCTGCCACATCAACAGGCTGTCCTGCAAATCTACACCAGACAGGCGCGCAAAACCTTATTACCAGCAACCGTTGGACCGGGACGCAGCACCGGCGCAGGGGCATTTGGTCGTCTGCTCGCGCCGGTCTCGCTTACACCATGAATCTGTTGCGGAAATATGGTGCTAGCGTGACGGGGCGAACGGCGGGGCCGGTGCCACTGCCATGGCCCTTTTGTCGCCAGCGTTGACGTTTTATCGTTGCTCGATGGTGGCCGGTTTTCGATAAGGTTTGCGTGGGTGAGGGTGTGTGCGTTGGGCGCCGAGGTCGATGCAGATTGGTCCGCTGGGGGGTGGGTAGGGCGAGGCGAGGACCGATTGGGGGTCTGCTCCGCGAGCTGCTAAGCGGATGGGCTTGAGTAGCTTGGGGCTTGACGTTAGGTAGACTAGGAGGAACGAGACAAGCGAGCGTGTTAGCTGAGTTCGGAGTACATGGAGTCTTTTGCGTCTGCTGAAACGAGAAAGGCTTGGGGGAGCGAGTATCGCCGTATGCTGCGAATTTCTACGTACGTAAGTATTTGCAGATTAGATACCTATATCACGATGAGTAGTATGTTTATGAACTTGCTTCTTTCTCTTGCATCTTGCATCTTGCATCTTGCGTCTTGCATAAGAGCTGTGCACCTTGTTGAAGTGATGTCGCAAGCACGTGCATCCTTTGAGTGAAGGGAGTCCCAAGGACAAGGTTGCCGGATTAAATTTCCTGGCTGGTAGCGCGCGCTAGGTCCGTCTTGCTAGGAACGTCATCCAGTATCGTTTGTCCGCGCTCCCACCTACCTAACATGGTATTGGATACGCTGTGCTGCGGTGCTTCGCGAGTAGCACCTATGCATGCGCGGTTACGAAGTGCATCCCGTATCGACTCGGCGCGGTTGCCCAAGCGCATGTCATGCGTCGCGCACATGGACTGTCACTGCGAGGTACGCATGCGACGATCATCATGGTGTGGCCAAGTGGGTCCCTGTAATTGTAGTGGAGTGGTGTGATTAAATGGGTACCGTAGTACGTAGCATGGGGGTTTTTTCGCCGGCTCTGATGCGTGATGGAGTAGTCCAGCCGGCCTTTTCTCTTCAACGCCAGGGTGATGCTACTCTGACCCTCGTGCACTGTGCACGCGATACACCAGCCCAGCGTACACTACGCCACATTATCAACATCCCCACCCACCTCGATCCCAGCCCCTCGCAATGCAACCCCCCATGTGGCACACCGTCCAGCAGCCAGCATGTGAAGTCCTATTCCCTCGCCGACTCGTTAGCCTGAACCCCACCACCTTCCCCATTCCACTTCAAACACATATCTCTTCGACGCGCAAGGCTAGAAGGGGTAAGCAAGCAAGCGTACTTTTCTGCGGTATTTTCGCCGTCAACGGTCAGTCCTAGCCTCGCAGGGTAACCGTTGACTTGGGTATCCGGACTCGCCGCGAGGACGACCGTTACCGTTTACCGTTACCATGCCTTCGAAGCGCATCTGCTGTGCTACCATGCACCTGCCTGTATGCACGTAGAAGTTTGTCGTCCGAGAAGCCGCCAAGGGCCGTGTTCTAGAAGGCACCGCAGGATAGGTGATAGGGTAGTGCTCGAGGTTCTTGGCCGGTGTAGGAAGGTGCGTTGCGTCTGGTGTGTGCTTGTGGATGCAGTGTGCTCGGCTCGTGAATGCAGTGTGCTCGGTACGCGCGGATGTCGGGACGTTTCCTGCCAACGCCAACATCATGGCCAAAGAGGAAGGTATGGAAGTATTGGTGGACCCATCCTCTGTGAGTGCACTCCTTCCTTCCTCGTAGGAATGCATTAATGCTCGCCCACGTGTCGTTCGCCTGTCTATGCTTCTTCTAGAAAAGTTATCATTAGAAGACAGTGAAGGCATGTCGCGCTCAGCCTGGTTGCGATACCGGCGCTCCACATCAGTCATCTCTACACTGATCCTACGCTAGCGATTTGTATCTCAAGGTTTGCTCGGTTTCCCCGCGTGCTAAGCTACCCCGGTCTTGCCGGGTTGTACACGACTCGTTGGAATATCGAAACCCCCTTTGGTTCCTGCGGTGACATGCCGACTGGTGGGGCTTTGTAGAACTGTGGACTCGTGCAAATTCTGCAGATGCGTCACGGACGAGGGAAAGATGTGCAAGGATTTGATTTGCACAAACAAGAAAGGCCGGATCCTCGTTCGGAAGATGTAGATTAATGTTTTCGGATCCTAAACGCGTAGGTCGTTTTGCAGGTACGATGCGTCTACTCCTCGCTCGCTGAAGCCGTAGATTGACACGAGGGATCTTCTCCCTTCCCGAGCGATCCCCGCCACAATGCGTCATTCGTATTCACAGAACACTGCAACACGTCGAAGACGGCGGTACCGCCCGAGGCGCACATGTGACCATCTCAGCAAGACTTAGGATCTGCGCGCTATACCAAGCTCCAACACCGCGCCGTTCCGCACCTTTATGATCGTCCAATATGCCGGTATTGCGACCAGGAAGGTCCGCCTGGAAAGGGTACCAAAACTTGAAGCCACTTGCGGAACACCTGGCTTTCCCAATGCCACTTGGACCGCGCATTCTACTTACCTGCAGGTGATAGGAGCAAGCTCACACCCGCAATATGGCCAGGTGCCACAAGGCGGTTCTAGAGCACCGTGAAACAGTGGAAACTACGCATAGATGCATTTTCCGGTCGTATCAGCAAGCATACATTGAAACCTGCTCAGAATACATCCAAGTTGAAGAACTCGACCGACGATCTGAAGAAGGCCGAAATCGTGGCCTCAGACACCACTTCTTAGACACAGGATCGCGAAGGGTCAGACGAAGTAAGCAATCACGGATGCTCAAGACGACGAACTGCAATGACTGCATTCGTCGCCGCCTTGAGGAGGTCGGATACCATCAAGGTGATCCGAAGCTCCCAGGTGCCGTCCTTCGAACCAACCCGGGTTCGAGCATCCGTGAAGCAACCGCCGCCGTATTGTTCGCCGAGGATTGTTAAGATGCGTATTGCGTCGGTGAGGGTATGAGCGAACTATCCGCGGGATGTGGCGATACGGTGTGGTGTATGCTCCTCGTAACTCAGGCCCGTAATGTTCGGGAACCTTCATGGAACGAAATCGAAGCTGTGGTTACCGCAGCCCTCGCTATACGCTTTCCGACAGCGGACTCTGACTCCGAGACCGACAACGGCTTGTTGAAACACGTGAAGCGGTGAGACCGCCACCACACGCCCTGCTCCGTGCTTGCCTCAGAATTCTCTTCTTCCGGAAACTCTCACTGAGGACATCTGATCCGCTTCCACACCGCACCTTCAAGCTGCACAAGACACTTTTCATTCTTATCCCCACCCAAATCGCTGCTAACAAATACTACCAGCACCGCCGCATACGCCGCCGTAGCAGCGAATACCTCTGCGCGTCTTGCGTTCGTACAAAACACCATACTTGAAGCAAACAAGAGGGTGTACATGGCGATGAGGCCCAGTTTTGATTCTGGACTCGAAATAAGATACAGGTTCACGGTTGCGCCGATGAGCAGGACGGCGGCGAGTGTAAGATCCAGAGCGGAGACGGTACGTACGATGTGCGCGTTTTTGTAAATGGTGGTACGAGTGAGTGGGTCAGCGCGCTTTTGTAAGGGCCAGTGATTCTGGAGGAATCGGGAGAGGTGGTCGTCTTCGGGCGGTTTTTGAAGTGCGACAAGGTCGTTTGGTTCTTCTAAGTAGTTGCTCGCGCGGCCGTATATGAGGGACAGTGGTGCCTCATTGGTGCCGCCAAAAGCGGTGCCTTTTAAGAAGTCTTCGTAGGCTGCGAGTACTCTATCCGTGGGTTTGCTGAGTTGTGCAATTTGCGAGCGGAGAGTGAGCATCTCGTCTAGTTGTGTAAGTGCTTGTCGGAGCCATTCAGCTCATGGGACTGCTTACAATATCTCTTCAGTAACATCTCAAACTCGTCCCATTTCCTTACGATCTTTCCTTCCACGCTATTGGCTGTCTTCGCATTCGCAACCAATGTTTCCCATCGCTGCAGCGATTGCCTTGCGCCAAACTCTTTAGCAGACCTCGCTTCTTCGTCCAAAACATCCAGCTCGGTCTCGAGTGCGATGAGGCGACATTGAAGGTGCAATAGGCTGCGCGCACTCAGCCTTCCGAACTTGCGGAACACCAATGGGTCGTCATCTGGATCTTGCGCGATCCATTTGGCGAGGGCCGGATAACCATCTCTTACCCTTCCCAATTCAGTGTCTGGAGGCATTATGGGAGTCGCCATGTTGCTGGCGAGCTCATGGTGCCAACAAGTCTGCATCTGTTGGGGTGAAACATATGAATGGTGGTGGTGGCGTCGTAAAAGTGAGGCGCAATGAGCGAAGCCTCCTGCCAGCTGGCAAGGCAGACGCGGGGTTCATTGCTCAAAACTTCAGCAAGGTACTCAAAACCTGAGCCCAACCTACTTCAGCCTTCTTCTCACACACTCCGTGCACGCTCAACAAAAAAACAGCAGAGGCAAGAAAGACCACCGTACTACGACCAGTACCAGTTCGGCATTTTCAACTTTCTCGAGGTTGATTTGTGCTCATTAGCAGGCTTTAGAGTTGCGCCATCATGACTGCTCCTGGGATCTCGCTGGCTGAGTGGAAATCTCTCACCGAAGAGGCCGTCCGCGAGTTGATGGAGAAATATTTTAAGAGCGAAGGAAGCTTTGGCGATGAAGCGGACATGCCGGGAATTTCACACGAAGCGCAACTGTGGTTGGATGATTTCGAGATGTATCCAGCAAACAATTCTTCCATGACATACCTGTCGGAGCATAGCGGCCGTTCAAACGCCTACAAAGCTCTCGCACCGCCAGCGACGACAGACTTCCAGTTCGAGCAATACGCAGCCGAACCACCGCCAGTGACGAAGCAGTCACTTAGTGAACTTGATATCCAGAACATCATAACCAATATCAAGCTAAGACACGACGTATCCTTCGATCAAGACCTCAGCTTCCAACCCGAAATGAACTATATGACCAATCGCAAGCTAAGGCACAACATACGCATCGATCGAGAACTTAGCTTCCGACCCGACATTGATGGGCGGACGCCACAGCAGAAGCAGCATACGAACATTTCACCAATGAATCCAGCAATTTCAAAGGGTGAGCATCCTCTGTATGGCCACCCCGCCGATCAATTATTCCAGTCTCTCAAGCGTATACCCAAAGCGTCTGTCGTGGAAGTCTTCGAAATACCAGGTGTTCTCCATGCATCCGGCCGCAAATACACCAACAACGCGCTCGGCGACTACTGCGCAAAGTTCAACTTCATGAAAGCGTCCCATGCGGCAAAGCTGGGTCTTTCAGTCGACCAAAGCGACACCAAAGACGTTGCCATTGGGAGTGGAAAGAAAGTCAAGACCCTGGGTACCGTACAGGCAACCTACCAATTTGCGACGGAGCCCAATCTTCACCAACTTCTATTCCACGTCCTCCCTAGCTGCGTGCATGATGTCATTCTCGGGAAACCCTTTCTAAAGGCCACTCGTACCCTATCGAGCGTGACGAACTTTGCGCGTCGAATAAAGAAGAGGGCACTTGAAGGTCTCAGCAGACATCGCTTGTTCTTCTTGGGTGACTCCGCTCCGACGTTCACGGGGCTCATTAACGGAAGGCCGGGCGACGCGCTGGCAGATTCCGGATCCAGTGTTTTAGTCATGGATCAGGACTACGCTCAGACTCTGGGACTTCAAATCTTGACCGGTAAAGCGTATCACACTCGACTCGTCTTCGCGGATGGCTCAACAGCCTATACTTCAGGCGTGACAAGGGGAGTACGATGGCAATTTGGACTGGGGGGCGATGATGAAGACCACTACCTCGACTTCCATATTTTGAAGAACGCACCCGCAAGGGTGATCCTGAGCGACTCGTTCCTCTTCGACACTGAAGCGTACTCGCGGTACGAGTGCTATTTGCTCGATAACGAGGATGAAGAGAAACTCGATGAAGACGCGTACTTCTTCACAATCAGCCACGATCCAAGCTATGGGGCTCACGGTAAGCTAACATCTCTCTACATTCTGCTTCAAATATCGAAACACGAATACGCACTCTGCAAAGCTTATCCAGAAGAGTCTCAGCCCAAAATCTCTTGTACTAGATTCCCCGACTGTCTGGCTTCTACGTCGCAAATTGCGACCCGCGCTCATACTGACAGCATCAGCAGACTCCATCGACATGTCAACGATTGCAAATCTGGAGTTCGAGGAACAATGTCGCCGCAATCGCGTTGAGGACCATATTCAAAGCCTCCCAGAATACGAGAGAGACGCTGCTCGAGCCAAGGAAAGTGAGAGACGAAGAAATTGGGAGCAGGCCATGGAGATCAAGCGTGGTCGAACTCTTGGTCACCGGCAAGACCCTCTCCGGTCCTCAACGACTACGCACATACCGCCAATCCAAATTTCGCAACCGCCTGCTATTTCCCATTCTTCAAGCAACGCCGGGCAAGCTCCATATCCACTGACCGGGCAGATTGCACCAAGTGCGCAAGCTCCTCAACTGCAAAATGGTCAAGCTCCGTTATCACGGCTCCGCCGGCTCCGTTTCTCACTTCGGCGTAGGCAAAGGTGAAACGGACGGTAATCACTACACGTGCACTGGTTCAAGGGTTCGAAAAGCACCATTGCTCCTTGAAGATAGTCAGGCTACGCTGTAAATATGTCGAGTTGCGATCTTAGCGAGTTGATTCGAGACCCCAAAATGTATGTACTTAATACCCCTTCAAAATTTTCTTTGCTAGTCTGGTGGGGGGTTTTAGGTGGGCACAACGCATATATCTGAGATTATGACTAAAGCCGAGTTTAAAGCAAAAGCGCAAATGTTTTCTTCGTTGAGTGTTGATAGCAGCATTGTTGTTCAGTTTCGTTTTAGCTATAAAATTTTACCTCTAGTATCACTCGAAGACCTTACATGCTGCCCAAAAAGAACACTGCTTCCTACTATAAATCAGGGCGGGAATATCTGTTTGGCAAGTGTGGGATGTGACCTCCTGGTAAGGACATGAGGGTCTAGAATGGCAGAAAGACAACAAGCTGTTGAAGACGTGCTTTCTGATGCTAGGTTTAGGAAGAAAAAAGCCTAATGATGATGTAGTCAACAAGCAAATTGCGAGCCCGAAACTCCATTCCAAATTCAAACCAACAGCCGAGCATGACACCGATTCTAGAACGCTGTCGGTAGCGCTCATTCAATCTAGTCTCTTCCGTGGCTCTCGTTCCGTCTCCGTCTGAAGCATAAGTCAGCCTCTTGGAAGACGAAATCATCAACCAGCAACTGGTGGTGTTGTTTGATGCAAGCACTATAATTCTCAAACACAACTGTCCAAAGGTTCAATATTACACCGCACTCCACGAGCCATTCAGTGTTTCGTATTGCATCACCTTTAACTCGTCATACCGCCGTTGCTATTCCTCTCAGGCTTTGCTGGAGACGTCGAGTAATTTGACGTCCCTGTCCAACTTTGGTCTACCGTTCGAAAGGTGTAACATGCCGTCGCTCTGGATGACCAGCAGCTTCCATACGGAATCGTCGTGATTCTCGCGACGGTCTACGCTACATTTCTCGAGCTGATCCGCTTTCCGACCAACTATTCGGTCAACATCCGAGACCTGAGTGCTCAAGTCGACCCTCAGCGCCGAAACCTGCTTCTCTAATTGTACTCGCACTCAAGCGGCGCTTCAAAGCCTCATGAAATACTTTCCGGTTGATCACTTTCCAAATAAGCTCTTTCTTTAGTGCCCTTTTGCTCACATCTGTCGTCCTCTTTTGTCTGGTCCTGTTGTTTCTATTTCAGTCTTTCATCCGGAGTTGGGTTTATCTCTTTGCGCTTCAGGCGGGTATAATTTGCGTCCTGCGGCGGTACCGCCACGATTCTCGTTTAAGAATCTAGCGGAGACGTTGGCCACGAGGTACTGTACCTTGGCGTAAGTCCAGCGTCAGCGGCCGTGACGAAAGAGGCAGGGATGAAACGCACGTAGGGTCCGGTCAGTCCGAGAGCCGTAATCTGTGCAGAATTTTTGATCCGACGGCAATGGCAGGCTGCTTGTTGAGGAGGTTTTCCGCGCAAGAGATCGGGTTCTCGCAGAAGTAAGCAAGGAGTCGAGGTGTGCATGACATGTCACGTCGTCCCAAAGGCAGCGAAGCGGGGGGAGCTTGCCGTAATGGGCGATAGCGTGCGGAACTTTAGGGCCGTAGCTTCCGCCCACCAGTGCGCCTTCCGCTCAAGGTGACGTGCCAAGTATTGTGACCCCCACATCCTCCAGAGCAACCACAGCTGATTCGGTACTTCTCGGTGGTACCATCATGCCCGTGCTCTTTCGCGGTTTTTACATCCATGTTCAATGCAAGAAACCTTGTCGAGCTAGTATGCCACCCCCATCCCATTCTACCGTAGAGATGTGAGCAATCGCGTCCTCGCCTAATGATGCTTGATATCAAGCCTTCCCATTCGTCCAAAGCGGGCATCCATCTAGGTCCCACTGCAGCGCCGTGGTACAAGAAGGCTCTCTGCTGATCTGTCTCTGCTTCAGAGCACCGCATTCACATTCTACTCGCTGCTCATTGCCGCAAGGTCGGGAGCGACAAGCAGTGCGCACAGTATACTCTCTTGGCACTGGAGGTGATATATGAGGGCCAGCAAGCTGCAGCTTGCTTCCTCAATCCCCTCTCCATCACAATCCTGCTCTTCCATCTTTTCGTTAGTCCTGTTAGTCCTTGTCTTCAGTGGCTTCCGTTGCTATCAAGATGCAGCAATCAAGAAACAGAATCTTCCAGAAGCCTTCGGGCTCGTCATCAGCATCGACGAAATATAGTTTGAACAGTGTACCCCACCGCCCGTCGTACCAACATGCAGAAGAATCCATAAGGGTGCTCTCGGTACCCAAAAGTCCTAAAGTCCAGGGTCTGCAACAAGAACGGAGAGGTAAGCAACCTTTTCCATGCATGAGCGGGGCACGGTACCAATGCTCACTTGACTGGGTATGGGTGACATGCACACACCACGACGGTACATCATCAGTTCAACGATATTGAAACCGTCTTTGCTCTGTCATCCCGATCCTCGTATTAGAAACACCGTAGCTATTGACTGACTTCTGAGTTCACCAAGGACACATCCAACAGCCATCCTCAACACACGCCCGCAATGGTACCCCGCCAAGTACATACACGCCCACGCCCACTCCAAGTACCCTGCTATCGCCCGTCACTGCATCTGAATACCACACAAACCCAGATCCGCTCCCATCTGGGAATCTGAAGCGCAAAGGAGTAGCCAGCACCGACGGCGACGCGTCCAGCACGGTGGCAGTCAAAAGGCCGAGAACACAGCGATTGTCTGAGGATCCCTCGCTTACAAGTACGTCGGAGACTCTTGTTCAATGCAGCGTTGCTCCGGTACGAAAACGTGTCTTGCGCTTCGAGGACGAGCGAGAGAACAACACCTCGGAGGTGTCGGTGGTAACCTGCCGAGCTTTCAACACACACAAAACAATCATGGAAAGCCACATCAAAGACCACGATGATCAATTGTCAAAGATCACGCGGGAGCTGGAAGACATATCATCAAGATCCGGGCTCACGACGAAAGTCAAAGCAATCCTTGCACAGGCCACACCGTTTGACCTCAAGGGTGTGTTCCCAGTCTTAGACAACAAGATTAGCACAATCAGCAAGGACCTCGGATCCGTGGGGGACGCACAGTCGCAATTGAGGAAGACTGTAGCTAGCAAAGCGTCCAGGGAAGAGTTCACTCTGCACAAGACTGATGTGCACGGAAAGCTCATGAATCATGCCCTGACGTTGTCTGAGCTGGACACAAATATCAAGCAGAAGCCGACTCGTAACGAGGTCAAAGCTTTGGTGTCTACTCAGCTCGAGACTGCAATGCCCAAAGACCTCCCAAGCGTCCTCATGACATCAGACAGGGCGGTAAAGGCTGTACAGGACGATTTGCAGGCTCTCAAAGCTGAGATTACACAAAAGGGGACGGATTTCGATTTAATAGAGACCGCTGTAGAGGGTCCGCGTCAGGCAATAACCGGCATTCGGCTCGACCACTCCGTGCTAAAGTCTCGTGTTACCTCCTTGGACAAAACCACGATCCGACTCGACAAGCTCATGACCCAACTCGACGCCAAACAGAGGACCTTAGATAAGGGACGCCATGTTATCGTCAGCCTGATCAACCACGAGATCGAATCCGTCAACAATACCATAGAGAAACTCCAGTCCCGGGTCAAGAATGTGGAGGAAGCACCCAGTGGCATTTGCAAGATTGGGGACCCATCCCCTATCACATACTCGACCACGCCACCAACTCTAGCCGCCCAGGTGGCAAACAAATTACTGGACATCGAGACGCGACTGGGCGGCACGATCAAGCGCCTCGCCAATACTATTAAGGCTCTCCAAGCAAAGTCACGCACCCATCAACAAGAAGCAGAAGAGAGCAAGCGCACAATAAAACTTCTCTCCGTAGATGTTGCAGACTTGCGCGCAGAATGGAGAGTTCAGAAAGAGGAGTCAGTCCAGTGCGCAACAGCCGTCAAGTTGCTGCAAGAGGAGTCGGTCCAGTGCGCAACAGCCGTCAAGTTGCTGCAAGAGGAGAACCTTATTCTCACAGGCAGTATCGCATCGTGCACGGCAGCATTTCGAGAGCAGAAGGTTATGATTGAAGCACTACAGGCCGAAGCAGGAACCGCTCGCCAGCTCCCATGCGACATGGAGAACGACGTGAGAGACCTGGCGGACCGCCTGCAGGAAACCGACGGTCGGCATACCATCGCGATCGCGCGTCTGAACACCTCTTTGGCCACTGTCAAAGACGACACCGAGACCCGCGACACCGTCTATCAGGCGGACATTGTATCGCTGAAGGAGTCCAGGTATTTACAGTCTCAATTCAGCGACAAGCTCGCAGCACGGTTCCGTCAGGCCAAGCAGGACGTACTGGCGCGCGTGCACACTTTGGAGACGGACACGACCAAACAGTCTTGTTTGCAGGCAGTAGAAGAGGGCGTTGAAAAGGCTAAAATCGAGTGTCTGAAGTCGGTCGAAGACGGGCTCCAAAATGCCAAAGCAGAATGTCTTCGATCGCTAGAGAAAGACCTCAAGGCATCGATACCGACATACCCTCCCCCACCAACGCCCGTCTCCCCCACCGCAGCCGCCGGTGACCCCAGTAGCTTCAGCACCCTGCGCGACATTGCTTCCTCTCGTCTCGACACCATGGAGATCGACGTGCGCAACCTCCGCCGCCACGTCGAGGAACGCAAACCTCTCCCCTCCACCGTACCCGCTGCCAAACGAGCCATGAACCAGAAGTATCGCGACCGCACTGACACTCTGCAAAAGAACGTCAAGAAGATCACGGACCAGCAAGAAAGCTTTATAATGGCCCTCAAACAGGTGAGTCCAATGCGCTCCTCTGCCTCCACTCGTACCAGGTATCGCCCGAGAAGGCGACAGCCCTTCGTCCCAACCAATTTCTATAGAATCCCACTAACACGGACTCCGCAGATCGAAGACCGCCTATCGGCCCTCGACACCTCCCAACCGCATGACCACCCCCAAGAACCCCTGACGCCACCTACCTCAACCTTCCCGCACAACGGCACCCAGTATGTGAGCACATACCCCGCGCTCCAAAACATACCTAGACTTGTCCCCTCGACATTCTTCATGCCTGGGGCGGGGCGCTGGAGTCGCCAGTAAGGCAACAATCTTCTCCACGGAGGCGCACAACGACGTGTGGTCGCGGTGCAGGGTTGCGGTGGATTGGGGCTTGTGGGCTGCGGCAGGGTTGAGCAAGAGGCAAGTTGGGATGATCGGGCGGCTATAATCTTCTGGATGGGTGCGTACGTGCGACTTTGGAGTCCCACATGGGTAGGGAGTGGGTGGATTATGTTACGGGAAGCGGGCACTGTACATAGATGCAAATAACAATGCATCTTGGGAGCTTTAAGGCGAACACCATTGATATCAGACTGGCTGCACCAGCTGCGTCACCGCGACTCGTCTCACAATGCCCTCAAGGTGGCGCACTTTATCGTGAACGCAAGAAAATAACACCGCTAAACAACAGATATTCAAACCCCTCTGGTTGAGTTTTACCGGTGCTTTGCAGAAGTAATGAGCCACCGCTCTTGGTTGAGACCGGTCGATGGCCACGTATAACATCTAGAAGGCACGTTATTAGTTGTTTAGGGTTGAAAGACATGGGATGGATGGATGTATTGTACGTCAGATCAATGTTAGCCAACACCATCTCTACGCATCATCGACTCGTTAGATGAAAGACGACTTCATGATACGTGTTCGCAAGTCTGCCATGCCTACAAATACGGAAACTCGTCCAACCATGCAAAACGCCCATCCTCGATTAACGGCAATCAATCGACGCCCCCGAATAACAAAAACTTATTTAGAATGCATTCCGTTGATCGACTCAGTCCTCCTTCATCGCATAATCGTTACACCTAGCGCAAAGCTGTATCCCATTCTGGGTAGTGAGAAGAACCCCCAACAAGCCGATGCACAAGCTGAGCAGTCAAAGTGAATGAGAGTGTCGTGCGAGCATTCGGTACTCGCAACCCAGCTGCCGTTATCAAAAGATCGTAGCATAGCTCTCGTCGACGTTCGACAGTGCCTTTCGAGGACTGGTCGGTTTGCCATTCTCGTCCGCGGTCTTCTTGTGACGAAAGGTAACTACAACATGTCAACATAGGTTTCGCTTGTAGCTCCTGGGCAATACTCACATCCAACAAACACGCCCTTGTTCATCTTGTCGCCGCGATCGGCCATAGCCTCAAGGGCAGCCTGCTTCTCGTGCACCTCCTTGTACTTCGCCATATCTGCCTCACTGCCAAAGTCGTCAAAGTATCCGGCGTCTGTCTCACTATCAAGCTCCGGAACAAAAGGGGCCTTTTGCTCTCGGAGGCGGTTCCAATCGACTTCTGCAAAGTACTGATGCGCACGAATTTCGGACATGCCACGGAATCGAGACGATTTGGAGGCGACGAGGCGAGTGATAAGGTCCCATGTACGCTTGGACAGAAAATAGGTTGGATCTTCGTACACGGGTTTACGCAAGACCTTCTTCCACTGCTTCAGGTTCTGCCACGTCTCATCTACCGTAGCGCCTGCAAATGGCGGGTATCCGGCGAGGGCTTCGAAGAGCATGCAGCCTAAGCTCCAGTAGTCGACGGTAAAGTCGTACTCGTCGCCCTTGAGCACCTCGGGTGCCATGTAGTCAGGGCTGCCCACGATGCTCTTAGCGTAGTTGATGTCGCGCTCTCGAAGCGAACGATAGTTCTCTCGGCGCTCTGCGGCGGAGCGCTCTTCCATGGGCCGTCCGAACGGAGTAATCATATCTCCGATGGATTCCAACTTTATCCGCATTGACTCAATCTTGGCTGGCGCAAGCATTCCAGCAGCGAGGCCAAAGTCGGTAAGCTTGACGTGACCGGTGCTGTCGATGAGGAAATTCTCCGGCTTGAGATCTCGATGGATGTAGCCAAGCTGGTGCAGCGAGTCCACACAGGAAAACATTTCGGCAATGTAGAAACGGGCATGGCGATTATGCAGGACGCCGGTGTTGTTAAGTAGCGTCCGAAAGTCGCCACCAGGGACGTACTCCTGCATCTGTTAACAACGGAATAGAGTGGGGTAGACAAGCCAAACATACCATAGCCAGGTAGATGCTCGTGTCATCCTGGAACGCGTAGAGCAAGCGAACAAGCCACTCGCTCTTCGCCGTTGTTAGAATATCGCGCTCCGTCAGGATGTGGCGGACTTCATCAAGCTTGAAGAGCAGCTTCTTGCTCATCACCTTCAGTGCGCACACCTCTCGCGTATCCTTCTTCTGGGCCAAATACACCTGCCCGTAGCCGCCCTGGCCCACCTGCGTGAGGATCTGGAAGTCGCCCTGCCTCAGCCGAGTTCGGCGTTTTCGCAGATTCGCTCGCTCCCGTCCAAGGTACTGTGTAAGGGCGTCGTTGTAATCGGCATCGGGCGTCGCAGGAGGTGATGGGTTTTGTGCCTTGAATTGTGAAAGGCGATTCTGGCGGGTATGCACGTAGGTGAGGAGGTCGTAGTAGTAGTCGAGGAAGTCTATCGAATGTGAGCGAGTGGCGCGAGAATCGCTCGCTTAGGCACTTACACAGCTGCGTGACATTGGCCAGACGCTTGACTTGCGGCTTTCTCGCCTTCTCGAGCTCTTCTGCCGAAAGGCGCTGCTGGGCCGGAGTGTAGCGTGAGGACTGGTCTGCCTCGCGAGTTCGGTACAGCTCCTGGCGCGACTGTGCAGCGTGGGTCAGGTAGCTCGGCTCCTTCTGCAGACCTGGACGCGCTCCCGGTGGCGTGTTCTCCGTGTTCGACTTGCGCGTTGGGCTTGCCGGACCGACTGTGGTGAGATCGTGTGTGGAGTAGTCCGTGTCGTCGGCCGTGTGTGGGTTGTTGGGCTTGTTGGGAGAGCTTGGTGTGCCTGGCTTGGACTTGGAAGGCGAGCCCATCGTGGGAAGCAGTCTCATGGCATTCTCAAAGACGTGGGGGAGATCAAACGTCCCGGGTGGGGCGTGGTGCTTGCTCGGGCTGCCCTGGGGTGTTTGCTGCGGGCTGATGAAGGCCTCCTGTGGGGGGGTACTGGGGCGGTCCATTTCGTTGGAGCGAGTGTGTATTGGTGGCGGGGGAGTAGGCAGCTGGAAGCTCTGTCTGTCTGGCTGCGGCATCCTTCCTCCTGAGGTACTCGGTGGCATGGGCATGTCCGAGGCGGTTGGTAAATCCGAAGACACTAGCAGCGAATGCGATGTCCACAGTGTAGTGGACGAAGGTCCAGGTGCGGTTAATATAATTCTGATACAGAGTCATTGGTTGGAACGATGAGGTAGTAGAAAGTAATGCGGTGTGAGGCCCATGCGAGTGAATTCAAAGGGCCATCATTAGCGTGGGGCAGGAACTGTGGTTGTTGGGAATCGCAACGCTGGTCGCAGCCGTGGTTACAGCAAAAGGCAGGACCGAATGCCGAACTGGGAATTGTAAGTACAGGATGCGTCGTAAAACAGGACAGCGCGGGGGGTCCAGGATAGGACACGACGTACTGAGACCCCTCTGGATGAGCGTTGCAGAGGTTATCGGCAACAGGCAACGGCGACGAATTGATCGAGCAATGATCGCCTGGAACGTCAAGGGCAGAAATGCGAGGTGGTGCGCTGGCCCTCTCGCGCGTTTAGATGTCGGGTTTGTTGCTGTCGACTGCGGGGTGTTTACTTGAGCCAAGACCTTACCCAGCAACCAATAGCATTCCCGCTGCATACGTCACTCAGCGCGTCCCACAGAAAGCACCACAACAACTGACCAACGAACATGTTTCTGACCATCGAGTCTTTATTTAAAGGTCTGAAACTTCTCTATTGTGTAAAATTTGCATGCTCTGTGGAGCTTTCATCATTTAAAAGGCCGCAACCGCGGCATGCACACTCCTACAACTCCCGATGATCTTGCGCTTTAACGCCGTATGAGAGCCTGGTGAGTATAATGCACAAACATGTAGACGCACAGTGTCCACCCTCATCCCATGCCATAGTCATTGCTGGCGTCTCTCCAGAATTCGGGACAAGGTCGTCCCTCCTGGAAAGATGCCGTTGCCATCGCTAGCACCTGGGGAGGTGATTCCATAGACGTGCCCTCTCAAACTCAGCCGATGCTAATCACCTATGGCTGAGCAAAATCAACCCTCCAGGTCCCGAGCCGTTATACCAAGGACATGGCGCTCTTCGAGCTGATAATATCTCTCCAGCAAGCGATGGTCCCTGGCCGCCAGAGCCTGGAGTACCTCGTGTCCGGGACGGAACACCTCATGTTCCGGACGCCTAGGCTCAACAAGAAGCTTGCGGCACATCGGACAAGTCACCTTGTTCTTGTGCGTCTTGCAGGTTTCGAACTGTGACGGATTAGTGACATGTGGAACAAACACATGTAATGTGGATCTTACCCAGGTATTGATGCAGTACTCGCCAAATATGTGCTTGCATGGTAGCATAATGGCCACTTCTGCATCTTCGCTAGGATCGATGTGCTCCGCCGAGTAGTCCTTCTGGCAAATGTCACACGTGGTGGAAGCATCTTCGGGCAATTCACCAGGCAATAGATGGCGTAGCTTGTCTTTGAGGGCTTGCATCTGTGACAAGCTTGGCACGTTGGGGTGCTCATGGTGGGCTGCCATCATCCGCGCCCGGTAGCTCGAGCTGAAGCCGATGGTTCGCGGGCGGCGCACACGATGCATCGAACCTTGTGCTGCATCGCTCGAGGCTGTAGCGTTACCTGACTGGGACAGATCGGTGGAATATCTATCGAAGCTACGTCTATTCGAAGTTCTGGGAGATGTGCTACGGTCTGGACGACGAGTCGGGGGACCGATAATCGCCGACAGTGGGCGACGCTCTGAGCCTCCGGATGCGTGAACGTTGTGAATTGGTCGGTCATGTGAAGCTCTGCGGCCTGGCGATGTCATGTGACGAGGGAGGTCTGAAGTACCGGAATCGGCACGTCGCATCGGACCACGACCCTCACCGAGAGGCCGCATAGAACCTTCGCCAAACCGCCCCGGAGTTGGTGGAGTGCTTGGCATATACGAATTCGGAAGACGATTGAAGGCCGGGAAAGGCGGCGAAGACCACCCGGGAAACGAAGGTGAACTAAAGCCGGTCGCTCCGCCCTGCATCGAATGATCCATGATGGGCGGTGCTCGAGGTTCTGGACACTCTGGGAAAGGCCCGGTCGGCATGTGCGAATCGTGAAAGCGAGCTGCCGTCGTTAGGCCTGACGCGGCGTGAGGACCATGCTGAAACATGGGCATTGCCGGAGGATAGTAAGCCGCGGCGCGGGGTCCGGCATGGGGAGGTAGTTGGCGATGGTGGTTCTGCATGTAGGGGTGCGGAAAACCGTTGTATGGCTCCGGTAACTGAGGTCTATGCGGACTCGCATAGTGATTGTAAGGTGGCAGCTCGGACGCTGAAAAAGAGGCATAATGTGGGTAGCTAGGAGAGAGCGTCTCGGAATCTTGAGGTCGCAGAGCCGGAGGGGTGGGCGCCATGGAGAAGACATTGTGGATCTGGCCGCCATAGTTGGAGTCGGCCATGTGTGCTTTGTTCGCGGGAGGATAAGAAGACGGCTGGCGGTGTTGGGCGTTGGCCTTCAACAACCTTGGGAATACCGACAGGCAGCGCAACCGCGGCACCGTGGGATCGTGCACTGAAGGCAACCAGGAGGCTGCTATTGTCGAAGCCTCAAGAGGGCGGCTGTGCGTGCCTGGGTTGCGGTCCGGTGGATGCAGAGGAAGGCCCGGGCAGCGTCATGGACGAGCCTTATCTACTGACTGACTGACTGACTGACTGACCGACTTGGCGGTGTGTCGAGGTCGTATGGAGCAAAGTGTCATTCACGGCGGATTGCAGGACACGGAACGAGACCGGCTGCGAGGGGCAGATCGGTGAGGACGGCCTGGGGCCTTTGTCACGGTCGGGAAGAGGCAGCAAGCACGGAAAGTGAGAAGGTGAGGGGTAGTAGGAGCGTTGTTAGTGTGCTGTGTGACTGCGGACAGCTCTTAAAAGACAGGGCTGGCGAAAGAGGCCGTCAGCTGGGTGCAGGTCGAATGAGTTACGAAGGCGGAATTGTGGGACAGACCAGTCGCTGCATCAATTAATCCGTGGTCTCGCCGCCGAGCGTGCGGGCGTCTCGTCATTCACAGCGAGCACTGCAACCGCCAGGCGAGGACAGGCCGAGCGGCCGGCAGACGGCGACGCCTGGATCGCGACCATGTCTGGGCCAGCGAGTGCTCACGGCGGCACGCGGCACCGAAATGACCCATCCCCCAGCTACTGCACCCGCGAGTTGCTGCTGCGTACGGTTTCTCATGCACTGCTAGCTACGCCGAGACAACAAGCAGGAGGCCAGACTGGGACGCACGGGAAGTGCCTCCCCGCACCGCTCTACACGTCTCCTCCATGGCACTGCTCCAGCCCGGGCGAGGCGCGACGAGTTTCACTCACTCAGCGCGAGTGGAAGGGCCCGCGCCGCCGCCGCCGCCACCTCAGGACGTGTCGTCCTCATCACGGCCGGTGGCACGAGGCCGCCGCGAGCCCCAAGTGGTGAGCGGGCGCGAGGCCCAGGGCGGCGGAACTCTGCCAGGAGGGTCGGCTGGCTGCTGGCAAACGCGCAGCCAGACGACGAACGCTCAGAGTGCAAGAGCGGAAGAGAGGCGCGACGCATAGATGAGACAAGATGACCTTGCATGGAGCGGGCGCCGTGGGAGGAAGCGGGTGTGGGCAGCGCCCGGGTAATGCTGAGAAGGGGAAAGGCGAGGTTGGCTGATGTTGTGTCTTTCGATGATTGATTTGGACCAGAAAAAAGTCTGGCTGTGGACCGTGGTCCAGCAGGGCGTGTGCCAATCCGGACTAGCCTGTGTTGCTCTCCAGACTGTGTTCGGATGCTCCAAAGCGCTCCGGTTTCTGCCGGGAGCTTTTCCGGGCGCTCTGTGCTCGGACATCTGGAGCTTGCAGCGTCGCGTTTTCTTGAAGGCTTCTCGATTTTCTCTGCAATTGCACCTCGATTCATCTCCGCCTCCAACACAGTACCCGTGCTGCCGCCATTCCCCCAACCGCCATGTTTCGGTCTGCGTTCACAAAGTCCCGGGCCGCCGAGGCGCGTCTCTCGCGCTCGACGGCACATGCCAGGTGCAACCCCTCCACAGTAACCCCATGGGTCTCCTGCGCTGCGGGACCCAGCCGCAAGGCTCTCTCCACCACTACCCGAGCACCCGCCCTCCGAACCGCTCAATTGCAGATTCGCAGCATCACTCCGCGCCGCCTGTTCACATCCACCACCAGCATGGCCTCTACACGGACAGAAAGCGACGCCTTTGGCGAGGTCCAGGTGTCGGCGGACAAGTACTGGGGCGCGCAGACAGAGCGGTCGCTGGAGAACTTCAAGATCAACCAGCCGCAGGACCGCATGCCGCCGCCCATTGTCAAGGCCTTTGGCATTCTCAAGGGCGCAGCCGCCACGGTCAACATGAAGTTTGGGCTGGGTACGCTCCCCAAGCAGCTCGGACGAGCACCTGCTAACATGTGAGCAGATCCGAAGATCGGCCAGGCCATCCAGCAGGCCGCCGCCGAGGTGGCTGACCTGAAGCTCGTCGACCACTTCCCGCTCGTTGTCTGGCAGACGGGCTCCGGCACCCAGTCCAACATGAACGCCAACGAAGTCATCTCGAACCGCGCCATCGAGATTCTCGGCGGCCAGATGGGCAGCAAGAAGCCCGTCCACCCCAACGACCACGTCAACATGTCCGCGTCTTCGAACGACACCTTCCCGACCGTCATGCACATTGCTGCCGTCATGGACTTGGAGGAGTCGCTGCTCCCGGCACTGGCCAGCCTCCGCGATGCACTGAAGAAGAAGAGCGAGATATTTGAGAAGATCATCAAGATTGGCAGGACACATTTGCAGGACGCCACGCCGCTGACGCTCGGTCAGGAGTTCTCGGGCTACGTGCAGCAGCTGGATTTTGGCATTGTACGTGTCAAGTCTTCGTTGCCCCACCTGAAGATGCTCGCTCAGGGCGGAACTGCAGTCGGGACCGGCATCAACACGTTCAAGGGCTTCGCCGAGGACATTGCGACCGAGGTTAGCAAGATGACGGGCCACGACTTCGTCACGGCGCCCAACAAGTTTGAGGCGCTCGCAGCCCACGATGCTGTTGTAGAGGCACATGGCCAGCTGAACACCCTCGCTGCGTCACTTTTCAAGATTGCCCAGGACATCCGATTCCTCGGCTCGGGGCCTCGATGCGGCCTGGGAGAGCTGAAGCTTCCGGAGAACGAACCAGGTTCCTCCATCATGCCAGGCAAGGTCAACCCGACCCAGTGCGAGTCTCTCACCATGGTGTGCACGCAGGTTTTTGGAAACAACGCCGCAACCACCTTTGCTGGATCTCAGGGCAACTTCGAGCTCAACGTGTTCAAGCCAGTTATGATCCGTAACCTGCTGCACAGCTCCCGGCTCCTCGCAGATGCCATGAGGAGCTTTGAGAAGAACTTGGTCGAGGGACTTGAGGCTGACGAGAAGCGCATCGCCGCCTTGTTGCACGAGAGGTGAGTCTTTCTCGAACTTTTTCTATCTTCTGTCACTAACAAAACCAAATAGTCTAATGCTGGTTACCTGTCTCAACCCCATCATCGGTAAGTACAAGCTATACAGTATGAGATGCCCCACTAACATGGCACTAGGATACGATGCTGCTTCAAAGACTGCAAAGAACGCGCACAAGAAAGGTATCACTCTGAAACAGAGCGCGCTGGAACTGAAGGTCATCAGCGAGGAGGACTTTGACAAATACGTCCGACCGGAACTGATGATTGCGCCGGCGGAGAAGAAGTAGCGCACCATATGTGAAAAGTGAAATTAGCGTGTATGTGTAAGTTTGGAGAACTATTTAGATGTATAAATCCCTTACATGACCATGTTATATGCTTCGCATGGCTTTTGTCCGAGTCTGAATATTGGAAGTGTTGCAATTCCAACATCATCTCAGTTTAATGGAGTTAGTGGGGCAGCAACACGTGATCACGTGCATCCGTCGCGCCAAGCCTTATCTCAGGCAACTCCGGGAGAGCCGACATCCTCATCCACCCACGCCATTCGCACCTCTGGTGCACCAACGCAAACATGCCCGGAATCCGCAACGGACGAAAGCGCCCGTCTGTCAATGTCAGCGACGACGAAGATTCGGAGACATCCTACGATTCAACAGTCAATAAACGCGCCCGCCATGGCGACGCGTCCACGAGTCCCGCGCCGACCAACAGAGCCAGGCATACACCCAACGGTCGCCACGACGATAAGGAGTACGCCAAAGATGATCATCAGCCGGGTTCCCTTGTGCGAGTCAAGCTCACGAATTTCGTCACGTACACGGCCGCCGAGTTCCACCTAGGCCCAAGCCTGAACATGATCATTGGGCCTAATGGTACGGGCAAGAGCACTCTCGTTTGTGCCATCTGTCTGGGTCTAGGCTGGTCGCCTCAGGTTAGCACTCGCACCTCCGATCTTGCATAGGCCCCACTGACTGGAATAGCATCTCGGCCGCGCCAAAGAGCTAGGCGAATTTGTCAAGCATGGCCATGATACTGCAGAGATCGAAATCGAGCTTGCCGGAAAGCACAAGTCCAATCCCGTCATTCGTCGCGTCATTAAGAAGGAGGGCAACAAGTCGGCTTTCTATATCGACGGCCGCTCTTCATCTCAAAAGCAAGTTGTCGCGCTCGCCCAATCATTCTCAATCCAAATCGACAATCTTTGCCAATTCCTACCCCAGGACCGCGTTGTGGAGTTCGCGAAACTGGATCCTGTCTCACTGCTGCGGGAAACCCAACGCGCCGCAGCGCCCGAACATATGGTCAAATGGCATGACGAGCTGAAAGCGCTGCGGACCGAAGAAAAGGCGTTGGAACTTCAAGAGCAAAATGAGGACGCCCATCTCAAGAATTTGCAAGCGAAGCAGAACGCCACGCGGGAGGACGTGGACCGGTACAACCAGCGCCAGGAGCTAGCCATGAAGTCGCAAACTCTAGAGAAATGCAGACCCATCATTACCATGAAGATACTTGCTACCGAGGTGAGGCAGCTCAAGGCCGAACTCCGAACCAAGGAGCAAGAGCGTGACCAATACAAAGCGGAGGTGGAACCAGCCCAACAAGCTCAGAAGGACATGGAATCTTATCGCGATCAGGTGGACCGGGTCGCCAGTGTACGGAAAGAACGCTTCGACGCGGGAAAAGTCACTGTGGAGAGGCTTGCATCAAGAATTGAAACCGAGCAGCAGTCATTGACTGGCTTCTCCGCCGAGATAGAGGCGGAGAAGCAGGCTGAAAAAACGAGAAAAACGGATATGAAACGAACCGAAGGCGACATCGGCCGGTTCAAAAGTAAGCAAGAGAACAACTCCGTGGAATACGACCAAGACGAGTTTGAGGCTCGCAAAGCCGATTTTCATCGTCAAGCCTCCGCTGCCGAACGCAAAGCTGTGGAACTCATAGACACGATCAAACGAATCAATAGAGACGTAGTGGACCGCAGAGAGATTTTGAAGCGTAAGCTAGGCGCACGAGAGGAACTAAACACGCAGAGTGGACAGCAGGGAACCTTGCTCAAGAGCATGTCTGCCCATACACATCAAGGGTGGAACTGGCTCGAAAAGAACATGGCGAGCCTCGGATTGAATGATGTAGTCTATCCGCCGCCCATTCTGTGTTGCTCAGTACCAGACTCGCAGTTTGCAAGTGTCGTGGAAAGCCAGCTTCGTCCCCAGGATCTCATTGCAATCACGTGTACCAACGCTGGTGACGCGAGGATTGTCGCGGACAAACTCCTGGGTAAGAAAGAGACTGGCGGTTTAGGATTGCATCACATCACCATACGCACCTGTCCAAACTCGCGTGTTTACTACCACTCGCCCCTCACTGAAAATGAGCTAAAGGAGCTGGGTTTCGACGGCTGGATCGGCGATTATATCCATGGGCCGGACGCTGTGCTAGCCATGCTTTGCGATAGTGCAAAGCTGCACCGATCAGCTTACACGTCACGCCGTATTTCGGATGTACAGTACAACGCTATAGTACAGGCAAAGAGAATCTCGAAATGGGTCAGCGGTAAGGACATCTACCAGGTCACCACCCGGAGGGAATACAATGCTTCGTCCACCAGTGTAACACAGATACGGGATGCAAAATACTTTACGGACCAGCCTGTTGATACGGTTGAGAAGCATCAGCTTGACGAAGCGATCAAAGGGCTCAAACGCGACATCGAGATGCAAGGCGACGAGCATACAAAAGTGGTCGGCGAGCTTGACATAGTCAAAGGAGAGAAGAAGGCTGCAGAAGAGCAAAGGGTACTGTGACTTTCACCCGTATCGTTTTGTTGCTAACTTGATTCAGAGAGCGGTATCAGCCGAGCAAGACCAGCTGAAGAAGGCATTAGCTGAGTTGGAGGCATTGCCTCGCAAAATAGGTACGTTCTTAGAAGCTTTGCCTGGGACTCTAGCACTGACACGGCCCAGCTGCCAAGGAAGCCGAGCTCCAAGACATGAGGACCCTGAGTGCAGAGACCTATGACCGTATAAAGACCATTGAAGCGTCCTCCGAAAAAGCAGCACTGAAGGTCGCCGGATTGACTCTCGAACATGCCGTAGGTCTCAAAAATGCTGATGGTGGGCTCCACTTGCTGACCCCATTCACAGCAGGCTTTTGTTCAGCTTCGGGTCTTATACGAGGCTCACGTGGAAGCTGAGATACACCGCATCGAGGCGAACTCCGAAGTTGATGGTTACAAGGCCGACAACCGTGAAATTGAGTCGTCTTTGGCGCAGAAGGAAGCTGAAGTCCGGGACTGGACCAACCGCCACAAGGCCAAAAGAGCGGAACACGGGCAGCAGCACGAGGCAGCTCAACGGTTAATAAGCGATGTCTCGGACGAAGAAAAAGAAATGATCAAACAGTACAGCGGCCTGCCAACAACCGAGGAACTTGACGACAAAATCACGGCTATCAACGCCAGACTCAACCTTATGGCAGAAGGCAATCCGAATGCTATCAAAGCCTTCGAGAAACGAGAACAAGAGATCCAGACGCTCATTTCAAAGCTAGAAAGCATCGTCGAGCGCCTTGAAACAAACCGCGCATTGATTACAGAGATCCGCGAGAAGTGGGAACCGGAGCTGGACGCGCTTGTAGCTAGAATCAGCGATGGGTTCTCACACAACTTCGAACAGATAGGATGCGCCGGACAGGTCGGTGTGTACAAAGACGAAGACTTTGAGAAATGGTCCATTCAGATCATGGTTCGCTTTCGGTGAGTCCATGACCCCAATCTATATTAAAGACTCTGGCTAATCGCAGTTGTAGTGAGGGCGAATCTATGTCGATCCTCGACTCCCACCGTCAGTCCGGTGGCGAGCGTGCCGTGTCAACCATCTTCTACCTAATGGCTCTCCAGGACCTGGCTCGCTCTCCATTCCGTGTCGTCGACGAGATCAACCAGGGCATGGATCCGCGCAACGAGCGCATGGTCCATGAGCGCATGGTCGATATTGCGTGTCGCGAGCGTACAAGCCAATACTTCCTGATCACACCGAAGCTGCTCAACGACCTCAAGTTCCATCCGAAGATGACGGTTCACTGCATCGCGAGCGGAGAGCATATGCCGGATTCAAGCACCAATTTGGACTTTGGGAAGTTGGCAAAGATTGCACTGCGGGTGCGCAAGCAGGGTATAGCTGCTGCGTAGACGAAAGTCATGGTATGGTTTGGGTGTTGGTGTTACAGGACGACCGATTTGGTTTTATTCTCGGGTGCAAGGTTACGACCGGAATGTGGAACATAGAGACTCGACGGTCGAGGGAATTCCAAGCGACTTCATTTACGAAAGACGGGTGCTATGTCGCATTGATACGGGCTTCCATAGGTAGCAGATGCTGGAGTAACTTAGGGTAGTTCAATGGTCACCCATGCAAGGGATTATCTTGATCTATGCTTGACATGCCGCTACTCGTCATAACGGTGTCGAGAATAGTGTCCGACCACTGGTTGACCCTGATTGAAGTGACGCCGTATGTTCGCGACACGGCTCGCAGTGTAACCTGTCCATGTCAATCGGACGTTTGCGACACGTCTTCCCGTCTTAGAGGAACATATCTCAGCAAAAAGGTAACGTTGGATCGAGAGCTACGGACACCATTCCGTGTTAAAATGGTGTGGGGCTTTACCGAGTGGTGGCATCATTTCATCTGCTCATTCTTGATAAGTACTCAAGTCCTCGGTCTTCCCGGCTTCTTCACACTCCGTCCTTCAGTTACTTACACTTCTTCGATAACACCTACACCTCTCTCATCGGTACGATCGAAGATGCGAGCATCAGTCATGTATTCCTTCATGCTCTTTCTCCTTCCTCTCACCATAGCGAGCCCTATAATCGCACCCGAGAATGAGACATGGAACGTCTCAAGTCTCGAAATGCACATGATGACGGCAGACAGCGGACTTCCTGGTGGTAATTGGCCTGATCGGTACACACCTCCGTCTTCCCTCCATCTCAATGTCCAGCCCCTTCCCGATCCTCCCTTCGCCTCGCTTCCCCTAACAAACCCCACCTGCACCATCCGCCCTAACCACTGTCCCAACACCAGATACCGCTTCAACACCACCATCGCCATGGAAATGTCCATGACCCACGAAATGCTGATCGCGGACGTGGTCGCGACTGTGAACGTGACGGCGACGTGCGGCGCAGAGTGGGCTAACGGCACGTTACCGAGGGGCGTGGGTTGGGAGTGTGCGGTAGCGGCGAACTCGAGCGATCTGGTTACCAACGAGCAAGTCCAGGATGACTTAGGCATGGTGGCTTTTTGGGTTGAGCCGCGCGATGGTGAGGATGGTGGCGCGAGGGCGATGGTCGCGGGTGTGGAGGTGGTCCGGGAAGAGTTATCGTATAGTTTACATATTTCGAGGGATACGAGGGAGGGAGGGGACGGCAGGTAAGTGATTCCTTTTTCAGTATTCATGTCCACGGTCCATGCTGGGATGAAATAGCTTGCTGATCCTATGGGATGAAGGTACTACACCGGCGGCGTCGACGTCTCAGCCAATGACCCTGGATCACCCTCTGGCTTTCTAACCTGTCTGAACGGCGCGCCGCTTGAGGGGCTGAGCTGCGAATTAGGCGCTATGAATGGACTTGATCTCAGTAACAGGCAAGACATGCTGATTGTTTCCGACCTTATCCCGCCTGGACGTGATGGAAAGGTCGACATGGCTGCTATCGATGGCATGCACATTGTGAAGATTTCGGATGTGCGGGCTTGAGGTTGAGGCTTGAGATACATAGGTATCGATGTCTCTAGGGGGTTTGGGGCGATAGTTGGTGATACGTGTAATATGAGCATTTTGGGCTGTTGTTTTCTAGCGCAGTGTGATGAACTTCGTGATGCTGTCACTTTGTAATGATGGTACAGTTACCATGCCACATAATACCGCAGTAAACCTGGACGCCTTCTGGCCTTGCGGAGTAACAGCTCCCGCTTGCTCAAGCGATCGTCAGCCGAACAACTGGACCATGCCAGCAGACGACTCATCGAATCGACGTGCCGACTTCGGGACCCATGACTTTTGCCATCTAATCCAACCGAATAATCCAACCGAAGGAACAGGTATCTATCTCTTGCGCCATGGCTTAGACACACGAATAGGAAAGGTCGACTCTCTTGCCGAGGGGGTGCATGCATGAAAGGGCTGGTGGCGGTGGTTTACGGCGCAGATCGACCACGAGCAGGTTCTCGACACCCATCACGCTGGCAAGTCCCGCGATCAAGCAGGATCCCATCGGATGCCCACACAAAGAGAGCTCGTCGATCTGAAGATCAAGGTAGTGAGGTTCATAGAGCAAGAAGCTATGAGGGTTCATGTCACCCCCTCAGCCTTAATAGTCTCACCCACCTCTAGCGCGCGTCTTCCCTGTCGTCCCGTCGCTATTGGCTCAAGAATCCAATATTATCCGCAGCAATCACCGCGCAGCACGAGCAGCCACGCCTGTCATCTCACGCACACCCTGCAGTCGGCTTCTATATACCGGTTCCGCTGCATGACTTCTCCGGGTTTCTTTCCAGTGCGGGCGCTCCCGGACAGGCACCATGATTCGCGCCGAAGTGGGGCGGCGCTCGACTGAGTATGGAGGCATGTATGTCTTCTGCACGAGGTCCCACGAGGACGAGGTTGTTGCAGCATGCATGCGTCTTGACCGCTGGCGCGGGTGTGAGCGAAGGGTGTATATAAGAGGGCTTGTCAGCGAGGCTGGGAAACCACACCGACTCCTACCCAAGGAAGCCCAAGCGTACTTGCAAAAAGCTGAATCATGCTCGCGTTCAGAAAAGTTGCGGTTGCGTCGCTAAGCGTCTTTGTTGCGCTTTCCTCTGCGGGACCGATACGGATTCGAGCTGATCAGGAGGCTAAGCCTGGAAATGCAAAGTTCGACTACGTCGGTATGTCTCCACGAACTTGTGCATCATACACCCGCTAACGATATCAGTTGTCGGAGGGGGAACGGCAGGTCTCACAATAGCCGCTCGTCTGGCGGAAACCGCCTCTGTAGCTGTTGTTGAAGCCGGAGGCTACTACCAGATTGACTATGGCAACGTCAGCGTGGTTCCTCTGAACGGCGTGATTGCAGCCGATATCCTTGACCCATCGATAAACTTTCCACGTCGGCCGTACATCGACTGGGAGCTTGTGACACAACCTATAGTCAATGCCAACAACCGGGTTCTGCACTATGCACAGGGCAAGACGTTGGGCGGTTCCTCAGCTTTAAACATCATGTCGTATACGCGATCTTCGAGGAGTTCATATCAGCGATGGGCGGATCTAGTCGGAGATTCTAGCTATACGTTCGATAACCTCCTTCCGTTCTATAAGAAGTCTGTCCGCCTTACGCCACCGAATCTTACGAAGAGGAACGCTGCGAATGCCACGCCCGAGTACGATCCCAATTCTTTTGGAGACGGAGGTCCTTTGGATGTTTCGTGGAATAATTGGGTCGATCCGACGTTAACGTGGTTAGCGAAGACTTTGCAAGCGATGGGAATAACAATCAACCCGAAGGGATTGAGTGCTGGGGACCTGAGCGGTGGATCGTGGACGCCGTCCACAATTGATCCAGCTCACGCTACCCGTGAATCATCACAGACTAGCTTTATGGAGTATGCTTTGGCAAACACCAATCTCAAGGTGTACCATCACAGCATCGTGTCGAAGATCCTCTTCAAAGGAAAAAAGGCCACAGGTGTCAGTGTGTCAACGAACGGCACCGCTGCCTACACCTTGTCGGCGAAGAAGGAGATCATTCTCAGTGCTGGTGTATTTCACTCCCCCCAGCTACTGATGCTCTCTGGCAAGTCTCTACAATCCCGGTCAGTGACCTCCTCTCACATTATACAGGCATCGGTCCCAAAGCCACCCTAGACACATACCGGATTCCCGTCATCTCAGATCTCCCAGGCGTTGGCCAGAATCTTCGTGATCCCGTCACCGTCATCGTAGCCCGCTTCGTCAACACTCCAAGCGGTGTAGCCATCGTAAGGAACCCAGCGCTCAAGCCGGAAGCACTTCGCCAGTATTACGAGGAGGCTGCAGGTCCTTACAGCTCGGTCGCTGGCTACATCGCATTCGATCGACTTACGGCTGAACTCCGTGCAACACTACCGGCTACAACACAGGCCAAGCTCGCTGCTATGCCTGTTGATCAACCGGAGCTCCAGTATATCGTCGCCGCTATTTTACTTGGCAACAATACGAGCGGCTCGACAAGCGCGACAAACAGCAACGTCTTCTCGCGCGGTAGTGTAACTATTTCCAGCACCAACATATCAGATCAACCGGTCATCGATCTAGGTTGGTTCTCCGACCCGGCCGACGGGGACGTCCTCGTCGCAGGAATCAAGCGTCTCCGCCAAGCATGGGTAACTGAACCTGCTCAGACCATAAGTGTTGGTCCGGAAACTCGTCCTGGAGCGAACGTCGTCACGGATGCAGAGCTGCTGGAATATATCAAGAACACCGCGCAACATATATCGCATCCCAGCTCGACGTGCGCTATGGGCAAGAAGAAAGATAAAAACGCCGTGGTGGACACCCAAGCGAGGGTTTTCGGGGTGAAGGGCTTGAGGGTGGTCGATATGTCGATACTGCCGTTTAGTTTGCCTGGACAGCCGCAGAGTACAGTGTATGCCCTTGCGGAAAAGATTGCTGATGCTATCAAGCGCGAGTTGCGATGAGGGGATACGAGGTGGTGTGGACGAATTTCGGTATTCCACGGTCTATACGACTTGTTCGTTGACGCGTCACGATAGCCATGTTGAATAGTTTCCCCTAGAAAAGGCTTCCGCAACCCCCCCAAAGCCACACTTCAAGCGAAGTCTTACCTAATTTCATTCTGCTAGTACAACAAGGCCTCTATGTAGATCGTAGGCGTAATTCGCACGTCAGTCTCCAAGATATTAAGCAGCTTTGTGTCGGCTAGTATGTGAAGTCCCTTTCGGTTGCTGCTGATGTTGTACTTTTGATTGGTGTGTCGGGCTTGTGTGGTCTATGTGCTGCTACAGTTGTTTGAGAAGCTGTTTTGATTGTTGTAGTGGTGAATGTCGTGCCGTTCGTAAGGATAGGAAGGAGGTGGACATTTCAACTAAGTGTCACTCCCGCTCTCAGCCGATCATGCACAAGTCTATATAATTCATCGCAAATAGTTTACGCTAATGAGAGCAACGCTTTGGAAATAATTATAGATCAGCGGCGATGATGAGTTTGCAAATGCGAATGCGGAGACGGGGGTCCGATGGTGGAGCAAGAAAAAGGTTAGTGGGATCTGTTCAAGGGAGGAATGCTTGGAATTTAGACATTGATTTAGTCACGATCAAATCTTGGCCACGGGATTAAACCTCGATATTTTCATTTTGTATTACATCCGATGACACGGGCACTATAACTCTGACCTCTACAAACAGTCCTTAAAGTACCGTACAGCTAGAAGCTCGAGTGTCGTCAATTAAACCATATATCACGCTTCCCACCAGAGCACCTCAACAAGCTCACAAGCTCGCATTCGCATTGTGGCAGTGGCAGGACCACTCTTCTCGCTGCCACATGCATCACCTACGATTGGCATCTGTGATATCCGTCATTTCAGACGGTGAGGATGGGTTCGGTAAAGGGCGAGATGGCGATGTCCTGAGCGGCAAGGACTTCTTCGACGGTAAGAGTGCCGGAAGCGATGGCAGAGAGTTGTGCTGGACTGCATGTGCATGTATCATCCGATTGACAGCAGTGATACTTTTGGCAAAGGGAATCGCAACCATCCCGCTTCTTGACGATAGGAGCAAGAATTGGCGAGACATCCGCACTTCGAGCCGCAAGGACGTCTTGAACGCTCAGTGTTCCGGCCTCGATGGCGTCGAGCTCGTGGGGCTTGCAGTTACAGTACTTACGACTGCTGCTGCAGCATCGATATTTCTCGCAGCGCGAGTCACAGCGACCGTCTTGGGTATCGGCAGTGGTGATATCGGACTGGGGCTCCGTCGGTTCGATCTCCGCGTAATACGTGTCATCGACAGTAGCTGCTACTTCAGCTGCTTGTCCAGCGCACTCCCCGTTACACATCCAGAAGACAGGTCGAGTATTGGGCGGGCTCTGCTGGAGGCACATGCGCGGGCAAATGTCGACAGGAGGACCTTTGCTCGATTTGTCCGCGAGACGCCACTTGCCGGTCAGGATAGGCGGGGGTATCTTTGACTTGTCGATCTGCTTCACGCGAACGGTCTCGTTCGTGGAAGTGCTAGGAAACTCGAACTGTTGGTGAAGGTCTCGCACATTGAGCGTGCCCGCCTCGATGGCGGCAAGCTGATCCGTGGAGCACTTGCATTCGTGGCGTCCACCGATGTAGCAACGGGCTGCGACGCAGCGAGCGGGACATGCGTGCTCGCTAGCCGGGCTCGTCTCATCGCGGGCCGTGAGGGAGTTGTCAACCTGTAGGAGCGGTCAGTCATTGCATCTGTTGATACGAGAAAGCGTAGCACTTACGACGGCCGGAGCGGTGGCAGCGAGAGTGGCGAACACCGTGAGGGCGAGCGCGAGGACCTTCATTGTGGGACGTTGAGTTGATCGAAGGCTGAGAAGTGATTGGCGTGATGGAGTGAAGAGGTTTCGGCTGTGGAGAGCGGAAAGAAGTGGGAGGGCCGCTCTTATACACGTAGGTAGTGGTATGTGCGCGTTGCTTTCGAGGTGCTCACTTTGGGGTTCACGTTCACCGCGGGAGTCTCGAGTTCACCAGACAACAGGGTCCTCTTGCTTAGATTCGATGAGCTTCTAGAAGACTCTCACCTCAAGTTCCGCGTCCAGCTCCGAAGACGTACTGAGCGTTCATCCAACCCGTCGTTCCATTGACGCGTCGTATAGGCAGTGATGCAAAACTTTGAGTGAACTGATGAGCCGGTTAAGTTGATGTCCAAAGGCTCCTCAAATGAAGTGGAGTGTTCCAAATCTGCTGTTACAAGTGAGACGAGGTATATCTACCGATATTCATAACCCGACATTCGTCACAAAAGTTCAAATTTGCCCACCATCCGATTTCTGCGTCGTCATCTCAACCTATAGCAGACACAAACGGCGGCGTGCAAAATGTTTAGCACACTCTGTTCGCGTGCCGGCAGAGGCGAAGGTACCAAAACTCAGCCATCGACAGTGGCCCTGTCTCCGTACCAGCCAACCCGCCTCTTCGAGCCAGTCAACAGCGGCCCTGTCTTCGAGCCAGTCAACAGCGGCCTTTCTTCGAACCAGCTAGCCGTAACCACCTCATGGAGCCAGCCATTAGCATCAATCTCCCGTCCTAGTCTAGTATGCTCAGATACATCCCAACCAGCAATTAGATTCTCATAACCGCCCCACCCGCGTCCACGCCCTCCACCCCCCTCACCGCCATCCCATTGACCGGCCAGCCCATGTTCGTCTCCATCCCCGCAAAGCCGCTCGCTTCATCATTCAAGTCACCAACCACTCCATCGCCAACAGGCAAATCCCAATGGCCACAACCTTCCGCACCCTCCGCTCCACCTATGACTTCCTGCACTAGTCATCTAAAGGGCCACGAAAGAGACCAAGAGCGGTGGAGAACCTGGTGGACCATCTTTACAGGTGGGAACGGGAAGCCTCAGAAGGACATTCAGCAGGAGTCAGAGAATGACAGCGGAATGTTCAAATGGTGGGGTAGGTAAAAGGATGGAGCCGAGGGATCGGGTAGCTATATAGTATTTGCGGGACAGAATGAGAGTGGAGACCGAGTGGGGAAAGGGGAGAGGTGGCGGGAGTTTGCTAAGGAAGGGGGTTGATGCAAAGGTTGAGGTAATGGATTGGACGGGCTCACAACTCGCAAGAAACATCACAAGAGAACGCCATCATTTTGACGCACTAAGTTGGCATAGCATTTGTTCATATGCAGCTGTGAAAGGACCATGTTACTCGTACAGATAGACTCGTTCCCTGGTTTCCGCATGGGAGCTCAGCCTTCCCGTAAGGCTAATATGCCGCCGATGTAGGAAACACACAAAATGATGGGCCGGTAGCCAGGAGCTACGCCGTGTTATACAGGAAAAGGGGTGTTTCTTTTGAAGTGAACGCCCGAGCCGCAAATAAAAACCATAACCACATCTCGTGGACAGGAATAGGACATAGATTGATGACCCCGGATCGCTTGAACGGAATGATCAGTCTTCGTAGAGAGAATCCACTTCCTCGCGTTCCTCATCGTCCTCAGAATCGGCTCGTGCAGCAGCAAGCTGCTCCTCGAACTGACCAGCCTCTTCTTGCTCCTTCTCATCTCCACCATCTCTCTCCACCTCTTTATCATCCTGCTCCTCTTCGACAAAAGCCTCAACTCGTGCAGCCTTAGCCTTCGCGGTGAGACTAATAGTAACCTCCTCGAAGGCGTCAACCTGACGGACATCGAGGAGGCTCTTGGTACCGAGTGTGAGAGTCATCATCAAGGCCTGAGCAGCTACCATCCTAGTGTTCTCATGAAGGGGAAGCAGATCCTCGAAAGAGGCCTCATCGATATCACCCGCAGCATCGGCTTGCAAGGGATCGTCCATGGGATCCAGTCCAGCTCGGGCACGATCGCGCTTCTCTTCGATGGCATCGGCGACGAAGCCCAGAAAGTTCTCGCCTTCAGCAGAAAGTGCCTCGCGGACACGTCCGTTCGACACTGCAAAGGCGGCTTCAGGCATGTCGGAACTGAGCCCTGGAGCACTAAAGTCGTATCCGCCAAGATCACCGAAGTCGTCTTCGCCTTCCCCGAAAGCATCAAGGCCTCCAGATTGACCACGTCCATGTAGTGGAGATGCCGAGACCATGCGACTACCGCGCCTTCCATGTACTGCCGTCAAAGAAGACGGGGGCCCCACAGAGCCCGCCATGCCAACTCGCGCACTTTTAGGAACGACTGACGAACCCCGTACCGAGGCAGTGAGATTCCAGGGCATCGCGGAAAGTAGCTGCTGATCGTCGAGAGCTGATGGGGCTTCGCGAGGAAGCTCCACGTCGTCACCGCCAGGAAAGAACATGGCTTCATCATCTTGGCCGCGGCCTATCTCGTTTTCAGGCTCCTCCGTTCTCCGACGCACGCGGCGTGACTCTTCTTGGGTTGCATCATCGATCCCGCTGTCGCGATCACGCTTCGTACCGGCATTACCCTTACGGTTGATACCGGTGAAGAGCTCGAAGAGGTTATCGCCAATGAATTGGTCAAATGGGGATGGGCCATTCACGCCGAGGAGCCGTGCGCCTATTCCACCGATGCCTGCTCCCCAGACGTAATACTCCGCATTCTTCTTCGCCAGCTGGGCGAGACGGTATTGGTTCTTGAGCCGGGCTGCGTTACTCATATTCTGCAGGTAGTTGGTATTCCAGTCGGCCAGGTCCTTGTTGCGAAGCTCCATCGTCGTGTCGAGGGGAATGGTACGAGCAGCGCGTTTTTTTCGGCGAGCGTCGGCAACAACAGTGGGAGACGAGGACTCCTCTGCTTCTGGAAGACCACGTTGCTGCTGTGAGGCCGTTGGAAATGCCTCGCCTTCAGGCAGCTCGTCACTGAAAATAGGAAGATCGAGATCCATTTGATCGCTGAACTGCTGTCAAGAGTGAGTTGGTGTTCACGTTGTGTTGTGGAGTGGTGAAGCAGAGGTATTGGGAGGGCTAGTAAAGAAAGGAGCAGTGAGATGATGATGTGATGTGAGAGAAATTGTGAGAATGAGCAACCGGACCGTGTGGGAACAGCGGAAGAGGTGAGAGGTAACAAGATAGGTGTGAGCATCAAGCAAAACTTACCTGCGCACCGGCCTGTAGTCCTTCTTCGTGCTCTTGTCTCACTCGAGCACTTGCTCCAGCATCGCTCGGCATCGTAGCCCCTCCCAGGGCGGCTGGTGTGCCCGAAATGACATTTGCCTCTTCGTAGTCAATGATATTGCCATCGTCATCAACTCCCCAGCCGGGGTCATCCAGATGCTCGTCGCCCAGCATTTCGCTTGGACCTCCGATAGCAGCTGAGCCATTGTCACCATGAATCATGAACTCGACCGCACCCACTGACGAAGATGAGGGGAGAATGAGGCCTCCGATCGGTCCTTCCGGGGTAGTGGGATGTTGTTGCGAGCCAAAGGGGGTCAAGGACTGCGAGTCTCCGTTGCGTAGCGACTCGATGGCAGGACCAAGGTTGAGCTCAGCAAGCAGTTCAGGTGGAGGGAGGGCGAACTCGGGTAGGAATGAAGGGTCATCTTGGAGGATGAGCTGCTCTGGTCTGTAGAGCAAGATCAGTCCAGGTCGTCCATTGGCGATGCAAGACACGACGCGATGCTCACCTAGCTTTGCCAGCCTCCGGGTCCAAAGCCGCATTTTGTACAGCTCGCAGCATCATGTGCATAGCGGAATTCGCGTTCTGTGCATCCGACAAGACATATCCGGCTTGCTGCAGATACACTCGGGACACACCATACCTGACATCTGGTCAGCGTTCGCGACAAACTCGGGGCGCGCATCGAGATTACGCACAACAGATTCCCCTGCAGACGTAGAGCCATGGGCGCTGCGGGGTCTATAATGGTTCGACATGCTTTGGGCACATCGACTTCAAGTATCGCTTTTCGGTTGATCTTCTTAGAGTTGGACTTGATGCCGAGCGTCGCAACGAGCCTTCCCTCTCTATCAGTCATGGCGCGAGGAAGGAAGGCACCAGCTTACCAGACAGTGGCGACTCCATGCTGACGCGACGTCAGAACTATGCGTGTTAGCTTTGCCTTGTAGAAGCCGGGAACTGTGGCCGTGAGTGGATAGGTGGTCATACTCTCGTGACTATAGAACATGGCGATATCTCAATACACAGCGAGCGATACAGTACAACAAGAAGCTGCGCGAGTGCGTCTCTGGGGTTGTGGGAGCGAATATCGGAAGACACCTGGGGTGGGCTTGCGTTCAACAGGAAAGCACAAGTCTTGGCGGACGCGTCGCGTTCAACCTGACGACGAGTTCACCGCGCTTCGACGCGGGCTGGTGAGTAAATGGATGTCAAACCTCATGGTACCATGATATCGTCTATAGTGTTACATATGCAACCATCGACTCTGACTCCTGCAATGAACTTGCCTCTTGAGCAAACGCCAACGCTATGCATCACCATTTCCAATGGGGACCAGAGTGCTTATCAAGGGAGCCTTCTCATTTCCATCTTACTCCAGAAAGCTATAGATGCTGCTTTAGCAACATGGTCCCATACGTGTATGCTCGAGCTCGACTGATTGAAGGAGCCCAGACCCTCCGCCTATGCCTTGTTCTCCTCCTCATCGATGGAGCTCAAGGGAACGGCGCGGTACAAGAGAATCAGCGCCGAGTGACTCTGGCCTGAAATACATTAGTTTGTGTCACGACTGCGAAGATTAAAGTACTCACCTCCACCTGACAAGGTTTGAATCCTCTCAGCATCAACCTCAGAGACCTTGTCGTCGTTGAACCACCACCACTTGCCATCCTCTGCTTTCCGCTTGCCAGTAACGGGGTCTTTTGGACCTTGCTTCTTTACGAAAGATGTATAGTGTCCGCTATCGGCGCTCGCACCCTGGTGAGTAACAACGCCCCTAAGCTCATAGAGGCCAGTTTGGTTGGCCGACTCGTCTGCGGCAAGCTTGGGATCCACAAGTGCCAAGAGTTCTTTCTTGGCCTTCAAGATGGAAGCCGTACGCTCTGCTTCGATCTGGGCCTCCGTCTTGTACTCTACATCCGGCATCTCCACATCTCCAGACTTTTCAGCAGCCTTCTTGGCATCGGCTTTCTTCTGGAGAGGCTCCTTGGATCCTAAGGGGTCGCTATCATTGTCTTCGCCGGCTTTCAAGCGCTTCTGCCGCTTGCGAGCTCGCTCGTCGTCCAGCTCCTCCTTCCTGACGTCACGGATCTTGTCCCTGACCGGGACCAACATCTTCCTCAGATCTTCCGAACAGAACTCTAAGGCATCGAGTTCGTCGGGGAAGGTGACCTTGCGCATGATCTTGGCTTTCTTGCTTGTATCCCGTCGCCAGTCGAAGCGCATAAAATGTACTGTGAGATATTTGGGAAGGCGAGAAATGCGCGAAGACTTGGTGTAGAGGGCATCGCGACCCAACACTTCGGAATGCTTCTCCATCTGCTCCTTCAAGCCGGCTGCTAGACCTTCTCGGAGATGGTTCGTCTCCACGTTGATGTGGCAGTTGAGCTTGAAGAACGAATCCTCGCTACGCACCGGCTCCTCTCCAGCGTCCTTGACCCCGGGCTCATCACATTCCATGACCGACTCGAACTTGCCGGCCATGTAGCTGTCAATGAAAGAGGGACCCTTGGCCTCGCTTGCAGTCGAGCTCGAGCCGTCCGCAGTATCCTTGATCTTGAGCTTCTGCCGAAGTTGCGAGATAATCTGCGACCAGGCTTCCTCCGCATCCTGCTGCGCATAGCCGTGTCCGTCCTTGGACTTTTGTGCGAATTGTGGGAACGCGGTTCGGAGGGCGTTGAGGAACATGAGGGGCGGGAAGCCTTGCTGAGTCTCGGACATTTCCTTGAAGAGATCGCGGAGGGACGAAGTGAGGTCCAAGGATGATCCGAGGCCACCAAGGCCGAATTGGCTGAGCTGGCTTGAGGAACTGGGCCCCGCATTGCTGGAAATTGTGAGTGGCCAATCGTCATGAGGAGGCATGCTCCCTACCTTGCAGAGTATTGCAGTAGCTCCTCTTGCAACTCCGGAATGGATCGCAAAGTCTGGAGGGTCGAGTTCATGTAGCACGTGTTGCCCAAGTTCTGCAGGCCCGCTGGTGTGGCGCCGTCCGTCTGCGCGATCTCCGCCTCGGTCATGTCCTCCAAAAACTTCATCTTCTCTTTAGGCCTCTCTATTACGTTCGTGGAGTCTCCGGAAGGCGTGCCCATCATCATGAGGACCTGCTTGGGCTTGAAGCCGAGCTTCGAGAGGTCGGCGTCATCCTTGAGCTGCCCGCCCTTGACGATGATCTTCTGCCGTTCTGGCTCGACGCCTGTGATGGAAAAGAGCTGGTATTTGAGCGTGGCGCCGTCGGCACTGGGGTCGATTTCGACGTCGTGCTTCTTGCCTTGGTGCTTTACGATTACTGGGTTCATCGGAGTTAGTCAACACGTCTTCGGGAGTGTCAAAAGTTGCCTGGTTTACCTGGTATGGAAGCCATTTTGACACTACCAAATGTGACCGTGTGCGAGCGTGTGGGAGTTGGTAGAGAGGATGGCGACCGAGTCTATTAGGAAGCAGCTCGCGGGGCAAACATGAAATAGTAAAGCACAGAAGCATGAGGAAGGCGGCGACGGTGATTGCCAAGGCGCTAGGCGGGGGCGGCCGCACCCCTGCAACGTGTACAGCCTCAACCCCCCCACCACGAGGCGCCGCATCACCGAATATTAGCATGGCATAAGCAGCTACCTGCTAACTCAGCTCTTCTCCCGCCGCCTAGAGACTTGCGCTTGGGATCCGTCGCATCATGGTATCTCTTCCACGGCTTCCGAAGCTCGCACGGCGCATAGCTGACATGTCCAGTCTCAATCACTCCGCCCGTACCTCCAATGCGTGCGCTCATCGCTCACGGCCGCCCTCTCCCTCTCCAATTTCGCGTCCCAAGCCTCCGAAAGACACAACGTGCCCGAGATCGAAGCCGCCAGCTCGCCCGAAGTGCTCCTCAACCCCCTCACCGTGTCGAGGAACGAGAACGAGAAGGTCTTCATTGAGCCCAGTATCAACAGCGTGCGGATAAGCATAAAGATAAAGCAGGCGGACGAGATAGAACACATCTTGGTGCACAAGTTCACGCGATTTCTAACGCAGCGAGCCGAGGCCTTTTTCATCTTGCGGAGGAAACCCGTAAAGGTATGGAGGACTACGAAGAATGCACAAACGGCAGACTGACATGCATAGGGCTATGATATCTCATTCCTGATCACGAACTTCCACACTGAGGAGATGTTGAAGCACAAACTGGTGGATTTCATCATCCAATTCATGGAGGAGGTGGACAAGGAAATCTCCGAGATGAAGCTCTTCGTAAGCACTCGAGATTGTGATATGTGGTCTCTAAACTGACGTTTGTAGCTTAACGCAAGGGCGCGATTTGTGGCCGAATCGTTCTTGACTCCGGTACGGTGCAACCCGGCCCGCTGGAGTGACTTTGTGCTAATAGTGGCAGTTCGACTGAGTTCGCACCGGAAGTTTACGTGGGAGTGGAATGCTGTAGCCTCGGCAAGGTACAGTGTATCAGGGCTGAGGCTGTGGTGGAGGAACGACTGCAGGTGTCAGTCTCCACGACGACGCATGTAGCATAGTCATGAAGCTGTGCTAGGAGCTCCGAAGGGTTCCAAACAATCAAAATATCACCATTTCACTGGCGAGATATAATCAATCGATATACACTCCAATCATGCAGCTACCATACAGCTTAGTGTCGTCCGTTTGATACTTGGGACATTGCGCTGTGTTCCAAACTCATGTCGCAGCGTGAAAGAATCAACTCATGTCGATGCAGCGCACGAGTAGGACGTAAGAGTCAGTCTTGGGAGGGAGCAAAGCGCTGAATCTGGATCTTGATCGTAGAGAAGATGGTACAGCCACCGTAAAGTGTACTTAGAATCCGTCGATTATCGTTGCCATCAAGAAGGTCGCATCATGTCTTGGTGGTGGTGGTGGATCCGATGGAGCTCCGCATTCGGCAAGCCTTGCGCTCGGCTGATGCGGGGTCCAAGGTACGAAGCATCTTACGAATTGCAGACAGGAAGTCGTTTTGCTGGCTGCACGGAGCGGGTTTTACCTCCAAGGCACCGATAGACGTTCTCATACGGTCCAGACGAGAAGACCATCCCCAACGGAGGTGTAGCGCAAGGTCCGTTGGCGTTGAAGCTGCGCGGCGCGGCTTGACGGAATTGCTTTCGCGACCTCGGCTCCCAGCGGCTCGTCCCACACCAACCGATCTACACCGAGCTCTGCTTGTGCGCCAGCTTCTACTTCCCAAGAGCCATCAACCCTCTGGAAACTCACGTACGACACTCTCCTTCCTTTTCTGAAGCTCCCTACCGTCGTCCGGGAACGACAGAAGCTAATCAGAATGTCGGCCTTCAGTCGCAACCTTTGCAGCACTGCTACACGGTCCCTGCGACAGCGATCCACCGTCTCCTGCAGAGCAGTGAGGCCAATTGCCCTCCGAGCCGCATCCTCAACCCCAATCACTGCCCGCACAGCCGCTGCCGCCTCCTTCTCCACCATGTCCGCCCTCAAGAGCTCCGCCCCAATTGTCCCCAGCAAACGAGAGTTCGACCCCGAGATCAAGGACGTGGCCAACTATGTCCACAACACTCCAATTGACTCTGAACTCGCGGTATGTTCTATAGTTCCCGGGATCAGCTTTGGCTAATACTTGCTATAGTTCGACACAGCCCGCTGGGTCTTTGTCGACACGATCGGCTGCGGTCTCGAAGGCCTGAAGTTCGAGCAATGCAGGAACATTCTCGGCCCAATTGTTGAGGGCACCGTGGTGCCCAATGGCACAAAGGTGTTCGGTACCAACTACCAGCTCGACCCTGTCAACGGTGCCTTCAACATTGGTGCCATGATCCGGTGGCTAGATTTCAACGACTGCTGGCTCGCTGCTGAGTGGGGTCACCCTTCGGACAACCTGGGCGCTATCCTCGCCACCGCCGATTGGATCACGCGAACGAACAAGGCTGGAGGCAACCTCGGCAATGGCAAGATCTTCAAGGTCAGGGATGTGCTCGAGGCCATGATCCGGGCACACGAGATTCAGGGCTGCATGGCCTTGGAGAACTCGTTCAACAAGGTTGGTCTCGACCACGTTGTTCTCGTCAAGCTCGCCTCCACCGCAGTTGTGTCCAAGATGATGGGCCTCAGCGAGGCTCAGACCCGCGATGCTGTCTCCCAGGCTTGGGTCGATGGCCAGTCGCTGCGCACCTACAGGCACTCCCCCAACACCATGTCCCGCAAGTCATGGGCCGCCGGTGATGCCTGCCAGAAGGCTGTGAACATTGTGCTCAAGGTCCTCAAGGGCGAGCAGGGTATGCCAACCGTGCTCTCTGCCCCCACCTGGGGATTCTACGATATCGCCTTTGGAGGCAAGCCCTTCCAATTCCAGAGGCCGTATGGCAGCTACGTTATGGAGAACGTTCTCTTCAAGGTCTCATACCCTGGTAGGTGGCTCACATCATATCTCCCCTGAAACAATCGCTCATTCAATCTAGCCGAGTTCCACTCTCAAACCGCCGTGGAGGCGGCCCAGAAGCTGAACAAGAAGCTGAAGGCGATGGGCAAGTCTGCTGAGGACATCGAGAGCGTCGTCAACCGGACACACGAGGCCTGCATCCGCATCATCGACAAGCAATTCAAGCCCATGGAGAACTTTGCTGACCGTGACCATTGCGTACAAGTAAGTTGGCCACCATAAGCTCCGATTAGCAAAGAAACTGATCAATCTACAGTACATGGTCTCCACCATGTTCGTCTTCAACCGTCTCGAGGCCACCGATTACCCCGATGACAGCGAGGCCGCCACCTCTGCGCTCGTCGAGTCGCTCAGGCAACGCATCTCCTGCGTCGAAGACCCGCAATTCACCAAGGATTACCACAACCCCGAGAAGCGTACCATCTCTAACGCTCTCACCGTGACGCTCAAGGACGGCACCGTTTTGGAGGAGGAGGTCGTTGAGGCTCCCCTGGGCCACCGGTTGCGACGAGAGGAGGCCAAGCCTGAGATCCTCGCCAAGTACAAGAGGCATCTCGGACCGCACTACCCGTCGGAAACTGTCGACAAGCTCGTGAGTCTGGCTGAGGATGGAAAGACGCTCGATAACATGGATATCGATTCTTTTGTGGATATGCTGTGGAAGAAGGATTATTAAATGTACCATTGATGTCTAGGTAACGCTGCGAATTGGATACTCAAGCTTCTACCGATGGGTTTTGCGCTTCAACTACTTATAGCTTCATCGTTCACAATGTTCGTCGGAAAAGTGGTTACATTCCGCAGATTACTTATTTGTTCACCCACTAGCTGGCGCAATACCCAATTTTGAGCTCGCATAAACAGCTACTGTGCCGATCCCATCCTTGATACCTAATCCATACCAGCCAACGAGGCAAAGCCGCAACGTTGGCTGATATAGGTCACGCTTCCCAGAAAAACCCAGTAAACTTAAAGAACCACGATAGCCCGGTCCGTCAGCGGTAGAGTGAATGTCTTTGGCTGGTCTATGATCATGCAGTTTCCAGCCGCATACTTGTAGATGGACTATATTTTGAGCGATGGGGTCGAATTCTGTATGGGCGAACGGCAACCAAGATGACCAGGGGAGAAGTCGAATAACTATCGTAGGGAAGTACTTCGAAGGTCTCGAACGGAAACGTATCGTTCCACCCGCGACGCCATCGACTGTGCCGTAAGGCTGCATATAGCACATCGGAGGCATCCCATCCACTTATAGCAAGCAACACAAAACCTCTCTTGCCCTGACCATATTCTGATTTACTTCAGCGTATCCATATTGAAGGCGGAATCGCCCAGAGGCTCGTTTCGCGGACTGGGTCGACTTTGGTGGGCTGAGGTAAACAACACATCGGACGTGAGAATTATCATCTCGCTTTGCAGTAGTGAAGAGACGCGGTTGGAACACGCACACAATATCGGCCTCTGTACGTGCTATTTGATGCTTCCGTGCTGAGCTTAGATAATGGCCGGTCATCCCTTTCTTTTGGACAATCACCAATTGATCTGATCCGTTCCTTATCTCGATAGATCCCGAGGGAGCAATAGTCGCTGATCTCATTGATTAGATAGCATGTATTCGCTGACGAGGTCTGCAAGCTCTGAAGAGAAGAGCGGGCATCCGTACTACAACTAGCATGCAGGACGCATGTAAGCGGACGTCAGTTCTGAAAGCTCGGTAGGGTTGAAATATGCGCGGTGTGATGGTATGATGCATCCAATTGTTCCTAAGCAGGGATCCCGCCGCTTGAGTAACGCCCACACCGCGGTACTGATATTTACATCCTTCGATATATAGTAACAACATTGAAAGTCATTAAAAACGAAAACTCTGCGTCTACGAGTAAGGTAGAAGTTCCTTCTCGGTCCAATCCTGCAGCTGTGCTCTCAACTCAGCACTTTCTGAATCCTTTGTACCCTTCATAGATACGCCAACTGGCGCGTACATGCTACCGGACTTGGGTTTTTCCCCGCCCAAAGCTGTTGCCGCCCAGCAGGTATTCCAAATACCCTGGTCCACAGGCACTGTCTGTCCGAGCGTAACCAATTTCAAAAACCAACGGTCCATCACCGGTTTGTCTTCGATCAAGCCAGTGTTGACAGCTCCCGGGTGCAGTGCCACAGTCGTCACCAGCGGGTGACGCTGCGCGAGATTTTGCGCGAGAAGTACCATGGCCAGTTTACTCTGGCTATATCTGAGCCACTTTGCTTGCATGATACCCCTGGGAAGATTCGTTTGGTCTGACTTGAGGGTGTTGAACACAATGCCACCTGCGGGCGGGAATCTAGAGCCAATCGATGATAGCAGGACGATCCGGGTATTTTTGTTGGTCGACGCGGTGCGCTCCATGGTCGGCAGCAAAAGCTTGATGAAAAGGGCATGGGAGAGATAGTTGATCGCGAACTGGATTTCGTATCCGTCTTTCGAGACGCCAGGCTCACCGCCCATTATTCCAGCATTGGCAATGAAAATGTCCAGTCGATCCACAAGCTCCAAGAATCGATTCGCGGCCGACTGCACGGAAGCAAGAGAGCTCTGGTCGCACTGCACGAAGGTGACCTTAACTGTGGGATTGATGACATTGGCTTCGCTAATGACCGCTTCAGCAGCTTTTGTATTACGGCCAGTAAAGACAATGTGTTCTGGGCTATGCTTTGCGAGTGTGGCGATCGTCTCTTTGCCCAACCCAGCGGTCCCTTCAAAACAGTTAGCCTGACGTTGCGCGCCGAAATGATCTAGGTCTAAACTTACCGCCAGTTATCAGTATGACCTTGTTTGAGAGGTCTGGAATATCCGTGTCGGGATCGTAAGACGCTTTTGGCCCCATGGTGCAGTTGTTTTTAGCTTGTGGCGCGGCACGAGGCCTAGAACGGGCGACGAACGTCGATGAACAGGTAAAACTGTTGAGTTGTTTGCTTTGAGGAAAAGCTGTGCCGCTTTTCGATATTCGCAGCTGCCTGTACAATATGTGTTGGTTGCGTTGAAGGTAGGTGCCTGCCGAGAAAACTCTAGGCAACAGGCTACGTTCCGTATGGTGGCACCGTATCAGGGCAGTTCCCAGTCTCGTATTGAGATACTGACGTAGACCAAGTCTGCAGTGTGTAGCGAAAGACGAGATGCGCTCACAAGGGCTCTTTCACACCCTCGTTACTGGTAATTTCCATATTGAGCAAGAATCAGCGGCTGGCAGATTGGGACTGTGATAGGGGAATCTGAATTCTTTTACCCCATTGCAATTGATTCTGGCGTTGACAACCTTCTCTTGGTATGGGAGGAGTGGGGGTGTAGGCATAAGGGTGTTGTGCAACTGCAAAGTCGTCAGACGTTAAATGATATATATATAGCACGCTTAACACCACTACGCAAACACTCGCTGGCGGACCAAATGCAGAGAGCTGCTTGTTCAAAGTACAAAGGTAAACACGTAGGCTGTTCCTTCCTCGGATTCATGCTTCATATTTCTATCCATGCCGCTACAAACAAACACGGCTAATCTGGACCAAGATATACCAACCCTCCCTGTTTAGTGCGAACCCATCCTCGAGGATCTGTCTCCTAAGACGTACTTTTACTGAATTGGATCAATCTCTTGACACCAACCTACAACAAAGTCAGTAAAGTCCACTAAGAACCATGATTGCAAAGTGCACTTACCATCCAGTTGCTCCCCTCGTCCGTCTTGTTCGTCATCAAGTCCGAGAAAATACTGATCGCCTCATCATACTGCTTCCCCTGAATATGACTCGCAAGCTGGTTCATCTCCTGGATTGTGTCGGGCTTGAGCAGGTCCTCGTTGTTCAAGTGATCGAACAAGATGTTCAGACGCTTCTCGGTGTCGAGAACGTGGGCCTTGTACTGCGCCGGGGCCTTGGACTTCACTCGCTGCATATCTGCGTTGAGAATGTCGAAGATGGGGCGAGACGTTGGAGGGATGTGTGAGCGGTCACCAGCGGCTGTAGACATTAGCACAGGGCGAAGAAACGGAGTTACCGTTATACTTACGATGCTTGTTTGCTGAGGCAGCCCTCTGCGACCCGGCAGTCCCAGGACGGGAATCTGGCCTCGGAGGTCCGCCTTGAATGGGACCACCTGGAGGTCCAGGTCGCGGCGGACCTTGCGGTGGCCCTCGAGGCGGGGGTGCTGATGCTTGAGGTGGAGCTTGCGCCTGTGGCGCTGGTGCGTAAGGGGAGGCGACGGGCGGCGAAGGAGCATAGGGCGAAGCACCTCCAAACTGTGCCGGCGGGGGTGCAACCTGCCGTGGCGGGGGCATACCTCCTTGCGGGGCAGATGGGGTTGCGCCAGGTGCAGGGGCATATCGATTAGATGACGGCGCCGATGCTGGCGGAGGGTTATACGGCGAGGCACCACGGGGCATGGGTGGTTGCTGAGGGGGAGCGAATCCAGTTGGCTGCTGTGGCGGGGTATACGCACTCGTTGGCTGTGGTGGCGCATACGGATTCGGAGCAGAGGTTTGAGACCCTGATAGAGGTGACGACATCCGCGGCGGGCCTTTCGGCGGAGGCGGAGGAGTCGGCCTGGACATAGGAGGGAATGACGGCGATGGGCCTCCAGGTGGTCCTTGAGGCGGCCCACCCATGAATTGCTGGTTTGGAAATGGCGAGCTCACGGCATTGAGCGGTGTGCCGCGACGCGAGGCTGGCTTTGGTGGACCAAAGTCGGGGGTGTCGTTCCAGTTCGGAATGTTCGATCGGTTGGCTGCTGGGGGCGGGCGGGTCTGTGTGTTCCCAAAGTTACGTGGAGGCGGCGCAAGAGCGGGTTGCTGGGGCGGTTGGTAGCCGCCATAGTTTGCTTGTGGGTTAGACTGCTGCGAAGGCTGGTAGCCAGCAGGGGTATAAGCGTTGCGACCGGGTGCGGCAGGGTATGATGGCATGGACGGTTGTGCCGGAGCAGACAGTGGGTTTGCCGGAGCATAAGGTGAGTTGGTCTGTTGCATAGGGGCCGGGGTCGGAATCATCGGCTGCTGCTGCTGCTGCTGATTCTGGTATGCTGGCACAACACGAGAAGCTCGCTGAGCAGGAGCGGCTTGAGTCTGGCGCTGAGTTGTCGCCTGTGGTGTGGCTTTCTTGGTCGCCTTCTTGACCCGGTCTCGCGCGACGTCTGCGGCAGGGTACTTTGCAGGCAAATAGTCCAGATACTTTTCAGCAACGGACAATTGGCCATGCGCAGACGCAATGTCGGCATACTCAACGTATTTTGCATAAAGCGGGCCAAGCTTCCAGTCGGATTCCTGTTGCTGCTCTGCATCTTCGAAGTTGGTGACCTGTCGGAAGACAGTGACCTTCTCGATGAAGTCCTGCAACGATCGAGCATGAATGGAGAAGCTGTTGTCGCCTGCGGAGGTCTCTACGCTCTCGGCCTCGCTCTCCTTAAGTTCTTGCGCCCAGTTGACCACTACCTTTTCTAGCTTGGAACCGGCCAGGTAGCAGAACGATGCATCCTTGCGATAAGATTCTGTTTCCTCAGAAATTGTCTCTTCTAGTCGATCGCCAAGCGCTTCGCAAAGATCAGGGAACTCATCCTGAGAAGCAAACGTGCATAGTGTGACCATGACCTCCTTCCAGTCCTTGAGGTCGGCATTGTAGACGACGTCCCAGAGATTGCCTCCGACGATTGAAGCCAACAGCCGTGTGTAATTCGGTCCGTCCGTCTGTTTCTTGAAGTATGCGGCACGAGCCTTTGCGATGCACTTTTCTCCACCGCAAATTGCGATCATGAAAGCATCGGATAGCTTGTTCTCCTTTAGGCAGATGTCAACTGCCTTCTCAAAAGCGCCTTGCGTTAGAGCTTGTGTGATCTGCTTGTCGGCATCGGAATCTGATCCGGTGTACATCTGGAAGGGATTGTTGGTCTTTGCGCCCTTGGAAGCAGCCAGGTCTGATAAGAAGTTGCCGCTTTCGGTCGATTGGTCGAAAAACGAAGCTCCCTCGTCGGTTTTCTCGTCGGTTTCGGCTACCTCCTTCTCTTCAGGAGTTGAGTCCTCCTTGGTATCTGAGAAGCCAAGGTACTCAACGAGCTTTGTTCGCGGGCTGTCTGATATCAGGGTCTCAATGACTGTCCAGTCGGCCTTTTCCTCGTCAGTGCTTGCTTTGGCTATCTTTGATTCGCAAATTGCGGCCAGATCGCCCTTTTCCAACGCCTTGTTGAAATCCTCGCTGGCCTGGCCTATGTTTGAATCAACCGCGAATGTGGATATGCTGATCTTTGACTTGTGATCGACAATTCCAAACTTCACAATCTTGCCACCGAAACCGAAAGAGACACCAGCACGCCGTCGCAGCCATTTGGGGGGCGTTTTCAAGGAAAACGACGCGCCCTGAGGTTCAACGTGCGTCTTTGAGAAGAAATCCTCCCCATCGAGCGCCTGTGAAGTTGACTTCGCCTGATCTGCCCCAGCTCCGGTATTCTGGAGGGTTTGTATCGCGATCTTGCCATCAAAAGACCCGGTGGCCAGTATGTTCGGGTTCGAAGGGTGGAAGGCTGTTTGGAATGTCCAGTTGGTCACAACCGGAAACTCGCCGAGAACTTCCCCGGTGTGTGGGTTCCACGCGATTGTACGGTTGTCCTTGCCGCAAGATAGGAGAATGTCGCTGTCCTGAGCACACCATGACAACGAAAGCACACCTTGATCGTGTGCTTGCAGGGTCTTCTCGGGTGCGTTTGAGTTCCGGAGGTCCCAAACCAGCACCAGCGGGTTCTGATCGCTGGGAATCGCGGTGACGAGCCTCGTGGGGACATCGGGATCCCAAGATACCGCGCTCACAGTCTTCCTCCCATAGTTGTTCAATGTGAGGTTTTCCTTCTTTTTGGCCACGTCCCAGACAGTGACGAAGCCGCCACTACTTCCCGTGGCCAGAATGTGCTTGACATTTTTGTTCCAGTCGAGCGATGTGTAGTCGTCGGGGTTCGCGCCAGCCTTGCCCAGACGGAAGGACTTGGATTCATCGTCGAGATCGTGGACGAAGAGCTCGCCCTTTGCACCAGCCGTAGCGAGGATGTTAGGGCGGAATGGATTGAATTGAATCGCTTGAATGGGGCCGGTGTGCTTGTCGATCTGCTCAATAAGAGCGTCGCTGTGGACATTCAGTATTCATGCCACGTACATAGGTGGACGTGTGTCTTGACCTTGCGCCCGTCCGCAGCTTCTCCGCATCCCACAACACTAATGCCCCGCTGTCTAATGCACCTGCTATCACTCCGCGGGGGTGTTCTTCAGTCGGCAGGCTCCAGGCGAGGCCGTTGAACCTTGGATTGTATCAGCTGCATTCCCAGTAACCATACTTTGGATCCAAGTACCTTGACTCCACGTTGGCAGTAGCGACAGGCTGGAGTTCCACGCCCTGCTCCGCACTGTCCAAATTGAGCTCCCAGAGCTCCAGAACAGTATCATTCGAAAAGTCGGCGTCGACAGCACCCGCCTTTGTCCCGGTAGCAATCAATGGCTGCGTCGGGCCCGGTGACCACGCGAACGTGGCCGTTCTGGGAATCTCTCGCAGACGGACCATAGCGGCGGTCGCTCGCAGCTGTCAGACCGAATACAACGAGAGTTCGAGGCAGGACGGGTGGAACGGCGTGGGAGAAGAATAACCTCGCGGAAGAGGGTTGGTATGAGAGAAAGGCGAGGGTGGAATGTATCTGAACTTTGTGTCGGGAATCTAGGCAGCTTCACCTTGAACAACCACCTGTCCTCCTTCCATCATCGCGGGCTTGGCAAACCTAAACCGTGGAAGTCGCATTTGTGGGCCGGTCACGTGCCTTGACTACTCGAAGTTTCGCCAATCAACGACCAGAACGCACAACAACCTTGATATCGCAAACATTGAACACCCAGTTTCATCGACATGGAAGGCACATCTCGACTGAAAGCGACGATATTCGTCGGTGGCCTTGACCATGCCGTGACGCAGCAAACCCTCTACCACGCCTTCCTTCCCTTTGGCGACATCGTGGAAGTCAACCTGCCCAAACCAGATGCACCTGGCTCGAGCGACCCACACCGAGGATTTGGCTACGTCGAATTTGAGGCTGCCGGCGATGCAGCAGATGCCATCGATAACATGGACCGAAGCGAGCTGTACGGCCAGGTCATCAAAGTCGCGGCTGCCAAGCCCCAGAAAGATTCGAATGAGGGTTTGGGAAGCAAGACGGCGATTTGGGAGCAGGTACGTTGGTCGATATTGATACGGTTATTTGTGTGCTGACCTTCTTGTAGGAGGGCTGGATAGCGAAGAATACTGTGACTGAAGAGGACCGACAAGCAACTCAGCAAGCGCAAGAGCCAGACGATGCACCTATGGACCCCATGCAAGGGCTGGAAGGATTGGACGAGGCGGGGCCCAGGCAGGCATGAGTCCTTTGTCCACGATAGTCGCTTTTGAACGATTTCTACAGGTTTCTGGGGCGCTTGGAGTTCAATGCTACATGGCACCATTGGGAGAGATACCAGGGTTTTACTGGTACAGCCTACTTTACACGTAACCAGAGACAACGTGAATACTATGTCAGCGGCAAGATGATTGCAAAAGTTATTGGGGGAGGTGGTCTCGCATGTCGTGGTTGGAGGGTTTCTCGATCTCATGCCCGATGGAAGCGAGCGAAGAAGTTATATGTGCAACTAGAATGGAGGCGTACTGAATTCGTGGAGGTTCAAGAACTCGGTGTATCATTCCGCATCGCAGAAAGTACAAATGGAATGAATTAGCGGGCGCCCGGCGTAACGGAGAATAACATCTCATTCCACCGCTTGAACCGATTCCCCTCTCTGGCACCAACGCCTACTCACGCACACTACTATGTTGCTGGGCCAAGAAGACCTTACTGCGTTGCATGCCATGTTGTGCAAGAGGTTGAAACTCAGCTATTGCAGCTGCGCGACAAATCACCTCCAGATATCGCTTTGAACACGAACAAGCTTGTCGAGACCGCAACATAATGCCACACAAAGAAACTCGATAGTTCAGTTCTAGTACCCCGTCAACAAAAGACCCTCCACTTATTTTGTACATGCGGTCCTCCGTGCAGTCTGTCCGCCAGTATGACCATTCCCCACCAATGCTTCCATTTCCCATGTCTAATCCCGACCAGAGGACCTCTTCAGACGAAGGGTCTTGTCGACCCAAAGTTTCCTGCCCAGCGAGAAGAAAGCGGCACCGACGGCGACGCTGTACGAGTCAATATACTGCGGTAACAATAGCCGAGGGGGTTCGGTTCGGGGGATATCTTACGCAAGAACGACACCTGCCACATCCATTAGTTCAATTCTTCCAAGACTTGATTTAAAGAGTAGCACTTACCAAGCGGAATCAACTCAGCGGGGATTTTCTTAAGGTTGCGAATGCGTTGGGAGATGGTATGAGCTGTCCCCATTAGCACCACACTCCACACCACCACAGCTTAACCACAAGCCAATTACTCACCACCCTGCTCCTCTTTCTACGTCCAGTCAGCATCTATGCGCACAGCCGTCAAGGCAAGCTTATATACTCACCGGCACCGGCTTCATCATACGCGCAGTCTGCCTCATGTACATCTGCGGGCTCTGCCGCATAGCCATCATGCGCGTCGGCTGCATGGCCATCGCCCGGGTAATCTTGAACATCTTGTCGGGTTGGAAAGGCGTCGTTTGGAGTGGAGTAGTCGTATTCGTGGGGTAGCGTTGTTGCAGGAGAGTCCAAACGTCACAAAAGACATCGAGCCACCAGAGCTCAGAGGTCGTCCGGGAAAATGCCGAGCCGCTAATTGGGCAGGCACCGCCGGGCGCCGGGGCGCAATCGAACCATCGCCAAACCAACTTCACCTCGTCACCACCCACACTACGCCTGCCATTGAACCCGCACCCCACGCGCAAAAGTCCAGATACACAGCAACCATGTCCGACGAGGAGACCGAGACCAAGCCCTTCAAGTTCGTCACAGGTATGCATCCCCCATCCCCTCCCATCGCAACCAGCTCCCAGCATACCCGAGCTCATCAGCTAACTTCTCCTCACAGCCGGTACGCAACCCTCCAATACCCCCCATAGCTCCCGCAAGCTCCCGCGCACGACGAGCGCCCCCTTACCCAGACCCAAAGCGAAATACTAACCCTCTGTGTGTCCTAAACAGGCTTCGACGCCCGCTTCCCGAACCAAAACCAGACCAAGCACTGCTGGCAGAACTACGTCGACTACCACAAGTGTATCACCGCCAAGGGCGAGGACTTTGCTCCCTGCCGCCAGGTACGCTCCGAATCGCGAAGAAAGGAATATACCGAGGGTCTCAATACTGATGGTGTGTGCAGTTCTACCTGGCCTACCGATCGCTTTGCCCGGGCGGCTGGACAGCACGATGGGACGACCAGCGTGGTATGTACCAAGATACCCCGTAGTAACACGGTGGAGGGACATGGCTAATGCACATCACAGAGAAGGGCAATTTCCCTTGCAAGCTCGACCAGTAGACAATGCGCAATATCCGCCAGGACATGGCAATCAATTTCTTAGGCCGGAACATATATACCGCAGACTGGCATCGCAATGAAAATCTGTACCATAACGACTGAAGAATAGGCAAATGCAGCTCTGGTCCATCTCTCACGCATACAAGACACTCACTTGTGGCAAACCCGTGATGATCGTCAGCACATTTCATTACTTCATGACTGAGCTTGACCCCTCACTATCTCTCTACATATCAAACCCAGCCCAGCCGCGCCCAAACAGGAGCGCTTATCCAAATGGTCCCTCACATCCAAACCAACATTGCGTGTAACCTATGAGCACTGAACAGTAATCGCAAAAGACAGAATGTGCTCGCTTGAACGCCCACAACGCACCATATGCCACCATAAACATGGTTTTCCGATATTTTCCACAGCTACTCCAGATGAGAAAAGGTATCATGCAGCCAAACAAAGCGGCCCAGCATCGAGCCGGGTAGGTAAGGGTCGAGATCGAAAAAGTAACGCCGGGACAAGACATCGAACGAGTATCGCGTACGAGGGAAGGCATGCGGTCGAAGGGGCGAGGAGGCGTCGACCTCAGATGCGCATGTAGTTGCTTGCGGTCGCTTCTGCCTGGTAGTTTTGGGCAGGAGGAAGGTGGGGGAGTGACAGTCTCGCTACACAGAAACCTACTCTTAGTAACGGTTCATTACCGAAAAGAAGCAGGCAGGAGGTAAGAACGAAGAAGCACTAACGCTCTCGGAACCAATTGACGAATCTCTTCTTCTCGCCTGCGCCGGCAGCTTCGAGCTGCACACTTCGGTCGTATAGGTCCTGCACCACCGCGTTAATTTCGGTCCGTGACATTTCATAGAAAGGAGGAGAGGAAGAGTCCTTACATCGTCGTCTTTCGAAATCTTGACATCGAGTATTAGGTTTCGGATTTCTTCGTTCTTGCTCCAGCTCGTGTACGGCGTGCCCTGTGCTCGTTGAATTCCTACAACCACCTCACCCATGATTTCGAATTTCCGCCAATTGATCCTCTCTTTGCCCGTGACGCCACTCGGTGGTGCCTCGCGTGAGTTCCTGTTCCCAGGGGCGCCTTGAAACACACTGACACCAGGATGTGGTGAAAACAACTCTGCCGCTTTCGACTTGTCGCCCACAAACGTTGAATTGCCTTCGGCTGCCGACACAAGATCACGCTGCAACAGCGGGGTGTAAGGGATTCGCTCGCCGGAGCTGTTCTCCCATGCAAGGCGGTATGCAAAATGAGACTTTTGCGTCCCCATGAGGATTTCGAGCTTCATGAAGTCTTTACCTGTTTGTGGAGGTACCAGATCCCTGGTCGCCGCGAGACGCACCACGGCGGTGCCCTTGACACCCGCAAGCACGGCGCCCAAGGTGTTGTAGTTGTTCAGCTTCCGAAGCTCGCGCCCGATCTTCATCCACTTCTCAATCATCATGGCTCGGTGTTTTGGCTTGTCGCGGAGAAGGACGTAGTTCGCAACGAGATAGGCAACATGATTGAAGTGCTCCGTCATTCGTGTGACATTCTCCAAGCTCCTGTATTTCTTCTTTTCCTCCGCGTTCGCGCTCACATGGCGGACGATATCTCGCGGGCGGATGGAGGAAAACATGATCCAATCGATTCTGGTCAGTTCTTTGGCAATTGCTTCTTCCGGTTCGGTCATGAGCTGATGCCATTGTATCTTGGTCAGTGGTTTTATAGGGTTAGGAACAAGCTGTTTGGCTTGTCCTTGATTTCGCTCGACCTGGTGGAGTAGAGTATGTGTAGAGGAGCTTCCTGATTGTGTAGATGAATATGTGCCTCGTGAAGTGCCCGTCAACACACTACTCCTCGCAATCGATAATCGGTCGGATGACATGGACATGTGGCCCAGCGCTCTTGTGAAGTCGTCGTCATCTGAATCTTCGTCGAGGACGTTGTGAAACGCAGGTATCTGCTCGTTCTGGGCTCGCAGGCGGTCGCTGCATGCCCAGTCCGTGTCATCGTCTTCCGCGACGCTTTCGAGATCACCAAGCATCTCTTTGGCCGCAACTGAGAACTCGCGGTTTCCAGATAGTGTAGAAGCAAACTTCCGCAGCGTCCTGCGCGTCGTTGGGTAAGCGAAGTCGCCTGGATAGTAGCTGACCCATTGTTGCAGGATTGCGAGATAGCGTAGCTGGGCGATAATGCGGATGACCGGTGGGCTTCTATTCCGCTTGAGAGCATCGAATCGTTTCAGTATTGCATCGAGCAATTGGCCAGGTGTTGCAAACCTCCTGTAGAGTGCTAGGAATATTGTTACGAATTTGGAGTCGTTCTTCGACATGGGTTGTCCGAGCAAGCGGTCCACTAGTTGATCGAACGTGTATCCGTTCTCGTCGGAGGGCAGCTCAGAGGAGATAATCTGGTCCGCATCCGATGTTTGTCCATCGGACTCATTTGAATCATACTCTTCTTCGAAATTGAAGAAGGTCTTGTTCGCTTCGCTCGACTTGTACTTGTGCCCCTTGGTTTCTGATGAGCGCGGTCGATATCTCGCCGAGAACTCAGAGCTTGCGCGTTCGTGTTTTCGTCCCCAAGGGTCTTTCGCTATGCTAGATCTCACTGCGGAAGAGTTCGCCCGTCGCCGGGCCATGGATGCTTGTGATCGAGCTACCATGAGTTAATGGGGAGCACAAAGAGAAGTTGCGGACTCGTTTCGCATCTCGGTGATTAGGAAGAGTCGAAGGCCTCGATGGCGTACACATTGCTAAGCAAAAAGGGGTATACTCACGGCGTTTGGATGCGATCACTGCCCGTGTTATTACAGAGAGGCAGCCTTTCTGTGTCTCAGGTGATGTTTGCGAGGTCTGGAACACGTTCACATCCGGCAAGAATTTCTTCGCCTTCTGTTCGACGACTGCTGGGTCGACTTCGCGATGCGCGGGGTGTTGGTCGCATTTGCATGCGACCAGTATAGCAGGCAGACTGGACTTGGACAGCACGTCTAACAATCTGTCAGCCTCCATGTGACGCAGCGTCCGCATGGCAAACCAAAAATACTAACTCAGCATGTCTGGCACCCCTATCAAGCTGTCTTCGCTCGTGACGTCGTATATGGTTACAGCTCCGTCAATCCGGGGCGGTCCCAGATCTTCACTCATCTGCGGCCACCTGATCATGTTCTGCTCCCCGACTTGCACTTCATTCAAGGTCATCTCCAGAAAGCGAACAATGTAGTACCCGCCGTCGATGGTCATTTTCCGCGTGCATACGGCGCCAGCGCCCGCGTCGGGGAGGTTCAGGGCGCGGCGGATAAAGGTGGACTTTCCGGTCCGACGGTGGCCCAGTACGGCTATGTTGAGGTCCTGCATGACGGATGCGGAGTCGCTGTTGCCCGACTAGAAGCGCATGTGTCAGTGCTGTAACTACACGAGGTCCTTGTCCAAAAACAACTTACAGCAACAGACGGTGCAGGCGAGCGCGGGCTGGGGACAGAGTCTGCGAGAGGGCCGGGATGGCGAGTCTTGATGTGCGTGGGCGAGAGTGGTCCCTCGGTGTCGGAGGACGAGTCTGCGGAGCTCGACGAGACGTCGTCGACGCCCAGCTGGCCCGCCTGGGGGAAGTGGTAGCGCTGGAAGAACTCATCGCCTGCAATCTCGTCGTCATCGCCGGTGTCGCCAGCCAGATGGTCGTCGTCCTCGGTTCCAGGGCCGTGGTGCTTGGGTACCATGGGCGCCGAGTAAGCGCGGTTCTTGAGGCTGGGGGGCTGCAGTGCCGTGCAACCTGCTGCGCCGGACTCTCTGCGCGGCGGATGCATTGCCTGCGCGCTCTTGGACTTTTCGGGGCGCGACGTGTGCTGGTTGTGTTCGGATGGCGTGCGTCTGCTGTTGCGCGTGGCCTGCGCAGCGGCGACGGCTGCTCGTCCCGTCGAGGGCATGGTTCCGTCCGGCGGCGAGTAAAAGCTCAGCAAGCAGGCAGCAGGTTGCTCGACTCGGTTTGTACGACGCTGTGGCCGGTGGCGACCCTAGAGGGCTTGTGACAGCGAGCCACTGGGCGCGGTTCCAAGCGGGGCACCGGCAGACATTGGAAGCAGCCGGCGCGAGAGAGAGAGGGGACGGTCGGACGGGCGGTCGCACAGCGGGAGAGAGGGCGGGCGGAGCGGCGTCGTACCAATGTGTGCGTGGGCGAGGTGCCTGTGGGAGAGATGGGTGCGTGGGAGAGAGAGCCTCCGATGGAGATGGCACTCGCGTCAAGTCAAGGCGGGGAGAGAGGCGGCAGCCGGCACACGGACAGGGTTCAGCCACATCCAGCTTCAAGCCTGAAGCGGTCCGGGCGCACTGCCATGTGCTTGCGGGCGAGCGTGAATGGCCCGAACTTGGCTGCACCCCAAATATTGCCTCGAGACATTCGACCGTCCAGATCGCTGCCAGGCCACGAAAAAGCAAGCCACCAGCCCCGTTTCTGGCCCTCGCAGATGCACCTCTCGCCCGGTGCGGAAGCATGCGCGACTCTTGCCATCCCTCTGCCTGCCACCCCTCGCGATAGGAGATTACAACGGTTATGTAAGTGTTTCGACGCTGCTCTGGACGACATGTGCACAGCTGGGGACATGGCGGGCATGCCACACACCTACCATCGTGTCTCTCCGCTTTGAAGACCCAGCGCTTCTCCACCACAACTGCCAAAGCCAACCACCGACTACCCGTCGCCCACGGACTGGTACAAGAGACGCGGATCGTGTTTCACACCCGTGCAGCACTACAGAAGACATGCGACCCTCCCCTCCCGGTTCGGATAATTGAAGAGGACAAGGATCCAGTGCATCCCGCTTCGGCTGCCGCACGGGTGCGATCATCGACCAAGCGTTCTGCAGTATGCTGCACGAATCCTCCCTCTTCAATGCCCCGGTTTCTCGCGAAAGCTTCCTTGTCCTGTACATTCCCTCGATGATGCACTCAGTGACTCTTATGGAAGGTGGTATCAAGCTGACTGGCTATGTGCAAAGCATCGAAGAAGTCGTCGATCAGGTAAGCCTTGCTTTCTTTCGCCTTGACGGAGTGGGGACTCGCATCCTCAAGCGCACATGGCAAACTGTCCCGATTGACGCCTCCTCGCTAGGCCCCCACTCATGCATTGCTTGAATGTACCTTTTCGACTCCTCTTTCACCCCCACCCGGGCTCATCACACATGCATGGACCCCACGCTCAATTTGATAACCTGTAGCCGCCAACTGCTGCATGTTCCACCTTTTCCCCACTTCCAAAACTGCACACACTTCAAATCGATGTATTCAGCTACCCCACAAGACTGCCCTGCCCGCCCCTGTACATCGCACCAGAAGCAGTGGTCATGCAGCCCAGTGGTCATGCAGCCCATTCAATACGCCTCCTATAACGCTGCAAAATACTCAGGGTGTTCTTCATCTCCCAGCTGAGAAGGCTGGTGTACCAACTCTGCAGTAGAACACTGTGCAAGGAACGCAGTAACTGTGCTGTACGCCTGAGCAGGCGGTGCCGGAGAAGAGGGGCTGCGGAACACTCACCGTCCGGTCCATCGGCTCAGCCTTGGGCTCCAGCAATTGCACGTGCACGACTGACTGTATACGATGAGAATGCTGCGATTTAGGTAGGGATAATGCTGCGCTTGTAGATACATATTACCATCCTCGACCGCGGTCTTCAAATGACCCAAGAACACTGCCAAACCCTCAACGTGAGGTTCACCCGACAACGCTTGTGATTGTAAGCAAGACCAGAATGAGCGCCCCGCCGACTGGCAGGTGGTTGTAAATAATCCGTCGAAACCGCAGCGTCGATTGTGATATCGAACAACATGCTTCCTGCTCGAATCAAGACCATAGCTCCTCCTCACTTCCTAAACAGCCCACAGAATAACGTCCTTCTGTTCCGCCTCTTCTCTTCCCTGACTAATTCCTTCTCCTTCTCAATTTCCAGCTCGTTCGCCCTCTTCACCCTCTCCCTCATCTTTTCCTTAGCCTTTTCACTCCCCGTCTTCTCGAATTTCGGCTTCTCTCCCTCACTTTGCGGTTGCGACACCTTCCCTCGTTTTCTCAAGACATTGCCTGTTGGTGGCACCGATGCTACTGCTCGCATACCCCGTTTATCCGGATTCTCCCGCTGTATGATTCCGGTCGGGTCGTTATCCATATTTAGGCCAGCCATTGATGTTGTTCGAGTCAGCGAAACCTGCCTTGAGCTTTGCGACGATTGACTGTATCTTCTCCGCTTCGGATCTAGAGCCGCTGATGTCGATTGAGCTCCTATAGCCGCCGGCACAACAGCGAGCGCTGGGAAGACTTCCAGACGTCCATTGTTCGCCGGAAATTGAGCGTAGTAACGCTTACGAGAGCTTGAGCGTGACGAAGACGATCGGGGGGTTTGACTCGTGCCATGAGAGCTGCCTGATACGCTTGAAGAGGGGGTATGATTCGGAGAAGGAGAAAAAGAGCTACATGGCCTGATCCGGCTTGGCTGATGTTGATCTTTCGACATAGGAGGGGCCAACACTTGCGACGACAAGGTTCTCGTCGGGCGAGTTGCTTCAATGGTCGAGTTGGCGTGATATGTCCAAGACGGCTCGGTTGCTATAGTATGACTTCTTTGAAGCGGACCGCGCTGGTCATTAAGAAGAGGTAGTCCGCTAGAAGTTGCACGCTGTGGTACGAGACGGTTTGCATGGTTGCCGTAGACGTGTTGCGGGATTTGGCCGTAGTTGTTTCTTCGATCGAGCAGGTCACGAGAATGGTTGCCGCTGACTTGCTGAGCGTACGGAGGGATCTGCTTCTGACTACCTTGTCTTCTGATATATATCTCTTTCGCCTTTGCCATGGGTAATGGCGACATGAATGGAAGTAAAGGAGGGCTTCCCATGGCAATGCGGCGCTCCTTCTCTCGACGTGCATTTGCTGCTACGATAGCTTGTTCACGAATACTACGCTCTCTTTCTCTCAGTGTGTTCCAATCCTCGCTGTGGTGAACTGGCCCTTTCATCGATTGCTTTCCAAGAGCTCCAGCTTGAATGAAGTAGGGTTGAGGGGATAAAATAGCGTGATTCTGGCTGCTTGGATCCGATTGTGCTCCTTCGGCGATTGAGAATAGTGGAGGATCTTGCGAGTGCCTGCAGCGTGAGAAGGATTTACCGGATAGACGATGACTTTCAGCCAGAGAGCCAGTACTAGATCGACGATTTGCATTACGGGTCCGGTCCGTGGGATCTGTCAACGAACGGCGTAGCAGTGGAGCTTCTGTCGGTGTAACCAGTATCGAGGGGTTCTTCCGAGAATCGTGACTAGGACCCATGCCCTGGCTGGGAAGACTTCTTCTTCGCGTACTCTTGACACTGGAGCTAGGGGCTGTGGTTCCATCGAGGTTGTTGCCACCTGCTTTCGACGATGTATCCGCCCATTCCAAGATTGTTGCACCCTGAGGTGACAATTCGCTGATGGTTTGCAATGTTCTTCGCCGTTCTTTCAGCACATTCCGGTCTATCGAAGTGGCTTCGTTAGTCGTGAGGGGTGATTCTGGAGAGGCCTTCTGTAAGGGCATTGCTGGAGTGGAAGGTCGACGTGCAGAAATCCCAATATGCGCAGCTTAAGCCCCCGCCCAAAACAAAGCACGAGTCCTGATCGCTAGGTGCTGAGTGTCACGTGCACCATGTATCCCTTCAATCGATGGATGCAATGGCGAAGACAGTCCCAAAGAGCGCCGAATACAGGAGGGGTGATCAGGCCGGGAATTGATATACGGACACCGTTCTTTCGGATAGCTGAGCAGGGGTCGAAGAAAGAAAAGAGATACGACGTACGAAATCCTGGGTTACCCATCACTTTCCCTGACAGCGGCCTTGCTCGAGCTTGGCCCAGGCGGTGAAGTGCATCGGGGTTTCCACTTCTAGGAACCATGCTGTACGTGTATCTGACGCCGGAGGCCCACTCAGTACGACCGTCCTTGCATGCAGTGACTCTGCAGAACCCAACCAGCTCTTGATCCGTGTTACTGCTGTCCGGGCTTCTGCGGGGTTTCAGGGACGCAGTCTGAAGTAAGGTCATATGAGACCTCTACCTCGCCACAAAGAATTCTCAAGACATGCTTCCCAACCTGCAGTCAAAATGGGTCAGATGTAAACGCGAGGGGAACTTGCTCCTGTGCAAGCGAAATTGTAAAGGGGGTAATATCACAAACTTTAACGGACAAGATCACTAGCGTCAGCCTTGTTCACAGCCGCGTAATCTACAACCTTCGGTGCTGTTCGTTGGCGTCTTGTTGGCGTCTTGTCGGACAACGAAGGTAGTGATCTGCAACACCTGAATGGTCCACACGTCCCAAAAGAGAGCTAGGCATTCAGATTGATTAGTCAATGGAGATGAATGCAAGTCCTGCGCGAGCACACACGTTTCACGAAGCGTGGTCCAATCGACGGCCTCGTGGCTGGCCTAGTGCTAGCTCTCAGTCCGGCTCTCCTCAACCTCAACGACCGAGCTGTGCCTTCAGAGTCAGGATCACCGCATTAGAGCGAGAGAGGTTGTGATGGAGAACCGGTACCTTGCTTCTACCTACCATATTTGCGGCTGCCTGCCATCCATCGGTCTTGTGTAGAGGTACCCTAGCGCAACCAGCCGGAAGTATTGCGCCATCGTCTGCCGGTCAACCTTGCCTTGAGTCCGATCTTGCATGTCAGGGTGCACAAGCGTCAAGAGGGCTGCGTGCAAAGGTGGAGCTGAGGTGTTCCGAGGACATGGACAACCCGCTTCGCGTTTGAGAGCTCGAGCCGGATCGCAGGGTGAGCGGGAAAAGAAATAGTGTTCAAAGGCCATGGCTGGGTCGGGCACACCACCGAGCTGCTCACGGCGCGTCGGCGAAATGAGCAGAGGTATCCAGATGTCAAACTAGATGTCGCCAATCTCGATCTTTCTTCGCTAGTGGTGGGGCTAGGACCCGACCACGGAACCAGGGTCCAGTTTCGAGTTCGGGAAGCTGCAGGAATATTTACGCCGCCTGCCCTCAACTAACCTTCCACATACTAGGAGCTACACGCATTGCGGGGTGTGTGGAGCAAAAGCTAAGATACATTTGTTACAATTGGCTACTCATCACGAGTGGGTCCCAAATGGTATGAACGACTGCGTATGTCCCACACAAAGAGTCCGTCTCGAACGCCTCATGGTTACGTCTAACATTACTCATCATCATCGTACGTCTCTCGATCTGCGAATACAAGGAATTCTCCATCCTCGTCTCCCATAATTCTCCGCCATGCTCCCTTGACGTGATCAAGTACGGAGTCAACTGACGCTAAATCTAGCGGCACCGGCGGAAAGAGAAGAGCGTGGTCACTAGCGTGTGTCGGTAGCACGACAATTTCCGTATCTGCCCGCTGCTCGTATTGAATAGACCATAGTAGCGTCGGACAAGGCGTAACGTCTGCACTTGAGAGCAGCGCATTCGTAGCGAGCTGTAGCAGCTGGAAACCGTCGTTCCCACTCAATGTTGTGGTTGTGTAGAGAATGTCTGGATATCAAGTCAGCCCCTTGAAACCCTTTCGCATGTAGAACAAAAGTAAGATAGAAATGCCAAGATCAGGTTGTCAGAGGATATCTTTCGTCAATGGAATTCAGACAATGTAGATAAGTATTCAAAAATCAATCATCATAATGGCAAGCGAAGGGAAAGAGGATGAAAACTTACTTTGGCCGGTCGGACATTCGCCAGTGTCGCTGGTGTGGATGTGTACGTAGACTGGCGGAAGCACCTCTTCAGACCGTGTCGGCAAGGATAGCGAGCCTGAAGGAAAGACGAGTACAGCGGATGCTGGGGCAGGTGCCTCTGCCGCGATCGGCGGGAAAAGTTTCGTGAGCGGCGGAGACACAATGGAGATAGACTTGCAGGAGGGTTCTGCGGTCTTACTGCATGGTCCTTCACCGACGACCCACTGTGTGGTGACAGCTTCGCCATCTCTCAGGCGAAGCTTTACACCAGCTGTACCTATTGGTTCCTCATGGCATGTTGGTTCGGTAGTCGAGAGTCCCTTTCCAAGGACGTATACTGCACCACCGACAGCTGAGGCTCTGCAAGCGACCTGACTGATCTCGGAAAGGCCACCCCATTTCGGGAGAACGGCACCAAAACCCGCTCCGAAGTAGCCGATAGACCGCAGATGCAATGCTATTCGTGGTAGTGCGTATTCGGTGGTCGTACGATCTGGGCTTGTACTCGACAGCGTGAGTGCAAGTAAAGGAGCGTGCAACGTGGCAGGTATCCTGAACTGCTCCGTGAGGAAGGCAGGAAAGGGCTGAGTGCGATGTTCCTCCCAAACGTCTGTCTGTTCCTCGTACTCGGCAATGAAGCGCAGAAACTTCATGAGGGCGCGCTTCGCCTTGAAGTCCAGCTCAGAGTCTTGGAAGACGTCTTCTCGGCCATTTGGCACCTTGAAGAGTTTGCCTGATCCAGAGGGTTGGTCTGAACTAGTCTCCGATCCCGCGATGTATACCCACCAACTACCAACAGCGAGGAACTCAAGTTGTCGGAATACTCTCGATGAGACGAGGTATTCAATCAGTCTTGCGCGACTGTAGACAATTTGCGGCCTTAGCGCCAAGCTGTATGCTCTCGAGAACGATAGTGATGGCGCGGATGGATCTCTCTCCGTGGGATCCGGCTTGTGGATGGAAGCCTGGGAGAAGGCAGCGGGTGAAGAGCCTTCCACAAGTTAGTACCAGAGCCGACAACAAGAGCGACGACACATACCCTCATTCACTTTAATGGCCCATGCCTCAGCTTCCTGTAGGCTAAAGGCAGCCTCGGGACCGCCGTAGTAGTCATTCTCATCGATGTGTAGAATTCTCTTCCCCGAGCGCGACAGGGCTCTTCAAGTGCTACGTCAGTCAGATTGCGTAAGAAGACTTGGAGGAAGCGCTCGCAACATACAGAGCAAGAAGGGACTGCTGCAGGCCGGTGCCCACAATGACAACGTCCCATTCTGTGGTGTCAAGAGTGTCCATGGTGCGGTGCTGAAAAAGCTAGGTCGTCCGGAAGAACTAGTAGGCCGGTCTCCAGTGCTTGGCGTGTATGACTAAGCCAACCCTCGGGCTGTTGAGAAAAGTTCGCAGCGGCCACTTGTAGTCCCTCAACCCACGCGCACGCTGAGGACATCTTATACTTTTTGGATGGCCGGAATGCACCCAATGCTTCACTGTATTGGCATGTGCGCGTCAGAGAGACCATCGCTCAGTATCTTCTGCTAATGATTTCACCTGAAATAGCGGATCGAATGTGGCGATACAATTCAATAATACCCACTCCACGGGCTGGGAAATGATGCGATAAGATCATTCCCTCCTTTTAAGGTCCTTCATGACCATTGCCCTATCCCAAACCGTCGTACTTGTGTGCTGTGTCCAGCTGCACAACACTGCTGGCAGCGCAGGCGACAAAAGTGAATCCATGAGGGTCTATCTATCGTATCCTTCTTTACGAGAAGCCCAACGTTACATGGCCATCCTATCGCTAGAAATGTACATGCGCAAGATTTTTCTCGTCTTCATAATAAGGTCGATTGCGGTCTGTCCCCATCGCTTAGGCAGCGGTCTAGCACAATGAAGAATGTGAATCTGAAAGCATAGCACCGATTGACATGGACTGTGAAGTGTTATAATACGTTATCACTGCGGACTATGAAACGCAATATAAGCTATAGATACAGATTGATATCATGTGATCAGGATTATCTATGAGCTGCTCGTACTCCTCAGCTGCCCCGCCAGCATTACATCATGCCGCCTAATGTGCTCTAACAACTGCCGGTCCCACAATCGCTTGTAATGGCGCACGAACAAAGGCCATTCCCATTGCTAGTCGATCTTTTCTCTATAAATGCGAATTTGATTGTCGTATATATTATGCTTACAGCCAAGGGTGTTCATAAAACAAGCAAATCTTCCTTGGTCTAGTGGTCATGATTTCCGCTTGTCAATTCCCAATTCTTCAAGGATTAACAAGCGCGGGAGACCGGGGTTCGATTCCCCGAGGGAGAGATTTGATTTTTGCGTTCGGTGGTATTTTTGGCGGTTGGTTGGGTGTCAGGAATGCGGCGCAATTCCCTTTTTTCCCCAGTGGTCAATCATACCTGTTGTCCACCATTCTTTTTGTTGTCAAAATATTCTCCATTGTTGAAGTAGAAGCTTAAAGTTGTTCCTTTTAGAATCCATATTCTAGGAAACCCACGCGCGTTTATTTGTCTGATCTAAACGCTCCGCAAAATCGGTCGTCCCACTTGTCTTCCTGCTTCCGTCCAAGGTATTGCTTAAAGACACTGGTAGCCGAGCTGAGACTGTTCTGCAAGCTTTGCAATCATTTGCACTTAACGCTCGCTTGGATCGAGGTATCCGATGCTTTGGAGTGACAGGCAAGACTGTAAAGTGTGGGTGCGATACAATGGATGGGCTGGGATAGAATCATGGAAGTCTCATCTGTCCCATGGAAAGATGCTGGGAACTGTTTGCACCTTCCTAGGGTCGGATATGTTGCCATAGTCATGGGTTATCCATCCGCTGTAGGGTTCCAATGGCCGGATTGCCGATTTTCGTGGGAAGACATGACATCGAATGGAAAATTTGCTTAGGCCTTCCTGAAGTTTTGAAAGCCATCAACTCATTCGGATCGGTGCTACTCTTGGCAGGCCGGCCTTGTTTCTGGATACGGAAAGCACATTACTTGACGTATTGGAGTCTTCCATCGGGAGCTCTCACCAGAGAACTAGTGACTCCGCTCTAGGGCATCGGAAACTCGCAGACCGTGGCTGATGTCCATAGATTGAAAATGTTGAAGTGAAGAACTACCTTGCAATGCAAATTATGTTATCAGTGCTTTTGGTCTACCAAAGCTTCGAGTCAGAGCAGACAAGTGTGGATAGCGGTAATGGTACCCAGCTACCAGACGCTCTCGAGATCACAACCGGAGAATACCAAAGTCAAACCCAGTCGGCATGCATCTCATTCTTACCACCAACGCAAGCCATGCAATGATCCGATCCTACAACCGCGCAATTCTGCAGTCCCTCACGTGGCCTTCGACTTCTCAAGCGTACACCCATTATATCCCTCTTGTTGCCACATCTTCACGCTTTTGACCTCCATCCAACCCTGCTTCTTCCAAGTTGGATACCACTGGTCGCGGGACTGCCAAAAATCATGCCTCGCCCGGGGGCTTGCGTCGATCCAAGGCTTCGCCGACTTGCCGTCCTCGAACCAACCGTTAGTCCCACCGACAGCGACATCGAGAACGAGATAGAACTCTTTGTCAAAAGGCGATGTGTTACTGCCGGTGTGTGTCCAGGGGTTGTCAAGTCGTGTGCCGTTGCTGTCGGCGAGAGGGAAGCGGCCGTAGGTCCAGAAGGGCTCGCTAAAATGCGTGAACATTACTTGGAGGAGCCGTGTGTTGACGTAAGTGAATATGTATTTCTCGCTCCACTAGGGAAATTAGCTTTGCTTTAGGAGAGGGTGCTGGCGGACTGACCTCAACACCAAACGTGTTGTATCCCGAAGAGTAAGAGGTATGCAAAGCCCTTCGCTTCACGTTATTGCGCCACCATCCATCGTTACCTGGGTTGGGACCAAAGTGCAAGGCGCTGCTGACGACGTTGTTGCCGCCCTGCGAAAACGTCCAGTTATTGCCACGGGACTCAGCGATGTCGATTTCTCCTGATCTTGGCCAGTCTCCGTACTTGTTGTCCTTCGGCAACATCCAAATAGCGGGCCAAAGCCAATCGCCGGCAGGAAGCTTAGCGACGACTTCGACGCGGCCAAACTTGATCGACGCGCTGAGCCTGGTGTTGATACGAGCAGACTTGACGGGATTGACAATCGTGCCATTGGTCGTGTTGGTGGCGGTGACACAGTCCTGCCAGTTTGCTCCAGTGCAGCCGTTGCCGCGCAGGTCGATGACATGGTCGTTCGCGATGAGAGCGGCGTCCTGCAGGGTAGGCTTGATGTGCAGAAGTCCGTTCTTGACGAAGACATTCTCGTCGGTATTCGTGGTCTGTTGAAATTCGCCGTTGCTAGAACAATTGTCAGTAAAGGCATGTCGTGAAACCAGCCGAAGCACTTACCCAAAGCCGCCGAGTTCCACTTCCTTCATCCACTTCTCACCATTAAAGCCCGACGAGAAGTCATCTTCGAATACGGAGCAGTACTTGTTGTTGGTGACACTTTTGATCGCGTCGTAGATGAGGAAGGTACAGACGCCTATGCCGATGAACAGGCCAATGAGCGGAATGATGGTGTTCCACTTCTTCCTCGGGTCTTTCTGGGTCAACCACGGCCTCTCCGTTGTCCCCTTCTTTATGCGGCGTGACTTGAAGTATTTTTCGTTTCTGGGCTTGACCTCCATTCCGCTCGCTCTGCTTTCGATTTTGGGATTGAAGCTGCCTATACCAGCGTCAGCCATCACCGAACTCGGTTCAGACGGACTCTCTGATGGAGGGACTGAAGCGACAGGAAGCGCCATCTTGGGAGTCGAGTTGAAAGGCGATGAAGAATATCCGGAAGAGGTTGCGGGGGTAAGTCCTTTTCTACGCGCTCTTTAGGCAGCATCGTTGAACTGTGGTTCATTTCTTATGGTTGACGACCAGAGGAATAATACCGCCCAACAATACTGAAGACTGCCGACGATCGCTCAATAATTGTTCTTCGGTTAAACTTTTCAAGGTTTAGTGGGACCTCTTGCTGCCAACATTGGTCGAACACGGAAAGCGGTGTAGAGCCGGTCGACACATGCGATTAGGACAATTTGGGTGCAAAGAGGCACTCGTAGCGGCTTCGATCGTCGCGTACACAGGACTGAGTGAAGAGACAGATGAAACGAGAACGATAAAGCAAATGGACAAGGTTGGAGTCAAAGATAAAAGGTGAGTTGGGAGGGTTGAAGACCTGTCATCTTCTCGAGTTCCAGGTAGTATATTGGGCGTCTGTTGCTTGGGCACAGCTTAGGGTCTGATCGCAATGTCGCTTCGAAGATCCGCAGGAAACGCATCTTCCCTCAAGACCCCACCATTAAGCTCAAGTAAATGCCCCAAATCACACCCACAGAGCAACCAAACACCACCCTCTTATCAACCGGCACCCACATGAAGCTCATCAGCGACACTATGGGCCAAAACTTGTACCCATCCTTCATCATCGGCCAAAACTTGTCATTGATCTCCTTCACCACGGCCTGCAGCGGCTCGATCTTGCCCATCATGGCGCCCGGCTCGTTCACATAGCTCATGAAGACCAGGAACATTAGCGTGTTAATCACAGCGCCGAAGGTCTGGTCGAGTATAAATTTGATGAAGACGTTCCGCTTGCTCATCTGCGTCTCGACAGGGTTGTCTTTGAGCGTTTTCTTGGAGGGGGTGACGGGCGAGGCAGTGACATTGGTGGGGAACGCGTCTTCGAGGATGCCTTGCCAGACGATGTTGGGCGGGTTGCTGACGAGGCTGAAGACGGCGAATTTGATGATCGGGTTTATGTTGAGGGAGAAGGGTGTCTGTCGCCGAGCTGTTAGCATGGTACCGAAGCCGGGCGCACCTGTACCAGTGGGACAGAGAACTCACGTCGTCTTTGTAGGAGGTTATCGCTTGCGCGAGGATGTTAGATGTTGCGCTCAGCACGGCGCCTTGCACCGTCTGCGAGATCATTGGTGATACCATGGCGGGCAAAGGTTTCTGTCGCGTTCTTTTTGTATAGGTAAAGTGAAAAAGGGAAATGGGGTATCAGGCACGGAGAGATAGGACGGAGAAACAGGACGAAGAAACAATCTAAATAAATGAAAGCGAAGAAGACATCGTGGCCAGCACACCAGGGATAAGCGCACGTCTCGAGAATGTTTGACGTGGTGTTCCTGGCGTTGGGCTTGGCGCACTCTGCGTCGCGACCGAGATATGACGTCGGTCAACAGTCGACCAACAATCGACACCGTTATCCTTCCCGCTACGTTTATCCCCCACTTCAGCGTAGGCACAGCGTTTACCATCTTCTCCGATCATGCCAATACCCGATTTTCCACAATCCTCCGCTTCATTCACGCTTGACACTGCGTATTTCAATATTATGCATGCGTAGATGATCACTAAGACAATAGATGAATGAAAGATCTTGATTATCATTAGATCTGATAAAAGCAATGCTAAACAGTGGTATCATGATGTGTCTTCTCGCAGTCTATTTTCCAAAAGCAACCAACGACAACCCTCCATGGCAATCTACACCAACAACCCAGCGAAAACAACGAAAGGAGCCAACACCGCGCACTCGACCCAAGGCATGGACAACATCCCCGCCCCTGACCCGGTTTGCTCGGCCGGTGCATTCGAAGCAGTAGCAGAAGCATCGGGTACGACCGTACTTAGCAAGACAGTTGACGGCGTAGGCGCAGCTGGCACAAGAGGTGTGTCCGAAGCCGGCGCAAGAGATGTTGTCGGTCCGGTCGCTACTGAAGTTTGAGCCTGAGACTCCTCCGCTGAATCCGATGTTGAGGGTGCGGGAGCCGCCCCCGGACCCTGTGCAGCAGTCGTCGACGCCGGATCTTCCGGCGCTGTCGCACTACTGGGCGCCGCATTCGATGATGGGGCCACCGCCGAAGTAGGAGCGGCCGGGGCGTTCGTCGACGATGGAGCAACCGGGGCATTTGTCGACGATGGAGCAACCGGGGCATTCGTCGACGATGGAGCAGCCGTCGCAGTAGTCCTCTGGGCCGAACTCGCAGAGGAAGACGGCGCCGGACTCGCTGCACCGTCCAGACTCACCACCATTGCTAGCCCCCCAGTTGCATCCTGAAACCCATTGTCATCCTGGAACTTTTTCACATCGAAAGCCTCGCCATCGCCTGGCAGTTCCAAGCTCTCGACCGGAGTGCGTTCCGGATTTCTGAACATCAAGAACGTCAACTTCCTTTCACCCCCGCTTTCGCCGGCGGCCCCGGGCGCCTTGTACTCGACAAGTGGCTGAGTTTCGCTTTCCAATTTGACGCCTGTCGAGTGTTTGAAGTTGGAACGGGCGTATTGTAGTGTTCGGGTGTTGTCGTCTGTAGTGTCGATCATGAGGATGGTGAAAACATTCGCTGGTGCGATGCCATCGGAGTCGCCGAGGGCGAATGTAGGTTCTTCTGATACCTCTGTGTTGTGTAAGTTTGGGCACGTGGTAGGTGGTGAGGTTGGAGGAGAATTGCTTACCGTCTTTACTAAAGGTTGTGCCGTCCTTGAAGCCATTGTTTGCGGCGCCGGTGAAGGATGCTTGCAGCTCGACATTGAAGTCTGATCCGAGATCTGAGGGAACGCTTCCTTGCCCAACGGCGAACTGGAGTACTGATGCAGCGAAAGCTGCGCGGCAGAGAATTGTGGATCGCATCGTGAATATCGGATAGGGTTAAATGCGGTGTATTGTCGTGAAGTAGAAAGTGTTAGTAGTAGGTATTATGGTCAGACCAAATTTCGATAAATCATCAAGTACTTTGCGCCCCCAGGCCTTTATACCTTCGTCCTCCAATGCACCCTCAAACAACCCAAGCCCACCTCAAACACTTGACCGTTACTGCCACATGTCACAGCACCGGCTCAGCCTCACATCATTTCTCGAACGACAGGCGCGTGCAACACGACTTTCGGCGCCGCTGCTGTATTTAGCGATGTTGTCGACAGGAAGCGTTTCAGGTCTGGCCTTAGGGCCGGCGCGTCTAGTTTCGGATGGAGCGATAACCGGGCGCGTGGTGCGTCGGGAACGCCAAGTTGGCATCTAAGAACTTTGCCTCTTTTAATTCTGAAGAAAATCCGGGCTTTGGACAATGGGCATTGTTTTCACGTGCAGGCATGTTTTGGGGGTTGAATGAAGTGGTGTTACACCGCCGGTGTAGAGTTGCAGGCCAGCTCCGTTCGTTCGAAACCGGACTTATCACGCATCTGAATCTTGGGTGGTTTGAACATACTAGGTGACATCAGAAGATCGGCTACGATCTCAAGCTTGTGTTTTGTTCAGTTTCAGGCTGCGGGTGAATGCCTTGGTGCACTTGTGGATGTACCTCTTCACGTTAGAGGTCTACAAATATTGTGCTTGGCGACATTGTGTCAATCACCGTAGAGACAAAGAACGAAGGGATAGCTTTCGGTCGTTTCGGGCTCTTCATGCGATTGCGCGCGTTTCGGGGGATGGTAGAGCTTGGTGGGAATGATTCATTCGAATCCTGGGACTGGGATCACGGCAGACCTTGGATATCGTTCGGTTTCAAATGGTGGAGTGAACGCGGCCTTGGGAAGATCTTCAGATCTAGGACGCTGTGATGTCTATTTATTACTTTCTAGTAGCTGGGACCGATATTTGGACTTCTTTCCATGCCGTAAGTGGCATAAGTTTCGCCATGGGAGATATCGGTAACAGAACATGAATCTTTCGAAAAGAGGTTGTCCGCATGGTAGGTCCATGCATGAGCGTGAGTGGACCGCACTATAGCTTCGCGAGGACGGCTTCAGCGCCTGAGACCTATACACTTGTCAGCATCTCTACAAGCTTCGTCGACGGTTGTGAACTTGCGTCAACATCACTCGGGCTTTTCTCGTTCTCAGCGTAGGCGACCTTGCCGTTGTCGAAGACCATGGCCCATCGACCGCTGCCCTGTTGTTAGCAGAAGCCTACAATAGCGACCCACGTTACTTACTTCCTGTCGCCCTTACCAGCGGGCCATCCGTGCTCCTTAGAGAAGAAAGTCTTTGTGTCGGAAAGGAACAACTACGCCCATGTCAGCCAGTGCCCCTGACCCTCATCGAGTTAGGAACCCTGGAAGTATACGCACAATATCATCGTTCTTGACTCCGTTGACCTTGCCCCACGCGTTCATGACCCAGCTGTCATTGCTCGCGATAACGGCCACAACGTCGACGCCCTTGTTCTTGAACTCGCTGATCTTCTCGATGTACGGAGGAAGGTGACGAGCTTGGCAGCCGGGGGTGAATGCACCTAATGGATCAGTCAGCATCGAAGGTATGAACAGAGATAGTGATTGTTCGGAGGTGACGAACCAGGGACAGAGAACAGGACGACCTTCTTGTTCTTCCACCCTTTGCTGGCATCATATTCCTGGGGACGACCGCATGCGGTAGGGTCGCTGTCGGTGATGGGGGCCCATCTGCATGCTCAGTTTAGCTTTGTTTCTTGCTGTGAAGTATCAGGGATGGGCAAGAGGGATTCGGTAGCACGTACTCGAACTTCACGCCCTCAGGCAGAGAGTCGCCAACTTTGAGAGGAGACATTGTGAGTGATTGATTAGAGGTTTATTATTGATCTTTGTATTGAAGAGCAAATGATGGAGCTTGCAGAGATTATGAAGAGCTGTCGCGTCTCGGGGGTAGCTCTTCGCGGGGCACAATTCCGGAGCTCTAGGAAACTAAAGAGCTAGACCGCGGGGCATTACATCATTAGCCGAGCTCCGAGTCCGCTGAGGTGCTCAGGCTGAGTAATTGCAAGCAATTCCAAATAACGTGGACCGCGTGCGGACCGGGTCGAACGTAGTGCGAAGAGCTTCGCGCACGCTTTCGAGTACGCTCAGCGGCGGCCGTGATGGCCGTTCCGTGCGGCATCGCGTATAAGCGAGCGGCATCATGTACAAGCGAGCGGCACAGGACAGGGCAGGATGTTGTGAAGGCAGCACATTGCGAGGGAAGCAGAAGAAACGTTAGAGCGAACACGACTAGGTACCACAAAGGCTTACTGTTCTCACACCATCAGCGATCCCTCGCATGAAGACAGAAAAGCGAACGCATATAAAACCGAGGTTCTTTCCTTTTCTACAAACTATCTTGCAACACCTGCATAGTACCAACTCAAGTACAGCACCAAGATGTCTCTCGCTCCACCCTTCACAGAAGCGACCGCTCACGCTAAGGTTAAAAAAGCACAAGACCTTTGGAACGGGCAGTAAGAAAGCCGCAGAGTAACTCGTCAAACCGAGTTGACATAGACAGGGACCCAAAGACCATTGCCAAGGCGTATACTGCCGACAGCATCTGGCGGAACCGCTCATCTTTCCTCTCGGGCACAGCTGCCATTGAGGATTTCCTGACCAAGAAGTGGGAGAAGGAGAAGAGCTACCGTCTTCGCAAAGAGCTGTTCGCTTTCTCCAACAACAAGATCGCCGTCCAGTTCTGGTATGAGTATCAGGATTCGCATGACGGGATGAAGTGGAAGCGGTGCTACGGCCTTGAGGATTGGACGTTCGCGGAGGATGGCAAGATGCGCAAGCGGCAGATGAGCGGTAATGATGTCGAGATCAGCGAGTCTGGTAAGTACTGTCTCTGTAATATGGTGCTGGCGCTACTGATCACCGGCAGAGCGTTGGTTCGTGGACGGGGTCGATGTCAACGCGGTCGAGATCAGCGAGGCTCATTGGTAAAGGACAGGCGAATCGTTGCGAATGGACGACGGGGTATCATAAGCGCTGAAAGGAGGACTTCGATTTGGGTGGAAGCCTGTGGCGCCTGGCTGCGAGTTTCGGTGCGCCGCACCCATCTCATGCCGGCGGAGTGTCGTGTATTAGGACCAGGATATACTTGGCATCTAGACCATGTTAGAGGCGCATTCCGGCCTACTCGGGACGTTTCCTTACCTGGTACTATAACCAGTTCATTCTTCTTCGTGCGCAGCCGTAGCAGCTTGACCTCATCTTCCTTGTCCAGTCCTTCGACCAAGCTTCCTGCTGCCTTGATGAAGGACCATACCATGCTGGCAACATCCTCGGCGCTCTGTATCCCACTCTCTCTACTCCCATTTGTGTGGCCATCTGGTGCGGTATCGAGGGACGAAGCTGGAGGAACGCTGTTCGGGTTTGCCGTCGAAGATTTGGATATAAGGCCGGAGGTGCGCACGATGGCACCGCTTTCGCGTGATATAATGAGGGTGCTTTGAACGCCGGGCTTTTGGCTTAGGCGGGTGAGGAGGGCGAGCGTGTCGTCTTGCTGGCGGGATGTTAGTCGCGAACTTTGGAGTCTTCCAGGTCTAGGTGCGTACCGCATGCTGGGCCATGTTGAACGTGCGAGTAGCAAATGCACGCAGTGTTCAATGTTGACAGCAAAGTGCTGGGACTTAGCCGTCGGTTCGCTGATCCCGCCAAGAGAGCGGTACGCTACGCCCGAAATAACGTAGCGTTATGCGCTTCTCATGGGTTCACAATTTTCCTGGGGAACTTTTTGCATCGGACATGCTTTAAACAATTCATCCTCAGCAACCCGAACGCATGTAAAGCGACTTCATTCATGCTTCTCGCGCAATTCGACTACTGGCATATACTTTGGAGCAAGCACCTGGACTGTGGGTGAAGAGCCAATATGGGATCAAGCGCGAAGAAAAAGAAGGAAAGGAAGAAGGATTTTCAAGTACGCAGCGTTCGAGTTCCTTAGACTGTTAATCATTGCTAAGTTTTGCAGAAAGTCAAGTTGAAGGTCGGCAAGACAAAGCCGAAGGCAGCAAATGCGACCAGCACAAATTTCAAGGCCAAAGGTACGTCTTCATGTCACATTCCATGCCAGTTGAGAACCTTTACAAATGTATGAAAATCGGAAGTGGACATCATGCATGTTCCACGGAACGAGCTATTCGACTCGTGAGAATGACAGTGCGACTTTTGTCGCGAGACTTCGCGCATCCCTCCGTGTGGACATCGCCTCTTGGAAGGAGAATCTAAGGATGTTGACTAACCAGACTGCAGCGATTGCATTGAAGCAGCAGTCTCTTTCGACTACTGCTCCCACAGTGGAAGCGCAATGTGCCCATCATTTGGGCTTACTCAATCACAAATCTGATATCCAACGACGAGACTCTCTGGCTTACCTTACAACTGTCATGTCGACACATCCTCCTGACTCACCATTACCACAACCAACATCAGTCATCATACCTGCCGTACAGCGCCTAGTCTTAGACGGCTCCAATTCTGTCCGCCAGCAGCTGCTGAAACTCCTTCAATGTCTGCCAAAGAGTGACATTGCCGGCCATACGGATCAGCTCCTGTTACACACGCGCGCTGGAATGACGCATCTCGCCACTGATGTCCGAATCTTCGCGCTCGAAGTACTAGAGTGGTTGTTAGGTGTAGCTGGGGACGAGGTGGTCAGCTGCGCCGGAGGTTGGGTGAAGACGTTGAAGTGCTTTCTCAGTCTACTGAGCTGGCAAGATGAGGCATCAGGCAAATGGTCATCGTCTAAGTCATTTGGTAGGAACCCTGGCGACTCAAAGGTTATAGTCAAGCAGATGAATGCGCTCGCAGCTTTTCTCCGTGCCGGTATACAACTCCCAAAACGAACAACAGCGACAGATACGAGCGGAGCGACCACTTTTCCGTTGTGGCAGACAGAGCATCACATATCATCGGAGAGATCGCATGTCTACGCCCATTTGAACCTGTTCGGCGCCCCGAGAGACGAAGAAGCCGAGATGTACGAGGACAGGGAAGATCGGCAACGAATATTTCGCGATAGAGCGGAAGCAGCCATCGTTGCAGGGCTGGAGCAAGCTACAAAGGGTGGCGGAGAGATGGGCCGCTCAGCAGCTCAGTTGCGCAAGGTTGTGAAGGAGGGCATGACCGATTTTCACGGAGAGCAATGACACCCTTATTGGAAAGCGAAAAATAGCTGTTGGATTTCCTAGACGCTACACCACTCCGCCGGATTCGATTGGGGGCGATACGCAATGATAGGAATAGGAACATGTTTGTGCAAACACAACGGCACAAAGGTCGATACCCGCGTCCATTCGTCTCAAGATTTACATTCAGTGCCAGCGCAAAGTTTGCCTGGCGTGCAAAGAAGCACTTTGCGAAGTTCAGCTCGATCTCAAGCAGCCAAAGCACAGATATCCACAGTTGCCAATGCTTAAGTGCAGGGTGTCACAGAACCACAGGGCTATCTAATGCAAAGAAAAGTGCCCCATGACTCAAGCTACCCAATCAAACATGGCTTGCAGTCAAGCTCACTAGCACTGATTCAGTCAAAGACCCACTTTTACACAGATATATAAAGTGTGTCCTTCTCATTTAGCCCCTTACCTTTTCCTATATCCTCTCACCTTCTAAAAGTGCAAAGCTGAAGGAAGATGCTGAAAGGATTCTAACTAGTCTTAGATAGTATTACATAAGCAGGCGGCCTCGAAGTAGCTAGCGTATAATCCATTAGCTTTGTGAGCACACCTGGCTTGCGCCAATCAACTCTCACAACAATGCCAGCTAGGGTTAGCCAACATGAATCCTGAGGTACGCGCCAAGTCTAATCCGCCTGTACATCCGCAGTCCTCAGGCGCCGCCGCTTACACGTCTCAGCCGCCCATCAAATCGGACGCAGAAGAGCCCGACGATTTCTTGCTCGACGAGGATGCGCCGGAAGATGGAGCGTCGTACAAGTCGCGTCCTCAGCTGCCGCAGCCGGGGACCTTTCTGCGCACGCTTGACTTCCTTATGAGTAAGTTGCAAAGTACTGGTGTGCGATTGAGATCGCGCTAATACATGAACAGAGGCACTTGACGCCGGCGACATTGATGTCGATCCTGAATATCAGCGAGAAGTGGTGTGGACGGGTACGGCCTTTTTGCAGCCTCGCGCGGAAGGAACGCAATGCTGACAAGCTGCAGCCGATCGTATGACGGGCTTAGTGAATTCCCTGATGGGTAATTAGGCACACTCGTAACTAAACTCAAGCTGACCTTTACAGAAAACTTTTATATTCCCCCGATTATCCTTAACAAGAAGCCGCGACATACTGAAGCTGGGGCCGAACCCAAGCACACCCTTGTTTGCGTCGACGGCAAGCAGCGCCTATCTTCCGTGAAGGCCTTCATTAAAGGCATCATTCCGTGCAACGACCACCGCGGGGAGAAATGGTGGTTCGCGATCACTGCTCACACCCCGAGTGGGCGAAACAAGAAATTTCTGCCGGAGAAAGATCGAAAAGCATTCCTCGACAAGGAGTTCGTGACATTCGAATATGCAGATCTGTCTCAAGAGCAGGAAGAAGACTTGTTTGCCCGCGTGCAAATGGGCGTCCAGCTCACCCTGGCCGAGAAGATGCGCGCCTCGACAGGACCGTGGCAAGAACTTGCTCGTTGCTATGTCGAGGATTATCCCATCATTTACTCCCTGCTAAAAGATCGAGCACGCGCAAAGGATTTTCAGATGACTCTCAGCTGCTTCAGTCAAATCATTGAGGTCCAACATCCCACGGCTGCTAACGGCATTCCGATCCTGAGGACCAACCATAATCATTTGCCGAAATTACTGGAGAACACAGGTGCCGTAGACGACGGAATCAAATCCCATCTAGCAAGTGTCTGGAACACATTCCAAGACCTCATTGAACTGGACCCGAATACCTTTACGAATACGAACAAGCAACTCCGCGGTGTCCAAACATTCGCGCCAGTCGAAATGGTGGCTGTGACAATTCTCATATCAACGTATTCAGAATCGCGCAACAACCGGCTTCTGATTGGGGATATCCAGGCATTGCGAGAGGCGCTGCGTGAGAATTTCGTCGACCTGCGGCTCAACGTCTCAGTGTGGAAGCTTGTCTGGGACTTCATCGACAACTTGGAGCAGGTTCGGGGAGCCGTTGACGGGAACACTGTTGACCGTAGCCTCAAGACAAAGGTAAGACCCACACCGAGAGCAGCGCCGACTCCAGTCTCGCCTCCTGCCAAGAGAGGAAGGCCGACAGCAAGAACAAAGCCGGCGACAATACTCCCTGGCACCAGGAATATGGAGACAGAGCGCTTGGTCGCGACATCACCTACCGATCCTCGCCCGCTTAAGAGACCACGAGTCGAACCTGTGCCTAGTAATCCTTCTCGACCTTCGATGCCATCGCCGGCCAATAGCATCGACCCGTCCCGATCGAATCTATCGTTAGTAGATGTTCCAAATTCCGACATCAAATTCATTGGCGCAGTTTCGAAGCCTGCTTCAACACAGGACCCACGTTCGGCCTATCCAACTGCGATGCCAACACAACCTGTGTCCGCGTCACCGAATCCATCAACTTCGGCCCAAAAGCCACGTCCAATTCAAAAGCCCAGGAACACAGTCACTGCCGGCACTGGTCATGGGGAATCTAGCTTCATTACACAACGGACTCCGCTTGCCGATCCTAGCGAGGCTCGTCAAAACCATATATCGCAGCTTAACAGCTATCGCGCACACGTTGCCCCGTTGGGATTCGGTTCTACGAGTCAATCCCCTTCGCCCACCACGGCTACAACGCCGATGGGATCCACAGCATCCAGATCTTCTTTCATGCCTACCACGTCCGACAGTGCTTTTTGTTCACTTCCAACTCGCAGCATGGCACCACCGCCACTCAAAACACAATATACTCATTCGCCGCCTGTCCGGACAGTACCGTCGCCTGTCACACAGCCCGTAACGACATCGCCGTTCTTCGCTTCGGATCTGATGCGACCGCTTTCTTCGCCATCTCTAGAGTCATTGCATATCGTATCTCCACCCGAGAACAATGCGACGCCATCAATCCCTTTAGCTCACACATCTCAATTCAATGGCACGCCAGAACTACCTTCAGCTGGAACACCTCAATACAAATCCATTCGGTTCCAATCTCAAGCTGGACCAGCAAGTGTACAAGTACGACGAGTACCCCGCCCAACACCAACGACACTACCTCAAGCTCAATCAATCCAACCCTCTGCTCGTGTTCCGCCACCTCAATCTCAGCCAAAACTAAACCCCAAGCCTCGTCCCATAGCACCTAAACCCAAGATTGCGCAAATTGATGGAGCTATCGATCTCACAAGCGATGATGAGCAAGATGGAGAGGACCTTCTCGCGTTGTTTGGGGCTAAGGCTTCGTTGGAGAAGTCGACTGGGAATGGGACCGGGTCCTCTCGTAGTCCTTACGGGCGCATGGGTTCAAGCCACGCCGCTCTGCAACAAAATCAACCCTACAAGCGCGCTCCAGAGGTGCAGGATTTAACGAAGGATGATGAGCCTATGGAGTACAACAATCCTTATGAACGTCGGAAGGGGCAAGCAGGTGGTTCTCGCTTCTTGTGATACAATTTTGAGCAGATTAAGAATTACGACGCTTATGATGTAATGTTTGGGAATTGGGGGCTCGGACCTGGAGATGAAGGACAGTGCGAACTTTGGGCAATGCAAGGGAGTCTAGTCATTGCGGCGAAGTACCCTAGATATGACGTGTTGGTTTTCACATATTTTCTTGCCTCTTTTAGCGAGCCTTGACGCGTTTCTAATATATCAGATGAGTCTGTTGGTGATGAATGGCAACATCATAATTTTTTAATTGCAAGCAGAGTTGCAAGTCTGCGCGAAATGTGATGGCAGCTGTTCCGTCTTGTCGATGAAGAGAAATGTAAATTCGAAGTTGTTACCCGTAATCTATTACAGCAATTTTACATAGGAGATCGCTTTATCCTCAAAGAACACCAAATCAACCACCAGCCCTATAACAATACAACCGTGCCTCGAATCATGACAATCCCTCTTAAACCTTACTCAAAACCCATGCTTCCCCAGTTCCTCCTCCGTCCACTCCCACAACTTCTTCGCCAACCCCTTATCCCTCGCATATCCACTGCCCCCATTAAGCTTCCCTACCGGCATATAGTAACCTCCATTCTCCAGCTTCGTCTTCTCCACCGTAGCCGCCCACGTCTGGTTCAGCGACCCACCTTTCGTATCCTTGAAATGCCCCGGCAAAATCCCACAAAACAGCGAGTAGAACCACATTCCAGCCTTCGCGATGACACCCCACGCAATGAAAGAGGTGTAAAGATCGGTCACGATGACGCCGGGGTGTATAGCGACGGAGGTTATGGAGGGGTAGCGGGTAGCGAGCTCGCGCGTGAAGAGGATGTTGGCGAGCTTGGATTGGCCGTAGCGACGCCATGTCCCGTGCTGCTCTAGCGCGTTTTGGTCCCAGATTATGCCGCCTGAGGGTGCCAATTGGTGTCCCGCGCTGCTCAGATTGATGATGCGCACGTCGGCGTTGGGTTTCTTTGCCGTCTCGAGCAACACGGGGAGGAGTAGCTTTGTGAGCAGCGCGTGGCCCATGTGGTTCGTGCCGAATTGTATTTCATATCCTTCTTGTGTCTTGCTGTACGGCGTAGCCATAATACCAGCATTGTTGACGAGGATGTCGAGACGGCTCTCCTTTGCGGTGAAAGCTTTTGCGGCTTCGGCGATGGAGGAGAAGGAGGTTAGGTCGAGGGGGAGGTGTTCGATTGAGGCGTGGGGTACGGCGGACTTGATTTCTTGAATTGCGGAGGTGGCTTTGGAGGCGGTGCGTGCGGCGAGGTAGATGCGTGCTGGGGAGTGGGCGGCGAGGTAGGCGATTTGTTGTTTGCCTAGGCCTGCGTTTCCTGTTCAAAAAGTGAGCTCTTGTTCAAGTGTGTTGCATGTATGATATAGCGCATACCTCCAGTGACCAAAATGATCTTGCCCGCCAGAGCGGGAATGTCTGTTGCGGGTTTGAACGAGACCATTGTGATAGAGTCGTGCGAAGATCTAGATGGTGCAGTGTATAATTTGCGAGTAGCAAGCTTGTTGATTTGCTTTCTTGAGCCTTGCACCCAAATATATAGGAAATTTATCTGCGCCGGCGGGCGTTAGAGGCGGGCGTTAGAGGCGGGTTATCACTCCAACGGAAACGGATCTAAGATTGTCCCTGTCCTCCGATGCAGATCATAGTGGCGTCATGCGAACCTGGGCCACTAGTGCAAGCGGGCTCGCTGGGGCGGCAGCGGCTCGATGCAAACATCATCGATCGCGAGGCTGCTGTCTACATGAGGACTGACACTTGTCACATGGAAGTTAGGACACTACCAGCAAAAAGTTTAATACCATAAGCAGTTTAGTGCACATGCGGAAAACAAAGCGCGACTGGTTGTACCAACAATCCGGGCCGTCTTACGATACGGCCGTAAGCGTGGACGGGCCAACAAGCTCCGATCCACGATATCACCGGCGGTACCGCACGCACGCAAGCAAGCAAATATGTTGTTAGGGATTTCTGAGATTACCCATTAACGGCAACTAACAAAAGGCTCAGACGGCCAATCTTTTCTTTGCCCGTGAAAATACGACCGAAATCAGCCGCGTCATTGATGCAGGAATGTAATCCGTCCAGCCGCTTCCTCGCTCAATCCGCACCTCTCTCTGTAGTCCCCTACCTCTTCACCCTTCTTCTTGGTTCGGACAACGAAGTCCTCCAGAGGACAGCTACCTCCCGGACCGCTTGCACAACCTGGGATTGCAGTGATGCCGTCGTTGATGTTGAGCCTCACGTACTTGGCCGGGGTAGCCTTGTGGTCAGACTTGCAAGAGAGAACTTCGAATATCGTTCTTCCACCCATTGGCGATACCTGACTCTTCCGCCATTTGCGATCATGTTGAACATGTGTAAGCGGTAGATGCTCGGCGTCGTTGATGATATCGAGAGCTGTGATCATCGGTGCAATATCCCCATCGTGTACGCTGAATCGTTAGTAACTCTCATCTCACACTCGGAGAAGTGACTCACAAGCTGAAGTATAGAGGTCCGGCGTCCGGCCCTTCCATCATCAAGTTCGTCGTAGCATTCAACCAAAGCCATCCCAACAGCGCGCCATACTTTGTTCCTGGCCCTGCACGGTAGTAATGCAGCAGGTCTCTCGCATACTCGAAATTGAGAAACTCCTCTTGAGTGAAGACGTCGCACCAATGACTGCTTCCGCGCACTGTGATTTCGAAACCACATATCTCCTGCATGCTATAAATCTCTGCGTCCGAAAAGTGAATATTAGGGTTCTGTTCGTGCAATCGATCTCGAATTGCGCCCAGGTAAGTCGCACGAAACTGATCCAACGCAGTGTACCCGTAGTCGTGACCGTCCACAGGGTCATGATAATACGTGAGGCATGTGTCTCCTGGTGTCAGAGTGTCTGCGCCGCGTGAAGCATCTTCTGGGATGACCTCAAGCATAGTTCTGTTTTGCCAATCGAGACCGAAGAAGCCAGCTCCGAAGTAACGAGCAGTTTCGATTACGCGTGGAGAGTCGCTGGCCCAGTACTTCATGATCGGAGCTTGCAATGCTGCTTTGGATAGTAGGCGATGGTAACGAGTTCGTAGACGCACGCCTGTGGTGAAAGTGCCAAGACGGCCGGAGAAAGGACCCGTAGATGTGAGTTGCTCGAGTTGAGAGTCATCTGAAAATGTGAGCGTTGGTCACAAGATAAATCTCCTAAAAAACGGTTGGAACCATAGTGTGAAAACGTGTTCTCACCTGTCCAAAATAGCTCCCAGTCGTTGAAGAAGGCCATGTCTCTTTTGAAGGAGATTCCGCTTGTTTGCATTCTCTCTACGAGCGCCTTGATCCCTAGTCATCGCCGTGAGCAACAAATCGATGCTGGGTCAAAATATGAACTTACTTCGACCTACATTCTTTGTAGGATACCTTTCGCCGTGTCTCGCCATCTGATATGGCATCTGAGTTAGTAACAACGTCTTCCGGTTCAATGTGGAAATCTAACCATATGAACCTGCTCAACCTCACAGCCATTAGGCACGGAAATGCCCCCTTCGACTATATCTATCGTTTTCTCCACCCAAGGACCGACTCCACCAAGATGGTACAAGATGTTCCATTCCCGTGTCACTGCTCCAGCTCGATTCTGGGGGCTGTCGTTGTGCCCATCGCTTCTCCACACTCGCTCAGGATGAAACCAAGTGCTCCAACTGGACTGGTGTGGCTTCCCGGCACAATCGTAGCTCAGATGTCCAAAACGAGAGTCATCTGTATCCGTGGAAGGACAAGCTGAGTGGCATTGCGAGCAGTTGTTCCACAAAAGAGCGAGGAGGGCAGCGCCAATGGTGGTAATGACAAGGAGGACGCGGTTCAGGCCCGGGGTCGGCATCGTATTGTCGATGAGAAAAAATGTGTTAGGAGAGTCATGGTGGCTGTACCGTCAAATAGAAAGTCGGTGTGCCGAGGCGGAAGTGACCATGCTGGACGCCAAGATTGACCACTTGGAAGTTGGCAAATCGTTCCTACTTGAGATGCAACCACTCATGAGAACGTCGCATATGATGCTGTATGTGAATTACATGTCTTCAAGATGAGGTATAATCAAGCCTGGGGGGAAGGATAGCTTTAGCCTGTGCAGGGTACCCCTCCTTGATTCGCATCTCCCGCAGCGCTAGCTCGATCGTTGCTAGTGTCGTGGCTGTGCCTCGGTCGGTCGGTGTTAATCCACTCCTCTCCACATTGCCCGTCTGAACTGTTTGTTTGACTCCTGCATCAGCGTCAAGATTCCCATCGATTCGCGAAGGAGATTCAAACATCTGGTTCAACCTCCGCCTTCCGCAATGGCCGAAAAGAAAGCGATCCTACAGGCTGCACAACAACGCGCTGAACCGGATCCCGAGGCATTTGTATCATTCCAAAGGAACATCTACTCAAGCCTACGCAAACCCAAATACTCTACCAGACCAGCACAATGGGAGGCTGAAGCGCGGAGTATCATGCCTATGCCCAATTTCAACTATATACACGGCTCAGCCAGTATCGAATCAACTTACGCAGCCAATCTGTCAGCATTTGAACGCTACCGTCTTCGCCCATGGATGTTGGCACAAGTTACGCGGCGAGATCTTTCAGTGGAGCTGTTTGGTCGTCGTTACAAAAGTCCGCTTCTTGTTTCGCCAATTGGTGTACAAGAGATCGCCCATCAGGATGGGGAGGAGGCCACCGCGCGTGCCTGCGCGTCCGCTCAGATCCCCATGATCATGTCCACAGCTGCAACCAGATCTATAGAACAAGTCGCCGCTGCCAATGGCGACGGTCATAGATGGTTCCAGCTCTACTGGCCCATCCCCACCGCCCACCAAGTCACAGCCAGCATACTGCAGCGAGCAAAAGCTAACGGCTTCGAAGTTCTTGTCGTCACCCTGGACACATGTATGATGGGGTGGCGACCAAAGGATCTCGACGAATCATACCTCCCTTTCATCTATGGGCAGGGCTGTCAGGTCGGATTCTCAGACCCGGCTTTCAACCGCATGTTCGAGAAGATGCAGGCCGAGGACACGAGGAGCATGAGCCAACGACTGGGAGACACTTGGGAGATATTGAAGCGACCTGGAAGTATTACAGGCGCTGCCACAATTCTTGCAAATGCGACGACAATCAAGAAGTCCATGCTTTATACAAGTTTAATCGCTTCTGGCACATACCGCGACTGGGATGATCTTAATGAGCTCCGGAAGCTATGGGACGGTCCTATTGTTCTCAAGGGCATTCAGACAGTCGAGGACGCACACAGAGCTATCGACTATGGTATGGACGGTATCTTCGTATCTAATCATGGTGGTCGACAGCTAGATGGTGCCATATCTTCTCTTGACGCCCTCGCCGAAATCGGCGGCGATGCGAAGGTGAAGAGCTCAGGCTTGACGCTTCTCTTTGACAGTGGTATACGGACCGGTTCCGATGTCCTGAAAGCCCTCGCACTGGGTGCCAAGGCTGTCGGGATCGGTCGGCCTTATGCGTATGGTCTTGCCATGGGCGGGGAAGCCGGTGTGAAGCATGTGCTTGATTGCATTCTAGCGGATACGGATAACTCGTTGGCCAATCTCGGGAAGAAGAGTTTAGCTGAGATCACTCGAGATGATTTGAGAGTCTTTCAGCAGCCTGCGAAATTGTAGTCGATCTCAATTTTAGTCGAGGCGTACATCCATATTCGCTCTTGTACATCCATTACATGGCAAGGGGTATGCAAGCTCCCGCCTCTCGGTATATTACGATCATCAGTTGATATATTTCACATTTATACGCAGACCAAATAAGACGTGATGGTCGGTACCAAGATACCTTGTACCTATTCCTCGTACAACATCTCCATCTCTAGACCATATGCACGACAGCACAGCTACCTTGCGAGAAAACAAATTGACATCTGCCTGGGTAGATGATGCTATCGGGAGTCGTAGCGGGGCGACTGATTGAGTGAAGATGATCATCGTGGGCGTACTCAGGAGAGCTAGAAGCATCTAACGTGGCCAAAGCAAAGGGCGAGCTTCCTACATGACGTTTATTAGCTGTACGTTAGTATTGCAGCTCTATCACCAGGAGTCCTGAGTGAACTATGAAAAATCATCCATTCAAGATCAGACCACTTTCAACTAGTCGCCACCCCCGGCTCCAGTAAAATTCTTGACCTCTCCAAAACTCTGCCCCTCTCATCCGTTAGTTTCGCCAAACCCGGTGCAACAACCGTCCCTCTCCTGCCCACACCCTCCCACACAAACTCATATAGATACGGCTGCCCATACAGCCATATGCTCACATCCAAAGCATCGCTTATCAACTGCACCAACTCCTGATCCTTCTCTCGCTCCTGGTATGCGGGATTCGCCCAAGGGAAGAAGGTGAGTGCGAAGTGTTCGGTGGCTTCGCGGATGTCGGATTGAAGAGATTGGAGGGAGGCGGAGTTGGAGGTGTGGAGATGGACGGCTAGACGTTTGTACAGTATATATGCGGCTTGGTCTTCTGTAATCTTTTTAGCACATCAAATTGAGAACAAGTACGAGCACACCTACCGGCATCCGCTGAGCGCTCGCTCGCCTTCAACCCCGCAATTTCCGCTGGAAACAACGTCGCCTGGTCCTCCGCCTCCGGAGACACTATATTTAGGATATAGCCAGCGAGTGCGTGTTTGATAGCCACCGTAGGCACCGAAGAGTTCTCCACAATCTCAATCAGATCGTCTCCGAACCTCGCCAAATCGCTTTCCATACTTGGAGTCATGGTGGCGTGTACGTCTCGGTAATAGCTGTCGACGTGGTCCTGGAACCGTTTGAACAAAGCTGCTACCTTGTTTTGAACGGACTGTTCTTCCGCCGCTGGCGCTAGAACTCCAGCTAGAAAGTCGGAAGAGTTCGACAGGTTCGCTAAATCTAGATCTCGCTTTTCGGAATGACTCGCAGCGGCGAGTACTGGTGGTGGTGGGGCGGAAGACTGCGATATTTGCACGTACGGTGTATTTTTTACGTTTACGTGCGAGACAAACTCGGGCGCAAAATCGCTGTACGGGTGCCCAGACGTCCGTCTCCGCCGCTTGAGAAAGAAAAACGCTGCGAACAATGCGATGGCGGCCCCAATAATAGCGGTTGATATCGCGATACCAGCAACAGCGCCCTTAGACACACCCTGCGACCCACCATCTGAGCTGACAGCCGGGAGAGGTGCTGAAGTCTCAGATGCGGTTCCTTGCGAACGGCTAGGACGAGGTGTTGATGTAGATGGTGCTGTCGTAACTGTCGGCAGCGGCGTTGCAGAGGGTTTCACTGCAGCTCCAGTAGATGTTTGACCAGGTCTTCTCTCAGGCTGCGTCCCAGTCGTCGTACTAGATCCAGCTTCTCCAGGCTTCGAGCGATCCGCATCCGCTGTAGAAGTACCGATAGGCATCATTGTGCACACCGTCACTCCATCCTCCTGTTGGGTATAACACACTTGAGAAGAACTAGCCATGGTGAAAATATATCCGCGTCCAAACCGGCGGAGAACTACGAATTCAAACGGAGAAAGAATTGAGAAGAACTGAGAAGGACCAGCAAAGTGAAAGGCCACTATATCAGCCCCCAGCTGAATCCTCGCAACATAATATCTGGCATGGTTAGTGGTGCGCTGCGGCTGAGCCTGCGCCCCCATAGCTAGCCTTACGCATTTCGATGCCCACGCAAGGGTCAGCCCCCGCCTGTGATCCCCCAGGAAGCCTAGCGCTGCATAAACTCCTTCGAAAGGCGTAAAAGAAGCATCAGGCCCGCCAGCCCACGGACGCGTGAGATGGCAACTTGGGACGTGCGGGAACGAGGCAATTCACAGTTATCGGAATTCGTGTTGGCGTTGGAGGCCTAGGATGGTTGCGGTTTAGTGCTTGCGAGAATATGGACGTCAGCCTCACTGGCATCTGACACTTGTTCCTTAAAGCGAAGCGGGGCGTGCGTGGTGCAATATCCCGAGCAGGCTTGCGAGTAGCCTGGTTGTTCTGCAAACATATATTTGTCTACAATACTAACGATACGTGGGAAATTATCGATGTTGCCAACGTCTCGGACTTGCGTTCGCCACTCTCTGCACGGTCATCTGCCGATAAACGGTGATACGGTAAGCAACAAGCCACTACGGACAATTGGAAACGCGTCGTCATCAATCAGTAGAGTGATTTCGACGCCGAGTTTCTATCTGAGTACACGATCGATAGCGCCATTCAATCATATGATGCTAGCTGAAGTTAGAGAGCTTCCCACTCTGAATTTATATAGCCATTTAGGGTTGCTCCATGAGGCCAAACGATATCCGAACCGAGTACTTCGCCGTCAACAATGCAAAAAAAACCCCCCAAACCCATTTACGCCGCCTTATGCTCGCGGGTGCGTATTCCCCGCATTTTATGTACCACTTACTCCTCGTACTCCGCCTCCTTCACTCCACAAAAGTCCGTGCCAAGGCACGTATCGACCATATACCACAGTCGCCAATATAAACTCGCAGTCGCGTTGTCGAATTGCCCATCCTCTTTTCTCGGCACCTGATCACCAATGATTCCGTGTCCCGAACCTATCACCCATCCAATGACTGGGAATTGGCCGAGAGTTTGTTGCCATTTAGGCGGAGCCGGCAGGAACGCTTTATCCTGCGGCAAGAATTCAACCAGTTTGGCGTTCTTGATGCGAAGCGTCGTCCTGCCAGATCGGCCATTTGACAAGCCTGTAGTCTGCCCCAATGAGCCAGTTTGTGCCTCGACTGGAGCTACTGCGGCTGTCGATGTACGCCCGACGGCTTCGTTTTCGCTCTCCCAAGGGAAGGCGCCGCTTGCTCGAATTATTGGTTCGGGGGCCATGCGTGGTGGCATGGACGTAGGTACCGATGCCGTAGCGGTGGCCGACGACAGCGTTGCTGAGGATTGCGATGCTCCTATTTGCATAGTGGTTGATGACATAGTATTCGGAGACGTGGCCGCCGATGAGCCTCCCATTGTGCGAATCGCTCTGTCGCCTCCAGTCGGTACTGTCCCCCTATACGGCTCGGCGAACACTGTGTAGCCCTGGATGTTGTGAGGTGAGTAGTGACATGCGCGCTCGGCGGCTTCGGCAGAGTCAAATGTGATCTTGATCCAGTGGTCGCCGCCCACAAACTCATTGACTTTTGCCATTGCCATTTTCGAAAGCGAGCTGTATTGTGCCGGTTGTTGCTGACCGAAGGACAATCCATACTTCCCACCTCTAGGGTCCCTCTCGTACTGCTCATAGATGATTCCCCCAGAGACCTTCTCGAAGTGACTTATCGCCGCCCATTGTGATTCATGTCCGTAACCATAGAGTATAACCTCTTTTGGTTCTTTCGTGGCAGGAGTCGAGAGCGCGCCGGGTTGGAATGATGACGATAGCCCTCCAGCATCCATGAGGTTCGGTGCTGATGCGGAAATAGGGACCTGTGAAGTGGAGTTTCTTCCTGACAGCGACCTCTGCTTGTCCGTTTCGACCTTATGCCGTAGGAAGATGTCGTCGATGGCGCGGAGGTTCTCGAGTTTCGCTGTGTCCTCTACATGCTTTATGTTCGGGGTCCTGCTCCGACTCGTGCCGCGCTTTCGTGCCTTGCCGAATGGGCCTTTCTCTTCAGGTATGCGACGCTGTGTGTTCTCTGAGCTATAGAAGCCGTTGTTAGCAGTGTTCTCTGGTCGCAAGGGTCAGATGGCGGCGCAAGTGGTCGCTGCTGCCTGCTTGCGCAGGCTTCAGAAGCTCCAAGTCTTACAGCTGTAACGCGCGTGTCTTTCAAATCTCCAAGCGCGACAGAGCGGTTTCGTTGCGCATAATAGACGGGAACTAGGAAAGAAGCCAACTTACTCCGCATACTCAAACGCCCATGGCAGCCTCCTCCCGGTGGAATCAAAGGCGCGCTCTGAATCTGGGACGGCGTGAACCTGCATCGTGAAGCGGCTGCGATTAACCGTGTGCTGTAAACGTTAGGGTAGAGTTGTTGCGTCGAGTCTTTTGTTTATGGTGTTGACGACGGGGGAGAAACAAAAGTCCGCGACAGGCAAGACCGCCGCGGGCGGTGAAAGCCACACGTGGCTGGTGCTCACCGGAGTGCAGTGATTCGTTGTCGACAAGACGAAAATCGGAGTCTGCAAGCCTCATCGAGAGGGGTCTCAGTAAGTATTGTCTTCTAGTTCTATTAGAGGCCATTACGACGCATCTTGTACTCTTGGTTCGGCAACGAATTGTCGCAGGATCGTGTGCTTGTGTTTGGGTTTGTACTTCACGCGGGTCATTACGGCGACGCACACCCTCACTCCCGATTTGATACAGCCCTTCCGGCTGCTGCCTGTTCTCAATACTGGTTCAAATGGACCTCACCCCCGTTAGAATTCGAGGCAAGAAACGCAAAGCAGCAGAGATCCCCACTGTCAATACCCACTCGACTTCATCGCGATTGGCGAAACATCCACGGACATCGAAGACCGCAAAGCTCGCCAAATCAAAGAAAAAAGCTGTTGTTGCAGCCATGCCGACGCTACAAGGCCTACCGCAAGAGCTTCTCGAGATGGTATTTCTCTACAGTATGAACCTATCTCTCCCACGAGCGTCACCAGACCTAGGACAAAAGCTGTCGTCGCAAGCGGTCACAATGGAAATCGTCATGCGCATCTTCTTCCACACCGTCGAGCACAAAGTCGTCAACACCCGAGATCGAAAAGTCACCAGTGATCCCATCATTCAATCCGAACTATTAGTCTGCCGGTTCTTCACGTGGGACTTCTTCCTCGCCTACGTCAAGAAAGCGCACGGCGCATTGATCACGTCGAGAGGCAAGATCTGGGAGAAAGCTGGGGTTGATGTGCCGGGTCCGAAAGACTTTGACGGGCTTTGGCCGTACCGATTCATGAGGATCACCTATCTTGCATTCGCTGAGGGTTTCCACATCCCGGAAAAAGTGCTGCATGGGCCCTGGAGCGACGACAAAGCATCACTGCTCTACGTGCTTGTCTCGTTGGGAGGGGAGATCGACTGGCAGGGAACGATGGCGGGAGAGACGGCGAAAGAAGGCTTGAAGCAAGCCATCCTCGGGAAAAACGAACGCGCAGTAGCTGCTCTTTCGGTGCTGCTTGGTGTAGCGCAAGCCCTAGACATCCAGATCATTCGGCATGCGGTCATCGATTGTGGATGCAACATGAATATCGTGCGGCACCTGCTCTTCAACGCTCAGATCCTGCACAAAAGCACGACAAAGGGCGCACTGAATTTCCACGACCCGAAGCTCTGGCTGTGGGCAGACTCGCACGAGGGCAAAGGGGTGCTTCTGAAAGACCTGCTCAAGAAAGCGGACAAGTTCGCCCTTGAGTTCTATTTGGAAGACGAGGCTGACTGGACGAAGATAAAGGGGATCGTACCGTTCCCATACGGTGGAAGCAAATTCGACACCAGGACCGCGTTCAACGATGTGGTGCGCGAGATGCTCGTCCGGCTGTATCAGAACCATGGGAGGAGGATTACCCGCAGTCGCCGAGAAGCAACAGTCAACAATGAAGAGAACAGGGAAGTCGAAGAACGGATTGTATCATAATAATCATAGTAATTGATGATACGGATAGAACTATGTAAACAACTTGTGCCGAACACTGCACCGCAGTGTTGGCTCTTAGGAAGCGTATAATCCGATCAGGCTCTCTTGGGGGCAATGGTCTATGTTGATGCGTCAGCGACTTGATCCAAGAGCGAAGTGAGCAATATATGTATAGTGTGCTTCCTCAGTGATCTTGGTGATATGGAATAAAATCAATCCCGAAGGGTCATTTACTATCTAGGCAAAAGGTTTTAATCATCGGAAGGGGGGACGTGCAGCGCAATAAAAGAACAGCAAACTTACGGAATGTGGAACGCTTTATTGCTAGCGTATTGAGCCTGAATGTTAATATGGCGCGGTTGCCCGGCTTGTGCGAAAGATCTGTATGAATCAGCAATGCTCTGCGGAACAAATGTGCGTGAGTCCAAGCGGAGAGAAAGCGGGTGCTCAGAATATGTAAGAAATGGAATATCACAGGTCCGATGCCGTTAAAAGACCCCGGCGAGGGTCTCCGACAACGAACTCAATCGCAAATTACGTCATCATTGAACGCGAGGGAGGGCGAGAGAAAAGAGTGGACGTACCATGTCACTTTGAGAAAGAGCGCTGTGCTGTCCTGCGAGGTCAGTGGATAGATCGAACGGCGACCATCTAGACCGATGGAGCGACCAGCGCGCGCGATGCTCAAAGTAAAAGCTGCGACTGCGACTGGGTTGGCGTGCAAAGAACGCGTTGCACATGTGGGATGTAAGGTACTGGAGATGGTGAGGAAGTCGCGAAGAAAAGTTTCGTGAAGAGGTGCAGCAAGCTTAGTCAGCCCGGCACGGACGCGGCGCGGCCAATCGCTTAGTAGCGCATCTGCCGCACACCAGGAAATCGAACATCGCAGTGGACCGCCGACGATTCCAACAACTTCGACAACACATCGACACCTACTGCGACCGGTACGCCTGCGAATCTTTCTACACGTCCGACACACCATCTAACGCGCAACCACAGCACATATCGTCGAAATGGGTGACGCCGAAGTTTCATCAAGCCAGTGGAGGTTGGTCGAGGTCGGCCGCATCGTCGTCTTCAAGGACGGCGAGTACAACGGCCGGTTAGCTGCCATCGTCGAGATCATCGACCACAAGCGGGTACGGGAATTGCGCAATGCTCACTTCTGTACATGGCTCACAATGTGCTAGGTGCTGGTTGACGGCCCCTCTGAGGACGGCGGTGTCCCTCGCCAGTCCGCACCCCTCGCCCACCTGTCTCTCACCTCGATCGTTCTCCCCAAGCTCCCCCGCGGCACTGGAGTCGGCACCGTCAAGACGGCATGGGCGAAGGCTGAGGTGGACAAGAAGTGGGCGGAGACCACATGGGCAAAGAAGCGCGCTCAATACCAGAAGCGGAAGCAGCTCAACGACTTTGAGCGATTCAAGGTCCTGAAGCTGAGGAAGCAGGTCGGTTGCCCTTCTTGACACACCGCTACTGGGACACATCACCATTGGATACCCGGCGAAGAGCGGCGCACATGAACATGGACTGACAATATCCTAGGCACGTTTCGAGGTCCGCAAGTCTCTCGCCAAGGTCAAGGCCAGCGCATAGATGATCAAAAGGGCGTTGGGTTCTGGCGATGCGGATGGCAGATGCTGCGTCTGGGTGGCAGTGGAGGGCACTTGCATTTCATGAGCATTTCGAATGGCTATCCACGGTATTCAAAATGCAAAACCTGGATCGGAAGACTTTCTCCTTCATGGCATGGTGCAATTCGGATCGGGATGTTTAAGACGACTCTCTCATGTTCACGCATGTAGCAAAGAGTCAATTCCAAAGTTCATGCAAACCACTAGCGTTCCCGTAATTGATATCATGTTGAATTGCGATGTACGGGGTCCTGGTAAAGCAACACCTCGTAAGGACCCACCGTTGCGGTATGAAGTCACACTCTGCAGATCTCATCCAGAGGGGTGTAAGTGCGTATTGTCTTGGACTCACTCGGCTTCTGTCCTGCAATTGCGACAGTCCTGTACGCGTTTGGCAGCGAAATTGGTGACATCAATCGACCGTTGTTGCGGAGCTCCTCAGCTCGGCGCTAATTTGTTCGCTTAGCACACCCACAGCAGAACTTGGGCGGAGCTACTCACGCCGACCTCAACCACCACACGTTAATCATGGCCAACCCACGCATCGAGGAAATCACGGACGAGCCCGAGAAGAAGGGCGTCGAGATCGAGGACGCGGAGTCCAGCGATGAGTCGGAAGGCGAGACCGGCGAGGGCGAGACCGGCCTGCCCGCAGGCTCCTCCGTTACCGTGCACTCGCGCAACGAGAAGAAGGCTCGTAAGGCCATCGCGAAGCTCGGGCTGAAGCACATCGAGGGCATCACCCGCGTGACGCTGCGCCGGCCCAAGGGTGTAAGTGCTACCCGTTCAATGGTGCAAAGTGTCAAACATAGCTTTGACGTGCACCGCTTCGGGTCGACACCTTTCTGACGCGGAAGCAGATTCTCTTCGTCATCAACTCGCCCGATGTGTACAAGTCGCCGTCAAGCAACACCTACATGTAAGCTTGCATAGGATCAATACGCCTGGCCAGGCCGCTAATACCGCGCAGCATCTTCGGCGAGGCCAAGATTGAGGACTTGAACTCGCAGGCCCAGGCTTCCGCTGCCCAGCAGCTCGCCGCTGCCGAGACTGGTGCCCACGACCATGCCGGTCACGATCACGACCACGATCACGACCACGGCAAGGGCAAGGCCGTCGAGGACAAGAAGGACGAGGAGGAGGAGGAGGATGACGGCGAGGAGGTTGATGATTCGGGTCTTGAGGCCAAGGACATCGAGCTGGTCATGCAGCAGGCCAGCGTTTCAAGGAAGAAGGCCGTCAAGGCTCTCAAGGAGAACGACAACGACATCGTCAACTCCATCATGGCCCTCAGCATATAGGTCGGCTAGCGCTGGCTGTTTAGGCATGCTGTGGAAAATTCGGATGGCTTTCCTGAGCGTTCGGGAGTCATAGGCACTTCTGGCATCCATGTGTAGCTATTCGGGTAGACCGAAAGATCGCTGGTTTCCTCAATTCTTCAATTCCTCAAGTGAACTTTGCCAAGTCGTGAATTCGACCGTATATTTGATGTTGGGAACATCCAAACCACAAGGTCTGATCATACATAGATTCGACCGGTGCTTTTCAAGGCAGCCTTGTTCGCCATAGCAGCGTACTTCAAGTATTACATGCCGCAAGTCCAAACGCCGTCTTGGCTCCAGACAATCAATGTCCATCCAGATCCGAGGCGAGCTTACATAAGTGATCTGCCAAGCCCATGTTCCGCAAGAGCGACCGAGAACTTCAACTCCCTCACGAACACCTCCCCACCATAACCCGTCCAAATCCATCACAATGGCAGTCGGAGTACGTTCCTACCCCTCTCCCGCACCTCTAGAAGCTCTAGACACCCCAATTGCCCCCTCCGCCTCGCGCAAACCCCCCCTTCAACCCCCCAAAGCCCCAAGCACAGAAAACTAACCCACAACCTCCCAACAGCGAAGCGCCGCCCTCAAGCTCGACTGGACCAAGCTCGGCACGCAGCTCGGCATCCGCGGCCAAACCGCCTCGGCCCTCCAATCCTTCAAGAAGCGCAACGACGATGCGCGCCGCAAAGTGACCCTGCTCTCCGAGCAGCCGCAAACCGTCGACTTCGCACACTACCGCACCGTGCTCAAGAACCAGGCCATCGTCGACGAGATCGAGAAGAGCTACTCCGCGTACAAGCCGCAGACGTACGATGTCGGGCGTCAGATCAAGGCTATCGAGGCGTTTGAGGCGCAGGCTGTGAAGAGCGCCGAGGAGACCAAGGCTGTCGTTGACAAGGAGTTGGGCGATTTACAGAAGACGTTGAGGAACATTGAGGAGGCCAGGAGCTTTGATGAACTGACTGTGGTATGTGGACGCGTTGTGGACTGCGTTGCGTGGGACATGATGGCTAACGGGACGTGTAGGATGAGGTCGCTTCTGCGCAGCCGGACATTGACAAGCGCACTGAGCAGCTCGTTTCCAAGGGTCGCTGGGCTGTTCCGGGTTACAAGGTACGTCCATACTCTACTCTGATGACGATGGTGATGGGGATGTCGATTGCTAATACCCGCACAGGAGAAGTTCGGAGATCTGTCGGTTCTCTAAGCGTCTTCCTTTCGGCTTCCTTAACATTCCCCCGGTCGGCCTGGGTTGTACTACCTACGTATTGTGAATAGTTTCCGGGTATCAATGCAATCATAGATCACACTTGTCGTCTGGCTTCTTTGATGTGTTCCCTGTGTGAAACGAGCAAGGCTACCTCGAGTTGAACAGCCACTGACCACAAGAGAGATGCCCACAGCGTATAGCCAACAAGCCTCGGCAGATTGAAGAAGGCGGCGTTCTCGCTGCTGGCAAACGCTCGGCGGAGGCTCGGTGTGGCAGTAAGGCGGATGCATACTTACCACGAGGGGAGCCGCATGGTGTATACTTACTGGGTGCCCCTAGACAGCACCTATTCGTCTACACAGAGAGCTACAGCGCAACACCTCTGCATATCGACCCCTCTGCCTTGTTGCTTATGAGCCCAATCAAAGCTCACTTCGAGGCTCCAATCGAACGGCTTGAACATCGGCACATGGAATATCATACTCAACACCCAAGCTTCAATTATGATCATATTTTCATTTCCATTCAGTCATAACCAGTCATGAGTCGCTTTTATCCCTTCGCTCAATGCATAATCCAACATTTACTCCCACTCCTTCCACTCCGCCTCATTCCCCTTCAACTCCAACTTGGCTTTGGCCCATTGCCCCGAACCCCTCTCCAACCCCGCCATCCATCCAAGCACATCCTTCCTCTCCCTGCCCAACCTCGTCTCCGCGCGTTTCCGCTCCATTGCCTTCCTCTGCAAATATCCAAAATCATTAGCTTCGACGCTGCGCGCCCACACCTTGCGCATGCGGGTGCTGTATAAGCAGCAGCTACTGCCCAGCTCCGGGTCCTCGTTCGGCACAGGCTGGATGGTGCGGTTGAACATTTTGGGGATGGTGGGTGGGGCGTAGAGCGAGGAGGTAGATGAGGAAGACGAAGACGAAGAGGTCATAGCGGGCCAGACGAGTTCGTCGAAGCACTCTTGGCAGACTGTGAACTCAGGGAGGTGCGGAATGAAGTGCCATAGTTTGCGGAAGAGTGGTTTTTCGCGGCTGCATTCGTTTTTGAAGGCGTTTTCGCGGGCTGCTTGGACGAAGCGGCTGATATTTGGATGTTGATTGAGCAGTTGCGCTTCGGCGTCTAGTTCGACGAGGAGATCCAAGTACTTTGGAAAGCGGCGGGAGGTGATACGTAGACTACAGGCAAAGGAGCTGGGCATGGCGTAGGGATTGCTCGCAGGGAGTGGCGTGAAGTAGCCTCGGACACTAGGGAAGAGGGCCTCCATCATCTTGAGATCACAGGGACAGATCGCGAAGTTGGCAACGTGGACACCGTCTCTTTGGTCTGGGATGCCGTACCATAGAACATGATCAGTGCTCAGTTCTCGGTCACCAGGACAAGCTCTTTCCTGGTCGGTGATTGCAGCTAATGTGTACAGAAGATCTAGCGATGGTCTCCGTTGCTTGATGATGATGAGCCATGCGAGACGCATCCATGGGCTGCTGAAATCACAGACTCGCTCTACTGACCGCTCATACCGACGGGTCTGAGAAAAGTAGACGGAGAAGGGCGTTTCGGAAAAGACACCTTCGTAGCAGCTGGGACAGAGGTCGAAGTTTGGACAATTCTCCAATGTGTACCAGTCATTGTATCTTGAAGTGGCTTCGCTCCTCGGACAGGATGGCAGAGGCTTATCGAGACTCAGAGGGATAGCCGCCTTTCGCTCACGCTCGCGTTCTTTACGTCCATCATGGCTGGACTGTGAACGAATACTATTCGACCTGACTCTTGGCGAGCGTGGCAATTCGTCGGGGTTCGCGGTGTGCCGGCTGCTAGTATTTGGTCTAGAAGCGGCCGGTCGCTCGCGTGGAGAGCTCGGTATGTGCGACTCGGGGTAGGACTGTCTAGGAGAGGCGGCGATGGGTGTATGGGAGTGATCGTACTGATATTGCTCTTCTGGTGGCATGAAGACGTCCGCTTGTCTCTCATCTACCGGATAGGGAAGAGGATTGTCGGGCTTTGGCGGCCTTGCAGGCGACGGGCTCTGCACATCGATCCTAGGTGCAGGAACAGGCATACTGTCGTACCTATCATACCGTGTCGGTCTGTGTCGCTCGGTGGTCGGTGGATAGGTAGCATTCCAATCTGATTCTGTGACCGGTACTCTTGGGGAGCTTCGAGGTCCCGTTTGCGAAGATGAAAGTGGCGACGCAGGGCGTGGTCCAGATCTAGAGGATGGTCTTGAGGTAGTTGGTGATGCTGGCCGACGCGGTGGAAGCTTGGGCGAGCGCGGAGGTGACGGACCCCTGCCATGGGATGGCGAGCTGGGCCGAGATGTAGGACGGGAGTCTGGGTATCTTGAGCTGCTCTTCGCATAGGCCGACTCCATCGGGGGAGGTCTTGACTTCCTCGACTCGCCAATCACAGACGAGGACGAGGACCGCGGTGACTGAGACTGTGGAGTAGTATGCTTTGACGAGCCCGAAGACGAAGTGCTGCCCTGTCCAAATGGGTCGCGATTTGTCGACGGTGGCACCGAGTCTCGCTTCCTCCTCTCGCTTTTCTCTTTCGCCTGACTATCCAATACGTTGGTCCGGAGATCGTCCTTCTGCAAGTCGCTTTTCGTGAAGCTATATCGTGCTGCCCTCCGCTCGGGGGCGCGGAGGTGACTGGCTTCCGACTCCACGTCAGAGTCGTCGAAGACATCGTTCTTATTTGAGCGAGTAGACTGGGTCTGGTGGTAGGAGTCGTATCGTGTATGTTTGGAGTTGGATGGTCTTGCATTCTGGTCGCGTGCATCCCAAGCATCGCGGCCCGCAACCGACCTCGGAACGCTCGAGGACGAAGGCGTGATGGCGTCTGGCGACAGGAAGTATTCCCCTGCCGATGGCGCCAACGACTCTTTCTGGGGCTTCGTATATGCATACGGCGTAGAGGTGCGTTCAGTGAAGACGGACGGCTCGTCCATGTCCGTCTTCAGATGTGGCATGTTGCCACGCTCCGCAAAGCTCTTCCGCCTCCGGTCCCGGGGGCCTTGGTTAGGGCCATCTTCTGCGTGGGGGTCCGAGACGAGGACGAATCGCCGCTCGTCGTCGAGTTGGGTGTTCCTGGGCTGGGCGATCTCCTGGATGAGAGGGTACTGATCGACACTGCCCCGCGACTTCGCTTCACCGCTGCTCTCCTCGCCCACGTCTTCCAACGACGAGGAGTATTCCCTCGAAAGCGCGACCGCCTCGTCCTCGACGCTGGGCGAGGGCGGCCATCGGCTCTTGCGCGAATCGTGGCGGTAGGGTGGTTGTGCGGAGGACCGCCGCACGGCAGGCGGGGGTGATGCGGCGTAGCGGGGTCGGGAAGTGCGGTAGGACGAAGGATAGGAACTTGTCGGGGAGCTGTTCCTCATGGCTTTGGTCGAGTATGCGTCTGTGTCGCGCGGCGCCGGCTGGTGGTAGGAGTCATGGTGCGAGCGGTGGTGGTAGCGGGTGTCGTAGTCGGAGTACGCCATGCAAAGTGGTGGTTTCGGTGGAAATGGTCAGGCGAGCACGGCAGCTGATTGGCGGTCGACGGGCGTGACAAGACAGCAGTGTGAAGTGTGAAGTGTGAAGTGTGAAGTGCGAAGTGTGGAGCAAAGAAAAGGCAGTCTGGAGAAACGAGGCAGCGGTCACATCCTGGGAGGGAGGATAAGTAATAGGTAGCGGAGGGTAATGAAGTCCACAATTCAAAGCACACTGACGCATCCTGACCACAGCCGCCAGTTGCTCAAGAGCGAGGGGCCGCCTTCCCGCATGCGCTTCGCCCTAGCGGCCTCGACAGGGTCAAGCCCGCCTTCCCCCATTGGCCCCGCCGCGCCCGGTTCCTGTGCGTCCCACCGCCAGTTCGCCCACAGTGCTCTCACATGACTGCCTGGCCGTGATTGGCTGTCCGTCGCCAGCGATCCGTTCCGCCCTCCCTCTCCCCGCGTTGGCACCTACATGCCGTACAGCTTCCCATCTTCGCCCATCTGGGCGATGCGACTCGACGGTTGCTTGGTGCGTTTTGTGTGTTTGATCCACAATACATGTCTCGCCTCTCTGCTCATGACATCTGAGTACCTCTGTACTCGTGTGCCACAAAGGCTTGCAGTGCAACCTGCAACCTGACAGGAACAGGAACAGGACACACACTCTTAGGCCTCTTGCGGTCAAGCATGCGTTACACCATCCAGTCGTCGCGCCCAACTGTGCCGTTGCTGCAGCCTCATCTAGGCGCACTCCAACAGCAAGCAAACATTCTGCCATGGTGCCCTTTCAACAGGACACTGTAAACCACACCGGCACACCAGGCTTGCACCGCGATCTGCTTCTTCCGCGACCTGCTCCTCGTCGGCCGCCTCCGAAAGAGCGGTGGAAGCCCCATCCGTGCGTGCCACAGCCACCGCTAGCGCCACCACTAGCCTCACATTGACAAGCACTTCGCCTTACGAAGAGCCGCGTTTCCGACGCCTAGGCCAACTACAATGCGAAACCTGACGAGAGACCGCCATCGCTCAAATGCCGCGTGCTATTGTCTGTTGTGGCTCAATAAGCGGCGAGGTGTGTTGTAAGGCTGATTCCGCTTGCGCTTACGGCATCCCGATTCAGGCCGTCGTATCGATGCATTCGACGGTATGGCCCTACAGTAATCCGTTGCCCACGACTTGATACTGTTCAGAGCACAGGGTCGATCGTAAAGCCAATTCATCGTACACTCCATGTTGGCTGACCAACCGAAAGGGCCGGTACGTATGGCGCAGGGTGCGCCAGTCAGCTTGTGGGAGACGACCACCTTCTCGACCTTGTCGCCGAGAACGTTCTTGAGGCTCTTGGCGAGACCCCCGTACTCCTTCCCCTCGGCTAGACTGGGTCAGTACGTGCGGGGACCCTACTATAAAAGCTTTGCAGACGGCTTGGTGGGTGGAAGTATCGGCAACGGTCGACTCTCAGCATAGTCACCGGACGGCAGATCCGCTCGAATCATGGCGTCTCTCAGCCACGACAAGACCGAACACCAGCCCCAGATTGGAAGCGCTCCGGCCGGCGCGGCAGTCTCAGCCCGCCATCCTCTCAATGTCCTAACGAAGAATGGTCCGCTTACGCTGTAACAACGAAGTTTACGGGAGTGGAGAACGATGATGAATACTAACTATCTGGAGACAGAGAACAGGATTGTCCCCGATCCATCCAAATCGAGATCAGAACCAGAGTCCACGCCAGCATCGCCCACTGCGGATCGAGTTCGGCTGAAGCCCCCGGCAGAGTAAGGCAGGGCCACCGAGGACGCCGAAGCCTTCCCCGCCTGCCGCGCCCTACCTAGCTGCTAAGGTTCGGCTTGCATCATAGTTCAGCAACCAGGCGTAAGAACCTGCCTAGAAATCGGTGGAGTATCACGAGGATGTGATAAGCTATACTTGCTTTCCTACATGATAGAGAGAAAGAAATCTGGCGACTGTCAGAACAATAGGTCGGGATAGATACGGAGTATGATCAATGGGGGGGAGTGGTATATTGTCCGTGTAGGTGAGACGAATCGCTACCGAGCATGCTGGCGATTCGAGAGATCTATATACCTTGGGTCCACGTGACTAATTAGCCTCAAGGCCCGACCCGCGTCTGGAGCTTGCGCACCCATCGGTCACATGCTTGAATGTTCTATTGTTAGATACCGGTACATAAGCTGGATTTTGAGTCGAAAGGTAGTACTACTCATCCCAGCGCGATTTCACAGACGCACTTCCTAGTGCGGTAGACGGTCTGGTAGCCCAAGTACCATCCACTACACTTTCTTTCGTTCAAACAAGGAGCTTCGAAATGGTCAGAGGGAAAAGTCAAGGAGTCGAATCAAGTCTGCATCCCCTGTCTCTTGCTATATCCAAATCTGTCCGGCCCTTCGTGCCCAAGCTCAGCCGCTCCGTGCAATGGGGTACCGAGGCCTTTGAAGTGCTCATGGTTCTAAGAGTACAAGTACTCTGAATATTGTAACTTATGCACCTGACTTCGCTCGATAGCGTGATGTACTAAATTCCCCTTATCGATGCTACCTTGGTCTAGCAGGATCGTGATGGTTGAGGAATGAGCATGACGTATAGCACAGGACAGTTTAGTCTGGGACTTTATACGTACGTACCTACAGTCCCTGTCCTCACACCATCCCTCAATTCTGCGCTGTGTCAAAGAATGCATTTTGGCTTGACATTCTTAAAATTGGGCAGGTGCGTCCTTTATGCAGGGCTGCAGAACTGACCGCGGACTGTACGTTGTTTTTATAGCTTAGTACTTGAGGTACGTTAATTGTAGTCCTGCATTACCGGAAGTAGATCGACTTTAATATCCCTGCACTTGAGGATCGCCGCGTTCTGTATGACTTAGGCACTGTTTCCCTTTATGCAGACCTGCCAAACCTCGAAACCCACGTAATCAACGTAGTTAGGGATGCAGTACCAATCTCAGTCACGTGTAGATGCCTGTCGACGGGTATACACGGGCAGCTAGAAACGCTTTCCCATCGCCCCTAGTTTGTCCCTTCTATCATCATCCACATTATGTCGTCATATACCCCCGCTCAGATCGATGATGCCAATTTGGCATACCATTACACGACCATCAACTACCCTGAGGGAGTATACCATCAGCTCAGAACAGGGGCACAAGGCTTTCCTGTTGGTTTTTAGGCTACACAACGGTACATAACCCAAATCGTATGGAAGTTGAGTCCCGATCTTGTCTAGTTCCTAGGTTCCTATGGCGACTGCCAGCAGCTCGCAGCAAGTTCCCAGTGCACCTGCGGCTTCCACGACCTCCACATCTTCCAACTACCGGCAAAAACCTGTCTTTACCTTCCGCGTTGTCGCCCATACCTTAGGGCCTGTCATGTCTGGAGGTGCTCTCAGCCAAAACCACTGGACAATTTACATAATTGTCCCTGGGGGTTCCGTCCAGCTCAACATGAAGACGAACACCAACAAAACATCTCTCGCGGAATCTTTGAAGTTCACGAGCGTGCTTATGAAGAGTTGAATACGGCAGTGAGGTGGTTCGACATTCCCGCCGCAGCAGGCCTTCTTGTAGACTACGTCGAACGCGAAATCCGAACCCAACGTTGGGATCAATACAATATGAACGAGAATGGAGTTGGATGCCGATGGTGGATGTAAGTGTTTGAGAGAATTGTATGTATATATACTAACCGTCTCCTCTAGCCTGACTGTCATGCGTGGACTTGCGCAGAAGAACTACGTCGACCCGAGGAAAGTGGAAAGCGAACTTGTGCCGGCCCTTAGTTACAATTACTCGAGAAACATGACACCTGTCTTATTGGAGATGAAGCAGGGAACATTCTGTTGAGTCTTGCATATGAGCAAGAGCTCCTCCCTTTGTTGCCGATTCATGTGGCTGGAAATGGAGGCAGTGTTGGCGGCGGGGTGATCTCGGAAGACACAATGTTACCTGATGAGGACTCATCTTCGAAGCTTTCTCCAAGTAAGCATTCATCATAATGGCCTTTATGGGCACCTACAAAAATCTATCGTTTACAACAGCTGGAATACCCAGACATTGCAAGATGCGCTCATCGCCATCATCGGGCTCCGGAGAGAGATTCAGAAGTTGGCTGAACCACACTTGATCCGTGGATAGTAGCTCCCGGAAGGTGTGAATTTCGAAGATTGCTGGAAAGAATCCAGCAAAAGCCCAGTCCATGAAACAAATAGAAGAGTCCGAGAGCACACAGATATTCCGTCTGACGAGGTCCATATGACGCAGGGTAAGTTCTTGTTGCTGCGCTAAAGATATATGCGGATAACTGACGATGTCGAGCCTTTGATTCATCCAGTTCTCGATGCCCTCAATGGACTCCAAGTCACGTCCGGTTCCGGAGTCTGACCACAGGTAACCCTTTGCGGCACCACCGCCAACTGGACCAGGCCCTTGCCCTGGGGGAACAGGAATGCTAGCGAGGTGTCGAATTGCAGCCATCGTGCGGTCGGCAAGATGTGGGCTCTCGACTACATCGAGCGTATGCAGATTCACTCCATGCACATACTCCATGACGATGAAGCCCATGTTGGATCCAGTCAAAGTAGCTTCGAAAAAGCGAAACACTTTTGGAACATACAAGATGGCGTTATCCACACAACTACGCGCGTAGCTTTGGTTCGCAGCTTCTTGCCTCCTGACTCCAAGTCCGAATTTTACCACCAAATCTTCTGAGATCTTGACTAGTTGGTTTCCGTGCGGAGACCCAGCAAATGGCGGAGTACTTCTGCATAACCTCACGATCTCGGAGTCGCTTCGTAAATGTAGGTCTTGAGTAGACATCATCAAAGAGGAGTAATAAAGTGAGGAATCGCGGGAACTTTAACCCGGCGATCTATAATATTATAATCTGCAATGGGGCTTACGTAATTAAGTACTACCAATTAGACATAGGCCGTTGTTGCAAGTAATCTCAGCTTCTTAAGGACCGCTTGAAATTGACGTTAAGATGCTCTCGCACGACACGCGCGACGTTTGATCAATCACAATTGGATTCCATGGCGGATGTTATTCCAGCCAGGAGAGGAGAATCGGCAGGCGTTGGCGGGGTATCACATCACACCCGTCCCCTCCCGAACTTACCTGGGTTAATTACCATGTGCAGGAATACGAAGGCGCGTATGTGCATGACGATAATTGGGTGTTAGATGCCGAATGGCTCTTGATCAAAGATTCGATTCTTGCATACATGACGCTAATTCGAGAGTTGGAATGCGAGTGTCCTGCAAGGCTCAGAAAGCTCTGCAAAACTGCATTAAGGTTGCAGCTGCCTAGATCCAGACAACGGGGCTTCCCACAGCTTCTATGGTGCTTAATTATTAGATCTTTACTCTCATTAACGGTACTGCTCACCTCTTCATCATGTCAGCGGCTACCGTCATTTCATTTCGCAACTGAGAGGTCACCGATAATACGAGACACGTTGTACACGCTCAGAAAGGAGGAAGAATCTCTGAAGCAATGTTCCGAATACGACAACTTGCTCCAAGGTCAGCGTACTAAAATAGTTGATGCAATGGACTAACAATCACTAGCAATCGACGACTCTTCGCGAAAGCTAGTTCACCATAAGAACCGAAGGCGCATTGAAGAGGATAATAGTGAGCGAGTGGTACCCACAGTTTCACCAGCCAAGGAAATTAGAGACACTAGTGAGCAAGCTGGCTCACTACCGCCATCTGCGGAAAAGAGAGGTGTGGAAAGCTCTTCCTTAGCGAGACAGCGCTTATAAGCTACTAGAAATGAAGTACATGTACACGGACGGACCAGCCAGCGACATCTCTAAGTGGCCTGAGCCTTTTAGAACGGCCATCCAGAACGGTGGGCTATGGAAGTGGGAGAGAAGTCAAGGTTTACCGACTACAGGGTGCTGGGCTAACCTATTCCCAACGGGGGATACACAAGATGTCTCCTTCACCATCTGGTGCAGTCACGAAGACGGGTACCAGCTGAACGAGTACTTCGGGCTCCAACTCACACTGTCCTCCTAGGTTGCGAAATATACGCTCGCACCTCTGATGTAACAGGTACATCCAGCGGGAACCTCGTAGGGGAGATATGCGGTTGAGGGCGCTTCGTTGTCTATGTGTGTTTTAACATGGTTTATCTCCTTGTTGACAATCGAGAGGTATACGCCTTTGAAGTGTATCGTCCGGTTTGTAGATTTGGCGGGAAAATATGGCTAGGGATGTCCTCCTCTTTGATCCCGGCAAGAGCATCGTCACCTCGCTAGACAAAAGCTATCAGTCAGCGAGAGTTAATCCAGAGGTATAATCAAGATGACTGGCCGCCATCTCGCACAGGCGGTGGCATTGCGAAAGACGATTGGAATACAGCGAAATGGCGCTTGTCGGTTGTCAATGTGGCTCTGGCAGTGTCTTAGAGACAATGTATGAAGCAGGTGCTGGCGTTCCGACATCATGTGGAGGATACGAGAGAGATGATTATGGTGCCAATCGTTCTGCTCATGAGCCTCACGTTCGGTTGGGTATCCATCGGATCTAGCAGCTTCCAAGACCCCGTATGTGCCCATCACATTTGGCGGCAGGTGCACGCACTTTCAAGGGGTGTTGTCACCTTGCGTGTCATTATTAGTTGCAATTGTCCTACCTCTGTGAGCCGTAGAGCCTTCCCAACCTTCTCGGAAGCCCTTGTTCATGTGCCCTCACGATCTGGAAGACGCAGTGTATGTATGCGGGGTCGTTGATTCTATCTACGGTAGAATGTGGCCATCAACACTGCCCTTTAATCCGCACGCCTTGAAGATGATGCTCAATCACCCCGCCCATATCCCAAATTCTTCCGTGCTCAGTTGACGCGTCACACGTGCCATCAAATCGATGGGACCCCTACGCTTCATAGCCCGAGCATTTTTCCGTAAAGTACTTAGTCGTGAAAAAGCGGTTCAGTCTCCGCTTTCTTGACCTTCCTCGGATCCTCGTCCGGAAAAGACGAATCATAGACGTGTACCTTGACTTTGGCCGACTTATCGTTGTGTACAACCTCTTCGAACACTTCGGGCGTCATGAGCTCTCCATTCGTACGCCTTCCATCTGCGCTCCACGATCTCTCCGGCAAACGAGAATACGTGTCCACCTTCTCCTTCACGTAGTCGTGAACGGTTCGGAAGAGGTTCCGCGAGTCCTTGTACCACTGTCAGAGTCAAGTCATCGACGAGACAAGGGCAGGACGCACCTTATCCTCTGATCGAGACTCTTTCCCTGCAGGCTCTTGGGCACTACGCAAGTAGTAATTTCCGGTCGTGTTGGCGGACTTGATACCTTCAATTTCGCTGAGCTGGTCGGCGAAAGGCTCCTTAACTTCATCATTCGCGGTCGACGCGTTGTTGCCAGTATCGACCCCGCTTGAGCCAGTCTTCTTCTTCTTTTTGCTCTTCTTCTTCTTGGATGGTTCGCTCGATAGTGGACCTAAGGCGCTAGGTGGTGGGCCTATGGCGCTAGACCGCGGGAAGTCGCTAGGCGTCTGCACAGGAGTGAAGAAGGTGCTTGTCGTCGGACTAGGTGAGATAGGAGGTGGACTCTCCGCCCGTAGTGTTGGAGAGCTTCCAATCGATGCTTGGTCAAGCGAAATGTGAACGACAACAGGGTTGTCTACAAGAATTAGTTGAGGCTGGTGGACAATACATGGTTCGAACTTACCATCACCGGTCTTGTGAGCCACCAATGCACCTTTTGAGGGTTTGGATGGGCCGGGGTCTGGCGACATAGTACCAAGCGCCGTTGCCTTGCTAGCGGGGGACGGTCTGATCTTGAGAAGGTCGCCTAATTTCGGCACTGCGATCATAGGCGGAGTGTGTTTCGTCTTCCTTGCGTGCTCCTCTTTGTCTTTAGACTGCTGTTCCTGCTCGGCTGCAATTGGCATACATTGCGGCAAGCTCACTGCGCCCGGTACTTCACTATGATACGGCACACAGGCTTCCAAGATGGGGTCGCCAAGATGTGTCTGCATGGCTTTCTGAGCCACCGTGGATTGTTGGATATCCGTCTTTTGATTCTCTTGCTTACCTTCGTCATGCGCTTCCCCGACTACGCCTAGGGTCGAGTCCGTCTCTCTCGTGTCATTGGCTGTGTCGATAATGTCTTCATGCGAGGCCTCTGAGTCAATCGTCGCCTCAGCAACGGTTGCGTGCCCAGACTGAGCCTCCAGCTTCGGCGTATGACTGTGTCCAGGCAGCCGAGAAGCAGCAATAGTGATTGCCTGGATACTTGGAGCAGCTTTTTCAGTCCTGGCTTTGTCTTTGTCTTTCCTCTTGTCCTTCTTCTTGGCTTGCTTCTCTTTCTTGGCCTGGCTCTTGCTTGGTTTCGCAAAAGGGAAGAGAGACTGCGTCTGCTTGGCACCGGGCTTCTTAGCAGCATCGGTAGGTAGTTTCTCCACTGCAGTGACGGACTCTTTGGACTCTGGTAGCTGAGACGCATTGACATCAAGCTCAGCGGCGTCAAACTTTTCGCTAGCCGGTTCAGACCCTAGTTGCTGAGGCATCGATAAAGTCGTCTTGCTTGTGGAGGGAGCAGGGGGGCCATGTCCAACGTCAGCCGAGGAGAATACTTCACCCTTGCGCTCAATGACTCCGGCGTCGGACTGCGATTCTTGGGCAGAATGAAAGCTTAGATCGTTTTTCTGGTCGTCGTCCGAGGACGTGTCATCTTGAGCACGCACAGAGATCGTTGCTCCTTCCGGGTGGCTGTCCCCCGCATGCTCGTTCTCCATGGCCGTATTCTGTGAGGTTGACAACTTTTCGTCTGCGTTTGAGGGGCTGTCTACCGCTCGCGGAAGGATAACTTTCGCAGCCAGACGTTTTGGTGAGAAAGCATGGTCTACTGGGGTGGGGTAGATGATTGTTGTACCTTCAGAAGAGACATCTTCTAGAGGATCCGATCTCAACCCCTCCATGTCTGATGTCTTTGTCCAGCTCTCTTCCGTAACAACTTCTGGAGTCAGCAAGACGACTGGCTGGTCTGGAACAACATCTTCGGTAGAGCTCCTGACAGTTTCCGTGTTGACCCCGCTGGCTTGTAATTCCGCTGGTGATTCCACTTCGACGAGCTCGACTGGGTTGGGTTGCTGCACACTGAGCGACGCGGCCGGAGCCGGTTGGTGCGCATCAACATGTCCGGCTGGAACAGGCTGTTCAGGAATGACGTCCAACTTGTCTGCAAAACAGTTCACTTTATCGACGTGCAGCTGCTCTTCGTTCTTAAATACATCTCTCTCACTTGATGTGTGTGTCTTTCGCTTTCGCACCTCAGGGCTGCCCCGTGTGGCAGGGTGTTCTTGGTGCTGGTGGCTAGTCCGACGCAGGTCGCTCCTAGCATCCTGTGGCGAATACTGCACTTCCACAGTGGGTGCTCCCTTGTCGTCCGTTGGGCTATGTGAACTGTAAGACGACACACGATTGCCACCTTGCGCATGAGAGTTGAGAATCTGCCCGTTGACGGACGTTGCAGCATCCAGGTGCTGCCAGTAGCGCCTGGGAACGCTGACCGCCAAGTTCCGCCCGCGCAATGACTTGTTGTTCATCCGCAGACCTTGTCTCGCTTCCGCTGTTGAAGAGAAATACACGAAAGCGTGAGTAAAGTGATCGAAACCCGCGCTGATCCTCAGGGCTACTTGTGTAGGTGTAACCTTGCCATGCTGGTGAAAAAAGCTGCCGAGCTCTTCCATTGTAACGTCTTTAGGTATGTTCGTGACATGTAGTTCAAGTACTGTAGTGTTATTGGGGCCAATGCGGCTATTGCAACAGCCAATGTCCAAATCGTTGACGATCCCTTCGTTAAAAGGCATGTATGAGCCTCGCATGTGAGACGAGTCTCCGAGATGTCCATTGGGCCTCACACTGCCGTCTCGGTCAAGCGACTGTGACCCAAAGTTGGCGGAATACTTGCGGGGCCGACCATTGTTGTTCGAGACACTGTTGTGACGAGTCTTTCCGACATTAGCCTTCGTAGGGATATGCGTGAAGCCTGCCTTGTCAGGCCTCTCTGTTCCGTATGGATCGTAAAGTCTGGAAGGCTTGTTGACATAGCTAGGCCGACGTGACATCGTGCCGCGAAGATCCGTACCTCGAGGCGGCGGATACTGCCCATTATTGGTCATGTCCCCAAAGGGCATAACGTGCTGATCAGATCCGCCGGGTCCAAATTGGGAAATAGAGCCGTCCATATGGTAAACCACGTAAGGCGAGGCCTGCGGTGGCATCATGTTCTGTTGCATCGTGGAAGGATACCGAGCCTGGATTGGGTGTATCTGCGGCGATGGCAAAGAACCATTGGGTGGCAATTGGGACATTGGGTTGGAAGATACCATGCCAGGTCCAATTGGCATAGTTTGGACAAAGTGCGAATTCGGGCCTGCCGGTATCGGGCCTGACGGTTGTCTAATCTGGTGCTCAAACGGAAAAGCGATATTATCACCCCAGCCATGGGTCTGCGGTGGAATGCCGTAGGGATTTGAAGTTGAACGTGTTGCCCTATTCTTAGGGTTACGAAGCTGACTGTTCGCATATGGCACTGGTACTGCTGCAGCGGGTTGGCTTATTGGGTACCCGTTTGCGTGGTTTGAGTATAGGCGGCCCGGCTGTGACGACGCGAACGAGGGGCCTTGTGGCGGTGGACCGCTGAATCCAGGCTGAGTGTTCATCACGGGAGCCGCCGTGCTCGAATACAAGTACGGCGTGCCGGCTTGTTGCAGAGGATCTGTATATTCAGTCAGCCATTGCGTCTGGGATTGCGAATCTTCGCAGCTGTTCTTACGCGGTCCGACCCCAGGAGAAGACGCAGACTGCGGCTGCTTCACTTGCGCGGTGACAGCAAAGTTGCCCATTGCGGACGTACACGCCAGCTCCACGCTGCTTGCTGCCTCGCCGTCCGCCTTAGCTACTCCTTGGGCATTGGCGGTGGCTTTCGCTGCCTGCTGTTTCTTCATAGCGATTGACATACAAATGCGCATATTGTGAAAGACATGCCACAAGAACATATGGGGGTACTGCTCCGTCTCGCCATCGGTGAAGATCATGTCGACAATGGCGGCCGGGTAATGAATGTCATAGATCTGGCTCATGTCGCCTCCGATCATGTCAAGCTTCTCTGGGTGGGCCTTGGACCACTGGACGACATAATGGTTCGCACGAACGGCATTGTCCTGACAAATGAACCGCAAGACCTCTTCGAGGAAGCCCGGTGATTCGAGGTGGATGTCGGCATTGTCCCAGAGATCGCTGATGGTCCATCCGGACTCGGGGAAGAAGCAGTGATAGATCTTCGGATGTTTGTTGCGCCAGTAATTGGCATAATATACCACGCCCGTGACCTTCTCGCTTCGAACAATGACTGGCACGAACGGTGGGCCTGGGGGTTCGCGGGCAGGTCGGCGACCGAGTCCCGTAGAGAAGACGGCGGCACGACTATATGGTTGAAATCCCATCGCGTGTGGATGCTCTGGCGCTATGACTGTGCGGTCTGTTGCGTCTGAGTTCGCCGGCGAGTTCGCTCGCATTTTTCCGACTTGGAGGGTCTCGCAGGATGCTGATGGCGCGGGCGCAGGTGGTTGCAATTGAGTCTCGGCCATGACGAGAGACGCCCGCGGCGAAGTATACAGAAAGGGACAGTTGTGAAAGAGTCTCCCAAGGATGAGGGTATAAAGATCTTGGATGTAACAGGGCGGGGAGCGAATGCAATAACGCCGTGACGCCGAAGAGGGAGGTACGGTTGAGGACGGCGAGGAGCAGCAGGCGGCAAGTTCAAGAGCAAAACAAGAAGGCAGGTGCGCTCCTGTCTGCGAGCAAGAGGGAAAGGGCTCGCCTTGGCAACCGCGCGGAGGGTCGTAATTTGAAGGTGAGATAAAATGGACTGAGCGGTTGCTCCATCACTATCGACACGTCACTGCCTCGTTCACCAGCCGCTTCACCAGCCGCGAATAGACCCGTCTCTTCCTCGCACCAGTGTTCAGAGGATGGATTTATGTATGCATTATTGACATGTATCAGGACGAAAGAGTGGAGATAGATGGGGGAGCTCAAAGTCACATCGTGAGCGCAACAGTAGGGTGTAGTAGGGTGTAGAACAAGCCCCGATCCACGGCACGGCCACAACGCAAACACTCACTTTATACCTTTTCCATCTAATGAGACATATGTTTCAGATTGGATTTCCTTGCACCAATATCCTCCAGCGTACCTGCAGCCACCCGTCGCTTAGCCGCTTGTTTGCCTCTCTTGCTGGATGGCGGACAGAGGAGCAAGCTTGCATATCTGTATACAGTATTCTACATCCTGACACCTGCAGATCATGGAGTGTGTTCGGGTTATGAAGCCAGACGCAGTCTATGCCTTCTTGGTTTCGCTCGAGATGGAGCGCAGAAGCGATAAGATCTCAGATTCGTTGTCACCCGTGACTGGCATTGTTAATGGAGGAAGCATCTCTTGCAAAGGAGTCTCATACCTGCTTTACCTTGGTTCCAGTCCACCACCTATGATTGTCAAAACTGTCTGTCACCAATATGTACCTACACTCACCACAGGTCGCTCGAACGACTCGCCACTGGCATTGAGCTTCTTCAACGCATCCGTCTCATTCTGCGCGCCCCGAATCACTTGTGACGCGGTGCCTGATCCTCCAAGGTATTCCAATATGGTTTTGAGCTGGTCGCCGGTCGGTGGCGCCTCGGTCACGTCGAGCTCGAATTCGATCCGCTCGAGCTTCTCCTGCGCTTGGTGGGAGCTCGCCTGATCTTCTGTTGCGTGCGCGGCAGCTTGGGCGTTTGCTTGCTTGAGGAGCGTGAGGACGCGCGAGGACGCGGCGCTGGAGGGCTTGTGGAAGAGCGTCACGACGTTCTTCGCGCCGTGCTGCAGTTGTTGTTAGTCAAGGACAAAGGAGCAATTGAAGGGATGCAGACCTGCGAGAATAGGTTCTTGAACATGTTTGCGTTGTAGGAGAGTGTGAGGTGATGGTGGTATCTGTCTGCGGAGCTTGTTGGAGCTGTTTGGGCTGCAGGCACAGGTGAGGTGATGTGACGTCGATCATGTTCGCTTACGAGGTACGGTAAGCAGCCCTGCCTGTGCTTGGCGACGCAGCCCACCTCCCCTAGATGAAGGCGGGGAGTTCCTGCAACGTTCAGAAAGCGGAGAAGTTCTGATAGTGTATTGCAGATCTGCGGGAGGCACGAATGGTTGGCTGAGTGGTAGTGTTATCAAGGCCAGACCTCTGGAACAGCAGACAAGGACTCAGAACAAGAACACGACGCGTGCAGGGGTATCACAGGAACATAAAGTGAGCAGAATGGTGGTGGACAGAGTTACCAGTTTGTAGTATACCCTGGAAGAAGCCGAATATACATTTACGCCGTGAATATGCCCCGTCATCCCAAAGCGTGGGATCCTCTTTCAAGGTGACATGCAATGATCACGCCCATCTCGAAATTCCCATCTCTCTGATCCAGAGTCATAGCCATCCCGAAGAAACTCAATTCATGCCAGATTTCCAGCCTCGTAATCCACCCTCATCCTTCCCTTGTCGGTGATCCGCTTATGTTCCGGGGTTGGGGTTCATCTTCCTCTTGCCGCCGGTCATGGTGACGTTTACGAAGCGGCGGGTGTAAGTGAGCCTCTTCTTGGCGCGGCCCTTGGGGGTCTTCTTCTTCTCCTGGGGCTCAACCTAGACGCGAATCAAGTCAGCGCTCAACGTTCTTCCATCATGTCTATGGTCACTTCGTTCTTGCGCCGTCGCAACAAGCCGTAGTTCTCTCGCGGGTCCGTCGGGGGTGGTTCGTTCGTACCTTGGGGGTCTGAGACCTGCAGAAATTGGTTAGCATCCGTTACGCATCATCCACTTTCAAAACCCATGCGTTCGGTGTAGAACTTACTTGACCTTGCCGGCACGGGCGAGGGATCCGTGAACTTTACCCATGATTGCGGGTTTTGTGTGCGACGAACTTGATGAGCTTCGTCGGTACTCGAGACGTCTGGTGGCGAAAGCAGGTTAGTTGAAGTTCGCGCAAGGTCCGTTAATGGCGGAAAAGATTTTTGTGTGCTGTGGGAGCGAGCGACGCAGGCGGCTTCGATGGTGCGGTATACGTACAATGTGTTGTTGCGGTCGTGGGCGGTGGATGACTCTGGTGGCGGCGATGGGGAACCGACTGAATTACGGTGTGGTCAGATCCCGTAGCCGAGGCCACGTGATTGAAATATGCTTGGCGTAGATCGATCAGATAAGATCACAAAGATCAAGGCCAGCATTAGAGGAACATCGTGTAACTACATCGCGCGAATCAGCCTCGACCAAGATATTCGGTTTCGACGATCGTTGTAATGTCTCTTCACATATGAATCTCCAGCGAGACAACGCACAATGCGCATAATAGTTTTAGCGAGATCCCCGCTCAAACTAGATTGATCCTGTGATGCAGCTACTGACTTAACACCAACCTCCTCCGTTACCTCGGACATCTCCCACGCAACTACATCGCTGGCTCTGACTTTGTATACTATCTCCGCCTGCTTGTCCTCAATATATCCTGCACCATATAAGCACCGTTTCTGCACCAGACCTGCACATCATGAAACTCAAGGCGGCTTTGCTTTCCCTTATCTCGCTAACCTCGGCGTCCAACGTTCCCACCACCAACCTCTTCTCGAACCCAGATCCCGCTCACAGCGGATCATGGAAGATACCCACCATTCACGAGTCTGCCGTGCAGGCGCGGCGAATCCTCCACCTTGAGAACATCGGCACGCTCTCCACCGTCTTCCCCTCCACACACAGCACCGAGAACCGGCCCTCAGACGTCGGTGGCACACCCATTGGTCTGATGGACTACTTCGCCGACTGCGAGCCTAGCACAGGCAATCCCACCATCCTCGCAATCACTATCGCAACCTCGTTCAAGAACGTAGCCGCCGGCTCCAACATCACGCTCTCCCTGCGATGGCATGCGCCGTACAAACGCCCGTATAGCGCCGCCGCAGTCCCTCGATTCTCACTCGTCGGACACCTCGAGGACCTCAGTGCTGAGGAGATCAGGGACCAGAGTGTGGCTGCTTGCTTTGTCAAGCATCATCCTGATGCCGCTGCTTGGTTGCCGGGCAACAGGATCCACGCGAGCAAGTGGGTCAGGCTTGTGGTCGAGGAGATATACTGGATCGGCGGTTTTGGGGACAGGGCTTATATTGGATGGATCCCGGCTGAGGAGTGGCACAACGTTACCCAGAAGGAAGTTGAAGAATGCAGACTGCCGGGCGAGACGACGGGTTGGGCCTCGTGGAGATCATGGCTGGGCTTCGAGGAAGGAAGTCAGGATGTCTTGGAGCTCTAAGATGGTTAGGTCTCGCACTTGGTGCAACATTGCCCCTTTGTAGCGGCATATGTGAAGCCACGTGCTGGCGACAAGGATGGCTTTCTTGTGTAACCACTAACTGTGAGCGAATATTGACCATGTACATGGTGTAGGAGCGTCCAATGTATCAGGCAGGGTCATGAGTTGTTTTATGGATCGCTTTACCTGTATATTTTCAAAGGGTGGTACCGTTTCCTAAGGCGTGCTGTCGGACATGCCTAATCGTAGTAATTTGTATGTAGCGGCATCTTGCATGTAAGCATTGACTCGATGAGGATCATATCAATAGACCGAAAGACGAAGTATGTACAAGTTGTAATCGCCCTGGCTACCGAAGATTATCACAATACACGTCGGCTGTTCAAGTACCCGGGCTCAGCTCCACATATCATAAGACAATCCGGACATGAATCAATCACGGCGTCCACCGAGGGCTGCAAAGATAAAAGCTAAATCTACGGTGGAGGGATGACCGATGTATACGCATGGCAACAACGATGCTCATAATCTGTCTACCCTACAAGGTGCGGGCTACCATGTGGCCTTCAGCCCAACCACACTAAGCGCAAGCCGCTCATTACGAGTACATTTCCCATTCAGCGATCTTCCCTGCACACGACCTACGCGAGGTAGCACCATCCCTCCATCCCCTCTGGCCATTGTCTGATTCCGCCCAACGACTCCAAGCCGGGCGCGCATAATACCTTAAATCTCTCTGGCTGCTCGGTCAATAATCTGACAGCGCGCATCGGCGGGTCCATCTGACTCGATCCGTTCCGAGCCAATCCCTACCTCTGCATCAACCGGGTTCCCGCCTGTCGATGTGAGATGAAGATCAGGCGTTCATGAGAGCCAGGAACCTAGAAGCAGAGGCCGTCTCCTGCGGTCTGCCGTGAAGATACGCTGACTCGTCTCGCTAACACGGCGTAAGAGCTGGTCGGCTCTTTGGCACGTCGGAGCTAAATCGCTCGGCAGCCTCGGGACAGCATCGTCTTGGGATGACGCACCGACACCGACACAGTGGATGCGAGCAAAAGCCGCCAACAGAACAAAGTTTCGGCCGTGGAGAGCGTCGCTGATTGAGTTTTGTGACACATGTGACCTGCAGTCCGTCCTGTATCACAAACCTTGATCCAAACCACGCCAGAGATTCTAACGGCCCGAGCGCAAGTCTCCTTAGTCTACGCTGTGCAGAGATGATCCTGGTCTGGTGTGGGTTTCCCACGTTCTGGCAGTGTGAGGCGTAGGTGGAGCAGCCTGGATGCGGAGCTTGCGCTTCAACGGTCGAAGCGTGGTGGAATGTTCCATCTTTGGGGTCTTCCAGGGATGGACGCTATAGTTTTGCTGCCGAGGTGCGATGGCTTCTAGTTCGGAGATTTCAGCATCAGATGTCGTCAAAAGTACGGAGGACAGGATCGACGTCGAGAAGACAAGGGACGGGAAGCAGCTCGGCGACTTGTGTTTGAGAATTGTTGATGGCGTTGTGAGTCTAGACATTTCCAGCTCTTTGTCTCCGATGTGCGCATCAAAGTTTAGTGGCGGAAGTCGCTTCCTGACCGCTGGGATGATAAGGCACGGGCTCTCAGCCGATGACGACCGCATCGTACGACTTCTCACATGCCCGCATTCGAACAAATATGGTACGAATTGCTGTTGCGGTCCGATGGCCTTTTCTTGCCAGTATACCCTTGCTTAGTTGCAGACACCGGCTGTCAAGGTCCAGCGCGAACTCTTCCTGAACCTTGGATGCAGAAGCTCTCGAAAACCGCCGCAACTCCACAACACGACTCAAGAGCCTAGGCGACCAGACGGACGACAAACGGACGCACGAACAGACAACGATGGCCCGAAGTATCCGCAGCGGCAGCAGCGCCGCAACAACAACCCAAGACATGCAGACCGACATCGCAAGACACCCACCTTACCACATTCTGACGAAAGCCCCGAAAAACGCCCTTCAGTGGGGTATGCCTCAGATCATTCAAGGGGGCCACAGACTCCGACTCGCGAATACGAGCCAGCGAACCTGACGTGCGTGCTTCGCTCACCTCGTTGCTTTTCCGCGCGCCCATGTTGCCAAAACTTCTGCGTTCAAAGTGTGGCTTTGCTTTTGTGAGGGCGTTACCGCTCCCCAGGGCGAGGGCCGCTGTGCCTGTTGCTTTTTCAACGGCTCGCACGCGAGGCCTCTAGCTTAGCCTGTGGGAACGATGGGACGGTCTTTTCCTTTAGGCGGGGCCGCCGGCGGCGCAACGCTGAGGTGATGTGAGTCGTGGGTAGTGGTGGCTTGCAGCAATCTTCTCAATGCGGCAATCAGGACGACCCGTTCTCGCGGATCGATATTCCGAGGTGGGATCGTCGAGAGTTGCCGTTCGGGAGGAAATGTGTAGCGCCTGCTGATCATGGATGTGAGGGCTAGACGGAAGCCACCATGTGTTTTCTGGCCACACTGGAAGAGCCGGCGTTTGTAACATGGTGGGCTCCAGACTGAAAGCGGCGATTCCAGCGACCGATTTGGACGGTGATCAGACCATGAATGTAGGCGTCACCGGCAAGTGCCATTGAATGAGAGGCAGCAGGGTTAGCGATCAGATGGGATCATCGCGTTTCTCCTTACTAGCCAGCATGAGAGTCAGTCTCTTGAGGTCAAGCTTTCGAACCTGAGGCAGATCCGGTCAAACCAATCTTGCGAAGTTAATCCTCCACCTGCAGAAGGCTACATCTTGGCAAATGATGCCCGAAGTCTGAGGCTGTGAACACCGTGAGACGACTTACCCTCTTAGAGAAACATCAATCAAGTATCATCATGCGCAACTCAGGTACGAAACAGTACGGCAAGTAACGGCGACTTTGGGTGGTGCAACACATGAAACAAATCCGGGGGAGCTAAATGAGCGCACCAGCGTCACGGAGTCTCCTAGAAGCGGTGCGCGAAGTTGCGAACCACTGCATTAAATCAAGCAGGGTCTTCGCCCTCTAAACGTCCATGCCCATCCTATGTAGGTTGTCTAAGGAGTGATAGAATTACCTCCCTCAAAGGGTAGAGTCATGCACTGCCCAATACACCACCGGCAAACGCGGATTACCCACCCTAATAGCATGAGCGTCGCTATATGTATACCATCGTTGCTATAGTTATAAGGGCCAATGCACCATGTGTTCATGCAGGACAAGGTACACGCGGCCTTTTTTCAGGAATGAGCCTGTTCGAGAGATCTGGCGGGAGGGTGGATCCCAGCGATGCGCTGCCAGGTAGCTGGAGCAAATGGTGACGCGCAATGCCATGTTGGATCATGGAACACCCCACCATCTACTTCTTAAAGCCGTTTCGATATGGACAAGCAAGCCGTCCAATCTTGACCTGACATGATCCGTTTCCATTGTCCGACGCTGTGACATGTTTCGCTGCGGGTAGTCAATGCACTGGCGGCTGCTCACCGCCTCGCGCGCAACATCATTGAAAGGAGGCATTTTGGTCTGAGGTTGAGTTGACTGGAATCATCTTTGGATTTGAGTCTTTCTTGCACAATGCACATGGTGATGCATGTCTGTGCGCAATGGATGCTGCCTATAGTACACACGAAGAGAATGCCAGCCACTGAACAATTCCCAGCATCCCCTTGCAGGGTATCATGGACCCGCCTCTAGGACTCGAGAGCGCAAATGCTAAGCGATTTTGGGTGACAGAAGAGTACAACGATCGCATCATGGAGCGACGAGAATCTTGAGTAGAAAGAACCACGCCGTAAAAAGAAATGAAAGTGAACGCCGTGATGATGCAGAGGATGGAACGATGGGAAGTCCGCTCAAGGTAACGCCAGAAAGAGTACCATCCGATGGTACCGCAGCGAGCAACAGAAGTCCTCGCGACTTGGAAGATAATTATAGTCGATTAAGGTCGTGATTCATAACGCTAGTGGTGTTGGCCAGCGGGATGTACTTTGATGTTGGTCATGAGGATAGGCTGGCACTCGTTGATGCGTGGCAGCCCCGCTCATGCCGTTTCATGTTGCTTCGCACACTAAAGGCTTTGCCGCAGCCAGGTTGCGGGCACTTGTAGGGCTTCTCGCCCGTGTGGCTGTGACTGTGAATGCGCAAGCTGCTTGGGCGGGAAAACGCTTTGTTGCATGTCGAGCAAATGTAGCGGTCCTGAGATTGCGGAAATGCCGACTGGCTCGAGGCGCTAATGTAGTGGTGATGCTGCCATGGATTTTGGCCGTTGGGATTCGGTGAGGGTACGGGCAAAGGCATCTGAGGCTGGAAGCTGGAGGGAAGGGGCCGTTGCGCGTACATGCCCATGGGGCTGTAGGCGTGCGATTCGGACGAGTAGTAAGAGGTTGCCGAAGCAGCACCTGGAGAGGACGTGTACGGCGACTGTGCGTACCCTGGGGCGCTGTAGGGTGACATGGAGGCTTGCGGAGGGGCTTGTTCGCGCTTTACGGCAGTGATGGCAGGATTGTTTTGTCGTTGCTGGTGGGGCTCCACGTTGTTGAGGGCACCTCCCAGATAGTAGGGGCCCCCGGCGGAGTGACTCGATGCTGCAGATGGAGACTGGTTACCATCGTTTGCGGTGTCTGGGTGCATTGGTGGTGTCGGTGGCAGTGTCATCCTCTGGTTGTTTACGACTGCGGGTCCGTACGGCGGCGCTTGGCTGTGTCGTCCTTCCTGGTGCACGACGCTGGCAGGTCTATGTTGCTCCTGCCTCAGTTGCGGCGAAGGATGCCTTGATCCAGGGCTCTGGCCGGCTGCAGCTGCCGTTAGCATTCCATAGGGACGGCGCGAAGGGGAGTGCATACGAGTCTCAGACGATGTCTTCTCGCCGTCGGCGATGACGAGGAGACTCGAGATGGAGGGCAGCGACGGCTTCTGCTCCTCTACCGGGGGCGACGGGGGGGACTGCGGGTGTCGCTGGTACGGGTAGTCGGCCGTCTGTGGCGAGTACTGGCCGTGGGCGACGGGAGGCTGGTATCCGCGGTGCTGGGTGTGGTGTTGGGGATAGTAGCTGGCGTGTTGTTGTGGATGTGGTTGTTGTTGGGTGTGGTGATGGTGTTGGAAGTGACGGTCGTGCACCTCGCGATCCCTCCCGCTGCCGTGTACCATACTAGCAAGATGCATTGCCATGTAGAAGTGAGGTCACGGGTCACGACAGTGTCTGCGTAACAAGAAGAGATAGGAGAGGGTGGGGTGGAGAGGGTGAGGAGCGATGACGAAGAGCAAGAAGACGGGCGGGTGCAGACAGATGTAGAGGGTAGGGCACCAGGATGTCGGGGCGAGACAGAGCGGGACGAGTCGTCGGGCCCACCAGCTTTCAAGTAGGCCTTTGACGATGGAGTGAGTGGCCCGCGGCGTGCAAACCGTTGCCAGCAGGGTGGGTCAGACAGCGGCGAGGGCCCCCGGCTACCAGTCCCCTGCGCGGAGGCTGCTGCAAATTGCTGTCGAGCGGTGGGCGTGGGCGAGGCGGCGGACCGTTGTGTCCGCACAGCCAATCTCTCAGAGCAGCTAGAGGCGGATTGATGCCCTGCAACGGTAATGCAGATGACGAACGCAATGGGTTTAGGAGAGCGATGCGCACGCCCCCTGGCACCAGCGACCCGCTCACTCGTCCCAGGCTATGCCAATCTATACCGCACCGGCCCTCGAGCCCCTTTGGGGCGTGGAGCGGCGGCGGCGACGACAGGGGCCCTAGGCGGCGCTCAAGGACAGGCCGCCATGCACCGCAGATCGCCTCCCAAGTGAGACGCAGCGCTGGGGAGAGGGCTACACGCAGCCACTGCTGGCCGCCGAGATGAAGATGACGGCCGAGTCGGCGAGTTCTCGACGGTGAAGACGCAGCGCACGTGAGGCTCAACCAGCGCGCATGCCCCCAGCGCGCGCGCCCGTCGTTGCGTGTGCCCGTCTGGTTGCTTGCTGCTTGCTGGCTGCGGTGCGTCGTCTGGTCGGCGACCACAACGCTGCCGGCTACAAGTGTGTTGGGGATGAGGCGGGTGGTCTACAATACCAGGCAGGGATAAAATGCACGTCGCCTCGGGTGTGAGATCGATCGACGACGGGCGTCCGCGAGCACCTGCTCCTCGCTGCCCCGTGGGTGTTTGCGAAGAGAGAGAGAGTCAGACGAGCCGCCGGCGTGCTCCCGTGGCTGGACGGTGGAGATGCGGGCAACGCCTGCTTGATCCTGTCCACACTCGCGACCTCAAGCAGCCGCCGGAGCAGCAGAGCACGGCACGCTATCGAGACAGGCGTGGAAGAGGGGGGAGTGTGGATGGGGCTTACGAAGGATCACGCGGTCGTGGCCGGGGCGCCGGTGGGCGCTGGGGATCGCGAAGGACGTGAGACGCGCAGACTGACTTGATACACGGACACGCTTTAAACACTCCGGCCGCCCTCCGTGTCATATCGCCTGCGCGGACGAGGCCTCTGCGCCGTCGAGGGCGAACTCACGATCCAAGCTAAGCCGGCTCACCCTCCCACACGGTCCATGGACCATGGCAGCACAGCATGCACATACATACACACACAGTGTACAATGCTCTGCTCGATCTCTGTAGGGCGAGGCGAGGATAGCGCCGCGCGCCGAAGCTATAGCTATCTAATGGTGCAGTCGCTGGGGCGCCGGCTCGGATTGCCCGCGACGCCCGCTAGACAGTTCTGGCGCGCGATGCACGCAGCTTCATCAACAACGACACGCATCGTCGGCCTCGACGCCGCTGAGTCGCGCCCGGGCCCGCTGCGCTCGCCGCGTCGAGCATGCCCCGAGCAGTCTCCACCCTCATCTCATGGCACCCGTGGCCCCGAGGCAGGCCTCGCCGCACCGCTGCCGCGCCCGCGCATCTCTCCACGGCTCCATGGCGGCGCTGGCAGCAGTGTTTCAGGCCGCTCAGCACGCAGGCAAGCGCGGGACAGGTGGGCGCGCCGGCGCTCCGGCCAGGTCAGACTCAGCAACGTCTCCGAGGCCGCTACTCTACGCGAGGCCTCCAGAACGCCGCGAGGGCGGATGGCGGATGGCGGATGGCGGCGTGTCGCCGGCCTTGGCCCCGTTCGTCTGGCGAGGATCTTGGGCAGAGGCGGGTCGATCAAAACAAGCGCATGCAGCTAAACCCTGGAGCCACGTTGGCTGCTGTCACCCTTTGCTGAGCTGCGACGCTGTAACCGACCTGCCTATCGCTGCGGGAGAGCACGCGGTTGGTATCACTGCAGTCTCGCCGAGCCGCTGCCGCTTCGTCACTCGCCCGTCGTGCCAGACGCCCAATCTGCCGGCGACGCCATGCAAGCCTCCGGCGAGCAGAAAGGGCAGGCCGAGTGGCACGGCCAAACCCCCCAGGACATGGTGCGCTGCGAAGGGCATTCCAAACGCTGCCTCGTGTCGCCCGAGTCCACGTGTCGCCCGCCCTAGAAGAATGGAACAAATTCGCACACTGGGACACCGAGTGCAACGGCGCCAGGCCGGGTCCCAGACTCTGGCGACCCTCGCCCGTCATGAGCCCCAGAAGGCGTCTGGCACGCGTGGCCAGGGTCTTCTGTTGACGGAAAATCTGCCTCCCAAGTCGCCTGCGTGACATGCGATTCGCGGAAATGTACCGCCATCCCGGTTCTCGCATCCGCTGTGGAGATGAGAATCACTGCAGCGCAGCCGTGGCTTCGGGAGTCTTTCGCCATGCCATTGCTGTACTCGACCCTCTTTCGTGTCTCATCGCGCACACGGCAGACCTGCTCCGCGTCCAGATGAGCTGGATGGGCGACCATGTGCGCCAAACAATCCGCCACGACGGACCATTCGGTTTGCAGGGAAACGATGCATGATCTTCCGGGAGTGTCGTGGTCGTGCTCGGCGCGGGCGTGGGAGTCGCAGGGATACCGACGCATGCCTCGGAGCACGAACCCATCTCTGCAACGCCCCTGACGAACAAGCGCTTCTCTACACGAATCTTTCTTGTGCTATTGTAAGTCAACGCTCGGCTCGCCCTGGCCGAATCGGCAACCCAGCGGCATCGAGGTCTTCGGCACAGTCCAGTTCCATCGTACAACCTCTCTGGTCGTCTCCCCGTTGGAAGGCCTTCTCGAAAACGTGCGGCTATTTTTATCATGACTGATATCGACTAGGTCTCCGCCTACCTGTCTAGTAAGGAGCATCGAGGCATGCGTGTTGGCTACTTAAATGTGTTGCTATAGATGCCGGCTGTGTGGTTCTGCGCATGCACGCAAATCTCACGAGTCACCAGGTAACAGAGCCACGGCACCCTGCGCTGATTACGGCTAAACTGCTCAGTCGACGTTGATTGGCGCTGCGAGCCAAATCCAACCTCATGATCTGCAGCCTCGTCAAAGCCGCAACCATCCCTGCTCACCGTCGAGGCCCCATCCAGAAAGGGAAAGGCGCCCCGCCAACGGTCTTTTCGAATTTGTTCTACGCTAAAGCGACGCCTTGTCAACGACGATCATCCCTGGTGAACACCCAGGCTACACTTCCCATCTCTAGGAAATTATCTCGTCGTCCACCAAGCCGCACTATCGCAAATGATGCTTCAAAGTCCCAGGTGCTACCCTCAAGACATGTTGCACAGGTCCCTCGATGGCAGCATTCAGCCCAAGTCCCCGCGTCGACCAATGACGGCCACACATATTTTCCGCTGGTCATACAACGTGTACAGCCATTGCCTGCAGCGGTTCCAATATTCCTCGGCAGCCCTGACGTACATACCGGTACTGCACGAACACGCGACCTCCCCCCACATTGGATCCTCGAGACAATCTCGTTGAACAAGTCACGAACCAGGCGGCTGCAATATTGTCTGACTCGATCGTCTGGTCGGGATCTGGTTCTAAGAGACGTGCTCAGCTTCGCGACCAAATATTGAATATCCGCCACCTCACCAACAACCGACAGCCCAAGCGCTGGCCCAAATCCAATTCCCCAATGACCACGAACAGCTTATATGAACCGGTCCAATCATGCCCTTTGTCAGCCTTTGTCTTGGCATCCAAAACGAAGTGATGAAAGGAAGGTAGCATTCCTTCCGCGTTGTCTTCTTCTGTCCGGCCGCATGATCACTCCAACTGCGCATCGTTCTTCCGGCGTCCATCGCTGCAACAATGATCCAGCACAGACGAATGTATATACATCTTTTTACGTTGACTCCGACCTCTAATGTCTGCCCGATGTCTGCCAGATGTCTCGCCCCAGGTCCCGTCTCACACCAGGTAAGGCTCACAGCACAAATGTTACGATTTCCAGGGGCATACGGTCAGTTCTTCAGCTAGACCTCTTATGCATGCAGGATGAGTCGGATATCGAGTCGCTATGATCCATTCCCGTCCTGACCTACAGGGATTACGCAGTCAACGTGCGTAGTCGTGCCGAAAAGAGTCTATTACGTCCAGAACAGGCCTCTGTGGCGGGCCGAGAGACACAAACGGAGCATCCACCAAACATCGGTCCGCCCACTGAGCCATGATCCGTGCGCACCCGCTTTAAGACCGTTCTCCGATGGGCGACCGCCACGACAAGGGCATGGAATGGCTGACGTAGATCCATCGCGTATCCTGACCTTCCCACACCACGACATTCGGCTGACCACATGCGCCCCTGTACCCGCAGGCCAAGTCTCAGATCAGCCGGATTGCTCCCACCGCTCCCACCTCTCATCGTGCGCGGAGCAAGGGTAAAGTGCTGTCTGCAGGCCACCTTCTTCAGCTTCCGGGTCGCATCGCCGTCAGCACTCCCAATATGTATCGGAGCTCACGCACGTGCAAAGTCTGCTGTTGTGCCATAGAAGCAACAAGGAAGCACCGGTCTATCGAACGCTGGCGCCGCCTAGACATTAGACTGTCTGTCAGAAATGAAACATGAGCGGCTCGTCGTTATGTCCGTTTTCGGCTGCGATTGCGCATCTTCTTGACCCGCTGTGGATCATGATCATGGGTCGTGGTGCTTCGGGCCAGGTCTGAGGTGAAAATTAGGGTTGGCGCCAGGTTTGAGGCCAGAGTGATCCTCGCAGCAAGCCCGATCATCTGGAGACTTCCGCTTCTTCTTTCAACTATTCTTGCAACTGAAGCGCGCCAGCGCTAGCCAACATCCGCGCCGCCTTGCCGTTGATCCAAGCCGCCGTGGAGCGGGCGCCGAGGAGTGGGTTCTGGTACGGTCACGGCCAGTTATGGGCGCTTCGCAATCCACACACCCTCAAGTCCGCGACGATAGCTAAACGATCTCCGTTCTTGTTGGCTGTTCGGGGTCTCAGGTGCTCAGGAGCACGGTATAGCTGTCGCTTCTATACTCACGAACGTCGTAGCTGTGAGACAATGCCGAGTGTTCCGTGGCTACAACAGATCTTCCAGCGGTTCGGTTCGACTACCACCGATTATTCGTTCGATCGAAACAAAGTAGCCAATCCCCTGAAAAGGCAGATAATGGCGCTCCGCGCGGCAACTTAGTTTTCTTCAAACCATGATTTATCGTACGACTTTCCGCAGGTCCTCCATTCTCCCGGCTCAATTCCACCACTCAGATAACGAAGCGGGATTTCCCTCCCTGCTTGAGCTTAAAGTTGACCGAGGCGATCGGTGCCGCAATTACTGGAAGAGGATCTACAGATGCGACTTTTCAGATGAGACCTCGCATCAAGAAGCCCAAACCCCTCTACTGCAGCATTTGCAAAACCACCACAGTGGCTGCAGGTCGTCGTCACTTCCATCAATATTGATTCTAAGTACGTCGCACGTTTTCCAATTGGCACTGCCATGTGCATTAAGACCTTGGCTTTCGCCGAACTCAAAAACTGTGCTTTGGTTGTTACAAATCCCGTACGTCTGACACCATCATCCTAGCCATGCACTCCCTGTTGCATGTCTCTTCACATGCGCGGCGATCTTCGGTCGAAGTCCCACGGGCACATCTCCTTCCTACTGACGGAGATAATTTCATGTCTTCGGGAATTGGCAGACATCAACGTTGGCCTCACTCTCCTTGAAGTGACTGGTATTCAGTCCAATGCTGCTCGCTGTGAGCAGTGATGACCATACCTTTCTTTCGATGACGCTGCAAGCCATCTGGTCAACTTATTGGCAGTAAAAGTTGACGGCGGTTGCTCGGCTTAACTGGCAGCAAAACTTAGCGTTTTGCCGCTCTTGATCGCCAGGCTTTCCGCACTGGCACTGCCGAAGACGATGCGCGGGGTGCGTGGAGGATCTCGATGATCGAGATTTAAAGGTTACAAAACGGAGAACGTCTCAGTGTGCCCCGGAGCTACTGCAGGCAGTAGTGAGCCTGGCATGTCCGCCGAGATCAGATCATGCCGAACGATAAGGCCTCAACCCATGATAATGTTCAGTCTAAACAACAGTCCGGGCGCGATCGGCAGGACTCATGTGGGCTCACCGCAGTGGGCCCACTGCATGCATGCATGCGTGGGAAACCTAAATAATTTTCGGCTGTATTTCTCCAGCGGCAAGACAACTGGTACGCAATGTGGAGAGAAAGACAGCATGTCGTCCATAAGTACAATCCTCTAGAACCGGGGAATAGGGCTATGTGGTCGTGGCTGGAGATCATGACGACATACAGGCAGTACGCGCGGACTGCTACGATGTCGCCAATGCCTCCCAATCATCTGCGTACATCCAGAGAAACTCAACATTGGAGTGGAACTGCTTGGTGCAGCAAGGGGGTATGACTGCGCCGCGATAACCCGGACACCCATATCACAGCGATATTAGGTACGCCGGCTCAGAAGGCTGACCGATAATCGCAGATTAGAAGGCGAGCATGCTTACGCGAAGCCACCACCACCATTACTTGCAGCTGAGATTTACAGCCCTCCACCACGCGAGTCTCTGTACCACATCGCTACCAAAACATGCATCTCACCAATGGACCCTCAGAGCGATCATTCGCCCCAGAGCCCAGTAATCCACCTTGCATATTTCCGTATGTCCTTTATTTTACCAATATTGCCCGAGGCCATCATGACGTGCTGGTCACCGCGCTCGTATTTCAAACTCGCCTATGACACAACCCCTGAACCCGACGCCGCGTGACCGATATTACGTGTAGATTGGTTGGGCAGTGTCGAAACGCGGCGTTGTATGTGTTATCGCTGCGCCGGATTCCAAGGGGGTGAGTATATGAGATGATCGACTAGTCCCTGGATGTCGATCATGGGGGTGTCCGCACGACGAAGTGCGACATCGCGGTGTGGGCTTGACGAGGCTGACGACGGCTTGTGGAGGGCGGGATGCGGCCCGCACCACGGACTCGTGGTGCGATGCTTGCGAACACACGTGAGGTACGGGCTGTCAAGGTGAGATCAGCGCTAAATTGCCTTCATGGTCAGACTGCGCTGTTGGTCCGATATGTTGTTTCTCTGCGTACTTCTCGCACCTCAGCTTACTCTAAAAGAGGGTCTTACCACCATATCTCATCTTCGAGGACGCTGAGTGCCTATTTGCTGGACACAAGACCTGAAGTCATGTGTTCTGGCCATGGCCTAGGCGAGCGTTCGCCGAGTGTGCGACGATTCGCGAGAAGTGGCACCTGGCCAGAGCAGAGCGGATCGCTCATCGATGCGGGACCCGGCACAACTCTAGCACCTGAGCTTGTTGCATCCGACTATAAACATCCTAATATACTTCGAGTGGCTGTGTACATCGTGAGTATGTCTGGCCACCAATCGAGGAGCGCACAGGAGCTCTCACTTCTCTCGAACCTTGCAACACGGATGCCCTGGTTGAGAACTTGGACACTTCCGTCTTACCCGACTCCAGTCAATACGAGATTGATACTAAGATGGCTTCTTGCAGGTGCTGTACGACGGACGATGGACGTGCCTTCCCCTTGATGTGATGACTAAGCGACTGTATTGTTGGTAGCGAGAGGCTCAACAACACAGGCATGAAGGATTGCGATAGTTATGAGCACGCGTCTTGTACTTCAAGGCACATATGTTATCACCGTCGCAAGGTTATAATTAAAGGGCAACTCGGCAAAGCTCATCCGGAAGGGTCCCAGTGTCTATTGTCTCGGAATGGAGACAGCCTGCCCTTGCAAAACGCGGCGCATCATATCACCAACCTCCATTCAAATTGTTCTCACCGCTAGAAACAATGACTACGCATCACCAGCCCTACAGAGGTTCTGGTCCCGAAGCCCTCCAACGACCAACTTGGCTCCGTTACTGCGCGTACTGTCTCCTCTCCACCGCCTCCGTCGCAATTTACTTCTGCAGCCCCGACTGGCCAGCGGCTCGGGTATCTGTTATCGCTCTCCTCGCAATACTTGCGAGTGCGATCATGCGCAGCGTTTACCACGGCAGCCCAGCATGTCTTCCACCCTATAAGTACTGCTTGCCATTGGCAATACACTTGCTTACCTAGGCGATGCTTCGTTGTTCATACAGAGGCACAGTATCGGGATCCACTCGAATGCACAGGCCTGGTCAATACACTTCGCGCTATTTTTCATCGTACTCTCCGAATGCGAACACTATCGAATATACTTTCAACGCTTCAACACCTCCTTCCTCGAAACCCTCGTCTGGGCCAACACCGACAAAGGCTATGAGGAGAGTAGAGATGCCTTTTCTTACTGGCTTACGGGGCTCCCGGGTAGTTGGGCCCCATCTCTGGATCTACCGCCTCTTGGCCTTCTTGTTAATTTCATGCGAGTCGCCGTTGTGTTTTGTTTGTTCTTAGTGGTACTCGCGTTACTCAACTATCCCATCAAGCGTTTCGCGAATCCGGACCCTGCGAGTACGGACTTGGTCCAATTAGCTGGAGGAGGAGAAGTCTTCGTTTCGTCCGATAAGTGGTGGCTTCACGTCGTTGCCATATACTTTCTTCGACCAATGCGACTGCTGAACCGCATGCTGTTCTGGTCTTGCATGGAGCTCCTGGAGTGTGCTTGGGTGAGATACAAGAGAATACGGGTGGTAGAATCGAGGCGATAGTGAGGCAGACTTGGAGGATACCGGGCTGGGGGTTCACTTTGGGTACACGAGTTCCTTTGATCGTGAGAGTTTCCAAATAGGAGGTCAGAGTGCCGTCAGCAATTCCTTCGACCACGAGTTCCTTCGACCACGAGAACCTCTCTGAATGCATCCAAATCGCGCTCGTCACCGCCTTTTAATTGCAGTCTAGGTTTCGGTCTCCACTTCGCGCTGCTTACATACATCTGCGTTCCCCTTTCTCCGGAAGTCGGTGCAAGAACGTCTGTGCAGATGCATCATCGGCAAAGTCATGTTGCCATATGTACTGGCTGGCGACCACTGGCATGGATGCGGCAAGCTTCACATCGTGGCCAGAATCCGACCCTATCACTCCTTTTCCCTTCCCTCTAGGAAGCCGCACAATTCTCAAGGCGCCATTCTGCGAGTCACTGGATCTTGAACCCACCCTCTAGCCCGGTATACTAACCTCCTGTATTTGCACAACGATGTCAGGGCACCGAATCCAGGGCTTTGACGTTTCCGAAGATTGGTTGTCACCTTGTACGGAGTTCATGCTTCTTAGATAGTGAAGGTTACTAGCATCGTTGCAACGCGGCTGCTCGTTCCTGAGAGCGCTGCCTCTGATTATGTGCATACGACTGTTCAGCACCTCCATGGCGGCAGTTTGGATGACCAGTCATGAAGTGTATCGGCTCTGGTGATCGGCACTAAATAGAATCTTCTCTCAAAAAATCTCTTCTTCGATTTCTCGGTGGAATTCGTTCTTATGTTTGCAAGAAGATTCCGCACAAAACCCAGTAGAGTTTATATACTAAAAAGATGCCATACACACACCTTCCACACAATTATTGGGCAGTAAGAGACGTACACTGTACGTTTGAAGCTTCCATCATATGTTGCTGCGACTGACCAGGAGACTAGAACGTTCTCCATACAATCTATAACCAATATGGAACCTACGGTTGCACAACCGATCCAGTGCACGTGTCACATGCCACGAAGGGAAGGGTCAGAGCGTCATGTGACTAGCCTGGGGAGCCCTTTGCAGCGTTTCTTCGCCGACCTGGCCGGCGAGAATGCGTTGAGAAGTGGTTGTGGGTCGCTTGAAAGGCCGGCGTTTGGACCTGGATGGCAATAACTCACAATGGTAGTCCTCCGCGTATCAACGTTGAATGCTCAAGCTCACCACATTCAAGATCTATCGCGTGCCATTCATATCTTGAAGCAATTCCGCCAGATTCAGCTTTATGCCTTCGTCGATTCTGTCATGTGAAGCATGTCTTCATCCATGGACCAAGCGACTCTTTGGTGTTCGGAGGGAGTCATCTCAAGATCGAGTCGACCCAAGGCTGCACTACGGTACTGGAATCAAAGGTAAGAAATTTGTGCGCGAGAGTGCAGTCGGCGTATGCAGAGTTGTCTCTTCTGCTTGGAGCGCTATTCCTTCCTGGTCGTGTCAGGAGTCGAACGGAGCAGGCTCGTTGGTGCAAGTACTTCTGCGCGTCAAAGCCTCCAAGAGTCTGTACATTGTTGACCAAAGCTAGTAGTAGGAGGTGTGCATGACGTCAGCACAAGTCTCTGAGTTACGCTCGTAGTCCCGCAGCGTGAATGCCACTATTTGGCGGCATGCGGATCCGTGGTCCTGGTGTACATCTCAGTCAATCTCGCAGTGTGGCGCCGCAGGGAGCCTTCCCATTGGCCATGACGATCGGCGATGTGCGGGTTGACTGCCTTGTTGAGGAGCCATCTCTCGTGCCTGGTGTCTGGGATCCCGCGGGCGCAGTCGCCATGCAGCGCTCGGCGGAGAATTTGCAGGCTGCCGCAGCGACATGTGCGGCAGGATCCCAGAGCTGTGGTCGTTGAACGAAAATTAAAATCGTCTCGCCCGCCCTCGGAGCGAAGGTGAAACGATGTCCGCCCTCGGCATCCCGCTTTGGGGTCGTGAGCCGATAAGCAGCCGTCGCGGGGCACGGACGCTTGCAAGCCGATGACATGTATCGCGAGTTCCTGCATGCAAACACGGTGAAGAGTGCAGGAACAAGCGCGCTGCTGCATAACCCAACAATCACCTGCGAGTGCTTGCTCTCCTCTTCGCCAGACCTCGACCTCGACCTCGCCCAAACATCAGCTCACGCATCGCTAGCTGACTCTTCTTTCTTGCCCTTCTCTTCTTATTATCTGCGTGAATTCTTTTCTTTTGCCTGCTGCACCAGCTCGACACCGCCATTCCCTAGGCCTCCTGCACGGCAGACGTCGAACCAGCCGCCATTGGCCGCCGACACCCACCGCCATGGTGCTCATTGAGAACCAGGAATACCTCTGTGAGGAGGAGAAGCGCCTCAAGCAGGACCGCGAGCACAAGGCCTACTGGAAGCGATGGGGTCCTTACGTTGCCGAGAGGCAGTGGGCTACTGGTCAGTGCCGCTGCTGATCTTGGTGTGGCCCAGCTAACATTCCACAGTCCGTGAAGACTACTCGTGAGTGCCGCTGTCCACTGCTGAGCTCTAGGACCATGGAACTGACCGTCTCTGCAGGCACGATGGCGACGCATGGAGCCGTAAGTGCCATGGCAACCGCCCCAGAGCCTGCCCCAACTAACTGGGCTTGCAGACTTCACACACGACATGGCGCGGACCCGCGCCTTCCGCTGGGGCGAAGATGGCATTGCGGGTGTGTCCGACTCCCACGGTCTACAGAACATCGCTTTTGCCTTTTGGAACGAGAAGGACGACTTCCTGAAAGAGCGCCTGTTTGGATTGTCGAATCCACAGGGCAACCACGGCGAGTCTCTCAAAGAGTGCCATTTCCATCTGGACAACACTCCAACGGTACGTTGCTCCCATCTCGATGGGGACAGACACTGACAAGGCGTACCAGCATTCGTACATGAAATTCCTCTACAAATACCCCCAGCGCAAATTCCCCTACGAAGACGTGATCAAGGAGAACGCCAAGCGTAGCAGGCTTGAGAATGAATACAACCTCGTGGATACGGGCATCTTTGACGACGACCGATACTGGGACATTTTCATCGAGACCGCAAAGGAGGCCGACGACCCTGATGAGCTTCTGTTCCGCGTTACGGCATACAATCGCGGACCCGACCCCGCACCGCTGCACATTGTGCCTCATGTGTGGTTTCGCAACACCTGGGCTTGGGGGCACGAGGACATTGAAAAGAAGCCATCACTCCGCAAGATCGGCGCGACCACGGCCCACTCCAAACACTGGAAGCTCGGAGAGCGCTATGTGCAGCTTTCGCCTTCTCCGGGCACCGGCTCGAGTGGCGACGACGTCCAGCCGGAGCTGCTGTTCACGGAGAATGACACCAACTACAAGGCCCTCTGGGACGGCCAGAACAAGACACCATATGTGAAGGATGGCATCCACCGTCGCATTGTAGACGAGAAGAAAGATGCTGTGAATCCAGAGGGCTTTGGCACAAAGTGCGCTGCGTGGTATTCTTTCGATGAGGACGAGGGCGTCCCGCCTGGCGAGTGCGCTGTAGTGCGCTTCCGGCTTTCCCGGAGATACGAGGGCTATCTTGACGAAGAATTGTTTGACGACATTATGGAGCAGCGACGCGCCGAGGCGGACGAATTCTACACGCGCATCAACCCCCTTCCCATGGCCGACGACCTCCGGAATATCCAGCGCCAGGCGCTTTCCGGTATGCTTTGGTGCAAGCAATACTACCATTTCATCTGGGACCAGTGGGCAAACGGCGATCCGAATATGCCACCGCCACCACCAGACAGGAAGGCAATCCGGAACAAGGAGTGGAAGCACATGTATCTGGACGATATTCTGTCAATGCCCGATTCGTGGGAGTACCCGTTCTTTGCCGCTTGGGACACCGCCTTCCACTGCATCCCTCTGACCATGATCGATCCGGAATTCGCCAAGAAGCAGCTCGACCTCTTCACTCGCGAGTGGTACATGCATCCCAACGGACAGCTCCCGGCTTATGAATGGAATTTTGGCGACGTGAACCCTCCAGTCCATGCCTGGGCGCTCTTCCGGACGTTCAAACTGGAGCGCAAAATGTATGGCCGGGAGGACTTTGACTTTCTTGAGCGCGTCTTCCAAAAGCTTCTGCTCAACTTCACCTGGTGGGTCAACCGCAAAGACGCCGACGGGAAGAACATCTTCGAGGGCGGCTTCTTGGGTCTTGACAACATTGGCGTGTTCAATCGCTCCGAGGCTTTGCCCACTGGCGGTGTACTCGAGCAGGCCGACAGCACGGGATGGATGGGCTTCTATTGCCTGAACATGCTGAACATCTGCCTCGAACTCGCCAAACGCCGCCGCATCTACGAAGACATGGCTTCCAAGTTCTTCGAGCACTTCATCATGATCAGCGACGCAATGCAATTTCGTTCCGGTGGAGAAGCCAAGCCTCTTTGGAACGACGAGGACGGATTCTACTATGATGCCATCTCATGGGGTGGTCCGTGGAGCCATCAGATGCCCGTACGGTCACTGGTCGGCCTGATACCACTCTACGCAACCTTGACACTGGAGCCCGAAGTGATCGACAGATTCCCCAGCTTCAAGAAGAGACTGTATTGGTTCATCGAGAACCGGAAAGAGACAGCAGACCGAAACATTGCTTCAATGAAGAAGCGCGGGAAGGACAATCGCCTTCTCCTGTCTCTCGTGAGCGAGGACCGTCTGAAGAAGATCTTGCAGCGGATGCTAGACGAGAACGAATTTCTCGCGGACCACGGTATCCGATCTTTGTCCAAGTACCACAAAGACCACCCGTATTCCATGGACGTCAATGGTAAAAAGTACGAGGTCGCCTACCTTCCTGGTGACTCGGACAGTGGCCTCTTTGGTGGCAACAGCAATTGGCGCGGACCCATTTGGTTGGCTGTCAACTTCCTCCTTATTGAATCGCTGCAGAGATTTTTCTTGTACTACGGTAGCGATTTCAAGGTCGAATGCCCTACTGGATCAGGAGACTACATGCACCTTGGTCATGTGGCTGAGGAGATTCAGCATCGTCTCCAACATCTATTCGCCCGCGGCGATGACGGTAAAAGGGCCATCAACGACGGCAATGAGATGTTGGATTACGATCCGAACTGGAAAGACTACCTGTGGTTTCACGAATTCTTCGATGGCGATACTGGCCGCGGCTTAGGTGCCACTCATCAGTGTGGGTGGACTGGCTTGATTGCCAAGATGATCCATGACACCGGGTAAGCTCCGCCATTGCCGTACACTCTGCTTCTGCTAATATTTCACAGAATGACATGTCGCCTTCCCCAGACGCCACGCACTCCGACGGGGGCCGCATCCCATTACTTTGACGATATCTGGGCTCCAACAGGCAAACCAAAGAAGCCTCATCATCTCCGTCGCTCTTCGACAAGCCGCAGTATCGGCTTCCGAAGTGATTACGCAGCGTCGCACAATGAAGACGAGGACGATTCCACGCCGCTAAACCGAAGCAACTCGATCGGCTATCTGGACGCGGACGACCTGAAGCAAAAGGCGGAGATGGACGACAAAGTCGCCCGCTATGTAAGCGACCAATTAGAGAGGGTCAAGAGTGGCGAGTCTGCGGATATTGACCATGGTGAGTTCGAAACGTCGCTGGACGGCGCATCTGATGAACCGACGAACGGACGCCGACGGGGTGACGGGGATTACTTTAGCAGATAACCAGAAGATGTACGGGGAGGGACTGCACAGATAACTTGTTGCTCGAAAATTGTATGCATTGGGCGGAGTTCATATCCTTCGCATTCATAGCCTAGAATACCTAAGAAGCTCGACTGTTGGTACTCCAGATCTTACTTTGCCTGAGTTGCTTGAGTTGCTTGACATCGCAAATGGTGGTACATATCGGTACAAAGTAGTTAGACAACGCAGGCCTATGACGCACGTGTGGCTAGTGCGTTAGTCAGCGGTGGCTCGATCAATGTTTATGGTGGGGGGCGCAACAGTCAACATCGGGACCGCCCAGACAACTCTCGAGCCTCACGAACCCGGACTCGACAAACAGCACTCCTTCATCCTCCGCTACCTGTCTCGTCGCTCGTTTCTCTACCGCAAGACACTTCCTGACCTGCTCTAATTGACGGTTAGTACATTCCGTCGCAACTATCTCCCAGCTAACGTCGGAATGCACACCAGACAAGGGCGCAACACGATCACGTCTATATCCGAGACACCGCTGTCGTCGAGTATGTCCGGCTTCATAACCACAATGTTCGTTTCACCCGCTTCCCATGCGTCCCCTTCGTCCCCTCAATACCCCGCAAAGCCTCGTCCGCTCCAGCCCATCTTCACCTTCGCCCAGAGCCAGAGCTGTACAAATCTCGGCATGCATCTGCCAGATAAGGCAGAACAGAGTCTGGGGGATGGCGTGTCCATTGGTACACAACCGGGCTGGTTCGACGCTCTCGCACTAGCGAAGCCCCAATCGGCGTACAAGAGCCCTCTGCATAAGATTGGGGAGGCTTTGCGGGCACCGCTGGCGGGCTGGTCTGCTACAACGCCGGCTGCGAACGTCATATCGTCCGATAGAGATTTTCAGCTACCGGCTGGCGAGCAGACCCCCGCTCGGGCAGTCCACAACTACTCCTACAAGCTTCCACCAAGCAGCAGAGGCTTCCCCATACGCGGGATGGGCCAAAGTGCGGACACATGCTTACTGTCTTCCTTCTCTAGTAACCCACGCACGCGAGCGCCTTTCAAGCCGCAAAAGTCGGGCCGGGGGACGAGCAGTTGGCAGCTCAAACAGTATGCCGAAGCAACACTGGGCAGCGGTAGTTTGAGGAAGGCGGTGAAGCTGCCAGAGGGCGAAGATAAAGATGAGTGGCTGGCCGTGAATGGTGAGTATTACTTCGGCCCGTATAGATATATACTGATTACTGTAGTGGTCGACTTCTACAACCAGATCAACCTGTTGTACGGCTCCATCACCGAATTCTGCTCGCCCCAGAGCTGTCCCGAGATGAAGGCGACCGATGAGTTCGAGTATCTTTGGCAAGACAGCGAAAATTACAAGAAGCCCACCAAGATGGCTGCGCCCGAGTACATCGAGCACCTCATGGCGTGGGTGCAATCCAACGTCGACAATGAGCAAATGTTCCCAAGCCGCATCGGCGTACCATTTCCCAAGACGTTCTCCGCCCTCATCCGAAACATGTTCAAGCGCCTATACCGCGTCTATGCCCACATCTACTGCCACCATTATCCTGTTATCATCGAGCTGGGCCTCGAGCCGCATCTGAATACGAGCTTCAAGCACTATGTGCTGTTCATCGACGAGCATGGATTAGCGAACGGGAGTAAGGACTTCTGGGGTCCGCTGGGCGATCTGGTAGAGAGTATGCTGAGGAGTGATTGAGTGCCTATGGTTGAAACAGCATGGAACAGGCCAAATTGCGGCTCCGCTGAACTCATGGCGAGCAAGCAATGGGCTGTATTGGCGTTTGGAAGGGACATATCTTCGGATTCAGCATCGGGTTCATGTTCAGGTGGATTTCAGAACACCTCTTCAGTATGTATGATAATTAATGATGATGAACGCCTGAGATAGGCCATGAGTTTGCTTGGACGATGGGTGCCTTGGCGCTTACCAGGCAGCAACATCCTTTACATCAAACAGCGCGACACTTCGCGCCTTGCACAGCGTCTGTTTTCCATAATGCCTCTGCGTCACCTTCAGCTTTTGCGCCTTCTTTTCACTAATGGTCCATGCAAGTCCCCTCGCTTTTCCACTTCATCGCACCACGAATCTTTACGGCTCCAGTCTCCGTCGACTCAGGATGGTCTTGCAACTAATGATGAGCGTATACTGCCAAAAAGCTCAGCATTCCCCTTGGAAAAACTTCCTGTCGAACTACAGGGGCTGGTAGTGGATCATCTGGTGCTATTATACCTGGAGCATCCGAGTAGGGTATGCTGGAAACTTCCGAGAATCTTGGAGTTACGAATCGTGAGCCGTACGACTCTCCCCTGCCATCCACAAGACAAGTCTTTTTGAGCACTAGTACTGACGAAGCCAAGGTATATGGGCGAAAGAGATCCCCAGAGCGATGAGATGTCATACCACCTTTGACAATCTACCGAGGGGACTGTGGCCACGATACTCGGCTCCGAGTACTGCGGTGCGTGAGCAGCGGTATAGCTTCTTAGCGGATGTGCTGTTTAATTCCGCGTGGATGGAGCGGTCGAAGGTGAGAGTGAGGAATGGGGTTCTCGGAGATCTACGCAGGCTCGTCGACACAGCTTTGTACATCCAGTCCCAAAACCTATCCCTCGATCCAGCCACCTCTGCCCTCGCCACACCCTCGCCACTGAGCACGAGAACCATCACAAAACGACTCTGCACCGCCTTAGCCCTCGCCTGGGCCGACCCCCTCCGCTCATGTTACTACCACAGCTCCACCGCCATATTCAAGTTGAACCACGCGTCTCCCCACCAGTGCGCTATCTGCCGCGTACTTACGCCGAGATGGCGGAGGCCGTACGCTTGTAAACTGGTTGAGTGGGGTGCCGATGCGCTTTGTGTGGGTGTTATTGTGGGGGCGGAGGGGTGGGTGGCGAAGAGATTGGTTGGGGGTGTAGAGGGGCAGG